>Ga0102590_1000578_pt1 | contig 77582 bp, 78 predicted proteins | sample AraplaMF_Col_mMF_FD_76859 | JGI IMG/M metagenome (GOLD analysis project Ga0102590, IMG submission 76859) | Arabidopsis root microbial communities from the University of North Carolina, USA - plate scrape MF_Col_mMF | ecosystem: Host-associated > Plants > Roots > Endosphere | place: USA... | reverse complement strand
CCCAAGATACCGTTCGGACTTATAAAATGAAACAGGCAGGGGCACCAATCTGACCCACGGGCTCAATGGCCCAAATTCTGATCGGCATCACCTTGCCTGACCGTTCCCGCCACATTATCCGATGGTGAGACGGTATGCTCAATATACGAGTTCTTGCAATCCAACACGAGCTCATGTATGAATGCAAGAACTGACCCCGGATTTATTCTGTGGCGAAGATGCACAGGGCGATGAGGGGGAAGGCGAGGCCGGTCCATAGCACGCCGGTCCAGCCGTGCGCGGCAAACATCCAGCCGCCCAGCGATGAGCCGATCGCGCCGCCCGTGAAGAACAAGGCCATGTACAGGCCGTTCAGGCGGCTGCGCACTTCCGCCGGCAGCGCGAAGATGGCCCGTTGTCCCGTCACCAGGTTGGCCGAGACGCCCATGTCCAATATGATCGAGGCCAGCACCAGCACGCCAAGGTCGACCAGCCGGCTGCTGTGGATCAGCAACGGCAGCGCAAACGCCAGCGCGCCCAGCGACAGCGCCGCGAAGGTGGTCGAGCGGCTTTTACCCTGATCGGCGCGATGGCCGGCTATCGGCGACACCAGCGCTCCCGTCACGCCCACCAGTGCAAAGATCGCCACGCCGCTCTGGCTGATGCCCAGATAGGGTCCGGTCAGTTCCAGCGACACGCAGGTCCAGAACACGCTGAAGGCGCCGAACATGCAGGCCTGGTAGGCCGCGCGCCGGCGCAGGATGGGCGTGGTTTTCAGCAGGCGCCACATCGACGCCAGCAGCGCGAAGTAGTGCATGCCGCCTTCTGGCCGCCGCTGCGGCAGCCTGGCGCGCAGCAGGAAGGCCAGGCCCGCCGTGCTGACGGCCGACAGCACGAAGATCGCATGCCAGCCGAACGCGTCGGCGATCAGGCTGGCCACCGGCCGCGCCAGCATGATGCCCATCAGCAGGCCGCTCATCACTTTGCCGACGGTCTTGCCGCGCGTTTCGGGTCGCGACAGATGCGCCGCGAACGGCACCACGATTTGCGCCGCCACCGAGCCGATGCCGATGCACAGCGCGGCAAACAGGAACAAGTGGGCGCTGCTGGTCAGGGAGGCGGCCAGTAAGGCCACGGCTGTGGTCAGCAGGGCGATGAAGATGAGACGGCGGTTTTCCAGCAAGTCGCCCAGCGGCACGATGAACAGCAGGCCGATGACGTAGCCGATCTGCGTCAGCGTGACGATCAGGCCGGCCGCGCCGGGATCGAGGCCGGTGGCTTTGCTGATCGGACCGATCAGGGTTTGCGCGTAGTACAGGTTGGCGACGATCAGGCCGGTCGCGATGGCGAACAGCCACACCATGCCGGGTGTAATGTCGTGCTTGTTTTGCTCCATCGATTACAGCCCCGCTTCCGCGCGCGCCAGCGACTGGTGCACTTCGGCGGTGATTTCGTAGGAGCGCAGGCGCTGCGCATGCGCGTAAATCTGCGAGGTGATCATCAGTTCGTCGGCGCCGGTGCGGGCGATGAAGTCCTGCAGCTGGCGGCGCACGCTGTCCGGCGCGCCGATGGCGGTGCAGGACAGGACTGCGTCCAGCATGGCCCGCTCCGGCAAGCCCAGGGTGTCGAGGTAGCCGGCTTTCGGCGGCGGCAGTTGCGATGGCCGGCCGGTGCGCAGGTTGACGAAGGCTTGCTGCATGGAGGTGGCGCGGAAGTGCGCTTCTTCGTCGGTGTCGGCGGCAAATACGTTAAAGCCCAGCATGACATATGGCTTGCTCAGCTGCGCCGATGGCTGGAAGTTTGCGCGATACAGCGACAGCGCCTGCATCATCATCTGCGGCGCGAAGTGCGAGGCGAACGCGAACGGCAGGCCGAGATGCGCGGCCAGTTGCGCGCCGAAGGTGCTGGAGCCGAGTATCCACAGCGGTACTTTTGCGCCTTTGCCAGGCACGGCCAGCACGCGGCCGCGCGGCGTATCGGACATGTAATCTTGCAGTTCCAGCACATCTTGCGGGAAGGCGTCGGCATCGGATTCGAGGTTGCGGCGCAGGGCGCGGGCGGTGGTCTGGTCGGAACCGGGGGCGCGGCCCAGGCCCAGGTCGATACGGCCGGGGAACAGGGCTTCCAGCGTGCCGAATTGTTCGGCGATCACCAGCGGCGAGTGGTTGGGCAGCATGATGCCGCCGGCGCCCACGCGGATGGTGCTGGTGCCGCCGGCCACGTGCGCCATCACCACGGCGGTGGCGGCGCTGGCGATGCCGGGCATGCCGTGGTGCTCAGCCAGCCAGTAGCGCTGGTAACCCCAGCGTTCACCGTGCTGGGCCAGGTCCAGCGTGTTGCGGAACGAGGCGGCGGGATTGCTGCCCTCGGCGATCGGGGACAGGTCGAGGATGGAAAATGGAATCATGGCGCTATCTAATCTGAAAGTGATCTAACAAGACCATTGAAAGGGTGTGGATATAATCTTTCTAAATGGGATAGACAAGCATACACAGATTGGCGCTGACGTGCTGGCGGCGCCTGATTTTCTGCGCAATGAAGTAAATAAGATAATAAATCAGATCATTAAAGACGGAAGTGTGAGCAAAATATTCAGTAATTATCAAAATCGCTTTAAATAATGTTTTATTTTGCCGACGCTTTTTAAAAATAGTTTCGGCGGCCATATGGTCGTGATTTACCATTGGAAACTCCCTCATGTAAATTCCGACTGCAATGGCCCGCTTTATTTTTCTTGCCTTTTTACTGGCTTGCTGCCAGTCCGTTTTCGCCGCCGGTCAGTTGTACCGGGTTACCCATGAGGGGCAGACCAGTTATCTTTACGGCACGGTGCATGTGGGGCGCGATGGCGCCTATCCGCTCGATGATGTGGCCGCACGCGCATTGCTCGATTCCAAGGCGCTGGTGATCGAACTCGATATTCGCGAGGACAAGGCGTTCCAGCTGGCGCTGGCGCGGCATGCCCGCTATCCGGAAGGCGACGTGGTCCAGCACCATTTGACGCCCGACACCCTGCGGCTATTGACGCAGGCACTGGCGCGCGCCGGTATTCCCTTGTCTTCGGTCCAGCAGTATAAACCGTGGCTGATCGCCAATCTGCTGGTGGGCGCCGAGCTGGACCGGAACGGCTACCGGCGCAGCCAGGCGGTTGAATACGCGCTGCTGGCCGCCGCGCAGCAGCAGGACAAGACGGTGCGCGAGCTGGAAAGCGCGGATTATCAGCTGGGCCTGTTCGACAGTCTGGACGAGCGCCAGCAAGAGCAGTATCTGCTGGAAAACCTGGCCGACCTGGCGGACGGCGATTCGCTGAAAAAATCGCAGGCGCTGCTGGAGGCTTGGCGCGTAGCCGACCGCGCCGGCATCAACGCGGCGTGGAAATCCGCCACCAGCGGCGACAGCGTCTCCGCTGGCTTCATGAACCGCGTGCTGCTGGGCAAGCGCAATCCCGAGATGGCGGCCAACATCGAGCGCATCATGCAGCAGGATCAGATCGCCTTTGTCGGCGTGGGGCTGCTGCACCTGGTGGGCGATGACGGCTTGCCGCAGCTGCTGAGGCGGCGTGGCTACCAGGTCGAGCAGCTGTATTAGTAGGCCTGCACTGTGCCGTTGCTGTAGCGCACCCGGTCGCCGATTTTATAGCTGGGGGACGATTCCAGCACCACTGTCTGCATGGTGCCATCGTCCAGGCGCACGGTGACGCGGTAGACCTTATCGGTCGGCATGCCGCTGGTGGTGCCGCCGGCCGCCGCCGCCCCCACCATACCCACACCCACATCCTGCCGCTGCATCTGGTCGATGGCCTGCACCATGCCATAGCTGGTTTGTGCGGTCGACGTGGTGGACGGCGTGTACTGACCTGATTGGCTGGATTGGCTGGTGCTGGTGGTCGACGGCCCGGTCATGCTGCTCGGGGCATAGCCGCTGCTACTGCTGCCGGTGTTGCCGGCGCTGTTATCGGCGCTGCTTTTGTTCATGCGGTCCGCGCAAGCGGTCATGGACAGTGCGCACAGCGCTACTGCATACAGAGTCATCTTCTTCATGTTCGCCTCCCTAAATAGCGTCAGAGCGGCGCGGCGGATTATCGTTCCCTTGCCTACGGTTTGAATTGATATACATCAATTGAAACATGCTACCCACACGCAATAATTGTTGGGTATCACTTTAAAGGACATCGATATGTTGACACGCGTGACAGACACTATTATCGAAGAGTTAATTGATGCCACTTGCAACGATGTACGCAGCCGGCATTTCTTCCTTCATGCACTGCACGGCTTGGTTCGCGTGGCCAAAGCCGAACAACTCCAGGAACTGCGCAGGGATGTGGAACGGGCGACCGGTGCCGTCAGTCAGCCGGAAGGATGCGATACCGATTCCACAGAATCCACATGAAGCCGGCGGCCAGCACGGCCGCATTGCAATCGACCAGCCAATCCGACACCGCGCCGTGGCGGTAGGGGAAAAAGCTTTGCACGTACTCGTCCAGCGCGCCCATCAACGCAATGGTGAGTACGGCCTTGACTGCGCGCTGCGCCAGACTGCCACGGCTGCCGGTGAAAATCAGGAAGGCCAGCCCGGCATAGGCGAGGGAATGCAGGACCACGCCGGTTGCCACCTGGCCGATATCCTGGCGCGCACCGGGAATCGAACCCAGCACCAGTATCAGCAGGTACAGCACGATGGCGGTCCAGTAGCGCAGGCGGGCGTGGGAGTTGGAAAGGAGAAGTAATTTGAGCATGGCGCGACGATACCATGCGCTGCAAAAAAACGGGAGTGGCGCACCAGGGGCAAGCCTGGCGCGCCGTTTCTTCAGTCATGCGTATCGGTTGCATGTACTTAAGATGTAGCCAGTATAGGCAGCGTTTGTTACGCCATCATGACAGCGCGCAAAAAAAAAGCCCGCTGTCTGGAGCGGGCTTAAAACTATTTTCTTGGAGGAGAATAGTGGAGACAGGTGCCATTATGCTGCGTCGCCAGATATGTGTCTAATTGTTGTTTCAGATACCAGTCATCAGGCTGGGGCATATCTCTGTCAATTGACGGGGACGGTGTAGTTCAGGGCCAGGCGGCCGCCGTCCACGTACAGGGTTTGGCCGGTCATGTAGCTGGCGTCGTCGCTGGCGAGGAAGGCGGCGATCGACGCCACTTCTTCCGGTTCGCCGCAACGGCCCATGGGCGTGCGCGACAGAATGGTGTTGCGCGATTCCGGGCTGGACATCACGGCTTGCCTGGCCAGCTCGGTCAGGATGGTGCCGGGGCCGATGCCGTTGACGCGGATGCCATGCGTGACCAGGTTCAGCGACATTACCTTGGTCAGCTGGTTGATCGCGCCTTTCGATACCACGTACGGTACCTGGTTGGGGATAGCCAGTTCAGCGTTCACGCTGGACATATTGATGATGGAGCCGCTCTGCTGCTTGACCATCACGCGCGCCACCGCCTGGCCGCACAGGAACATGGACTTCAGGTTGATGCGCATGACGCGGTCGAAATCCTCCTCGCACAGGTCGAGGAAGCTGGCGGCGTGCGTGACGCCGGCGTTGTTGATCAGGATATCGATGCGGCCGAAGGCGGCAAGGGTGGCGGCCACCATTGCGTCGACGTCGGCCTTCTGGCTGACATCGGCGGCGAAGAAGCGGGCGTGCTCGCCGAGCCTGGCGGCGGCGTCGGCGCCTTCCGGCTTGATGTCCACCAGCATGACCTTGGCGCCTTCGGCAATCATGCGCTGGGCGCAGGCCAGGCCGATGCCCTGGGTGGCGCCGGTCACGACAGCGACTTTATTCGATAATTTCATGGGATAGTCTTTCTTGGGTGGCGATGGCAAATTTTAACAGCCACCAGTGGGCGGGTTACAATAGAGGGTTTGCAATTTTCCTGAGGGGGCCGTCGTGACTTTTATTAACAAATTAACCGCCGCCTGGACGGCCAACGACTCCCTGCTGTGCGTCGGTCTTGACCCGGACATGGCCAGACTGCCGGCCCAGTTCCAGAACGATCCCCAAGGCATATACCACTTCTGCCGCGAGATCATCGACGCGACCGCCGACCTGGCGTGCTCGTTCAAGCCGCAGATCGCTTACTTTGCCGCGCTGAGCGCGGAAGACCAGCTGCAGCAGATCTGCGATTACGTGCGCGCGAACTATCCGCACATCCCGCTGATCATGGACGCCAAGCGCGGCGACATCGGCGTCACCGCGCGCCAGTATGCGCGCGAAGCCTATGACCGTTATGGCGCCGATGCGGTGACGGTCAACCCATACATGGGCTTCGATTCGGTCGAGCCATACATGGAGTGGAGCGAGCGCGGCGTGATCATCCTGTGCCGTACTTCGAATGCCGGCGGTTCGGATCTGCAGTTCCTGGACGTGGGCGGCAAGCCGCTGTACCAGCATGTGGCGCAACTGGTGGCGCAGAAATGGAACCGGAACGGTCAGTGCGCGCTGGTGGTGGGCGCGACCTTCCCGGAAGAGCTGGCGCAGGTGCGTGCGATTGTGGGCGACATGCCGCTGCTGGTGCCTGGCATCGGCGCGCAGGGTGGCGATATCGCGGCCACGGTGAAATCGGGCCGTACCGCGAATGGCAGCGGCATGATGATCAACTCGTCGCGCGCGATCTTGTACGCCGCGCCGCAAGCGGGCGAAGATTTCGCCACGGCCGCGCGCCGCGTCGCGCAGGAAACGCGCGACGCCATCAACCAGTACCGCGCCTAAAAATTCGGGGTCGGAGCCGACAATCGGACATTTGTCCGATTGTCGGCTCCGACCCCGAATTTTAGTGCGAGGGGGCGACCAGTTCCACGTATTCGTACAGGTCGCCGAGGATTTGCTCGGCGCGCTCGTCGGCGTGCTGCTGCAGGTCGTCGATCTGGGCGAAGTAGTCGTCGATGGTGCGCGCGCCGCCGGCGCCTTCGTACAAGCGCGCCGCGCGGTGTTGTTCCCAGTGCTCCAGCTCGGTTTCCGACAAGGTTTCCGGGAAGTTGCGCGCGCGGTAGCGGAACAGCAGTTCCGCCAGGCGGCCGTCGCTGAAGGATGGCGACGCCACCGCCAGCCGCGCCGGCGATTCGCGCCGCAAGTTGTCCAGCAGGCGCCGGTCTTCCTTGCTGATGAAGCCGTTGTACAAATCCTCGTCCACATCCAGCGGCTCGCCGGCTGGACGGTGGAACACTTCTGCCCACACCTGCGCCAGGTCGCGGCCCGCCGCCGCAATCGCCGCGTGCGCCTTGCCCTGCTCGATATCGATGCCCCAGCGCGCCGCCATCGCCGGCGACAGGGTCTTGAGGTTGGATACCAGCATCGGCGACTTGTTCAGGTGGATGCTCTTGACCGGCAAGCGCGTCGTGCCTTCCGGCAGCGCGTCCGCGCGGGTGAAGATGCGGGTGCGGATGGCGTCCGCATCCAGCGTGTACAGCTCGCTCGGATCGTAGGTGCAATCCCAGACGATCACTTCGTTCTTGTTGGTTGGATGCAGGCCGATCGGATACACCAGCGCCATGCAGCCGCGCTCGGCCGGGAACATGCCGCTCACGTGCAGGAACGGTTGACGCAGCTGCGGCGCCAGGTGCATGCCGATCTCGTCGGCCACGCGGTCTTTCTTGTGCAGGGCGAAGCAGAAGTCGAACAGCTTGGGCTGGTGCTGGCGGATCAGGCGCGCCAGCGCGATGGTCGCGCGCACGTCGGACAGCGCATCGTGCGCCGATTCGTGCAGCAGGCCGTTGGCCTTGGCCAGGTCTTCCAGCTTGAAGCTGGGCTTGCCGTCTTCCTTGCGCGGCCACTGGATGCCCTCGGGACGCAGGGCGTAGGTCATGCGCACCACGTCCAGCAGATCCCAGCGGCCGCAGCCGTTTTGCCATTCGCGCGCGTACGGGTCGATCAGGTTGCGCCAGAACATGAAGCGGGTGATCTCGTCGTCGAAGCGGATGGTGTTGTAGCCCACGCCGATGGTGCCCGGCTGCGAAAACGCCTGTTCGATGGTGGCGGCAAACTGGTGCTCCGCCACGCCCCATTCCAGGCATTGCTGCGGCGTGATGCCGGTAATCAGGCAGGATTGCGGATCCGGCAAGAAATCGTTGGCGGGTTTGCAATACAACATGATCGGATCGCCGATCTCGTTCAGCTCGGCGTCGGTGCGGATCGCGGCGAACTGGGCCGGACGGTCGCGACGCGGCACCGCGCCAAAGGTTTCGTAGTCGTGCCAGAGAAAGGTCTGATTGGTCATAGGTGCTACAGTAATTTAAAAATCTGCCGATAATTGCAGCATGTTCAATAAGGAGCAACGTTATGGCTACTCCAGTCTCCATTACGTCCGGTAATACGGCCGCGCCGGTTCAGGGCAAGGACGACAGGCCGCTGTCGCCGGCTGCCCGCGCCAAGGCGGACTTAAATGTGTCTATCCTACAAGCTTCCTTGACGGTATCGTTAAATTCCTCCAATGACCCGATGTCGGTGGTGCTGAAAACCGCCCTGACCGGCATTAACGAGGCGCTCAAGGATGATTTTGGCGACAATGCCATCCAAAATGCCATGTCGCAGGACAATACGCCGCAGGGCACCGCGAGCCGCATTGTATCGTTGTCCACCGCATTTTACGAAGCCTACAAACAGCAGCATCCCGGCGATGATGAAAGCACAACGCTGAATAATTTCATCGATACGCTGAAAAAAGGCGTGGACCAGGGCTTCAAGGAAGCGCGCGATGTGCTGCAGGGCTTGCAGGTGCTGAACGGCGATATCGCCAGCAATATCGACAAGACTTACGATCTGGTGCAGCAGGGCTTTGCCGATTTCGTCTCCGCCCATCAAGCGAAGCCAGCGAAGCAGGAAGAGGCTCAGGCCGCAACCTGATTGCGCCCCATTTCCTTGGCGCGGTACAGCGCCGCGTCGGCGGCCTGAATCAGGTCGCGCTCGCTCTGCTGCGGCTGCAGGACCGCCACCCCCAGCGAGGCCGTGATGTGCGGCAGCGGCTGGCGCATGTCGCCGAATACCTTGGCCTGCCGCATGCGGTCGCACAGGCGCTCGGCCACCGCCAGCGCCACCTTGTCGCTGGTGTCCGGCAGCAGCACCATCATTTCCTCGCCGCCGTAGCGCACCGCGAAATCGGTTGGCCTCAGCGCGCCGCTCAGCACTTGCGCGGCCGCGCGCAGGGCTTCGTCGCCGGCCAGGTGACCGTGGCTGTCGTTGAACCGCTTGAAGTGGTCGAGGTCGATCATGATCAGCGCCAGCGGCGCGTTGGAGCCGTGCGCGGTGGCCACCATGGTTGGCAGCAGATCGTTCAGCCAGGCGCGGTTGTACAGGCCGGTCAGGCCGTCGATCATCGATAGCTGGCGGTAGAACTCGCCCAGCTTCTGGCGCCGGCGCAGCTGCGCATTGGCGGCGCGGATGCGGAAGGATAGCAGGCGCAGCAGGTTGCGCGCCAGGACATTCGATTCATCGATCAATTGCCACACCAGCTCGGCCTCGATCACCAGCACCTCGCTGGGCTCCAGCGCGGTGATGCTGCTCAGGTTGGCCTCTTCGTCCAGCACCGACTGTTCGCCCACGCTTTCGCCCGGCAGTATCTTGCTGATGGTGCCGTCGGCCATGCCGGTGCGGGTATCGTTGGCCACCGACAGCGCGCCGCGCAGCAGGATGTAGAGCCGGGCGCGGCTGGCCTCGGGGACGGTGTCGCCGGCCTCCAGCCGCATGATGGGGCAGTGCGCCAGCAGCTGGGCGACGGCGGCGTCATCGTCGGAATTGCGCAGCAGCTGCAAATCGCTGATCTGGTAGTCCGACGCGCCGAAGGTACTGATTTGTTTCATGCAAAAAAGCAAACGCTGGTTCAATAGGTATCATATTGTTGCACGAATGCGGCGAGGAGTGCTTCAATATCGGCATTGCTAACTGACGGGATACAACATGGCTTATATCGATGCGCTGGGCACTGAGCATCAGGCCGATCCGAACGCGCGCATCGTCTCGCTGGTGCCGTCGGTTACCGAGCTGCTGTGCGATCTCGGGCTGGCGGCGCAGGTGGTCGGGCGCACTGGTTTCTGCATCCATCCGTGGGAGGCGGTGCAGGCCATTCCCAAGGTGGGCGGCACCAAGGATGTGAACCTGGAAAAAATCCGCAAGCTGGCGCCCACCCACGTGGTGCTCAACATCGATGAAAACGAAAAGCCGGTTGCCGATGCGCTGGCCGGGTTCGTGCCCAACATCGTGGTCACGCATCCGCTGCGCCCGCGCGACAATCTGGAACTGGCGCGCCTGATGGGCGGCGTGTTTTGCCGCGAGCAGCAAGCGGCCGCGTGGTGCGCGGCGTTCGAGGCGGAATATGCGCTGTTGCAGGCCACGCCCAAGGGACGGCCGCAGAATATGCTGTACTGCATCTGGCAAGATCCGTGGATGACCATTTCGCGCGACACCTATATCGCCCGCATGCTGGAGGAAATTGGCTGGAGCGTGCCGGAGCTGGGTGAATCGCGCTATCCCGAGTTTCGCTGGTCGCGCGAGCTGATCGACGGTATCGATGGCGTGCTGCTGTCGAGCGAGCCGTATCGCTTCACCGAGGCGCATGCGGATGTGCTGGAACGCCAGATCGGCAAGCCGGTGCTGCTGGTGGATGGGGAAATGATGTCGTGGTATGGCAGCCGTTCGCTGCAGGGCTTGAAATACTTGCGGGAGCTGGCGCAGCGCTAGCTCCCGCGTCCTTTCCTTACTCGTCTTGCTCGGCCACCACGGCGGCCGAGGCAGAGGCCACGCCGGCGGCGTGGCGCTTGTTATCGTGCAGTTTGCCGACCGCGCTGTCGACTGCGCGTTTCAGCTTCTCGGTGGCGCCGCTGATGGCCTGATGCAGCGTGGCGGCATGGTCGCTGACGGCGATGGGTTGAAGACCAGTAAGACGTGCTTCCATCAGGCAGCGGTTATCGCCGTCGGCCGATTTCTGGCCCAGGTTATCGCTGAGATGGACTTCGATGCGGGTGATTTGCTCGCCGAAGCGGTGGAGGGCATTGCTCACGACAGACTGCACGTGCTCGTCAAGACCGGAATGACGATCGATGGTTTTGTCGGTATTGATTTGGATTTGCATACGCTGGCTCCTGTTGTTGAACTGCGTAACCATCTTACTCCTTTCCGCCTTAAGTGCACGTTAAATATCACCCATTGATGAGCGAGGCGGCGATGTTGATGGAGAGCCCGAGGATGGCCAGGTTGTAGAAGAAGCACAGCACCGACTGGCCCAGCACCGCTTGCCGCAGGCGGCGGTTGCGCACGGTGACGTCGGAGGTCTGCACCGCCACGCTGATGGTGAACGAGAAGTACAGGAAGTCCCAGTAGTTGGGCATGAGGCCGGCGTCCGGGAAGCCGAGCGGCTTGTCGTCGCTGTCGTCCATGTAGTACAGGTGGGCGTAGTGCGAGCAGAACATCACGCCCACCATGAACCAGGAACCGATCAGCGTCAGCACGCTCAGCGCGTAATGCTGCAGCGGTGCGCCCGGCGTCCGCGCCGCCAGTTGCGAGACGATGGCGGCCAGGCTCACCATCACCGCCAGCGACAGCACGGCCAGGATTACCGGCCCTTTTTCATCCTGCCGGCAGGCGGTGCGCTTGATGTCATGGTGGTCGGCCTGCACCATCATCCATGTCATCATGGCCAGGTAGCTCCACACCAGCACGTTCCAGCACGCCAGGACCTGGGTGACCCGCGTCCATGCGTCCGGCAGGAACAGGCTGGTGGCCGCCGCCAGCGCGACGGCTGTGCTCAGGTGTGGACGGCTGTGGACGATGGCAGGCAGCGGCAGGCGCAAACTCATTGTTTATCCTCGTGCGGGAAACGATCCATGCGTGACAATACCGGGAACAGCAGGGTCCACGCGCCCACCACGCCCAGCGTGGCGGCGCCGCCGAACAAGATGGCGCGCGTCAGCCCCAGCCAGCCGGCGGTGATGCCGGACTCGAATTCGCCCAGTTCATTCGAGGCGCCGATGAACACCGAGTTGACCGCGCTGACGCGGCCGCGGATCTCGTCCGGCGTTTCATACTGTACCAGCAGGTGGCGCACGTAGACGCTGATCATGTCGCCCGCGCCCATCAGGAACAGGGCCGCCAGCGCGATCATGAAACTGGCGGTGGCGCCCAGCACGATGGTGCAGACGCCAAACACCGCCACCCCGCCCAGCATCCATGCGCCCACGCGGCGCGTGATCGGGTAGAAGGCCAGTACCACCGAGCACAGGGCGGCGCCGACGCCGGGCGCGGTGCGCAGCGCGCCGAGGCCGCTCGGGCCGATGTGCAGCACGTCGTGCGCCAGCGCCGGCAGCAGGGCGGTGGCGCCGCCGAACAGCACGGCAAACAGGTCGAGCGAGATCGCGCCCAGCACCACTTTTTTCGACCACACGAAGCGCAAGCCTTCCAGCACCGTGTGCCACGAGGCCGGTCCGCTGGCGCTGGCCTGCCTGACCGATTTCACCAGCGACATCATCACCACCGCCGTCACCAGCAGGCCGGAGGAAATCATATAAACCGTTTTCGGTCCGGCCAGATAAAACAGGCCGCCCAAGGTCGGGCCGAGGATCACGGCCACGTGGAAGCTGGAGGAGCTGAGCGCCACCGCCTTGCTGAAGCTTTCCTGCGGCACCAGGTTGACCAGGATGGCTTGCGTGGCCGGCCCCATGAAGGCGCGCGCGCTGCCGTACACGGCCAGCACGGCAAACACCGGCCACACGGCGGTCAGGCCGGTATAGGTAAAGCCCAGCAGCGTCAGGCCGCACAGCAGTTGCGCGCCCAACGCCAGCGCGATCAGGTTGCGGCGGTCGTAGCGGTCGGCGGCGTGGCCGGCGATCAGGATCAGCAGCAGGAAGGGCAGGAATTGCGCCAGGCCGATCAGGCCCAGGTCGTACAGGTTGTGCGTCATCGAGTACACCTGCCAGCCGATGGCGACGTTCTGCATTTGCACGGCCAGGGTGGCCAGGGTACGGGCGGAGAGGTAGAGCGTGAAGTTACGGTGGCGCAGGACGCTGAAACCGTTGCGGGACTGACTGTCTGACATTGGGGCTTTCAGGCACCGGGCCTTGCGGGACGCGGCATCCCGAAAAGCCCGGCGGGACGGTTAGTTGTGGATGTCGGCTTCGGTGGTGAAGGCGTCGGCGTAGAACTCTTCCTCCGGCAGGCCGCACTGGGCGACGAAGTCTTTCTTGGCCGATTCCACCATGATGGGCGCGCCGCAGGCGTAGACCTGGTGGCCGGACAGGTCCGGCAGGTCGGCCATCACCGCCTGGTGCACGAAGCCGGTACGGCCGGCCCAGTGGTCTTCCGGCAGCAGGTTGGACAGCACCGGCACGTACTTGAAGTTCGGCAGTTTGGCGGCCCAGTCGCGGCACAGCGCGTCCATGTACAAGTCCTGCGGGCGGCGGCCGCCCCAGTACAGCGTCATCTGGCGGGTCGAGCCCTGCGCGCGCAGGTGTTCGACGATGGCCTTGATCGGCGCGAAGCCGGTGCCCGAGGCCAGCAGCACCATCGGCTTGTCGCTGTCGTCGCGCACGAAGAAGGTGCCCATCGGGCCTTCAAAGCGCAGGATGTCGCGTTCCTTCATGGTGCTGAACACCTGGTCGGTGAACAGGCCGCCCGGCATGTGGCGGATGTGCAGGCTCAGCGGCTGGTCCTGGTCCGGCGCGGTGGCAATGCTGTAGCTGCGGCGCTTGCCGTCCTTGAGCATGAATTCGATATACTGGCCGGCGCGGAATTTCAGCGTTTCGTTGGCCGGCAGCTGCAGCGTCATGACGATCACGTCCGAGGCCACTTTTTCCAGCGCCGACACGCGCGACGGCATTTTGCGGATCGGGTAATCGTCGCTGCCCGCCACTTCGCGCGCCTCGATCACCAGGTCGCCCTGGGTGGTGGCGCAGCACAGCAGCGAGTAGCCGGCCGCTTCCTCGTCCTTGGTCAGGGCGCGTTCCTGGTGCGGCTTATGGCGGACCGCGCCGGAAATCACCTTGCCCTTGCAGGAGCTGCAGGCGCCATTTTTGCAGCCGTAAGGCAGGCCGATGCCGGCGCGCATGGCGGCCGCCAGGATGGTTTCGTCTTCCTCGCAGCTGAATTGGTGGCCGCTGGGCTGTACAGTTATCTGAAACGTCATACAATCTTTCTGATGAAAAACTTCAAAATTCACAAATTCCACCGGCCGCGCGTCTTGATCGTCGGCTGCGGCGATGTCGGCATGCGCTTGCTGCCCTTGCTGACCGGCCATTTCCGCGTGTTTGCCACCACCAGCCAGCCGCAACGCTGCGCCGAACTGCGTGCCGCAGGGGCGGTGCCGCTGGTGGCCAATCTCGATGAGCCGGCCAGTTTGCGGCGCCTGGCCGGGCTGGCGCCATGGATCGTTCACCTGGCGCCGCCGCCTGCCGAAGGCGCGCTGGACCGCCGCACCCGCAATTTGACCGCCATTTTACCCGAGCGGGGGCGCTTGGTTTATGTCAGTACCACCGGCGTCTACGGCGATTGCGGCGGCGCCCGCTTCGACGAGAGCCGTCCGGTGGCGCCGCGCAACGCCCGCGCGCTGCGCCGGGTCGATGCCGAGCGCACCCTGCGGCGCTGGGCGCGGCGCAGCGCGGCCGCGCTGTCCATCCTGCGCGTGCCGGGGATTTATGCCGGCGACCGCCTGCCGCTCAAGCGCCTGCAGCAGGGCACGCCGGCCTTGATTGAGGCCGACGACGTCTACACCAACCACATCCACGCCGACGATCTGGCGGCCATCATCGCCCGTGCTCTGTTCCGTGCGCTGCCTAACCGTGTCTACCATGCGGTGGATGACAGCGAGATGAAGATGGCGGAATATTTCGATGCCGTGGCGGACGCGTTGCAACTGCCGCGGCCGCCGCGTCTGCCGCGTGCGGCGTTGCAACAGGTGGTGACGCCGGCCTTGCTGTCCTTCATGTCGGAATCGCGCCGGCTCGACAATGGCCGCATCCGGCGCGAACTGGGTGTGCGTTTGCGTTATCCAACGGTTGTTTCCATGTTGGAATGTAAAGAAATGTAAAGAGACGTGCGGAATTCATATTTTGCAAGTCTGGCGTCAGTTTTATGTGACAAGATTGCAAGGTACGACGTTTGACGGAGATCAGATCCTGCGTCGCGTGATAAGATAAGGTTAGCCATCTTCGACTAAGGAGTGTGCGCATGGTAGCCAGTTTGCAGCCCACCAAGGAGCAAGTCCGCGCCTACATGCACCAGCGACAGCGGGAGTTTTGTCGCCGGCCGCCGCCCTTGCCGGAAGAAATCCGCCGCCAGTTGGGCTGGCACTACAGCGCCGACCACTCCGACCACTCCGATCACTTCTCCACCACTACGTTGTTCCTCCCGAGCACGATCGCTCAGTTGGCCACCTTGCTGGCCGTGGAATGGTGTTTCCTGGCTGCAGGCGTGCGCCGGCCGAGCTGATCTTTACATGGTTTGATACTTTTTTTTACAACAAAGTTCGCCATAGCATAAAAAATGGGGTTAGAATCTATCCAATTCTCACTCTTATTGGTTTTGTGTCGTTTTTTCCAAAAGACGGCGAAGAAACCTGCTAACTATCATGTCCCTGAAAGAAATTACTGCGTCGCCTACGTACAATCCCAACCGCGTGCTGGACGCGATCATTGAAAAACTGCAGCTGAAAAACGATGCGGCGCTGTCGCGTGCGCTGGAAGTGGCGCCGCCGGTCATCTCCAAGATCCGCCACAACACCCTGCCGATCGGCGCCACCATCCTGATCCGCATGCACGAGATCAGCGATTTCAGCATTCGCGAACTGCGCGAAATGATGGCGTCCTGATGGTGGGCACGCGATAGAAAAACGGCGCGCACCGCTTGGTGACGCGCCGTTTTTTCTGCGCGTTTCTGTGCACTTCAGGCTGGCAGGCGCGGGCGCTGGCTGTAGAAGCTCGATTGCTGGGCGGCTGCGATGGCCGCGCTGGCTTGCAGGGCGCTGGCGCCGATCACGCCGGAGTGGGCAAAGCTGGCTGCCACGCCGGAATGCGCGATCTGGGCGCCTGCGACGCCCGAGTGCGCCACCTGCGCGCCGACCACGCCCGAGTGCGCGACTGGTGCGCCCACCACGCCGGAATGCGCAACTTTCGCGCCCACTACACCGGAATGCGCGACCTTGGCGCCGACCACGCCCGAATGGGCAAACTGGGCGCCGACCACGCCGGAATGGGCAAACGACACCGCTGCCACGCCCGAGTGCGCGGCCTTGGCCGGCGCTGCCTCGCGCACATAATCTTCGCCGAAAGTATCTTCATACAGCTCTTTCATGCGCAGGCCGACGCGGATGTGGGCCGCCTCGTCATCTTCGCCGCGCAGACCGATGTAAGGGAAGTGATGCAGGAAGTGGCCGAACACGGTGTCGCAATCGGCCGCGTATTTCATGGTATCCAGGATGTGGTAGTGCCAGAAGGTATCGACATCCACCAGCGGCGCGGTCTGTTCGTTGGGGAACTTCTTCATCAGATACAGGAAGCGGCGGTATTCGAACTCGACGGCGTTGGCGCGTTCCAGCGACCAGCCTTCGCCCGATTCCTCGTGCATCAGTTTGACTTTGATCGGTTCCAGGTCCAGAGCGGCGATGGCGTGCATGTCTTTGGCATTCATCAGGATTTTCCTTTGCGGTATTGATGCGGGTTGAAAGAAGCAGCGAACGCTTTTGATTTTGCCCGCAGGAGACAGGTATTCCTTGATGTTAATCAATGTTTGAATGGAAATTCAGAGCGCGAAGTCGACCGCCACGCTGGCGGGCGCGCTGCGGCCATCGACCGGCACGCTGATGGCGACCGCGGTGCCGCCGTTGGGGCTGCCGCTGATGGAGCAGGTACCGCCCAGCAGGCTGACCCGTTCCTCGATGCCGACCAGGCCGAATGAGCCGGCCTTGTTGCGGCTGGCGTCGCCGACGCCGATGCCGTTGTCGCTGATGGTCATGCTCAGCATGCCGTCCACCTGGCGCAGTTCGACCCGCACCAGGCTGGCCTGGGCGTGCTGCAGGATATTGCTCAGCGATTCCTGCAGCACGCGGAAGAAGGCGGTGGCGCAGTGGTCGTCGACGCGGATTTCCGTATCGTGATCGTTCAGCTCGCACACCATGCCGGAGCGGGCGCGGAACTGGGCGATCTGCCATTCCACCGCCGCGTTCAGGCCCAGGTCCAGCACCGTCGGCCGCAAATCGTTGATGATGTGGCGCACGCTCTTCATGCTGCTGTCGATCTGGCCCAGCATTTGCCGGGCGCGCGCGTGCAGGCGCGGGTGGCGATGGCGGGTGCGGGTGCACAGCAGGTCGACGTCGATGCGCAGCACCAGCAGATTCTGGCCCAGGTCGTCGTGGATTTCGCGCGCGATGCGCTTGCGCTCCTCTTCCTTGATCTGGTCGGCGTGGGCGGCCAGCCGGCGCAGCTTGTGGTGCGACTGTTGCAGGCTGGCCTGGCTGTTGCGCAGCTCGCGCGTCATTTCCTTGGCCATCTTCACCGCCCGCTGGCGCGACGACGACAGCGTGTGGAACAGCAGGAAGAACAGCAGCGAACCGGTGAAGCCGGATACCATGGCCATCCACGGCAGCCAGACGTCGAAGCGGCTGTACCAGCTGGCCTTGGGCGAGGTGAAGTGCGCGTGCCAGTGGCGGTTGTTGAAGTCGATCGGCAATTCGACGCTGAATTGCTCGTTGGGGCGCAAGTTTGGGCTGTCGGGCTTGCTGTCGAACAGGCGCAGCGGCGGCTGGATGACCGGATTCTGGGCGTCGCCGCTGTCGTACAGCACCAGGCGGGTGTCGCGTACCTGCATTTGCTCCAGCGCCGCCTGCACCAGGCGCGGCACGCTGAAGCCTATGCCCACCGAGCCGATGTAGGCGGCGCGGCGCTGCGCCACGCTGCCCAGCGGCAGATCCTTGCGGTACACCGGCAGGCGCAGCGCCAGCCCGGCGCCGACCGGCTGGTGCACGCTGTCGATCGGCGTGCCGGAGGCGCTCATCTCGCCGTAATCGCGGCCGCGCGCCAGCGCCCGCGCCACCGGCGCCCGGAAGCCGATGTCGCGGCCGATCTTTTCGCGGAATTCGGCCAGCGGCGCGATCATGGTCAGTACCCAGTACTCGGCGCGCGCCTGCGGCGGCGATACCAGCGTCGCTTCCGGATAGCCCAGCGCGGCGTCGGCGGCGCTGCGGCGCAGGCTGTGCTCGAAGGCGGCGCGCTCCTCGTCCCGGACGTACTGGGCGTAGTTGATATTGTCCAGCGCGGGGAACTGGCGTTCGATGTGCAGGCCGTTGACGTAGCGGTGGAAGCTGGTCCGGTCCACATGGTCGGCCGCATGGAAGAAGCTGGCGGCGCCGCGCAGCACGTCGGTGTAGGCGTTGATGCGCGAGTTGATGTTGTACTGGGCGTTCTGGGTCTGGTGCAGGAAACGCTCGCTGGCGTCATATTCGATGGTTTTATCGGCCGCCAGATGGAACAGGCTGCCAACGGCAAGCGATAGCAGTACGCCGGCCCAGAGCACCGGCCTCGATGAGGAAAGCAGTTGTTTCAGACTCAGAACCGCGACCACCTACTGTCCTTTTAGTAGTCATAGGTTTTTGACTATAGGAAATAAGGCCTCGGGGAGTCAAGTAATTTTGTGAAAATGTTACCTGTCCTGGACGAAGTGTCAATAAAAAACGGCACCGCCGGGGTGCCGTTTCCGGTGGGGCCGGGCGGACTTACTTGGCTGCTCCCCAGCTATCTTTCAGGGTGACGATGCGGTTGAACACCGGCTTGCCTGGCTGCGAATCGACGCGGTCGGCGACGAAGTAGCCGTGGCGCTCGAACTGGTAGCGCTGGTCGGCCCGGGCCGCGCTCATGCCCGGCTCCAGATAGGCTTTCACCACTTCCTTGGCGTTCGGGTTCAGCAGCGAGAGGAAGTCCTTGCCGCCGGCGTCAGGCTGGGTGTCGGTGAACAGGCGGTCGTACAGGCGTACTTCGGCTTCCAGCGCTGCTTGTGCCGACACCCAGTGGATGTTGCCCTTGACCTTGTAGTTGTCCGAGCCCGGCGTGCCGGACTTGGAATCCTCGAAGTACTTCACGTGCACGGCGATGACCTTGCCGTCTTCATCCTTGTCGTAGCCCACGCACTCGGTGACGTAGCCGTGACGCAGGCGCACGCGGCTGCCCGGATTGTCGCCGACCGGCGGGTAGTAGCGGAAATAGCCCTTGGCCGGCACTTCCATGAAGTCTTCCTCTTCGATCCACAGCTCGCGCGAGATCGGGAAGGTGCGCATGCCCATTTCCGGATGGTGCGGGTGGACCGGCGAGGTGCAGTCTTCCGTTTTGCCTTCCGGGTAGTTGTCGATGATCAGCTTGAGCGGACGCAGCACAGCAGTGGCGCGCGGCGCTTTCGGATCGAGGTCTTCGCGCACGCAGCCTTCCAGCGTGCTCATGTCGATCCAGCCGTCGGCCTTGGTCACGCCGATGCGTTCGCAGAACAGGTGGATGGATTCCGGCGTGTAGCCGCGGCGGCGCAGGCCGACGATGGTGGGCATGCGCGGATCGTCCCAGCCGTCGACGATGTTTTCTTCCACCAGCTGGCGCAGCTTGCGCTTGGAGGTCACCACGTAAGTCAGGTTCAGGCGCGAGAATTCGTACTGGCGCGGCACCGGCAGCTTGAAGAAGCCGCCCTTGGACAGGGTTTCCAGCAGCCAGTCGTAGAACGGGCGGTGGTCCTGGAATTCCAGCGTGCAGATCGAGTGGGTGATGTTTTCCAGCGCGTCCGAAATCGGGTGCGTGTAGTCGTACATCGGGTAGATGCACCAGGCGTCGCCGGTGCGCACGTGGTGGGCGTGGCGGATGCGGTAGATGGCCGGGTCGCGCATATTCATGTTCGGCGACGACATGGCGTCTTCGCTGATTTTGGCGCGCAGGATGTGTTCGCCGTCGGCATATTTGCCGGCCTTCATGTCGCGGAAGATTTGCAGCGATTCGGCGGCAGGACGGTTGCGGAACGGCGAGTTGGTGCCCGGCGTGCTGAAGTTGCCGCGGTTGGCCGCCATGTCCTCGGCCGACTGGCTGTCGACGTAGGCGTAGCCGTGCCCGATCAGCCACTCGGCCATCTGGTACAGCTGCTCGAAGTAGTCCGAGGCGTAGTGCAGGTGGTGCTCGACCGTGCCGTCGGCTTTGGGATAATCGTAGTCAAAGCCCAGCCATTTCACGCTGTCGATGATGGTGTCGACGTATTCCTGCTCTTCCTTGGCCGGATTGGTGTCGTCGAAACGCAGGTTGCAGCGGCCTTGATAATCGCGCGCCAGCCCAAAATTCAGGCAGATGGACTTGGCGTGGCCGACGTGCAGGTAGCCGTTCGGCTCGGGCGGGAAGCGGGTGATGACGCTGGGCATGCCTTCGCGGACGTGGGTGCCGGCCGCGAGATCGTGTTCCACGATGGCGCGCAGGAAATTGGATGGTAGTGCTGGCGCTGGGCTGTTTTTATCGTTGCTCATCTGAAAGTTGGCTGTGCAAAAGTTCTATATTGCTGCATTTTACCGTATTGCCAGTGGGGATATGGCGGCGCGGTATAATGATCGATTAATTTGTCATGGCAACACGGCCCGGAGTTTCCAAAATGGAAAATTATTACAACACACTGGGTATCGCGCCGAACGCCACGGAAGATGAGATCAAAAAGGTCTATCGCTCGCTGGCCATGCGGTTCCACCCGGACCGCAATCCCGAACCCGGCGCGGACGCGCGCTTCAAGGCGGTGACCAAGGCCTACGAGATCCTGTCGGACCCGGTCAAGCGCGAGGAATACAACCAGAGCCTCAACCACCGCATCATCATCGATGCCGAAGCCGAGGCCTACCAGCTGTGGCGTTCGCTGTTCGCGCTGCACGGCACCACGCTGCCGGCGGCCTGATACCTGTTACAAGAAAGTAAGCAATGAGAAAAGTACACCCGGAGTTCGCCTATCAGTCGCGCGAACTGGAAGGCCAGATCGAGGGCATCCTGGGCGATCCGCCGGATCGCAAGAACTACCAGCGCATGGTTGACGCGCTGGTGGGCGAATACGCCGATGGCGGCGGCATCGAGGACGTCAATATGCTGGCGTTCGCGCTGGTCGACCACATCGAGTTCAACAACCCGAAAGGCTTGCTGGCCGAAGCCGAGGACTACGAGTTCGGCGACGCCGCGCGCGTGTTCGCCATGGCGTCGTGCAAGGGCGAGGAAGCGTCGCGCATGTACCAGGCGATTGCCGGCAGCATGCCGGACCTGGCGCGCCAGGCCATCATCACCGCCTTCCTGCACAAGAATCCGCGCAAGTGGGACGATGACGATCAGTCGCTGGAGCAGCTGTCGGCCAACGACGATGGCGACGATCTCGACGATGAAGATATGGCCAGCGACGACTTCGCGCAAATGTTCGATCAGGATGGAGAGTAAGCATGTCGGAAAAATCGAATCTGCCCGCATTGAGCAAGCAAGTGACGGAACTGGTGCTGGCCGGCTCGCTGAGCCACGCCGAGGAAGCCTTCGCCGAAGCGGCCGACCAGTTCGGCGACCTGGCGGTGGTGGAAGTGCTGAACAACATCCCGCCGCAGGTGACCGCGCTGCACATGGCCGGCTTTGACGGTGGCAAGATGTCGCTGACCACGCTGCTGGTGCCGCCGAAGGCCTGGGCCGACAGCCTGGCCTTCATCGCCGCCACCTGGCCGGACGACCAGATCGAGGACGATCCTGAACGCATCGCCGAATCGCTGTTCGCCCATGTGCACGGCGTGGCGTTTGCCACCGACGACGAAGAGCGCCGCAACGAGTTGCTGGCCGCCGCTTCGGCCACCGACCATGGCGCCACGGTGTTTGCCATCCTGTTCTCGCTGGCGCCGAAAGAAATCCTGGAAGTGGCCGGCGAAGTGATTTCCAAAGGCCCGTACCTGACCGGCCAGACCTCGTCCGACAGCGACATCGTGCCGGTGGCGATCGCCCTGGCGCAGGCGTCGGAAGACGGCTGGGACCGCGCGCTGTTCGAGCTGTTCCCGGAATTCCGCCACAGCGCCGACCTGGCCGACGCCGAGTACGAGGACGATCCGGACGCCGAGCCGACCATCCTGCAGCGTTCGACCAAGGAACTGCTGTACCGCCTGCGCAAGCAAGTCCCGTCCACGCGCGCCGCGAAGACCTCGCGCCGCTCGGTCGGCACCAAAATCTTCTCGTGATGGGTGGCCGATAGATGCTGCCAGCACTTGTAGTAGAGAACCTGCCGCGCCTGACGCGCGCCATCCAGCAACTGGCGGCCCATCCCGACGATGACGCCGCCTACACGCTGGCCGATGAACTGACCGGCATCACCGCCATGGTGGCCGAGAAGTTCACCAACGACCGCACTGCGGAAGGCATCCAGAAGGCCTTGCAGCTGACGGTCGGCTGCGTCTCGCTGGGGCTGGACCACGCGCTGCCGGACGAGGACGACCTGGCCGCGCTGAACCTGCTGATCGACGAGGGCGCGGAGCATGCGTTCCAGATAGGCTTCCGCATGATTAAGGAGTTGTCGGGCATGCCGGAAGACGCGCTGGTCGGCGAGTACGATACCGATCCGGTGTATGCGGCGCGCCGCCTGCGCGACAAGTTTGTCGATATCTGCCAGACCGATCCGAACCAGAACTGGGATGGCACGGCGCGCTATGCGCTGCAGTTCAGGCAGCGCAAGGAAGTGCAGGCGGTGGTGCGGCTGGCCAACTGGCTGCGCCGCCACAACACCGAAGGCCCGGTCAGCGATGCCGACCTGAACGCGGAAGGCGTGATTGCGCTGGCCGTCATCTTTGCGGTGGAGGGCGGCGGCATGATCGTGGCGCGCACCGGCCAGAAGGAGTTCGAGCGCTTTGTGAAAGCGGTGCGCAAGAACAAGCCGGACTACGAGGCCGGCTGGGCCGAGCTGGTGGCCAAGGTGCCGGCGCAGCATCATCCGGTGCTGCTGGACCGCATCGACAGCTATCGCCGGACGTGCACCGTGCTGCAAAACATCAAGGGCCGCACGGCCATGAAAACGCTGTTCGCGGAGCTGGAGAATTACGCCGGGTCCGAGCTGGACGCGGACTACTCCTAAGCCTGCGCGGCCTCCGTTGCGACTGCAACGAAGGCCGCCACCAAAGGCGAAACGGCATCCTTGCGTTTGGCCAGATACAGCGCCGTGGTGGCCTCGGCATCCGCCATCGGCCGGTAGCACACCTCGCTCATGCGGATGATGTCGAAGGAACTCGGCAGCACCGACACGCCGCAGCCGGCCGCCACCAATCCAATGATGGTGGACGCTTCGCCAGCCTCCATCGCAATCGTCGGCCTGAAGCCGGCCTCCCGGCACAGGCGGTTGATCTGCGGATGAATGCCGGTGCCCGCGCTTTCCGGATACATCACCAGCGGCTCGCCCTTCAAATCGCTGATGGCGATGCTATCCTTGGCCGCCAGCGGATGACGGATCGGCAGCACCATCACCAGCGGATCGCGCCGCAAAATCGTCAACTCCACCGGCTCCGGCAAATTCAGCTCCGGCGGCCGCACCAGACCGAGATCGAGCTCGCGCGCGGCCAGCGCCTCGATCTGGCCCACCGTCGACATCTCCTGCAAAGTCAGCTGCACGCCCGGATAGCGCTGGCGGTAACGGTTGATCACTGCCGCAAACAGCGGCGTCAGCGGCGTGGAAAAAGTGAAGCCCACGCGCAGCTCGCCAGCCTCGCCGCGCTCGGCCCGGCGCGCCGTCTGCATCGCCTGTTCGGACAAGGCCAGCACGCGCCGCGCGTCGTCGAGGAACAGCTTGCCGGCTTCCGTCAGCCGTACCCAGCGCTTGCTGCGCTCCAGCAGCAGCGCGCCCACTTCCGCCTCCAGCTGCTGGATCTGGTGACTGAGCGGCGGCTGGCCGATGTGCAGCCGTTCGGCCGCGCGGGTAAAGCTCAGCTCCTCGGCAACGGCCACAAAGTAGCGCAGGTGACGTAATTCCATTATCTGTAAAAAGTATGACTGATGGTTTAAATATATATTGGACGGCTTACTGTGGCAATCCTAAGATGAGGTCATCGCACCTTGCAGGAACCTCGCCACATGCTAGTCGCCGCCATCCCCCGCATCGCCCTGGGCAGTCCGGAATTCAAACGCAGCAACCGCGCCATGTTCTTTGGCGGCTTCTCCGCCTTCGCGCTGCTGTACTGCGTGCAGCCGCTGATGCCCTTGCTATCGCACGAGTTTGCCCTGAGCGCGGCGCAAAGCAGCATGGTGCTGTCGATCTCGACCGGCGCGCTGGCGCTGTCGCTGGTGGCGTCCAGCGCCGTTTCCGAACGGCTCGGCCGCAAGCCGCTGATGGTGGCGGCGATGGCGGTTGCCGCCGTCATGACGCTGCTATGCGCCTTCGCCCACAACTACCCGCAACTGCTGGTCATGCGCGCCTTGCTGGGCGTGGCGCTGGGCGGCATGCCGGCCATCGCCATGGCCTACCTCGGCGAGGAAATCGAACCGCAATCGCTGGGCCTGTCGATGGGCTTGTACATCAGCGGCAGCGCCTTTGGCGGCATGGCGGGGCGAGTGATCACTTCGGTGCTGAGCGACCATTTCTCGTGGCGGCTGGCGCTGGCGGCGGTGGGGGTGGCCGGCATCGCGGCGGCGGTGGAGTTCTGGCGCAGCCTGCCGGAGTCGCGCCACTTCGCGCCGGCGCACGGCGGCTGGCGCACGCTGCCGGCGGGCTTCAGGCTGCACCTGTCGGACCCCGGCCTGCCGTGGCTGTTCGCGCTGGCCTTTCTGCTGATGGGGGCGTTTGTCAGCCTGTACAACTACATCGCTTACCGTCTGCTGGGCGGGCCGTTCAGCCTGAGCCAGAGCGTGGTGGGCGCGGTCTCCTTCTTCTACCTGCTCGGCATCTACAGCTCGGTATGGGCCGGCAAGCTGGCCGACCGCTACGGCCGCCGCAACGTGCTGTGGCTGATGGTGCTGATTATGCTGAGCGGTCTGCTGCTGACCTTGTCGCACCGGCTGCCGCTGATCCTGGCCGGCGTGGCGGTGTTCACCTACGGCTTCTTTGCCACCCACTCGGTGGCCAGCAGCTGGGAAGGACGGCGGGCGCGAAGCAACAAGGCGCTGGCGTCGGCCTTGTACCTGTTCTTCTACTATCTCGGTTCCAGCGTGATCGGCTCAGCCACCGGCATCATGTGGGGCCGCGCTGCGTGGCCGGGTGTGGTGACGGTGCTGGCGAGTGCGCTGGCGCTGGCGCTGCTGGTCGCGCTGCGTCTGCGGACGCTGGCGCCGCTGGGACAGGCGGAGAAATAAGCGCGGCAAACGCGTCCGGCGTCAGCGGCCGGCTGAAATAATAGCCCTGCAACTCGTCGCATTCGTGCTGGCGCAGGTAAGCCAGTTCTTCCGCCGTCTCCACCCCTTCCGCAATCACCTTGAAGCCCAGGCTGTGGCCCAGCGCAATCACCGAGCGCACGATGGCCGCCACCTTGGGCTCGGTCAGCATCTCGCGGGTGAAGGACTGGTCGATCTTGAGGTAGTCCACCGGGAATTGCTTGAGGTAGGCCAGGCTGGAATAGCCGGTACCGAAATCGTCGATCGATAGCGCGATGCCCAGCGCCTTGAGGTCGTGCACCAGCCCCACCACGTCCTCGACGTTGTGCATCATCAGGCTCTCGGTCAGCTCCAGTTCGAGGTACTGCGGTTGCAGCCCGCAGTCGTGCAGCACGGCGCGCACTTCGCTCAGCAGCACATGGTCGCGGAACTGCCGCGCCGACAGATTGACCGCCACCCGCAGCGGCGGCAAGCCGGCCAGCTGCCACGCCTTGTTCTGCGCGCAGGCGGTGCGCAGCACCCACTGGCCGATGGCGACAATCAGCCCGGTCTCTTCGGCCACGCCGATGAAGCGCGCCGGCGACACCGCGCCCAGCGTCGGATGCTGCCAGCGGATCAGCGCTTCCATGCCGGTCACCTCGCCACTGTGCAGATCCAGCTTGGGCTGGTACATCAGGCTGAGTTGATTGCGCGCCAGCGCGTACCGCAATTCCGATTCGATCAGCGCGCGCTCGGCCACGCGCGCGTGCATGTCTTCCTCGTAGAACTGCACCTGGTTGCGGCCCGCTTCCTTGGCGCGGTACATGGCGATGTCGGCATGCCGCAGCAGTTGTTCGGGATCGGCGCCGTCGGCCGGGAACACGCTGATGCCGATGCTGCAGGTGACGGTCAGCACCTGCTGTTCCAGCGTCACCGGCGCCGCCACCGCTTCCTGCACCTGCTGCAGGATGCTGGCCATGGGGCGCTGATTGGCGATCGGCAGCAACAGCAGGAATTCATCGCCGCCCAGGCGCGCCACCGTGTCGCCGTCGTTGGCGCAGCCTCGCAGGCGGTTGGCGATGACGCACAGCAGCCGGTCGCCCAGTTGATGCCCCAGATGGTCGTTGATGATCTTGAAGTTATCGAGGTCGATATACACCAGCCACAGGCTGTGCTTGAAGCGCTGCGAGAAGGTGACGGCCTGCGCCATGCGGTCCTTGAGCAGCACGCGGTTGGGCAGGCCGGTCAGCGCATCGTGGTTGGCCTGATGCTCCAGCTGTTCCTGGTATTCCATGATGGCGGTCATGTCGGTCAGCACGCAGACGTGGTGGCCGATGCCGCCTTCGGCCGCGTGCACCGGCGCCACGTGCAACTGGGTCCACAACTGGGTGCCGTCGCGGTGCTGCGGGTGCAGCAGCAAGGTCTCTTCGTGCTGCGACTGCATGGCCCCCTGCAGCGCCTGGTATTGCTCGTCCTGCGGCGGCAGGTCGAGCAAGGTTTCCAGCCGCCGCCCCAGCACGGTGGCGGGCGTGTGGTCGAACAGGCGGATGAAGGCGGGATTGGCGTATTCGATCAGCTCGCCTTCGGCCGTGTGGGTGGTGATGGCGATGGCGTTGATGCTGGCCTCCAGCGCCCGGCTGCGCAGCTGCAGCGCCAGTTTCAGCTGTTCGCGCTCGGTGATGTCGTGGGCGAACACCAGCCGCGCCGGCCGGCCGGACAAGGTCACCGAGTGCGAGGAAACATCCACCTGCATGCGGCTGCCGTCGCGCCGCATATGCGTCCAGATGCCCGATTGCTCGGCGCCCTTGAGCGGCGCGGCCGCCAGATTCTGCGTCAGCCGTTCCTGCTGCTCGGGCGGGCGGATATCGCGAATGGTCAGTTGCAGGAATTCCGCCTCGGTGTGGCCGTACTGCGCCACGGCGGCCGCGTTCACCACCAGGAAGCGCAGCGTTTCCAGATCGTACACCCACATCGGATGCGGATGGGCTTCGAACAGGTATTTGAAGCGCAGGCGCGACTCGTAGACATCGTAGTCGTCCAGCGGATAGGCCAGGCACAGGAAGCTGGGCGGCCGCCATTCGATGGTCTGGGTCACCGCATGGCTGCTGCCGTTGGTGCCCACCAGTTCGACCTCGCCGCGCCAGTAGCCGCGCACGCGGGCCGCCGGCAGGGCTTCGTTTTGCAGCATCGGCAACACCCAGGTGGCATACAACCGGCTGGCGGGGCTATGCAGGGAAAGCGGCCCCAGCAGGTTTGCCGCGTGTCGGTTGAACGACTGCAACTTGCCGCCTTCGTCGATGGTGAAGGCGAAATAGGGACTGCTCCCGAACAACTGGTCAAAGGCCGGACTGGCTTGCCGGCTGCCGCTGCGCGCAGGGCGGCGGCGTTCGGGAGCGCGGCTGTATGCGGGAGGCGGCAAAGTGTCCATCGAATAGTGCCAGGCTAAAGATGATCTTGCTTGATACTAACCAAGCTGATGGAAACCTGTCGCCCGCTTGTGTCACGATGGTTCCTTGAGGCTGGCCATGTCGATCACGAAGCGGTACTTCACATCGTTTTTGACCAGACGCTCGTAAGCCTGGTTGATGTCCTGAATGGCAATCATCTCCACGTCGCTGACGATGTTGTGCTCGGCGCAGAAATCCATCATCTCCTGCGTTTCCCGGAGGCCGCCGATGGCCGAGCCGGCCACCGATTTGCGGCCGAGGATGAGGTTGTAGCCGGCCGGGGGCGGATCGAGTTCGGTCAGCACCCCCACCATGGCCATGGTGCGGTCGCGGCGCAGCAGCACGATGTAGGGGTTGATGTCGTGCGGCACCGGAATGGTGTTGAGCAGGAAATCAAAGCTGTTGGCGTGCGCCTGCATGGCGTCCGCATCGGTGGACAGCAGCACTTCGTCGGCGCCGAGGCGCTGGGCATCCTTGCCCTTGTCCGGCGAGGTGGTGATCATCACCACCGTGGCGCCCATGGCCTTGGCGAACTTCACGCCCATGTGGCCGAGGCCGCCGAGACCGATCACGCCGACCTTCTGGCCCGGACCGACTTTCCAGTGGCGCAGCGGCGAGTAGGTGGTGATGCCGGCGCACAGCAGCGGCGCCACGGCTTTCAGGTCGAGTTTTTCGGAGACCTTCACCACGAAGTGCTGGTCCACTACGATCAGGTCTGAGTAGCCGCCGTAGGTGGGGGTGCCGCTCTCGCGTTCGCGGCCGTTGTAGGTGACGGTCATGCCGTTCTCGCAGTACTGTTCGAGGTCTTCCTCGCAGGCCGAACAATGGCGGCAGGAGTCGACCAGGCAGCCGACACCGGCCAGGTCGCCAACCTTGAACTTGTGCACGCCGCTGCCGACCTGGGTCACGCGGCCGATGATTTCGTGGCCCGGCACCATCGGGTAAATCGAGCCGCCCCAGTCGTCGCGCGCCTGGTGCAAGTCGGAGTGGCAGACGCCGGAGTAGAGGATTTCAATCACCACGTCGTTGGCCTTCGGCGCGCGGCGCTCGAAGCTGAACGGGACCAGATGGGAATGCTTGTCGTGGGCGGCATAGCCGTGCGCCTGGAACATGGGGAACTCCTGCGATTGTTATCGGTTGTTGCACTATAATTGCCGGCACATGCTGGGAACAAGCGCGTTCCTCTGCACGGTTTGAACAGGAAATTTGCACAATGCAGCTGGATAATCTTTCTCACCTGGGCGTGTTTGCCGCAGTGGCGCGGCATGGCAGCTTCCGCAAGGCGGCGACGGAGCTGGCCTTGTCGGCGTCGGCGGTCAGCTACGCGGTGCGGACGCTGGAAGACCGGCTGGGCGTCGGCCTGTTCAACCGCACCACGCGCAGCGTCGCCCTGACCGAGGCCGGCAAGCATTTGCTGGAGCGTCTGCAGCCGGCGCTGGGCAGTGTTCACCAGACGCTGGAAGAGATGAATATGTTCCGCGCCTCGCCGGCCGGCACGCTGCGCATCAACAGCCCGCGCGATGTGGCGGTGATGGTGATCGGGCCGCTGATCCGGAGGTATCTGGAAGCTTATCCGCATATCAACCTGGATATCGTCAGCGACGATGGCATGGTGGACATCGTCGAGCGTGGTTTCGATCTGGGCATCCGCTACGAGGAGCATGTGCCGGAGGACATGATCGCCGTGCCGGTGTGGCCGGCGCAGCGCTTCGTGATACTGGGGTCGCCGGCGTATTTGCAGCGGCATGGCGTGCCGCGGCATCCTGACGATCTGGCGCATCACCAATGCACGCGCTACCGCTTCCCGCGCGGGAATGTCTACAAATGGGAACTGGGGCGCGGCGCGGTACAGATGGAAGTGGATGTGCCCGGGCGGCTGTCGGCCGGCGATACGCGGCTGGGTTTGCGGGCGGCGCTGGAGGGCGTGGCGCTGACCTTCCTGCCCGAGCACAGCGTGCAGGAGCATCTGGACGCCGGCCGGCTGGTGCGGGTGATGGAAGAATGGTGTCCGCCGAGCACGCGGCTGATGATGTATTACCCGCGTCAGCGCCGCATGTCCTCCGCCCTGCGCGCCTTCCTCGACATGGCGCGCCTGCCATAAACTCCGGGGTCAGGTCCGTCATTTCTACACGAGCCCTGCCGTAGCGGCCGCTACGGCAGGGCTCGTGTAGAAATGACGGACCTGACCCCGGAATGTTTTTGGGCGCGGACTGATGTGCGTCAGTGTTGTGGTTGATCGCTGCAACCGCGGCGGTGCTTCACGGTCGAATCCGGATTCACGGAGGAGACCATCATGTTGCACACACACGAAATCCAGCACCGCTTTTATTTTGTCGAACGCGCCGTGCGGCTGGCGGCCCAGGCCGCCTCTGCCGAGCCCGCCTTGCCGCGCGAGTTGCGCGACTGTCTCGAACGGCTGGACAAGCACGCCGACGCCGCGCGCGACATCCTGCCCAGCAACGACGAACTGCGCATCCGCAAGCTGGTCCGCGACATGGACCAACTGGCTGAGCGCGCCAAGCGCATCTGCAACTACATCCCCACCTTGTCGGGCCAGATCAAAGGCGCCGTCACCCACATGCACAGCCAGATGCAGGAACTGAAGCGCGACATGAGTGTCTAACGGAGGCATATGATCATGGACCACAAGAAAAGCATGCACAATCAATTGATCCGCCTTGCTTATAGCCTGGTTTTCTTCATTGCCTTTACCGCAGTCGCCGTGGTCGCCGACTTGCTGTGGGAAGGAATTCGGCAGTTAGGTGTTGCTGACTTTACTTATTACCTGGTGGAGTTGACTGCGCGCTTGATGCTTGTCGTAGACGTGCTCCTGTTTTCTTACGCTGCGCTGTTTTCAGCTTGGGATTTTCTGAAAGGACAAACGGAATGAACTACGATCCACGTTGTAAAGAAGAAAGCTACGCTAAGCGTATGTTTAGAGAAAGCTTGCGTTTCTATTTTGCCCCGCTCATAGGCGCGGCCCGCGGCGCGGTCCGTGCAGTGAAGGCTGAAATGAGACGCGCCGATCGCGAGCGCGACCGGCTGCGACGTTGACCGCTACAAAACGCCTTTGGCGCGCAAGGCGGCGATGTCGTCGTCGCTGCGGCCCAGCAGCTCGCGCAGGACGGCGTCGGTGTGCTGGCCCAGCAGCGGCGGGGCGACGGCGTTGTCGGTCGGCGTGGCCGACATGCGCATCGGACTGCGCACCAGTTTGGTGGTGCCGGCGGTCGGATGCGGCACGTTCATCACGATGCCGCGCGCTTCCACCTGCGGGTTGCGGTACACCTCGTCGAGGTTGTTGATCGGGCCGCAGGGCACGCCGACTTCTTCCAGCTTGCTGATCCAGAAATCGCGCGGCTGCCGCAACACCATCTCGGCCAGTATCGGCACCAGCTCGTCGCGGTTCTTCACCCGCAGCGGATTGGTGGCGTAGCGTTCGTGGAAGGCGAGGTCGGCGCGGCCGCCGGCTTCCACAAATTTCTGGTACTGCCCGTCGTTGCCGGTGGCGACGATAATGTAGCCATCCGCGCACTGGAAGGTCTGGTACGGCACGATGTTGGGATGCGCATTGCCCCAGCGCTTGGGCGGCTTGCCGCTGTTGAGGTAGTTGCTGCCGGCATTGGCCAGCATGGCCACCTGCACATCCAGCAAGGCCATGTCGATGTACTGGCCTTCGCCGCTGCGGTCGCGGTGCGTCAAGGCGGCCAGAATGGCGATGGTGGCGTACATGCCGGTCATCAGGTCGGTCAGCGCCACGCCGGCTTTTTGCGGACCGCCGCCCGGCAGGTCGTCGCGCTCGCCGGTCACGGACATCAGCCCGCCCATGCCCTGGATCAGGAAGTCATAGCCGGCGCGGTGCGCGTACGGGCCGTCCTGGCCGAAGCCGGTGACCGAGCAGTAGACCAGATCCGGCTTGATGGCTTTCAGCGATTCATAATCCAGGCCGTAGCGCTTGAGCTGGCCGACCTTGTAATTCTCCAGCACCACATCGCTTTGCTTCACCAGCTCGCGCAGCAGTTGCTGCCCCTCGGCGCTGGCGATGTCCACCGTCACCGAACGCTTGCCGCGGTTGGCGGACAGGTAGTAGGCCGCTTCGGTGGTGTCCTTGCCGTCGGCGTCGCGCGCGTAGGGCGGGCCCCAGGCACGGGTATCGTCGCCGCTGCCGGGACGTTCGATCTTGATCACATCCGCGCCGAGATCGGCCAGATTCTGCGAGCACCACGGTCCCGCCAGTACGCGGCTCAGGTCGAGCACGCGGATATGGCCCAGCGCTTTTTGAGCTGTCATGAGTGTTTTACCTTTTGAGTATTTTTAAATAACAAGCAGGCCGCTAGTGTGGCGGGGCGTCATCTTTTTTGCAAGTCGGCCACCACCTGCTGCGCGGCCCGCCAGCGCAGCGCCGGCGACGGATAATCGGCCTTGCTCAGGCGCGGCCAGTCGCTGGCGCGCATCATCTTGCGGAAGTAGGCGGCGAGCCGCTCGGCCGGCCAGCCGGCGCGCCACGCCAGCCGCAAGCCTTCGCGGTCGGCTTCCTCTTCCTGCGCGTAATTGGTGGCGGCCAGCTTGCCGATCAGGGCGCGGTCGTGGTCGACCGCGTGCTCCAGTTCGCTGAAGGGACGCTGCGCCCACGCCGGTTCCAGCCGCAGCGCCATCTCGTATTCTTTCAGGTTGTGGTGCAGGGCCGCGTGTTCGATTTCGTGCGCCAGCAGCATCGCCAGTTCCGCATCGTTCAGGGCGAGGCGCTCGACATAAGGCTGGCTGACCATGATTTTGCCGCCCGCCATGCAGTCGGCGCTTTGCTCGCTGTCGTCGGTGGTGTGGACTTCCCAGGCCCAGCCGGCCGTTTCGGGATAGTCGCGCTGCGCCTGAGCGATCAGCACGGCGGCGATGGCGCGCACGCGCGCGGTGAACGGCCGGTCCTGGTCGATGGCGCGCTCGGCCAGCCGGCTGGCGTACAACACGGCGGCGTGCGCCATCACCTCGTCCTGCGTGGGCGTGGCGGCGTGCGCCAGTTGGGCGGCTAGCAGCAAGACATAGACTTGTGATAACGTTGCTCTCATGTGGCCCTATCCCAAAATTGTTGCGCATCGCGGCGGCGGCACGCTGGCGCCGGAAAACACCGTGGCCGGCTTGCGCGCCGGCCTGGCCTACGGCTTCCGCGCCGTCGAGTTCGACGTCATGCTGTCGCGCGACGGCATCGGCATGGTGGTGCACGATCCCGAGTTCGGCCGCACCATGGCCGGGCAGGGCAGCGTGGCGCAGACCAACGCCGCCGATCTGGCGGCGATGGACGCCGGCAGCTGGTTCAGCGCCGAATTCTGCGGCGAGCCTGTACCGTTCTACACCCAGTTCATCGATTATTGCAAGGCGCAGCGCATCTGGATGAATGTGGAAATCAAGCCGGCCGACGGTTTCGAGGCCGCCACCGGCGCCTGGGTGGCGAAAGTGACGCGCGACAGCTACGCCGCCGAGCTGGCGGCCGGCGATCCGGCCCGGTATCCGCTGCTATCGTCCTTCAGCTTCGAGGCGCTGGCCGCGGCCCGCGACACAGCGCCCGAACTGCCGCGCGGCTACTTGCTGGATAAAATTCCCGACGATTGGCAGGCGCAGGCGCGGCAACTGGGCGCGGTGGCCATCCACACCAACCACAAGCACCTCACGCCCCAACTGGCCGCGCAGATCAAGGCCGCCGGTTACGGCCTGTTCTGCTACACCGTCAACGAGCCGGCGCGCGGCCGCGAAATCCTGTCCTGGGGCGTGGATGGCTTTTGCACCGACCGCATCGATCTGATCGGCCCAGCTTTCACCTAAGCCCGGCGGGCTTTTCATAAAAATCTTTTGCGCCCCTGATCGCGCTCTGGGTATATATTGAAAAAACCAAAAACGGGGGAAGCATGCAGCCAGCGCTCACGTCCTACGCGGTCGCCACTTATCTGGACGCGGCCCTGAACCAGATGGACACCGCGATCTTTTTGGTCGATGTGGAGCTGCACCTGCTGCATGCGAATGCCGCCGCCGTGGAATTGCTGGAACGTGATACGGCTTTGCGGCTGCATGGCGACAAGCTGTTGCAGGATGCGGTGGGCGGCGAGCGTTCGCTGGCGCAACTGGTGGCGGCCGTGCTCGATGCGCCACGTGATACAGATAATCCACATGCCCTCAGCCTGCCGCGTCATAACCGTCAGCCGCTGTTGCTGACCGCCGTGCCGTATCTGCCGGCGCAGGAATTGCCGTCGTTGCCGCCTTGTGCCATCGTCATGGCCAACGATCCCGAGAACCACCGCCTGTCGCGCCGGCTGCTGATGGAGCTGTTCGGCCTGACGCCGGCCGAAGCCGGTGTGGCGCAGGCGCTGGCGCATGGCGAGGCGCTGGAGGATATCGCGGCCGCGCTCGATATCAGCCTGCACACCGTCAAGACCCATTTGCAAAAGCTGTTCCGCAAGACCGGCACGCGGCGCCAGGGCGAGCTGGTGTCCATCCTGCACGGCATGCCGGCCGCGGCGATGCACGCTCAATCGTTTGAGTGATGTGTCGCCGCCCCGTGCTGCCTAGACTTGTTTAGGTGCCACCAATGCGTGGTGCCGGCTCAACAAGACTAGGGAGTATCAATCATGAAAAACAAATGGCTATCAGGCATGGCGCTGTGCGTAGCGGCGCTGGGGGCACAGGCGCAGACGGGCGATGAAAGCGTGACGATTCCGGCGCCGCGCCTGAAAATCGAGCTGCCGGCGCAGCGTTATCACATGAGCGCTGCCGACTTGAAGGAGTTCCGCGGCACGTATGAACTGGCCAACGGGCAGGTCTTGAAACTGCGCGGCTTCGGCGCCAGCTTGTACGGTGAAGTCGACGAACAGGGCGAGCACCGCATGATCGCCGCCAACCACAACACCTTCGTGGCGCTGGACCGCAAGCTGCAAGTGCGGATCGACCACGACCGGGACGGCGAAGCCGGCGGTGAAGTGCTGATGGCGGTGCCGATGCGGGTCGCCGAAACCGGCGAAATCGGCGAGCAAGTGGTGAGATTGGCAACGCGTTAGTGGCGGAGAACGGCGCTGGCTGTGGCATAATCAACCTTTTGCACCAGCCAGCTTTCTACCCCTAACGACATGAAATCATCTGAAATCCGCGAGAAGTTCCTCAAATTTTTCGAATCTAAGGGTCACACTATCGTCCGTTCCAGCTCCCTGGTGCCTGGCAATGACCCGACCCTGCTGCTGACCAATAGCGGCATGGTGCAATTCAAAGACGTGTTCACCGGCGTCGACAGCCGCCCGTACAGCCGCGCCACCTCGGTGCAGCGCTGCGTGCGCGCCGGCGGCAAGCACAACGACCTGGAAAACGTCGGCTACACCGCGCGTCACCACACCTTCTTCGAGATGCTGGGTAACTTCAGCTTCGGCGACTACTTCAAGCGCGACGCCATCAACTTCGCCTGGGAACTGCTGACCAAGGTCTACCAACTGCCGGCCGAAAAGCTGACCGTGACCGTCTATCAGGAAGACGACGAAGCCTACGATATCTGGGCTAACGAAGTGGGCGTGCCAAAAGAGCGCATCATCCGCATCGGCGACAACAAGGGTGCGCGCTATGCCTCGGACAACTTCTGGCAGATGGCCGACACCGGCCCGTGCGGTCCGTGCACCGAGATTTTCTACGACCACGGCCCGGACATCTGGGGCGGTCCTCCGGGCTCGCCTGAGGAAGACGGCGACCGCTTCATCGAAATCTGGAACCTGGTGTTCATGCAGTTCAACCGCGACGAGCAGGGCGTGCTGCACAAGCTGCCGAAGCAGTCGGTCGACACCGGCATGGGCATGGAGCGCCTGGCCGCCGTGCTGCAGCATGTGCACTCGAACTACGAGATCGACCTGTTCCAGAACCTGATCAAGGCCGCCGCGCGCGAAACCGGCGCCACCGACCTGGAAAACAAATCGCTGCGCGTGATCGCCGACCACATCCGCTCGGCCGCGTTCATGATCGTCGACGGCGTGATTCCGGGCAGCGAAGGCCGTGCCTACGTGCTGCGCCGCATCATTCGCCGCGCGCTGCGTCATGGCCACAAACTGGGCCAGACCAAGCCATTCTTCTACAAGCTGGTGGCCGACCTGGCGATCGAGATGGGCGCCGCCTATCCGGAGCTGGAGGAAGCCAAGGAAAACGTCGCCAAGATGCTGAAAGCGGAAGAAGAGCGCTTCGGCGAGACGCTGGAAACCGGCATGAAAGTGCTGGAAGCCCAGTTGGCCAAGGACGGCACCCGCATCGACGGCGCCACCGCCTTCACGCTGTACGAAACCTACGGCTTCCCGCCGGACCTGACCGCCGACATCTGCCGCGAGCGCAATATCGGCTTCGACCAGGAAGGCTATGACGCCGCCCTGAAGGAAAGCCAGGAACTGTCGCGCAAAGGCGGCAAGTCGGTCAAGGACGCCAAGGTCGAGTACACCGGCGAGAAGAACAAGTTTGTCGGCTACGACAGCCTGGCGCACAACAGCAAGGTCATCGCGCTGTACTCGGCCGGCTCGCCGGTGCAGGAACTGACGGCTGGCCAGCCTGGTATCGTGGTGCTGGACACCACGCCGTTCTACGCTGAATCGGGCGGCCAGGTCGGCGACCAGGGCGTGATCGCCTCCGCCGGCGCCCAGTTCGATGTCAGCGACACGCTGAAGATCCAGGCCGATGTGTTTGGCCACCACGGGGTGCTGGCTTCCGGCGCGCTGAAAGTGGGCGACGCCGTCAGCGCCACCGTCGATCAGGCCAAGCGCGGCCGCACCATCCGCAACCACTCGGCCACCCACCTGATGCACAAAGCCCTGCGCGAAGTGCTGGGTTCGCACGTGGCGCAGAAAGGCTCGCTGGTCGATCCGGACAAAGCCCGTTTCGACTTCAGCCACAACGCGCCAATGACCGCAGCGGAAATCGCCCAGGTGGAAGCCATCGTCAACCGCGAAATCCTGGCCAACGTGGCCACCCAGTCGCACCATATGTCGTTCGACGACGCCGTCAAGCATGGCGCGATGGCGCTGTTCGGCGAGAAGTACGGCGATGAGGTGCGGGTGATGGACATCGGTTCGTCGAAAGAGCTGTGCGGCGGCGTGCACGTCACCCGCACCGGCGATATCGGCCTGTTCAAGATCGTTTCGGAAGGCGGCGTTGCGGCCGGCATCCGCCGCGTTGAAGCCGTGACCGGCGAAGGCGCGCTGGCGCTGGTGCAAGGCATGGCCCGCAAGCTGAACGAAGCGGCCGCCGCGCTGAAATCCAATCCGGAAGAGCTGACCGTCAAGATCGGCGCGGTGCAGGATCAGGTCAAATCGCTGGAGAAAGAACTGGCGGCGCTGAAATCCAAGCTGGCCGCGGGGCAGGGCGACGAGCTGGCATCGCAAGCCATCGACGTCAAGGGTATCAAGGTGCTGGCGGCAACGCTGGACGGCGCCGACGTGGCCGGCCTGCGCGAAACCATGGACAAGCTGAAGGACAAGCTGAAGACCGCCGCCATCGTGCTGGCCTCGGTCAATGACGGCAAGGTCAGCCTGATCGCCGGCGTCACCGCCGACACCACCGGCAAGGTCAAGGCGGGCGAGCTGGTCAACTTCGTTGCCCAACAAGTGGGCGGCAAAGGCGGCGGACGCCCTGATATGGCGCAAGCCGGCGGCACCGATCCGAGCGGTCTGGCCGGCGCGCTGGCCGGTGTTTCGGCATGGGTGGGCGAGCGCGTGTAAGCCGTTCCATCCCGCTGTAACGCAGTGCCCGTGCGGCCTGCGCGTGGCTTGAGGGCCATGCGCAGGCCGTTGTCGTATGATGAGTCCTGTTGTATACTTTCCAGTTCCCGTTGCAAACTTGCAACGTACAACGAACTATTTTGGTGCGGCGCGTCATTAGCCCGGAAAAGGAGTAGTATGACGACACCTCCCCACAAACGAGCGGGTTTCTTGATGAGCGAAACGATACTTGAAAACGACACCATCGAATTCCAGAAGGAATTGGATGCACGTGGCCTGAACTGCCCATTGCCTATCCTCAAGGCCAAGAAAGCGTTGGCAGAGCTGCAGAGCGGCGAAGTACTGCGCATCCTGGCGACCGACCCGGGTTCCGTGCGTGACTTCCAGGCTTTTTGCAAACAAACCGGCAACGCCCTGTTGTCGCACGTCCAGATCGGCCGTGAGTTTGTCTTTTTGATGCAGCGCAAATAACAGCCGCTGTATTTTTCCTTCAAGAAATTCGTCTGAACGATTTATTTTTTAGACGATTTCTACTAGCTAAAAAACGCACGATCGTGCTTAAATTTCTTGTGCAGGCAGGATTTCTCATATAATCTAGCCCACATTATTAGTCCCGAATTCTTATTTTTCCCACAAAGGCACAGCTATGAAAGTCTTGGTACCCGTCAAACGTGTGGTCGACTACAACGTCAAGGTGCGTGTGAAGTCGGACGGCACCGGTGTTGATATCGCCAACGTCAAAATGTCGATGAACCCGTTCGACGAAATCGCGGTGGAAGAAGCGACCCGCCTGAAAGAAGCGGGCAAAGTCACCGAAGTGGTGGCCGTGTCCGCCGGCGTGACCCAGTGCCAGGAAACCCTGCGCACCGCCATGGCGATCGGCGCCGACCGCGGCATCCTGGTGGAAACCGCCACCGAGCTGGAACCGCTGGCCGTGGCCAAGCTGCTGAAAGCGCTGGCCGACAAGGAACAGCCACAACTGATCATCCTGGGCAAGCAAGCCATTGACGACGACTCCAACCAGACCGGCCAGATGCTGGCTGCGCTGCTGGGCTGGCCGCAAGCGACCTTCGCCTCGAAAGTGGTGCTGGAAGACGGCAAAGCCACCGTGACCCGCGAAGTGGACGGTGGCCTGGAAACCCTGGCGCTGACCCTGCCAGCCATCGTCACCACCGACCTGCGCCTGAACGAGCCGCGCTATGTGACCCTGCCGAACATCATGAAGGCGAAGAAAAAGCCGCTGGACGTGACCAAGCCGGAAGACCTGGGCGTTGACGTCACCCCGCGCCTGAAAACCGTGAAAGTCGCCGAGCCTGCGAAGCGCTCGGCCGGCATCATCGTTCCGGACGCCACCACCCTGGTCGCAAAACTGCGTACCGAAGCTAAAGTCATCTAAAGGAATCTGAACATGGTCGCATTAGTTATCGCAGAACACGACAACGCCAGCCTGAAGGCCAGCACCCTGCACACCGTTACCGCTGCTGCGCAAGCTGGCGGCGAGGTGCACGTGCTGGTGGCCGGCTCGAACGCCGGCGCCGCCGCCGCTGCCGCAGCCGCCGTCGCCGGCGTGTCGAAAGTCATCCACGCCGACGCCGCTTACTTCGCTGACGGCCTGGCGGAAAACATCGCCGAACAGGCGCTGGCAATCGCTGCTTCGTACAGCCACATCCTGGCGCCAGCCACCGCCTACGGCAAGAACATCCTGCCGCGCGTGGCGGCCAAGCTGGACGTGGCGCAGATTTCGGAAATCACCAAAGTCGACGCGCCGGACACCTTCGAGCGTCCTATCTACGCCGGTAACGCCATCGCCACCGTGCAGTCGGGCGACAAGATCAAAGTGATCACCGTGCGTTCGACCGGCTTCGACGCCGCTGCCGCCACCGGCGGTTCGGCCGCCGTGGAAACCGTGGCTGCCGTTGCCGACATCGGCAAATCGGCCTTCGTCGGCCGCGAAGTGGCCAAGTCGGACCGTCCTGAGCTGACCGCCGCCAAGATCATCGTCTCGGGTGGCCGCGGCATGGGTTCGGGCGAAGCCTTCAAGATTCTGGAACCGCTGGCGGACAAGCTGGGCGCCGCCATGGGCGCGTCGCGCGCCGCCGTGGACGCGGGCTACGTGCCGAACGACTGGCAAGTGGGCCAGACCGGCAAGATCGTCGCGCCTAATCTGTACATCGCGGTCGGCATCTCCGGCGCGATCCAGCACCTGGCCGGCATGAAAGACTCGAAGACCATCGTCGCCATCAACAAAGATCCGGAAGCGCCGATCTTCTCCGTTGCCGACTACGGCATCGTAGGCGATCTGTTCGAAGTCGTGCCACAACTGGTTGCTGAACTGGGCTAAAAACCGCATACAGCACACTCAGGCCACGCCGATCCGGAACGCCGGATCCCGTGGCCTTTTTCTTGGAGACATAAGATGCCATATCAAGCACCCATCAAAGACATGCTGTTCGTGATGAACGAACTGGCCAACCTGCAAGCCGTGAGCGAACTGCCGGGCTGCGAGGACGCCACGCCTGAAACCGCCGAGGCCGTGCTGGAAGAAAGCGCGAAATTCGTCGCCGGCGAAATCGCGCCGCTGAACCACGAAGGCGACAAGGAACCAAGCTACTGGACCAAGGACGGCGTGATCACCTCCAAAGGCTTCAAGGAAGCCTTTCGCCAGTTCGCCGACGCCGGCTGGCAAGGCCTGCAGCACCCAACCGATTTCGGCGGCCAGGGCTTGCCGAAACTGATTGGCACGCCATGCGTGGAAATGCTGCACGGCGCCAACCTGTCGTTCGCGCTGTGCCCGCTGCTGTCGGACGGCGCCATCGAGGCGCTGCTGATGGCCGGCAGCGACCAGCAGAAAGCCACCTATCTGGAGCCGCTGGTGACCGGCAAATGGACCGGTACCATGAACCTGACCGAGCCGCAAGCCGGCTCCGACCTGGCCGCCGTGCGCACCCGCGCCGAGCCGCAGGCCGATGGCACCTACAAAATTTTCGGCACCAAAATCTTCATCACCTACGGTGACCATGACATGACCGAAAACATCGTCCACCTGGTGCTGGCGCGCACGCCGGATGCGCCACCGGGCGTGAAAGGCATCTCGCTGTTCATCGTGCCGAAATTCCTGGTGAATAAGGACGGCTCGCTGGGCGCGCGCAACGATGCGCACTGCGTGTCGATCGAGCACAAGCTGGGCATCAAAGCCTCGCCGACCGCCGTGCTGCAATTCGGCGACAACGGCGGCGCCATCGGCACGCTGGTGGGCGAAGAAAACCGTGGCCTGGAATACATGTTCATCATGATGAACGCGGCCCGCTTCGGCGTCGGCATGCAGGGCATCGGCCTGTCCGAGCACGCCTACCAGCACGCGCTGGCCTACGCCAAGGAGCGCGTGCAGTCGCGCGACCTGAACGGCTCGCCGGCCGGCGTGGCCATCATCAACCATCCGGACGTGCGCCGCCTGCTGATGAACATGCGTTCGCAGACCGAAGCGGCGCGCGCGCTGGCTTACGTCGGCGCCTCGCTGTACGACAAAGCGCACCACAGCGCCGATGCGGAGGAGCGCGCGCAGAATCAGGCGGTGTACGAGTATCTGGTACCGATCATCAAAGGCTGGTCGACCGAACTGTCGCAAGACGTGACGCGCGACGGCGTGCAAATCCACGGCGGCATGGGCTTCATCGAAGAAACCGGCGCGGCCCAGCACTACCGCGACGCCAAGATCCTGACCATCTACGAAGGCACGACGGCCATCCAGGCCAACGACCTGATCGGCCGCAAGACCGTGCGTGATGCGGGCAAGGTCGCCAAAGGCCTGATCGCGCAAGTGCGCGCGACCGAAGCCGAACTGGCCAAGCTGGAAGGCGCCGACTTCGCCGCCATCCGCAAGCATCTGGCGCAGGGCGCGGCCGATCTGGAGGCGGTGGTGGACTACGTGGTGGGCAACATCAAGGCCGACATCAAAGGCGTGTTCTCGGGCAGCGTGCCTTATCTGAAGCTGGCCGGCATCGTGCTGGGCGGCTGGCAGATGGCGCGTGCGGCCGTGATCTCGCAGCAGAAACTGAGCGCCGGCGAAGGCGACGCCAGCTTCTACAAAGCCAAGATCTCGACCACCCGCTTCTTTGCCGACCACTTCCTGACGCAAACCTCCGGCATCCGCACCTCGATCATCGAGGGCAGCGCCGGCGTGCTGGCGCTCGACATCGAGCAGTTCTAAACCCAATCCGGGGTCAGGTCCGTCATTTCTACACGGCCTCGGCACTAGCCCCCGCTAGCGCTCGGGCCGTGTAGAATTGTTGGACCTGACCCCGGAGTTTTTCATGCGTATTGCTGTCGTTTCTGATATCCACGGTAATCTGCCGGCGTTGGAGGCGGTGGTGCGCGATTTTGCGCGGCGCGGTGTGGGCAGGGTCGTCAATCTGGGCGACAGTTTGTCCGGGCCGTTGCTGCCGCTGGAGACGGCGCGCTTCCTGATGGCGCAGGATTGGGTGCAACTGGCCGGCAATCACGAGCGGCAAATCCTGCATCCACATCAGCATACGGAGTCCGACCGCTACGCTCATGCTCAACTGGGCGACGACGAACTGGCCTGGCTGGCGACCTTGCAGCCCAGCTTTCGGTTAAATCCCGAGGTGCTGCTGTGCCACGGCACGCCACGCAGCGATCATGAGTATTTTCTTGAGACCGTCGAGCCGGACGGCGTGCGTTTGGCCACGCCGGCCGAAATCGACGAGCGCATGGCCGGCGCCGAGGCGGCGCTGGTCGTCTGCGGTCACACGCACGTGCCGCGCGCGGTGCGCAGTGCGGCCGGCTGTTTGATTGTCAATCCCGGCAGCGTCGGCTTACAGGCTTATGATGACGATCACCTTCACTATCACGTCATGCAGAACGGTTCAACCGATGCGCGCTATGCCATCGTCGAGCGCTGCGCCGATGGCTGGTCGGCCGCGCTGATTGCCGTGCCTTACGATTGGCGGTCAATGGCCGCTCTGGCCGAGCGCAATGGCCGCCCGGACTGGGCGCATGCCATCGCCACCGGCTACGCTAAGCCATCACATCGATAATCGCCTGATAGACCCGCACCGGTTCTTCGGCAATGCGATTCAGCACGTAGAGGAAGTGCTCCTGCCCGAACACGGCGTATTCGCGGGTGGGGAAGCCGCGCGCCTGCAGGGCGTCGATCTGCTCGGTGCCGAGTCCGATCAGTGATTCAAATTCAAACCAGCGCGGATCGATCCGTTCCTGCAAGATCAGGTCGCTGATGTTGGCCTGGATGCCGCGGTCATGCGTGGCGATCGAGCATTTGTGGCCGCTCAGCAGCAGTTCCTGCGCGTAGCGGCGGTAGGCTGTGGCCAGCTCGGGGCTGTTGCGCGGGTACGAGACGTCCGCCGGTTCCTGGAAGGCGCCTTTCACCAGCCGGATGCGGCCCGGCAGCTTCATCAGCGCCGGCAAGTCCTGCGCCGTGCGGTGGCGCTTGGCGGGCACGGTGATGCCGACGTTGCGCAAGTCGTCTTCCTGATGCAGCCGGGTGTAGATGGCGTAGATGTCGTCGGCGCGGTCGATTGCTTCCATCGAGATCATCACCTCGCGGTTGATTTCGGCGGCGGCCAGGGCGATGCGGCGCGCGTTGCGGTAGCCCAGTTCGCGGTCCACCAGCGAACCGACGTGCGACAGGTCGAACGAGACCGAGCAATTCAGGGTGCGCTGGCCGATGGCGCGCACCAGGTCCATGAAGACTTCCGTCTCGGCCATGGCAAACGCTTCATCGCGCACGCTTTCGCCCATGTACTCGACCGATGCCGCATGGCCGCGCGCGATGATTTGTTCCACCCGTTGCAAGGCGTCTGCAACTGTCTGCCCGGCCACGTAGCGCTGCGACACCTTGTGCATGTACGGCCGCAGCAGCGGATCGTTGCAGAATTTCTCCTTGGCCGTTTCATCCAGCGCGAGGGTGCGCAGGACGCTGGCGGCTTGGTCCGCCAGCGCTTGCCATTCGGCCGGGAAGCTCATCGGCGGATGATGCTGCCGTTGGCGTTCTGGACGCGGTCGCCGCTCAGCATTTGCGGGTCGTGGTCGAAGTTGAAGCTGGCTTGGCGGCCGTCGTCGTATTGCACGTGCACGGTCCACTGTTTGGTGGATTTGGCCTTCTCTTCGATTTTCTTGCCGGCGTAGGCGCCACCGGCGGCCCCGGCCACGGTGGCCAGTTGGCGGCCGTGGCCGCTGCCGACCTGGTTGCCCAGCAGGGCGCCCGCCACGCCACCGGCGATCACGCCCAGCGCGCTGCCTTCGCCGGCTTTTTCGCCGACCACCACTTGCGTGACTTTGCCGCAGTCGTGGCATTCGCCCGGCTTGGCCGGGCTGGCCTTGTACTGTGCTTTGGCCAAGGCCATGGATTTATCGTATTCGCTCTTGGCGTCGCGCAGGCACTGCATGCGCTGGCCGGAATCCTGCTCGTCGGCGCAGAGTTTCTTGTCCTCGGCGTAGCGGGTGGCGAGGCGCTTGGTCTCGGCGTTGTATTGCTCTTTCGGGCTTTGGGCCTGCGCCGTGGAGGCGAGGGCGGCCAGCAGGATGGTGGCCATGATGGAACGGTTGGGCATGTTTGTTCTCCTTTTGTTAACCGTATGCCCCGCCAGTGTACAGCAAGTCAAACAGGCGGGAGAGGGTGGCGATCAGGCTGCCGCAGCCTATCATCATGGTGGCCACCAGCACCACGGCCACCGGCCAGCGGGTGTCGGACTGGCGGCCGCTGCCGGTGTTATGGCGCGCGTCCCACTTGTCGTCCGGCGTCAGGCCCAGCACCAGGGCCTGCAGGAAACCGGCCAGGCCGGAGACGATGAGGGGCAGCAGTTTATAAAAGCCGTTGGCCTCGGGCGCCGCCAGCGCCACCAGCAGCGCGGCCGGCAGGCTGCTCAGGTGCAGCCATAGTCCGCGATCGCGCCAGCCGCCCAGATATAGCCGGTGCAGTCCGATGCCCCCGGCCAGGAAGGCCAGCAGGGCGGCGATTGTCTTGTTTTTGTGACGCGTCCGGTGCAAAACAGTCATGGTTGCTTAGCAAAATAGTCGGTAAACCATCAGTATCAGGCATAATACGGCCCCCGGCACGCCTTTTTTGCGGGCAAACCTATTGCCCCTGACGCCGGAACGAGGGATAATCTTCGATTACCCAATTTGCCCGATTATTTCGTTATTGCTTGCTGCTTCGCGGCAAAGCGCGCTATAATTTGCGGCTTTTTCCGTCTTAGCACACTTTTTGGAAATATTATGGTCGTTATTCGTTTAGCTCGCGGTGGTGCCAAAAAGCGCCCTTTCTTCAACATCGTTGCAACCGATTCGCGTAACCGTCGCGATGGTCGCTTCATCGAGCGCATTGGTTTCTACAACCCAATGGCAGCCGGTGGCGAAGTAGGCCTGCGCATCACCGAAGATCGTCTGGCTCACTGGCAATCCGTTGGCGCGCAACTGTCGCCTACCGTTGCTCGTCTGGTCGCCCAGAACAAAAAAGCAGCCTAAGTCTGGTTACTGGTTTGACCGATAAGATGGCATCCGGGGTGCAAGTCCCCGACGATCTGGCACAGGTAGGCTTTGTCTTCGGTGCTTATGGCGTAGCAGGCTGGGTCAGGATTCGTCCTTTCTCGGAAGATGCGGATGCTCTCCTCAAGGTTAAAACCTGGTGGCTCGATAAGCCGGCGTTGCGCGATGTGGACGTCCAGCAGGTCAAACTGCATGGCGGCGATGTCGTAGCGCGCCTGGTTGGCATCACGGACCGGAACGTGGCGGAAGCGCTCAAGGGCGCCGCTGTCTTCATTCCGCAAAGCCGCTTCCCGGCCTTGTCCGATGATGAGTTTTACTGGGCCGAGCTGATCGGTCTGGAAGTAGAGAATCTGCAAGGTGAGCGCCTGGGTAAGGTGGCTGACATGATGAGCAATGGTCCGCAGTCGATCTTGCGCATCGTCCCCGCAGAAGATGAGGCGCAGGAGCGCCTGATCCCGTTTGTGGACGCGTACATCAACAAGGTGGACAAGGCCGCAGGCAAGATCATCGTCGACTGGGGTCTTGATTACTAAGCGCAATACATTGAGGGCGGTTCGCCATGCAATTTGATGTCGTAACCCTGTTCCCGGAAATGTTTGCCGCGATTACGCAGTCGGGTGTCACCCGGCGCGCGTTTGAACAGAATAAATGTGGCCTGTCGTTGTGGAATCCGCGGGATTTCACCACCGACAATCACCGCACCGTGGATGACCGCCCGTATGGCGGCGGCCCCGGCATGGTGATGCTGGCCAAGCCGCTGGAGCTGACCATCAACGCAGCCAGGCAGCGCCAGACCGACGCCGGTCTGCCGGCGCCGCGGGTGGTGTTCATGTCGCCCCAGGGCAAGCAGTTGACGCATGAGCGCGTCATGCAGCTCAAGCAGGAGCCCGGTCTGGTGATCCTGTGCGGCCGTTACGAAGCCGTGGACCAGCGTTTGCTGGACCGCGTGGTCGATGAAGAAATCAGCCTTGGCGATTTCGTGCTGTCCGGCGGCGAGTTGCCGGCCATGGCCTTGATGGATGCGGTGATCCGCCTGCTTCCCGGCGTGCTGAACACCGACGCCTCGGCCATCGAAGACAGCTTCTTCAACGGCCTGCTGGATTCGCCGCACTACACGCGGCCGGAAACGTATGAAGGTGTGGGCGTGCCGCCGGTGCTGATGGGCGGCAACCACGCCGAGATTGAAAAATGGCGCCGCCAGCGCATGCTGGAAGCGACCGCGCGCAAGCGACCGGATTTGCTTATCAAAGCGCGTGAGGCAGGCTTGCTCACCAAGCGCGACGAGCAATTTTTGGCAGGCCTTTAAGCCTGTCTGTTATAACCCCATCCTCTACTGGGCATCTTTACAGCGCGCCAGCACGATGGTTTTTGGAGTCATTAAAAATGAACCTGATTCAACAACTCGAGCAAGACGAAATCGCTCGCCTGGGCAAAAACATCCCTGAATTTGCTCCTGGCGATACCGTGGTAGTGAACGTGAACGTAGTCGAAGGCACCCGCAAGCGCGCCCAGGCTTACGAAGGCGTTGTGATCTCGCGTCGTAACCGTGGCCTGAACTCGAACTTCATCGTTCGTAAAATCTCGTCCGGCGAAGGCGTTGAGCGTACCTTCCAGCTGTACTCCCCGCTGATCGCTTCGATCGAAGTGAAACGCCGCGGCGACGTACGTCGTGCTAAGCTGTACTACCTGCGTGATCGTTCCGGTAAATCGGCACGTATCAAGGAAAAACTGCCAAACCGTCGCCCAGCGGCGAAAGCAGCCGAGTAATACCGGTTGTGTTTGGAGAAAAGGGGCGCCTGTGGGCGTCCCTTTTTTGTTTAAAGGAGCCTGCATGGTCAAGCCACTGTTCGATCCCCAGCAATTGCCGATAGAGGCCATCGCCGGCGAAGCCGCCGTTGCCGTGGAGCGCCTCACGCCGGCCTGGCTGCGCCGCCGCTTTGCCGCGCCGCCCGCCGCGTGGACGCCGGAAGAGCGCGAACGCGTGATACCCGGCCGCGCCGGACGCCCGCCCACGCCGGCCTCGGTGCTGATTCCGCTGGTGCAGCGCGCCGCCGGCCTGACCGTGCTGCTGACTCAGCGCACCGCCCACCTGACCGACCACGCCGGCCAGATCAGCTTTCCCGGCGGCCGCGCCGAAGACTACGACCGCGACGCCGTCGACACCGCGCTGCGCGAATCGGAAGAGGAGATCGGCCTGGCGCGCCGCCACGTCGATGTGCTGGGCGCCTTGCCCGACTATCTCACCGGCACCGGTTATTGCGTCACCCCCGTGGTGGGGCTGGTGCAGCCGCCGTTTGAGGTGATCGCCGATCCCGATGAGGTGGCGGCCATCTTCGAGGTGCCGCTGGCCTTCCTGATGGACGGCCTGAACCACCAGCGCCTGTCGGTCGAGCTGCCGGGTGGGCGGCGCAGCTTCTACGCCATGCCGTACGAAGGCTATTACATCTGGGGCGCCACCGCCGGCATGCTGCGCAATCTGTTCCATTTCTTGCGCGCAGAGTGAGAACTAGGCTATCGTAACGTCCATTGAGGGCAGGACGACCACCCGTACGATAAGGACATACATGACTTTTCTTTCCATCTTATGCGCGCTGCTGATCGAGCAAATGAAGCCGCTGCGCGCAGACAATCCGATCTACGCCGAAATCAAGAGCCTGGCGTTGCGGATGGAGACCTGGTTCAACGCCGGCCACTCGACCCATGGCCGCATGGGCTGGTTCCTGATGATGGCCATCCTGGTGGTGCCGACGGCCGTGATCTACTGGGTGCTGCGCCACTACGAGCTGACCTACGCCGCCTTCGCCTGGAACGTGCTGATCGTCTACCTGACGCTGGGCTTCCGCCACTACAGCCACTATTTCACCTCCATCCAGCTGGCCCTGAACGCGGGCGATGAAGCCGCCGCGCGCGCGCTGCTGGCCGAATGGACCAGGCAGGACACGGTGGGCATGGAGGTGTCCGAGATCACCCGCATCGCGGTCGAGAAATCGCTGATCACCACCCACCGCAATGTGTTTGGCGTGTTCTTCTGGTTCCTGATGCCGTTCGGTCCGGCCGGCGCCGTGATGTACCGCGTGGCCGAGCACCTGGCGCGCGCCTGGAACGAACCCGAGCACATGCGCAACGAAGCCTTCGGCCAGTTTGCCGCGCGCGCGTTCTACTGGATCGACTGGATACCGGTGCGCCTGACCGCCGTGGCGTTTGCCGTGGTCGGCAACTTTGAGGACGCCATCTACGCCTGGCGTAATTTCGCCCACCGCTGGTCGAACGAGGCGGTCGGCATCATCCTGTCGGCCGGCGGCGGCGCCATGGGCGTGCGCCTGGGCACGCCGGCGGAAAATGCCGTCAAGGCGCAGTTTATCGACGCCACCACGGTGGATGTCGAGATCGAACCGGACGTGATGCCGGGCGACGAGCCGAATATCCGCGCCCTGCAGAGCACGGTCGGCCTGGTGTGGCGCGCGCTGTTGTTGTGGATGTTGCTGTTGCTGCTGTTGTCGAGCGCGGTTTGGCTCGGGGGATCGCCGTAAGAGGGTACAATAGCGCATTGCCTTGGTGCAGGAGGCCATTTTCCTGCACCAAAGTAGGATATTTCTTGAAAAAGATGTTCTATATCAAGGGCTTACTTATTTAGGTCTTCTATAAGATATAATACGTAAGATTCCTTCCCCCTCTACGCAGAAGCAGCCGCGCCTATGTCAGTCCAAAAACCGGCAGAACAGCAAGATTCGTTCTTCATCCTTGGCCAAACCAGCAATGGCAGGCAGTTCCGTCCCAGCGACTGGGCTGAGCGCCTGTGCGGCGTGATGGCCTGCTTCAAGCCGGAAGGTGTCGGCGGCGGCCGCGATTCCCACCTGCAGTTTTCGCCCTATGTGACGCCCACCGTGGTCAACGGCGTGAAGTCGGTGGTGGTCAACGGCAAGCTGCGCGACCTGGAACCGATGGCCTATCACTTCGTGCTGTCCTTCGCCAAAGACAACGACCTGCAAGTGGTCGATGCCTGCCTCGTTCCCGAAAAGAATTAATTTTTACGTAAGGCGCTGTTCACGGCAACGCACTGGGCGTATCCTGCATGTTCTTATCTTTTTTGCGAGAGACTATGAACAACAGCCGTCTGAAACACGCCGCCGCCGCCAGCCTCCTGCTGTGCGGAATGTCCTTCGTTGCCACCGGAACCGCCTGGGCCGCGCCTGCCGCGCCAGCGCTGCCGGCCGGCGTGGTGAAAGGGCCTTCGGTCGAAGGCATCACCGAATACCGGTTGCCGAATGGCCTGAAAGTGCTGCTGTTCCCGGATGCCTCCAAGCCTACCGTCACCGTCAACGTCACCTACCTGGTCGGCTCGCGCCACGAGAACTATGGCGAGACCGGCATGGCGCACTTGCTGGAGCACATGCTGTTCAAAGGCTCGCCGAAAAACAAGGCGATTCCCAAAGAGTTCGCCGATCGCGGCATGGAATTCAACGGCACCACCTCCAACGACCGCACCAACTACTACGAGGTGTTCCAGGCCAGTCCTGAGAACCTGAAATGGGCGCTGGACATGGAAGCCGACCGCATGGTCCATTCCTTCGTCGCGCGCAAGGATCTGGATTCGGAAATGACGGTGGTGCGCAATGAATACGAGTCGGGCGAAAACAGCCCGTTCGCCGTGCTGCTCAAGCGCATGCAGAGCATCGCCTACGACTGGCATGCCTACGGCCGCTCGACCATCGGCAACCGCAGCGACATCGAGAACGTCAAGATCGAGAACCTGCAGGCGTTCTACAAGACCTACTACCAGCCCGATAACGCCGTGCTGCTGGTGGCCGGCAAATTCGATCCGGCGCAGACGCTGTCGTGGATCACCGGTACCTTCGGCAAGATTCCGAAACCGAAGCGCGCGCTGCCGCCATTCTGGACCGTCGAGCCGACGCAGGATGGCGAGCGCAGCTTTACCGTGCGCCGCAAGGGCGACGTGCAGATCGTCGCGCTGGGCTACAAGATTCCAAGCGCGCTGCAGGCCGACAGCGACGCGATCAGCTTCATGTCGCAAATCCTCGGCGACGAACCGACCGGCCGCCTGCACAAGCAGCTGGTGGAAAGCGGCAAGGCGGCGCAGGTGTTCAGCTTTGGCATGACCGGCTATGCGCCGGGCCTGCAAATCATCGGCGCGGTGGTGAAGTCGGGCCAGCCGCTGGAACCGGTACGCCAGGCGCTGACCGAAGCGGTCGAGAGCTTCGCCAAGACGCCGCCGACCGAAGAGGAGATGGAGCGCACCCGCCGCAACTTCTCCAACTACATCGAGAAATCGCTCAACGATCCGCAGCGCGTGGGCGTGACCCTGTCGGAAGAGGTGGCGCTGGGCGACTGGCGCCTGCTGTTCGCCGGCCGCGACAAGCTGCCGGGCATTACCTCGCAACAAGTGGCCGAGGTGGCGGCGCGCTACCTCAAGCGCGATAACCGCGTGGTGGGCGAGTTCATCCCCGAAGACAATCCGCAACGCGTCGACATTCCCGCCGCGCCCACCGTGGCCGAGGTGATGAAGGACTTCAAGGGCAAGGACAGCGTGCTGACCTCGGAGGTGTTCGATCCCAGCCAGGACAACATCAACGCCCGCACCGAAATCAAAACCATTGGCGGCCTGAAAGTGGCGCTGCTGCCGAAGAAGAACCGCGGCGAGACCGTGGCCGTGAATCTGGCCCTGCACTGGGGTGACGAGAAGAACCTGGTCAACACCTCCATCGTCGGCGCCTTCGCCAACGAGATGCTGTCGCGCGGCACCAGCAAATACACGCGCGAACAACTGACCGACGCCTTCTCCAAACTGAAGATCACCGGTTCGCCGTACAACTTCGAAACCACCGGTCCGAATCTGGATGCGGCGCTGCGTCTGGTGGCGCACGTGCTGAAGGACGCCAGCTTCCCGCAGGCGGAGTTCGAACAGTTGCGCCAGCAGTGGATCGTCGGCCTGGAATACTCGCGCAACGAGCCGCAGGTGCTGGCCAATGAAGCCATCGAACAGCACTTCAACCACTATCCGAAAGGCGATATCCGCTACTCGCTGACCACGGCCGAAAAGCTGGAAGCGATCAAGGCGCTCAAGCTGGAAGACGTGATTGCCTACCACCGCAACTTCTACGGCGCCAACCACGGCGAGCTGGCGATCGTCGGCGATTTCGACAAGGCCGCCATCGGCAAGACCATCGCCGAAAGCTTCGACGGCTGGAACAGCAAGGCTTCATATGCGCCTGTCCTGAACACCAATGTGGACAAGGCGCCGCTGCATGTGTCGCTGAATGCGCCGGACAAGGAGAACGGTTCCTACACCGCGCGCCAGTCGCTGGACCTGAACGTCAACGATGCCGACTATCCGCTGCTGGATCTGGCCAACTACATGTTCGGCGGCGGCGCGCTGAAGTCGCGCATGATGGACCGCATCCGTCAGAAGGACGGCCTGTCCTACGGTGGCGGCAGCGGCGTACATGCGGGCGATGAAGACCGTGCCGGCTCGTTCGGCATGGGCGCCATCGCCGCACCGCAGAACCTGAAGAAGCTGGAAGCGGCGATCCGCGAAGAACTGGACCGCGCACTGAAGGACGGCTTCACGCAAGCGGAGCTGGATGGCGCCAAATCGGGCCTGCTGCAACAGCGCCTGCAGAACCGCGCCAAGGATAACGTGGTGGCGTCGGGCTGGACTCGTAACCTGTATCTGGGCCGCACCTATACCTGGAGCAAGGACTACGAGACCAAGCTGAAGGCGGCCACGCTGGCGCAGGTGAACGCGGCCTTCCGCAAGTACATCGACCCGAACAAGCTGTCGGTGGCGGTGGCGGGCGACGAGGCCAAGGCTGCTGCCGCAGCGGCGGCGAAGAAGCCTTAACACTTCGTGAGGCGATCCGGCGGCTGCGCGTCCGGATCGCCTTTGTCAGGAAATCCTGATTCTGCACTGTCGTCATACGACTGTCATACCCGGTCTATACCATGCCGATTTTCTTCTCTGAAAGCGGACCATGGAAAAACAGGACATCTCAGGCGACGCGCGCGATCCGCAGCGTCGCTCCTTATTGAAGCTGGGTCTGGCGTCCAGCCTGTCGGTGGGCAGCCTGCTGGCCGGTTGCGGCGGCAGCAACAATAGCAATAGCGATGGTGGCGGCGGCGCTGCCGCGCCGGCGCCCGGCACGCAGATTTCCAGCTTTGCGCTGGCGGTACTGCCGGATACGCAGTTCTATTCGCGCTACGCGACTTCATCGGAAAGCAATCAGTATGAACGGCACTACGGCAACGAGCCGTATGCGGCGCAGACCAACTGGGTCGCCCGCAATGCCCAGGCGCTCAATATCCCTTTCCTGATCCACCTCGGCGATGTGGTCGACCAGGTTGGCAAGCCGGAGCAATGGAAGGTGGCCGACAGCGCCATGCAGGTGCTGGAAGTGGCCAAGGTGCCGTACTCCATCCTGGCCGGCAACCACGATGTGCTGAACGACATCGATTTCGACAGCGATCCGGGCAAGGGCACCGACACCCAGCGCGTGCTGGCCAACGAACCTTATCTGCAATGGTTCAGCACCAGGCGCGCGCAGCGCCAGGCCACCTTCGGCGCGCGCGACAGCACCGGTTTCCACGAGTACCATATTTTCAAGGCGCAGGATCAGCAATTCCTGGTGCTGTCGCTGTCGTGGCGCATCTCGGACGCCGGCATCGCCTGGGCCCGCAAGGTGCTGGCCGATCATCCGACGCTGCCGGTTATTCTGGTCAACCACCAGTTGCTGAACATCGCGCCGGACGCCGTCAGCCCGCTGGAAACCGGCTATGGCAAGATGTTGTGGGAAAAGCTGATACGCGATAACGATCAAATCTTCATGACGCTCAACGGCCACCACCACGGTGGCGCGCGCCTGACCAAGACCAACGATTACGGCAGTGCGGTCGAGGAAATGGTGGTTGATTACCAGATGGCCTACCAGGGCGGCAACGGCCTGATGCGCTTGTATGAATTCGATCTGACCAACAACCAGATCAAGGTACTGTCATTCTCGCCGTGGGTGCCGATGAAGCCGGCCGAGACGCTGAACGCGTTCGACCGCGCCGTCCTCACCGAGCCGAATCACAGCTTCACCATCAGCATGAACTTCGCGCAGCGCTTCGCCCGCTTCAATCCGGCCTTCGGCGCCGGCAAGGCGACGGTGGCGGCGTCGCTGGTCGACCAGGCCAGGGCGCTGGTGTTGAAGGGCTATACCGAGCCAGCGGTGGTGGAACCGGTCTTGCCCAGGGATGCGGATGATTATCCCAAGGCGGCGGCCACAGTGGCGCACTGGCGCTTCTTCGGCGGCGACAATGGCACGGCGGTGGCGCCGGGCACGCGCATTGCCGATGTCACCGGCGCCAATCCGCTGACGCGCGACCAGCTCAACCAGGGCGGCATCGTCGGCGCCGAGACGGGCGACATCGTCTGGAGCAGCGACCACCACCGGTTGTCGTCCGCGCCGGGCTCGGTCAGCTTCCTGAATACCGACAAGAACCAGCCCCGCCTCAGTTATTTCCTGACCGATGCCAGCGCCGCCATCAATGCGCAGACCTTTGCCTCCAGCGGCTACACCATCGAAGCCTTCATCAAGATCAACCCGGCCTGGGACAAGGCCAGGCACGCCTGGATGAACATCATGACGCGCGATGGCAAGCGTGGCGAGCTGGCTGGCTTCATCGGCGGCGATCCCGAGTCGCCGCCGCTGCTGTTCGCCATTTCCAGCCTGCGCGAGGTGCAGTGGGAAGTGGTGCCCGATGTCAGCGGCCAGCGCGACGCCATGGCCAGCTGGTCGGGGGAAATCATTGCCGGCAACTGGGTGCATATCGCCATCGTCAACGATCCGGCCACGCACGACACGGTCATGTATGTGGAGGGCGCGCCGGTGCTGCGCAACAGCAGCAATGTGCCCGGCCTGGCGGCGCGCTCGGCGTCTTCGCCCTGGGTGGTGGGTGGCGGCTCGTGGGACGGGACGCGCGCCGACGGCTTCTTCGGCAATATCGGCGAGGTGCGGATTGTGGCCGCCGCGCTGCCTTCCAGCCAGTGGCTGACGGCCCGCCGCAGCTGATCAATCCGGGAACTTCGGCAGGCGGTCCAGCGTAATCACATTCGGATCGCCGTACACCTTGCGCTTGTGGGCGTTGGTGTTGTGATATTCGCCGGTCCAGAAGTTATCCTTGCTGGTGACGCCGGCAGGACCGGCGCCGTCGTTCCACACCATGAACCACAGCCAGCGCTGGCCGTCCTGCGGATCGGGAATATGGTTGGTTTCGGACAGCGCCACCGGCTTGCCGTGTTGCGCCGTCTTGCGCCACGCTTCGGCGTAGTTGTTTTCGTAGACGTCGTAGCCGGTCAGGTCGACCACGTCGTCGCCCGGATACCAGGCCGGGTCCTGGCCATTCCATACCCAGATCAGATTGCGCAGGCCATGCGTCCGCGTCAGGCGCTCGTGCATGTGGCGCCACAGCTTTATATAGCCCTCGCGCGACGTGCCCCACCAGAACCAGCCTCCAGCCGCTTCGTGCAGCGGGCGCCATAGCACCGGCACGTGTGCGTCCTGCAAGCGCTTGAGCTCCAGCGCGACGCGGTCGATGTCGGCGTCGATCTGGCGGTAGTCGGCCACCGGCAGGCGGTAGGGCGTCTCCCTGGCGTAGAACTTGCCGTTGCCGATGCGCCAGTGCCAGTGGAAGGACACCAGGCCGCCTTTGGCATCCCAGGCGATGGCTTCCTCGGTCTGGTGGCGACCCTCGCCCTCGGTGGCGTCGACGTAGTTCATGAAGTCATAGCCCATCAGCGCCGGATACTTGCCGGTGTCGTCATGTACGCGCTGCGCCATGTCGGTAGCGTCGTGCCAGGTCAGATCGGCCTGGCCGGCGATGGTTTGCTTGCCCCAGATGTTGAGCAGGTAATCGTAGACCGCCTGGGTTTTCACGTCACGCGGCGCCGCGCTGGCCAGCGGCAGGACAAGAGCCAGAAGCAAAGGTAGGTATCTCATGCCGCCCAATGTAGCGCCATGCTGCGCGGCCCACAATCGTTTTGCCGTTTTTGGTGCGTGTTTAGCGGGTTGCGTGCACGTTTTGCGATTATGTACTATCATTAGTTACATGAGACGAGACAGCAAACTTTCCTCCATCCTGCACGTGCTGCTGCATATGGCGCACGGCGACAGGCCATTCACCTCCGAAGAGCTGGCGGGCTTCCTTGGCACCAATCCCGTGCTGGTGCGGCGCGTGCTGGCTGGCTTGCGCGAGCGCGGCTATGTCGGCTCGGACAAAGGCCACGGCGGCGGCTGGAGCATCACCTGCGACTTGCGCAAGGTGACGCTGTACGACATCTACGAAGCGCTGGGTGCGCCGACCGTATTCGCGATGGGGAATCGGGACGAGCAGCCGCAATGCCTGGTGGAGCGCGCCGTCAACGAGGCACTGGGCAGCGCCTTCGACGAGGCCGAGGCTTTGCTGATTTCGCGCTTCAGGAACGTGACGCTGGCGCAGCTGTCGGCCAGTTTTAATACACATCACAAGGGAGTTCACCATGAGCATCGCTGAATTCGACGTCGCCGTGATTGGCGGCAGTTACGCTGGCATGTCGGCCGCCACGCAACTGGCGCGCGCCCGCCGCCGCGTGCTGGTGATCGACGCTGGACAGCGCCGCAATCGCTACGCCCTGCATTCGCACGGATTTCTTGGCCAGGATGGACGCGAGGCGGCTGCCATCGCCGCTGACGGCAAGGCGCAGTTGATGAAGTATCCGACCGTGCAGTGGGTGGAAGGTGCAGCCGCGCAGGCCGCCGCGCTGGATGACGGCTTTGCCGTGGCCATGGCAGATGGCGCCAGCTTCCGCGCGCGGCGGCTGGTGCTGGCCACTGGCATGGTCGATGAACTGCCGGCCGTTCCAGGCCTGGCCGAACGCTGGGGCAGCAGCGTGTTTCACTGCCCGTATTGCCACGGCTATGAGCTGGAGCAGGGGCGCATCGGCGTGCTGGCGACCGGTGCGCTGTCCATGCACCACGCGCTGATGCTGCCCGATTGGGGCACGGTGACGCTATTCCTCAACGGCGCTTTTGAGCCGGATGAAGAGCAGCTGGCCAAACTGGCGCAACGCGGCGTAACGATTGAGCGCACGCCGCTGCGTGCCGTCAGCGGTTTGGCCGCGGTTGAACTTCAGGATGGCCGCGTGCTGGAACAGGCGGGCTTGTTTGTGCTCAGCCGCCTGCATAGCGCCAGTCCGCTGGCCGAGCAGTTGGGCTGCGATATGGAGCAAGGTCCGATGGGCAGTTTCGTCCGGACTGACATGACCAAGGCCAGCAGCGTCGCCGGCGTGTATGTGTGCGGCGACGCGGCGCGCATGGCGGGCAATGTGGCGCTGGCGGTGGCCGATGGCGCCATGGCAGGCGTTGGTGCGCACCAGTCGCTGATCTTTGGCGCGACTGTGGCGTAAAAAAATCGCGCCAGGCGGCAGCAGTTGCGCTAATCCGGCCGCGCTTTGTGCAGCACGCCCTGCTTGTGCGCAGGGATGTGGGCGGACGGATCCTGCCCGGGATCGAACACGTAGTGGCGGAAGATGGCGCCCCAGGCGGCGCGCACTTCCGGCGGCTGGTGCCGCATGGCCTTGAGTGTGGCGAGCAGCGCATCGAAGGTGGTGCCGGCATCCTCGGCCGGCTGCGCGTTTTTCCACCAGTAGTTGACCATCATGTTCAGCGGGCCATGGGATTGCACATGATGCCACCATAGCGTGGGAATGTAGAGCGCGTCGCCGGGCAGCAGGTCGGCCACCAGCGCGGTCTTTTGCGCTTTCTTGAAGCGCGGGTGCAGCGCGTAATCGGGAGCGCCGCAATTGACCATGCTGATCGGCGTCGGCGTTGGCGCGAAGTCCAGCGGGCCGATATACAGGTTGTCCACCTGTTCGGGCGGGAACAGCGTAAAGCGGCGCTGGCCGCTGACCACGCACGCCAGGTTGCTGGATTCGTCGAAGTGCGCCGGCGTGGTGATGGTATTGCCGAGCCAGAGGCGTGGCTTCACCGACGGCGGCAGGGCCGGCGCCGCGTTCTCCTCGGCGAAGCGCGGCATGCACTCTTCAATCAGCGCACTTTGCACCGCCACGGCGGGCGGAGCGTCAAACTGCGAGTAGCGCGCGAGTTGCTCGATCACGCGCGCTACGGGAACTTTGTTGCGGACGAAGTTAAAGCCTTCCATGTCCGGCTTGTAGAACAGCCGTCCGCGTTCGGCGGGCGGCGTCATGACCGCATCGACTTCCGCATCGGTGACCATGCTTAGCACATAGTGGCACAGCGCTTCCGGCGAATGCAACGCTTTCTGCACGGCAGGCCAATGTCGCACAAAGCCGCGCAAAATGGCGGGGCGGTAGCTGCCGGCGACCTCGCTGAAAAAACGGGCCGGGTCCGGATCACGGTATTCGATGGGCGTGTTCATGAAACGTATGATGGCATAAAAAGATGCGTCATTTTGTATTTTGTCATACGGCAGGGACGAGTCTGGTTGCAGACTGGGCAGATGCGCCATATCGCCCCGCCAGCCCGTTATGATTTGCCTTGGAAAGCCGCGTTGTCGCATGCTTTCCGCTGCTTCATGGACTTTTATTTTCCTGACTTTAGCACCCGCATCGACTGGCGGCAGCGGCCACGCTTCCGCGACAAGGAATTGACGAGATTCGGCTTCGGTGCCAGGCCGGACGTGATGATGGCTGACAAGCTGGCCGAGGTGCGCCGGCTTGACGGACAGAAAATGCTGATCCACATCGAAATCCAGGCGCAACGCGACTCCGCGCTGGCACGGCGCATACGCGATTATCACTACCGCATCGGCGAAGCATACGGCTTGCCGGTTGCCAGTCTGGTGTTGCTGGCGGATGAGAACCCAAATTGGCGGCCGGTCGGCTTCCGCCAGCAGGTCGAGGACACTGTGACCGAGTTTTCGTTTGGCAGCGCCAAGCTGCTTGATTACGTTGCCGATACCGATGCGTTGGAAGCATCGCATAATCCCATCGCCTGGGTCACCCTGGCGCATGCCCGCACGCAGCAGGCTCATCATGATCCGGACAAGCTTTACGCGGCCAAGGTGCACTTGACCGGGCTATTGTTCCGGCATCGCTGGAGCCATCGGCGCATAATCGTTTTATTCAACGTGATTAACTGGATGATGGCGTTACCTGAGCCGCATGAACGTCGTTACAGGCAGGCCGTAGACCGATTGGGGAAGGAGCATGGAATGAAAAAATTGTACAACTCATTCGAGCAGATGCTCGTCAACGATGGCATCAAAATAGGACAGGAACGAGGCCGGCAGGAAGGTCTGGAGCAAGGTATCGAGCAAGGTATTGAGCAAGGTATTGAGCAAGGTATTGAGCAAGGTATTGAGCAAGGGCGCAGGGAGGGGGCGGTCGCGCTACTGGAGCGTCTGCTTGTCCTGCGTTTCGGGGCGTTGCCCGAGACAGCCAGCAGGAAGCTGGCCAAGGCCAGCCTGGAGCAAGTCGAGGCATGGAGCGAGGTACTTGTGGAGGCGCAATCGCTGAAGCAAGTTTTTGGATCCGCGAAGAAGTAAAAAAGCCCGCCAGGGCCGGGGGAGCCAGGGCGGGCACAGACTACACAATGAAGCCGATTAGTATTTCACATGCAGACCGGCGTAGTATTGCGCGCCGTTGGCGTAGAAGCGTGCCGGTTGATCCTTGTTGTAGATGTAGTTCTTCAGGATCGGGTTGTTCAGGTTCTGGCCACTGATCGTCAAGGTGATGTTCTTGCTGATGTTGTAGTTGAACGAAGCCGACAACGTACCGGTCGCCGCCTGGTACAGCGGGGTGCCGCGGTCCTGCGCCGCCAGGAAGTCCGAACGCCATGCGTAGCTCACACGGGCATTGAACTTGTCGTTTTCGAAGTACAGGCCGCCGTTGGCGGTGGTCTTCGAAGCGCCCAGCATGTCGCAAGGATCGCCCGAGGTGGCGGTTTGCATGGCAGGGCAGGCGCCGAAGTCCAGGTGCGAGTCCGCCAGCGTGACGTTGCCGTCGATACCGAAGCCGCCGCCCACCGGTACCTGCGCGTTCAGCTCAAGACCTTTGACCTTGGCGCCGACGTTGATCGGCGAGGTGATGGCGTAGGTGGCGAACACTGGCTTCTTCTGTTCCTGCGAAGCGCGGGTGTCGATGAAGGTGCCGGTGCTGGTGCCGTAGCCCACGTAATCTTTCAGGTCCATGAAGAACACGCCGGCCGACAGCAGGGCACGCGGAGCGAAGTACCATTGCAGCGACGCATCCAGGTTATTCGACTTGACTGGCTTGAGGTGCGAGTTGCCGCCGTTGCCGGTGTGGGTTTCGTCGGTCAGCAGCACCGCGCCGCCCAGTGCGCCGTAGTCGGGACGGGTCATGGTGCGCGATACGCCCAGACGCGCCACCAGATCCGAGCGCAGGTCGAACTTCAGGTTCAGGCTAGGCAGCGGGATGGTGGTGTTGTTGTCGATCGCCGTCTTCTTGACGAAACCGCCCCATGGATAGGCCGGCAGCGTTTCGCCGGCCGGCTGGTTCGGCAGGATCTGGTAGCCGTTCGAGGTGCCTTCGGTACGCACCACGCGCAGGCCGACGTTACCGCTCCAGCCTTCGCCTTCCAGTTCACCCTGGACGTAGATGGCCTTGGTGTTCTCGGTCAGGTCGAACATGTCCTGGTAGTAGGTGCGGCTGACGTCGCGGTTCGAGTGCAGGTTGCCCCACTCGTTCAGGATCGATGGATCGAGTACCCACGGGTTTTTAGGGAAGTCGCCGCCCAGGTCGCTGCCGAAGTTGCCAGGGTAGGTGGTGCCGTTCCATGCCGGGTTGGTGCTGCTGCCGCCAACGTCGGTGTTGGACCAGTTAGGACCTTGCGCCACTTCGAAGTTCGAGCGGGTGTGGTGGGTGCCGCGGATGCCGAACTTGATCTCGCGCAGCGGGCCGGCGTCGACCGAGAAGGCCGCGTCGATCTGGCCATAGCTCTCTTTGTCGTCGGTGGTGGCAGGCGATACGCCGAACACCCAGTCCAGCGGCGTGCCGGTGAACTTGGAGATGTCGATATTCGGGAACTTGACGGTCGCTGGCGAGCCCATGCCGTTCAGCTGATAGCTGGCGCCCGAGTTGTTGACGTCGCCTTCGAACACGCCCTGGCTCGGGGTCACGCCCTTGCCCTTGGTGGTGCCGGCTTTGGCGGTGATGGTCAGGCGGTCGGTCGGACGCCATTTGCCGTCCAGGTCGAAGAACTCGGTCTGGGCGTAAGCGCCTTCGCGCACGATGTCGTCGACGATACCGTAGCGCAGCGGCTTGGCGGCGGTGCCCTTGTTGCTGAACGAAGCCGACACCAGCGTGCCGTTGCGGATCACGTAGCCCGGATCAGGCGCCACACCCGAACCCAGCATGCCCGAACCATTCATGTCGGTCATGTAGTTGGCGTTGTAGTTCGAGGCGTCCATCTTCGAACGGAAGTAGGTCGCTTCCAGCGACAGGTCGCGGCTCGGCTTGAATTGCAGGTCGATCAAACCACCCTTGCGCTTGCGCTCCTGCTGGAACAGCGAGGAGCCGATCAGGCGCGGGAACCAGACGTTGGCCAGGTCCGGGTTGGTTTTGACGGCAGCGTTGGTTGGCGCTACCTGGGTCCATTGCAGCAGCTCCTGGCCGTCGCGGCGCAGCGAGCGTTTTTCCGAGAAGCCCTGGATCATCAGGCCCAGCGTGCCGGCGTCGTTCTTCCAGTTAAACAGGCCGCTGAATTGCGGATCGGTTTTTTCCGCCAGCGTGGAGTACACACCTTGAATGGTGGCTTCCATCGAGATCGGGTTTTTGAAGTCCAGCGGGTGGCGGGTCTTGATGTCGATCGAGCCGCTCGAACCGCCTTCGATCTGGTCGGCGGTCGGTGCTTTGTACACGACCACCTGGCCCACGATTTCCGATGGCAGCAGCGAGTAGGAAGCGGAACGGCCAACGGCGCCGCCCACCTGGTCCAGCACGAACCAGTCGCCCGACGATACGGCGTGGCCGTTGATCAGGGTCTGGGTCAGCGAAGGCGCGGTGCCGCGCATCGACACGCGGTCATTCTCATCGAAGCCGCCCGAGCCTGCGCCCGAGGTGGAGATGTTCACGCCCGGCACGCGTTGCAGCGAGTCGGCTACGTTCTTGTCGGGCATCTTGCCCACGTCTTCCGCGGTGATGACGTCGACGTTGCTCGACGCATTACGTTTCACCGACAGCGACTGCTGCAGCGAACCGCGGATGCCGCTCACAATCACGGTCTCTGGTTCCTGGGTTGCGGCCTGCTGCGCCTGGGCGTTCATCGCGACGCTCAGCGTCAGGATGGCCGCCGCTGTGGCGATAGGCGTCAGTTTGGACATTTTGATGTTATTCGAATTGTGCTGCATGTTCCCTCCCGTTGATGAAGGCTCCGCCGAGCCGTCCGATTGTTGATGTGCTTCTGTTAGATCACGTTCAAAACCAATCCAACGCCAATATACTCGTCTTTTAATACCAGATCACTACCACTTTAAAATTCTTTTTTGTTATGTTGTATGCGGCATACAAAGTATCTTTTCAGCAACTCTTCAATACCGGATCGATGGTGGTATGGGAAGCCGCTGTGCGCCGTTGCAACAGGAGTAGAGCCTTTACCTAAAGGATGTGTGCGATTAAAGCCGATTTTTTTATGCATTCTCGCGGCGCCGCTGGAATTGTGGTGGTCTTTTTTTGGTATTATCGTCGCACAAACACATGGGACAGGTCTTCATCGTTATGGAAAGCGATCACATGACACCACTGGTACACATCCGACAGCACCTCAATGAGACCAGTAGCCTGCCCCTGTACCAGCGCTTGCAGCGTGCCTTGCGCTCTGCCATCGAGCACCAGTTGCTCAAGCCTGAGGACGCCTTGCCGGCCGAACGCCAGCTGGCGGCCGATCTGGAAATCTCGCGCATCACCGTGCGCAAGGCGATCGACGGTCTGGTGAGCGACGGCGTGCTGATACGCCGGCCCGGCTCCGGCAACTTTATCAACACGCGCATCGAAAAGAACTTCGCCAAGCTGACCTCCTTCTCGGAAGACATGCGCGCGCGCGGACGCACGCCGCGCAGCGTGTGGCTCAAGCGCTCGGAAGGCACGGTGACGCCGGACGAGGCGATGCGCTTGCGACTCAGCCCCGGCTCCCGGGTGTACCGCTTCCACCGCATGCGCTATGCGGACGATGTGCCGATGTGCCTTGAATACGCGACCATCGTGGCGTCGTGCCTGCCGTCGCTGGATGCGGTGGACGTCTCCATGTACGACGCGCTGGAAAAAGCCGGCAACCGGCCGGTGCGGGCCTTGCAGCGCCTGTCGGCGCTGCTGTTGAACGCGGAGCAGGCCATGCTGCTGCAGGCGAAAGAGGGGGATGCCGGGCTGGCGGTTGAGCGGCTCGGTTTTTTGCGCGACGGACGCGCGGTGGAATTCTGCCGCTCTTACTTCCGTGGCGATATGTATGACTTTGTGGCGGAACTGAATGCGAGCTAATGCAATTTTGAGCGCGGCCTTGATGGCCGCATTGCCGGCGATGGCGTCGGAAGTGGTCGGCTATTATCCGGGCTGGAAGCACGAGAGCTTTCCGGTGTCCGCGGTGGACGCCAGCAGGCTGACCATGGCCCTGTATGCCTTTGTGGATTTGTGCTGGGACGGCAAGCATGGCAATCCCGAGCCGTCGGTGAATTATGTGGCGGCCTGTCAGGAGCCGCTCAACGGCGCGCTGGCCTGGCGCGACGATGCGGCCGATGGCGCCAACCTGCGCGCGCTGGTGGCCCTCAAGCAGCGCAATCCGCAATTCAAGGTGGTGATCTCGGTTGGCGGGTGGGATTGGTCCAACCGCTTTTCCAACGTGGCGGCATCGGCGCCGGCGCGCGCCAACTTTATCGCTTCGACGCTCCGGGCCTTGCGCCGCTACGGACTGGATGGCGTGGATCTGGATTGGGAATATCCGGGCGAAGCCGGCGTGCCTTGCGTGGCAGGTGAAGTGTGCGCGCGTCCCGAGGACAGGCAGAATTTCATTGTGCTGGTGCGCGAACTGCGCGCGGCTCTCGATGCGGCGGGCAAGCACGATGGCAAGCATTACAGCATCACCGTCGCGGCCGGCGCCAACGGCAATTACGTCGGCGATGGCGCATGGGTGAGGGAGCTGGCGCGCAGCCTGGACTGGATCAACCTCATGTCCTACGACTATCACATGCCGTGGGAGAAAAGCACCGGCCATCACGCGGCGCTGTATGCGGATGCCAGCGATCCGGTGGCGGCCGACGGCTTTTACGCATCGCGCTCGGTGCAGCGTTATCTCGGCGCCGGCGTGACGGCCGATAAACTGGTGCTGGGCGTGCCGTTCTATGGCTACGGCTGGAAAGGCTGCGCGCCGGGGCCGCAGGGCGATGGCCAGTATCAGCCGTGCCAGGGCGGTGTCACGGACGGCATCAATGGCGGCAACTCGTATGGTTACGAGCAGGCGCTCAAGAAGGGCAGGCGGTACTGGAATGCCGCGGCCAGGGTGCCGTATCGTTATGACGCGGCCAGCGGTGTCTGGGTTACGTATGAAGATCCAGAGTCGCTGAAAGAAAAGGCGCGCTACATCAGGCAGCAAGGCCTGCGCGGCGCCATGTTCTGGGAACTGAGCGCCGACGACCGCGAACGCACGCTCCTGCGCACGCTGTCGGAAGCGATGCGGTAAAAACGGCATTCCTTTGCACTTTGTCATGCGGCCGTGCACGGTCTGAATGCAGACTGGGAGGATGCCGAATGCCGCCCCTTCCGCCCGCTACGATTTGCCGTGGAAAGCTGCGTTGTCGCATGCTTTCCATGCTTTTCTGGATTTCTACTTCCCTGATTTCAGCGCCCAGATCGACTGGCGGCAGCGGCCGCGCTTCCGCGATAAGGAACTGGAAAATATCGGCTTTGATGCTGCGCCGGATGTCATGATGGTCGACAAACTGGCCGAGGTGTGCCTGCGCGGTGGTAAGGGGCGGCGGGTGCTGGTTCACATCGAAATCCAGGCGCAACGCGATCCCAGGCTGGCACGGCGCATGCGCGAATATTACCGCCGCATCCGTGAGGCTTATGGTTTGCCGGTGGTCAGTTTGGTCTTGCTGGCGGATGAGCATCCACATTGGCGGCCGAGCGGCCTCCGCGAGCAGTTGCACGACACGTCGTTGGGATTCTCATTTGGCATTGCCAAGCTGCTCGATTACACGGCTGACATCGATGCGCTGGAGGCTTCAAACAACCCGATTGCCTGGGTCACTTTGGCGCATTGGCACACGCAGCAGGCTCACCATGACCCGGACAAGTTGTACGCGGCCAAGTTGCACCTGACTGAATTACTGTCCCAGCATGGCTGGAAGAAGAGGCGCATACTCGTATTACTCAAGGTGATTAACTGGATGATGGCTTTGCCTGAGCCGTATCAGCGGCGCTATTGGCAGGCGATCCGCCGGCTGAGAAGAGGGGATGAAATGAAGAAATTGTATGATCCATTGGAGCAGATGCTGATCAACGATGGCATCAAGAAAGGCATGAAGCAAGGTTTGGCACAGGGCTTGGAACAAGGTTTAGAGCAAGGTTTGGAACAAGGTTTGGAACTAGGCCTGGAGCAGGGGCGCAAAGAGGGGGCGGCTGTGCTGTTGGAGCGGCTGCTGGCGCAGCGTTTCGGCCCCTTGCCTCAAACCGCTCGCAACAAGCTGGCCAGGGCTAGCATGGAACAAGTGCAGGCCTGGAGCGATGCACTGGCGACAGCGCAATCGCTCAAGCAGGTTTTCAGATAGGGCAGATGCAAAAAAGCCAGCTCGAAAGCTGGCTTTGCAGTATTACTTAGGTTCCGGCGCGGCGATCTTCGGGCCGGTTGCGTACATGATCCAGTAGCGGGCCAGGTCGGCGCGTGGGTCGGCGCCGGCGGCCAGTGGCTTCAGCACTTCCACCGCTTCATCCTTCTTGCCGGCCATGACCAGGGCGTAGCCCAGGCGCAGCTTGGCGTCGTCCGGATTCTTGGCCACGCCTTTGGCGACGCCTTGCTTCATCAGATCGATGCCTTTGTCGAACTGGCCCAGGGTCACGTAGTTGTAGCCCAGGTTGACCAGGCCAACGCCGTCTTTCGATTTCTGCGCTGCCGGGATGCCGCTGTCGATGTTTTTCGCATCGTCTGCCGCGCCCTTGTTGGCGCTGGCCTTGATTTTTTCCAGTGCGGCCTTGTCCTTGCCGGCAGGAATGCCGTTCGGGTAGCCCTTGTCCATGGCGATCTTGGCTTCGGTGAAGAAGCCGCCCAGCACCGCCAGTTCGGCTTGTTCCGCGTAGTCCTCAGGCTCCATCTTCGACGGCACGGTCACCGCCTTCAGGCGGGCGACGTCCAGATCCAGACGGTTGTTATAGGTCTTCTTGCCGCGGGTGCGGTTCAGCAGGTCGTTCCAGTAGTCTTCGGTCGGGTAGTAGCGGGTCAGCTCTTCCACGGCTTGCAGATACAGTTCGTTGTCCTTGGTCTTGATGCCGACGTTGCCCAGCAGGTTCAGGGTGTCCTTCGGCGGCACGGTGCCGGCGGCCTTGGCGGCTGCGATATCCTTCAGCGCTTCAGTCTTGGCGGTAGCGAAGTCGTTTTTCAGGAAGTACGAACGTACGATGTAAGGACGCTGCTTGACCTTGTCGCCCGACTCGGCACCGTAACGCTCAAACCATTTGATGGCGTTGTCGTAGTCTTTCAGGTTGCTGTAGTAGATGCCGGCAATGGCGTCGATGAAGCGCAGCTTGTTTTCCGGCGGCAGACGGCCAGAGTCGATCATTGCGGTCAGGCCCTTGATGGTCAGTTCCTGATTGCCCGAAGCCTGCCCCAGTTGCACGCGCATCTGGTTCAGAATGAAGTCTTCGTACGGCGTGATGTTAGGCATGGCCGCGGCCTGGTCGATGCGGCTCTGGAATTCGGTGAAGTTTTTCGCGTCCAGCAGTGCCTTGGTCTGTGCTGGTTCGATCAGTTTGTAGATTTCCGGACGGACGGCGTCCTTTGGTGCTTCCGGTTTCTTTTCTTCCGCGGCGTGGACCGGGGCCATGCCCACGATGGCCGGGACGGCGTTCAGGCCAATGGCGGCCAGGAGCAAGCTGATACGAGCAAGACGAGAATGGGACATGGTTATCCTTCAATCAAACATATTAGGGATGTAAACCCGCGTATTGTTACACAAAACCGGTTAGAACTCCGAATTCAACCGTGTTGCAGCGCACGGCCACCGGCGCATTGCTTCACTGCGGTCATGCCGGGCAGCCGGCCAGCGTGGTGCTGCGGCGCAGCGATGAAAAAGTGTTCTAGACCACCTGTTCCAATGGCGCGGCCTGCTGCTCTTCCCTGGCCGGTGCGCGCGCGGTCATCGGGATGATCTGCGACAGCACAGCCACCGGAATCGCGGACAGCATCACCCAGATGAAGAAGTGCTGATAGCCGAGCGCAATCTGGATATCGCCGCTGAACAGTTTGAACAGCACGGAACCCAGCTGCATGATGCCGGTGGCGAAGGCGTAGTGCGCGGTCTGGTATTTGCCCGGCGCGACCACCTGCATCATGTACAGGATCAAACCGACGAAGCCGAAGCCATAGCCGAACATCTCCACGCTGAGCGCCGCGCCGATGACGGACAACTCCGTCGGCTGAAAGGCGGACAGCAGATAGAAGGCCACGTTAGGAAGGTTGACCGCGAGGATCAGCCACAGGATTGCGCGCTTGAGTCCCAGCCAGGAAGTGAAGTAACCGCCCGCGATAGAACCGACCAGGAAGGCCACGGTGCCGACGGTGCCATACACCGCGCCCACTTCCGCGGTACTCAGCCCAAGGCCGCCGAGATTGCGCGCCTCGCGCAGGAACAGCGGGCCGATGGACTGCACCTGCGCCTCGCCGGCGCGGAACAGGACGATGAAGACGATCGAGACCCAGATGCCTGGCTTCTTGAAGAATTCCACGATCACTTCCCACAGCGTGCGGGCGATGGAGGCGGCGTTGGTGTCGGCGCTGATCTCGTTTTTCGCCAGTGGCAGCGCCCAGCCGTTATACAGGCCGAGGGCAATCATCATCGCCCCCAGGATGCAGAAGCAGATAGTCCATGCCGGCACCACGCCCAGCGTTTTCTCGAAATGGCCGGCCAGCAGCAGCAGGGCGCCGGTGGTGAAGAATTTGGCGGCGTTGAAGAAGGTGCCGGTCCAGCCGGCGTATCGGGCCTGGCCTTTTTCATCCAGGCTGGTGATGTACAAGCCGTCGCACGCGATGTCGTGCGTGGCGGCGGAGATGCCGACCAGCGCCAGCATCGCCATGCTGGCCGCGAACCAGAACGGCGCTTGCAGCGCCAGCGCCACGCCGCCGAGGCACAAGCCGCCAAACACCTGGAAGAAGGTGACCACCAGTTTTTTGCTCGGCGCCAGTTCCAGGAAGGGGCTCCACAAAGGTTTGAACACCCACGGCAGTCCGATCACGGCGACCCAGTGATTTAGCTCGTCGTTCGGCACGCCCATGCTCTTGAGCATTTGGCTGGCGACGATGGCGACGGCGAAGTAGGGCAGGCCTTGCGCGAGGTAGAGGGTCGGCACCCAGAGCTTGGGATTGCGGATGGCGTCTTGCATGTGGAGTCTCCCCGTGTTCTCTTATTTGAAGCCCGGTACCGGTGCGTTGCCGGTGGCTTGCAGTTCGCCGGACAGCCATGCGTTGATGGCGTCCAGCGCCGGCTGCGCGAAGCCGTAGGTCATCAATGCGGGAGCATGGATATCCAAAGCCTGATACGGATTCCACAGCGCGAGGTGCAGGTCCGGGCGCCAGGTGTTGCGCGCATGCTCGCCGTAGCGCAGGCGCGAGGTGGAGGCCAGCATGGTGAAGCGGCCATCTTGCGGCAACGCGCTCCAGTCGAAGGTGTTGGCATCGGCGAAGGTGAGCAGTTCGACGTCGTACAGCTTGCGCAGCGAGTCGGCCACCACGGCGGCCGGCACGCCGGCTTCGGATACGCCGTCGCTGACCACGTCGGCGCGCGCCACCAGGCGCACCCTGGCGCCGGGCGCGGGGCGCTGTGGTGCGCCCGCAGGCCCGTTGTACGCGGTCAGGCCGCGGCGCCAGCCCTCGGCCATGATTTCGCGGTCGGCCGCGTCTTCCTTGTAGGAGCGCGGTTTGCATGGGTAGGCCCTGGCCAGCGACGCCAGGCGCGCCAGGCGCGCTTCGATGGCGGCTTGCGACAGCTCGCCCGTGGCGATGGCGGCGGCAATGGCGTCCAGTGTTTCGTTTTGCGTTTCGGTGGTGCCCAGCGCCATCACCATGTCGGCGCCGGCGGTCAGCGCGCGGACGGCGGCGTTGCCGGCGCCGTAACGGCCGGCGATGGCGTGCATGTCCATGCCGTCGGTGATGATGATGCCTTTGTACCGCCACTCATCGCGCAGCAGGTCGTTGAGGATGCGGCGCGACATGGTGGCCGGATTTTCAGGGTCCAGTGTCGGATAGACGATGTGCGCGGTCATCATGGCCGGCGCGGCGCCGGAGGCGATGCGGAATGGCGCCAGCTCCAGCCGCTCCAGTTCTTCGACCGGCTTGTTCACGGTCGGCAGGTCGCGGTGCGAATCGACGTTGGTGTCGCCGTGCCCGGGGAAGTGCTTGACGCAGCAGGCCACGCCTTCCGCATGGCTGCCGGCCATCCACGACATGGCCAGTTCGGCGGCGCGTTTCGGCTCGGCGCCGAAGGAGCGCTCGGCGATGACCGGGTTGTGCGGATTGTTGTTCAGGTCCAGCACCGGTGCGAAGTTCCAGTTGAATCCCAGCGCTTTCACGGCGCGCGCCACGGCGGCGCCGGTGCGGTAGGCGAGGTCGGTGTCGTCGGCCGCGCCGAGACCCATGGCGGCCGGCGGCGCCGGCACCCAGGTCGAACGCACCACGGCGCCGCCTTCCTGGTCGATGGCGATCAGCGACTCGGGACCCATCACGGCGCGCAGGTCGGCGGTCAGCCTGGCCAGCTGTTCGGAGTCGGTCATGTTGCCGCGGAACAGGCAGACGGCGCGGATGCTGTTCGCTTGCAGGAAATCGGCGGTGGCCGCATCCAGCACGGTGCCGGGGAAACGGACCATAATCAGTTGGCCGGCGATTTTTCTGAGTTCGTTTTGAGTTGTCATTTGTGCGTGGAGCGCGGCGGCTCATTCACGGTTTAGTTGGTCTTGGTGACTTTGCTCAGATGGCGCGGCTGGTCCGGGTCCATGCCGCGCGCGGTCGACAGTTCGGCCGCCATCTTGTAGAAGGTCTGGATCGCCACGATAGGATCCAGGTCCGGCGTCGCCGCCACCGGCAGCGTCAGGTCGCGGCCGGCCATGTCGGCCGGCGCGGCCAGCAGCACGCGCGCGCCACGGCCACGCATCTCGGACGCCAGCGCCAGCAGGCTGGCCTGCGTCGGGCCGCGGGTGGCGAAGATCACCAGCGGATAGCCTTCTTCGATCAGCGCCATCGGGCCGTGCTTGATCTCCGCGCCGCTGAACGCTTCCGCCTGCAGCGCCGAAGTCTCCTTGAATTTCAGCGATGCTTCCAGCGCCACCGGGAAGCTGATGCCGCGGCCCACCACCATGATGTTACGCGCAGGCGTCAGCACGTCGATCGCCTTCGACCAGTCCTCGGTGGTGGCCGCGCGCAGCGATTCCGGCAGGGCTTCCAGGCCGGCCAGCAGTTCCGGATCGTTCTGCCACGCCGCGACCAGGCGCGCGCTGGCCACCAGGCTGGTGATGAAGCTCTTGGTCGCGGCCACGCTTTGCTCTTTGCCGGCGCGCAGCGGCATGGCGAATTCCGCGGCCTGCGCCAGCGGCGAATCGATGTCGTTGACCAGCGCGATGGTGGTGGCGCCGCCGTCGCGGAAGTAGCGGATCGGTTCCACAACGTCCGGGCTCTGGCCCGATTGCGAGATCGAGATGGCCAGCGTGTCGCGCGTGATCAGCGGCGATTTGTTCAGCGTCACCAGCGACATGGGCAGCGAGGCCACCACGCGGCCCAGGCGCGCCATGATCAGGTACGCCGCATAGGCGCAGGCGTGGTCCGAGCTGCCGCGCGCGATGGTCAGTGCGGTCGAGAAGGAGGTGCTCCTCAATTTGCGGCCCAGCTCCGCGTAACGGTCGCCGTCGTTGGCCAGTTGCAGGGCGACGCAATCGGCTGCGGACAGGGCTTCTTTCAACATCATTGAGGTCACAACAATTCTCCTTCGATATAGACGGCTTTGAGGTTCAGGTCACGGTCGAGCACCACGAAGTCGGCAAACGCGCCGGGAGCCAGGCGGCCCCGCTCTGAGAGGCCGAGGTAATCGGCCGCATAGGTTGAGACCCGCGCCGAGGCATCCGCCAGATCGAGGCCGAGTCCGACCAGGTTACGCAGCGCCTGGTCCATGGTGAGGGTGCTGCCGGCCAGCGTGCCATCGGGCAGGCGCACGCCGCCCATGCACTTCATGACTTTGTGGCGGCCCAGCATATATTCGCCGTCCGGCATGCCGGTGGCGGAAGTCGAATCGGTGACGCAGTAGATATTCGGAATGCAGCGCAGCGCGGTGCGGATCGCGCCCGGATGCACGTGCAGCAGGTCGGGAATCAGTTCGGCGTAGGTGCCGTGGGCCAGCGCCGCGCCGACCATGCCGGGCTCGCGGTGATGCAGCCCGGGCATGGCGTTGAACAGGTGCGTGAAGCTGCGCGCGCCCTGCGCCAGCGCGGCCACGCCGTCTTCGTAGGTGCCCAGCGTGTGGCCGATCTGCACCCGCATGCCGGCCTCGGACAGTTCCTTCACCAGCTCCTGATGGCCGGCGATTTCCGGCGCCACCGTGATCACGCGCAGCGGCGCCAGTTCTTCCAGCTTCTGCACGTCGGCCAGTTTGGCGGAGCGCGCGTAAGGCGGTTGCGCGCCCAGCTTGCCGGAGTTGATGAACGGCCCTTCCAGGTGCGCGCCCAGCACGCGCGCCTCGCCTTTGCGGCGCTGGGCCGCCGCCGCGCCGATGCCTTTCAGCGCGATGTCGATGTCTTCCGGCGGCGCGGTCATGGTGGTGGCCAGCATGCTGGTGGTGCCGTGTTTGGCGTGCACCGCGGCGATGGTGCGCACGGCGTCGCCGCCCTCCATCACGTCCTTGCCGCCGCCGCCGTGCACGTGCAGGTCGATAAAGCCGGGCAGGATATAGGCTGCTTCGTTCAGCGCGGGATCGGCGCTGGCGCCGGTAATGGCGGCAATGCGTTCGTTGAAAGTGATCTCACCGTGGACCCAGCCGGCCGGTGTCAGGATATTGCCTTTGATTGCATCGCTCATCTGCGCGACTCCGCTACGAATTCATAATAATCGCTACGACAGAACGAGTGGGTCAGTTCCACCGCTGCGCCGTTGTCGAGATAACTGACGCGGGTGATGTGCAGCATCGCAGCACCCGCGGGAATATTGGCCAGGCGCGCCTGCTCTTCGCTGGCGTTGACGGCGCGGATATGCTGCAGCGCGCGCATCGGAATAGTGCCGTTGGCCTCCAGATAGCCGTACAGCGAATCGTTGACGCTGTGCGGATTCGGCATGTATTGCGCCGGAATGGTGGTGGTTTCAATCGCCATCACCACGTCGTCGGCGGTGCGCAGGCGCTTGAGGCGCGCCACCGGCATGTTCGGCGACAGGCCCAGCGACAGCACTTCCGCCGGCGAGGCGACGCCGAGGTCGCGCTGCAGCCAGCGCGAGCCGGCCGTGAAGCCGCGCTCGCGCAGCTCTTCGGAAAAGCTGGTCAGGCGTGACAGCGGCTGCTCCAGTTTCGGCGTGATGTAGGTGCCGGAGCCGCGCTTGCGGGTCAGCATGCCGCGCTCGCACAGCATGTCGATGGCTTTGCGCGCGGTCACGCGCGAGATGTTGAGCATGTCCGACAGCACGCGTTCCGACGGCAGGGCCTCGTTGGCGCGCCAGTCGCCGCCGGCGATGCCGTCCGACAGCTTGTTCGCCAGCTGCATGTACAGCGGCGTATCGCTGTGCGGGTCCGGCGTAAAGTCGCTCAACTGGGCTAGCACCGGCTCACTCCCTGAAGCGCGACTGGATCAGGCGCAGCGCGCCGGCCGCCGAATCGCCGTGCGGCTGGACCAGGCGCGGCAGCAGCGCGGCCGGCAGGTAAGGACGCAGCGGCGCGGCCAGGCCGCCGCACAGGGCGATCGGCAGGGTGCCGCTGGCGTCCAGCGCATTGGCCATCAATTCCACTTCGCGGCCGGCATCCAGTAGGATGGCGCGCGCGGTGTCGTTGCTGTCGCCGTGCTGCAGGACGATGCGGGCCAGCTGCGCATATTTGGTTTGCGTGGCTTGTGCCAGCCAGTTCTGGATCGCATTTCGTTCGCCGCCGCAGGCGTCGGCCACGTCGCGGGCAAAGGCGTTGGCGAGACGGCGTCCGTCCAGCACTTGCTGCACGTGATTGATGGCGCGCAGTCCCATCCAGGCGCCGCTGGCTTCGTCGCCGGCCGGGAAGCCCCAGCCGCTCACTTCCACGTGGCGGCCGTCGGCCAGCTTGATCTCGCCGACGCTGCCGGTGCCCAGCGCGATGATGGCGCCCGGCCGGCCCTGGTGCGCGCCCAGCACGGTGGTGTGGCCGTCGCTTTCCAGTTCCACTTGCGCGTAGCCGGGATTGGCGGCGACAAATTCGGCCGCCCACTGCTTGTTGTGCACGCCCGCCAGGCCGAGGCCGATGGCGATGCGGGCCGGGTCGGGAAAGTCGAGGCCGGCCGCGCGGAAGGCTTGCGCGGCGGCGTCGTCGATGGCGGCCCAGGCCTGGGCGATGCCGTGCATCAGGCCGGACGGGCCGCTGGCGGCTTCGGCGATTTGCACGCCGTCGGCGCGCGCCAGGCGCACCCGGGTGCCACTGCCGCCGCCGTCAACGCCGATGAAAAATTCGATCATGTTTACCTGAGAAAGCTATTGCCGGGATGCCCGCGATGAAGGGCACTATAGGGGCAGGCAAACCAGCTTGTCAACAGGTATTTAACTGGTATTAGAAAATATTAAAGTGGACTGGCGTTGTCGTCTTGGAATCGTTCCTTAAGTATTTGTTTTTAATTGATAAATTGAAATTTTACGCAACGCTGGTCAATGTGGTATTTGCATGCCACTTTAGCGATGGTAAGTGACCAGATGGGTACGGCTGGTGTCGGTTTTCTCGGCTACCGCGACCACGGCATTGCCCGGACCATGGACGGTGACGTCGCTTTGCCGGGTGCACAGCTGGCGCGCATCAAGCTCGCCCGAGCCGCTCACCTGCGCGCTCAGCATGACCGCATTGCCGGACAGGATCATATTGCCCGGCCCGCTCAGGCGGGCGTGCACGCTTTGCGCTTCCAGCCCGCGCACGGTCAGGTCGCCGGAACCGTGCACCTCGGCGTCGAGTTTCTTGATGTGGCCGGCAATGCAGGCTTCGCCGGGACCGTGCAGGGCGGCGCTGGCGGCGTCGGCGCTCAGGGTGCAGGCTTCCAGATCGCCCGAGCCGTGCACTTCGGCGCGGATTTCCCTGGCGCTGCCGCGCAGCGCCACCGAGCCGGGGCCGTGCAGGGCGGCGTTGACGCGGTTGGCATGGATGTCGCCGATGTCGAGATCGCCCGAGCCGCTGACCACCAGGTTGAGGTCCTGCGCCACGCCGCTGGCGTTGACGTCGCCCGGCCCGCTCATTTGCAGGTTGAGGTTGCCGGCAGAGAGCGCGCGCAGGTCGACGTCGCCGCTGCCGTTGGCGGTGACGCTGAGGTCGTCCACCTTGCCGCTGGCCTGGATATCGCCGGGGCCGTCCGACACCAGCGTCAGCTGCTTGCCCTGGAATTGCTGCAGGTCGACGTCGCCGCTGCCGGCGTTGCGCAGGCTTTTCAGGCTGGCGGCGCTGATGCGTATGGTCAGCGGCCTGGCGGCCTTGCCCCAGCTGAGGTTGAAGGTCCAGCCCTTCTGCTTGCGCGGCTGGCGCACGGTCAGGGTGTCGCCGTTGACCGAGGTTTCAATTTCGGCAAACTGGTTGCGTGGGCCGGACAGTTCCACCGTGTTGGTGCCGGCGGCCGTCACGATCACGTTGAACGGGCCAATGAGGTTGAGGTTGCTGAACGGGGCGACGGTGCGCGTTTCGCTGCCGTAGCTGTTGTCCGGTTTATCGGCGGCCTGCGTCAGGCTGGCGGCCAGCAGCAGCGTGGCGCTCAGGGTGGCGTGTTTGATCGTCTGCTTCATCTTGGTCTCGGTATGGGAAGTGGCGAGGACTGGACGATATGACAAAACCTCGGCGCCGTCGCGCGCCATGGGACGGACGCGCAGAAGCGTGGGATCAACTGCAAAAAAACGGGGCTGAAACGCAGTTCAACTTTCGCCGCGCGGGGCCGTTATTGTTTGTGTGGCCGCGCTGCTGCCGTGGTGTCATAATGGTAGCAGTCGGAAAGGAGGGCACATGATCAAATACATGGGAACTAAAAGTACCAGCGATGGTGGTGTGCTGTATGTCTTTTTGATTAACGGCTTGCAGAAGGAAATCAGGGAGCATGCCTTGAAACAGTACCCGGGCTGCTACGAAGCGCTGCCACCGACGGCCAAGGCGCGCATCAGCGCCAACCGTGCGTGGTTGTCCAAAACGTAATGCGGACGCGTCTTGCTTTTGCCGGCGCGCTGCTGGCGTTTGCCTGCGGCACGGCGCCCGCGCAGTCGGTGCCCACCACCTTTGGCACCATCATCGGCAACGGCCTGCTGTGCCGCGATCATACCGATAACATTTACTACTACAACTATCTGGTCAGGCACTTCGGCAACTGGTACAAGCACGAGGGCGGGGCCTACTGGTTCCGCACGGCCGGCGCCTCGCTGTGGGGCACCGAGGTGTCGGAGGTGATGGTCAGCGACGATACCGCCAGCTTTATTTTTGTCGGCGCGGTGGCCGAGGCCACGCCGGAGAATCTGGAGCGGGCCATCATCCGCCAGGTGGGCACGCATTACACGGTGATCGATACCTCGGCCTATCCGGTGCGCGAAGCCAAGCCGGCCAGTCGCATCGTGTACTTCGATACCAAGTCCAAGATTTACTGCGCCAAGTACAAGCCGCTGCCGCCGGTGCAGCCGCCGCCGGTCAGGATAAAATAAGCGACCGCGCATTGAGAGGCCGCTTCAAAATGCCCACAGCTTCGTTGCAGCTCCTAGCCGTGCAAGCGCACTGTCTTCGTCGCTGCGCCTCGCTGCGGGCATTTTGAAACAACCTCTTTTTAGGCTTTCATGTACACGCAATTCTTCAACCTCAAGCAATCGCCGTTTTCCATTGCGCCCGATCCGCGCTATCTGTTCATGAGCGAGCGCCATCGCGAGGCGCTGGCGCATCTGTTGTATGGCATCGGCTCGGGCGGCGGCTTTGTGCTGCTGACCGGCGAGATCGGCGCCGGCAAGACCACGGTGTGCCGCTGCTTCATGGAGCAGATTCCGGAGAATTGCAAGCTGGGCTATATTTTCAATCCCAAATTGTCGGTGGAGGAGTTGCTGCTGTCGATCTGCGATGAGTTCGGGATCGCTATGCCGCCGGGTGCGGTCAGCGTGAAGGCGTATGTGGATGCGATCAATGCCTATCTGCTGGCCAGCCACGCCCAGGCGCGCAACAATGTGCTGATCATCGACGAGGCGCAGAATCTGTCGGCCGAGGTGCTGGAGCAGTTGCGCTTGCTGACCAATCTGGAGACCAGCGAGCGCAAGCTGCTGCAGATCATTCTGATCGGCCAGCCGGAGTTGCGCGAGATGCTGGCGCGGCCGGAGCTGGAGCAATTGGCGCAGCGGGTGATCGCGCGCTATCACCTCGGTTCCTTGTCGGAGGCGGAGACCGGTATCTATATCGAACATCGTCTGGCGGTGGCGGGCGCGACGGCAATTGCGCCATTCCCGCGCTCCATGATGGGGCTGGTGCACAAGCTGACCAAGGGCGTGCCGCGCCGTATCAATCTGCTGTGCGACCGCGCCTTGCTGGGCGCGTATGTGGAGAACCAGCCGCAAGTGTCGCGCAAGATTTTGCAGCGCGCGGCGGCGGAAGTGTTTTCCGGCCGGGATGCGGCGGAGGCTGGCGGGCGCGGTCTGGCATCGCGCTGGCCGCTGGTGGCTGCCGGCGTGCTGGGCGGCGTGGCGATCAGCGCGCTGACGTGGCAACTGCTTGCGCGCGACGCCAGATCCGTCGTCGCCCCCGCGCAAGCGGGCGAAGCCAGCCACGCTGCGGCGCGCGCGTCTGGCGCCGCAGCGCTCGCGCCGGCCGGCGGCGTCGCTGTATCCGCCGGCTCGGCCGCACAGGCCGGTGGCGTTGTTGCGCCCGGCGGTTCGGCCGCGACGGCCGTGGTGCCGCCATCCGGCAGCGGCAGCGCGGCGGCTTTGCGCCAGCTGGCCGGCCTGTGGGGCTTGACGCTGGTGGATGGCGATCCTTGTCCTGCCGCCGCGCGCGCCAATCTGCGCTGCCTGCCGGTCAAGGGCACGCTGGAGGAGCTGCGTCTGCTGGATCGTCCGGCCATGCTCAAGCTGCATGATGACCCGGCCGCGCCCAACTACGTGCTGCTGACCGCGCTCGACGAGCACACAGCCACCATCGCTGCCGCCGGCGGCAAGCCGCAGACGCTCTCACTGGCGGCCCTGGCGGCCCGTTATGATGGCGAATTCACCACCTACTGGCGCGCCCCGCGCAGCTGGCGCGACGAGGTGCGCGGCGGCGACCAGGGACCGGACGTGGACTGGCTGGCCAGGCGCCTGTCGCAAATTTACGATCTGAAAAAGCCGCAGGAAAACCAGCCGCTCGACGCATCGCTGCGCCAGCGCCTGATGGAGTTCCAGACCGCGCAACAGCTCAAGGCCGACGGCGTGGCCGGCCCCAAGACCTTCATCCGCCTGTATCAGCTGGGCGGCGTGCAGGAACCGCGCCTGCGCTGATCAGATCGAACGGCCGTCGTAGTGCTGCACCGGGATGGCCGCCAGATCGATGCCTTCGATACAGCGCAGGTTGATGGCCGCCATGGCTTCGCCGTTCGGCGCGGCGCCTTCGCCAAACGGGTGAATGCCGCATTTGCCGCAGAAGTGGTGCTTGATGACGTGTTTGTTGAACAGGTAGGTGCTGAGGTTGGCTTCGGGCGTCAGCAGGCGCAGGTTCTGGCGCGGCACGAACCACATCAGGCTGCCCTTGCGCTGGCACATCGAGCAGTTGCAGGACAAGGCGGTGCCGATGTCGCCTTCCGCTTCAAATTTGATCTGGCCGCAATGGCAGCTTCCGGTGTATTTCATCTCAGGTCTCCAGTAGTTGATCGAGCTTGGCGAAGAACAAAGTCCAGCCCCGCTCGTGGTTGTTGCGCGCGGCCTCGTCGAAGAAGCGGTCGTGCACAAAGGTGAGTTCGGTGCCACCAGCCACCGCAGTCAGCGTGATGCTGATGCGCGATACCCGTTCCGGCGTGCTGTGGAAGGCCCAGCTGAACACCAGCCGGCGCGGTGGGAACACTTCCTGGTATTCGCCGCCCACTTCGTTGGCGCTGCCGTCGGGCGAGTGGAAACGGATGCGGAAGCGGCCGCCGGTGCGGACATCGAGTTCGGCTTCGGTGGCGGCGCCGAACCACTGACTCAGCGCTTGCGGCTCGGTCCAGGCTCGCCAGACGCGCTCGGCGCTGACGGGGTAGTGGCGGACGAGGCGGACTTCGGCGTTTCCCTGCAT
>Ga0102590_1000576_pt1 | contig 77647 bp, 71 predicted proteins | sample AraplaMF_Col_mMF_FD_76859 | JGI IMG/M metagenome (GOLD analysis project Ga0102590, IMG submission 76859) | Arabidopsis root microbial communities from the University of North Carolina, USA - plate scrape MF_Col_mMF | ecosystem: Host-associated > Plants > Roots > Endosphere | place: USA... | reverse complement strand
CGCCGAAGCGCGGCTTGCCGGAAACGGCGGGCAGCGAGGCCGGATCGATGGCGGCCAGCTTCTTCAGGGATTCCGGCGAATAGGCTTCGCCCGTGAGGTCCTTCAGATGCGCCGACAGGTCGCGCAATTGGCCGGATTTGTCGATCAGGCCGGGCTTTTCCGCACCCTTTTCGCCATAACGAACAAGCTTCATTCTCGTTTCTCCCTGAAAGATGGACCGATCGGTTAAATAGCTTCATGGAACAGGGCGGCGGGAAATTCAACCGCCCAAAACGGGGTGCATTGCAGCCCTTCGATTTGACGGGTTGTCATCGCCGTGTCCCGGACGCGCTGCAGCGTGAAACGCTGCTGCGCAGAGCCGGGACCCAGATTGTGGCAAGATGGGCCCCGGCTCAGCAGCGCATCACTTCGTGCTGCGCAGCGAGATCTAGCCTAGCGCCACAAATCGGAACGCGTTCCCGTCGCGCCTGATGTGCCCGGCCGAGAAATGCCCGCCGATCACCAGCGTCGGCGTATCCGCAAATCGCCCGAACAGCTCGGCCCGCGTCGCCGCCGACTGGGCCTGGTCCGAATCCGCGGTGGAGGACCAGTTCAGATGCGCCATCTGGCAGGGGTGGTGGGCGACGTCCCCGGTGAGCAGGCCCTGCTCGCCGTCGGATCTGATCAGGATGCTCATATGGCCGGGGCTGTGGCCCGGGGTCGGGATCATGCTGATCTCGTCGGACAGGCGGTGATCGCCAGGGATCAGATCGGCCTTGCCGGCATCGACGATCGGCTGCACGGAATCGCCGAACACGGCGGCCTTGTCCGGTTCGGTGGAATGGTCGCGCCAGTGCTCGTATTCGGTGCGGCCGAAGACATAACGCGCGTTCGGGAAGGTCGGCACCCATTTGCCGCCGGCCAGCCGCGTATTCCAGCCGACATGGTCGACGTGGAGATGTGTGCACAACACGGTGTCGATGCTGTCGGGCGCAAAGCCCGCCGCGGTCATCGTCTCCAGGAACGGCGTGGTGCGGTTATTCCAGGTCGGGACGTTGCGGCCCTGCTTGTCGTTGCCGAGGCCGGTGTCGACGACGATGCGGCGGTCCGGCGTTTCCACCACCAGCGAATGGATCGACATTTTCAGCCGGCCCTCTTCGGTCGCGAAATGCGGGATCAGCCAGGGCAGCTTGCGGATTTCCTCGTTGCCCGCCAGCGGCAGGATGAAGCGGGTCGAGCCGACCGTCTCCAATTCCACGACCTTCGTGATCCTGACCTTCCCGACCTTCCACTGCATGCGGCGCGCCCCAGATTTTCTTGCTTTCACGAAAGATGCGGCCTTCCGCCGGGGAACGCAATGGATCATCTGGTGCAGTGCCGCGTTATCGGGGGAACCCGGAAAAATCCGAGAGGGAGTCATGCCAGAGCTTGCCATTTCCGCCGACAAGGTCGCCTTCATCATCGAGAAGGCGCGCGAATTCGACGTCAAGGAAGGCGCCTCGGATCCCGATTCCGGGTCCAACGCCGCCGACGATGACGAGATCGACGTGCTGCAAGACAGTTCGTCCGATCCGGTCGCGGCCGAGCTTGCCGGCTTCATCCGCGCGCTGAACGAAGACGAGCAGCTCGACCTGGTCACGCTGATGTGGCTCGGCCGCGGCGACGGCGAGGTGGAGGAGTGGGACGATCTGCGTGCCCGCGCTGCCGAGGCCCGCGCCGAATACAAGGCGCCGCGGCGCGAGGCCGTGCAGTATCTGCTGGGCGAGCCGATGCTCGGCGACCTGCTCGCCGACGGCATGGACGAGCTCGGCATCGACTGGTCCGACGAGCGGACCACGCCGGTGGCTTAGAGCTTCAGATTGACCCGAGGTCGTCATGCCCGGGCTTGTCCCGGGCATCCACGTCCTTGGTGCCGCAGCGAAAGGCGTGGATGGCCGGGACAAGCCCGGCCATGACGCTGTGGAAGCTTCGAACGATCAACTTAACCCCTCACCGCGCGCAGTCGACGATCACGGTGCCGAGCTTGTCGCCCTTCTCGACGGCGAGATGCGCCTGCGCGGTATCCGACAGCGCGAACTGCGCCGCGACGTTATGGATGCGAGGCCCGGCTGCCAGCCATTTCGTGATGTCGGCCTGTGCCGCCGCAAGCAGCGCGGGCGGCAGCGCGAACAGCACCAGCGTGCGCAGGTTGATGCACTTCTCCATCAACTCGCGCATCGGCACCTCAGGCGTGCGGTTGCCGTTGGTCGCATAGACCGCGATGGTGGAATTGAGCGCCATCAGCTTCAGCGTCGTCGCGATGTTGCCGCCGAAATCGACATCGACGACGTGGTCCACGCCGCGCCCGCCGGTGAAGGCCATCGCCCTGGCGACGACGTCTTCGTCCCTGTAATTGACCACGAGATCGGCGCCCGCCTGCCGCGCCTGCTCGCCCTTCATCGCCGAGCTGACCGTCGCGATCACCTCCGCGCCGCCCCATTTCGCCAGTTGCACGGCGTAGTGGCCGACGGCGCCGGCACCGCCCGTGACGAGCACGGTCTTGCCGACGATCGGCCCGTCCGCAAACAGCGAGCACCAGGCGGTCATCGCGGGGATGCCGAGCGTTGCGCCTTGCGCGAAGGAGAGATTGTCCGGCAGCGGCGTCACCAGCTGCTCGGCGAGCGCGATATATTCCGCGGCGGTGCCGAAGGCACGGCCGTTGCGCTGGCCGTTGAACAGCCAGACGCGGTCGCCGGCCTTGAAGCGCGTCACGCCGTCGCCGACCTGGTCGACGAAGCCCGCGCCATCGCTGTTTGGGATGACGCGGGGGTATTCCATGGTCCGATAGCTGCCGCCGCGCCGGCCGACATCGGCCGGATTGACGCCTGAGGCTTCCAGGCGAATGCGAACTTCGCCTGGACCTGCGACCGGCGCCGCCATCTCACCATAGGTGAGAACGTCCGCCGCCGGTCCCGTCTGCTCGTACCAGACCGCCCTCACAGCGTGCCGGGGAAGGCGCCGCCGTCGAGCAGGATGTTCTGGCCGGTGATGAAGCCGGCCTTGGCGCCGCACAGGAAGGCGCAGGCATAGCCGAACTCGTCGGGCTGGCCGAAGCGGCCCGCCGGATTGAGCTTGGCGCGCTCGGCCAAAATCTGCTCCGGCGTCGTGCCGCGCTTGTCGGCCTCGGCCTTCGCCGTGCCGGTCAGGCGGTCGGTCTCGAACGGGCCCGGCAACAGGCCGTTGATGGTGACGTTGTTGATCACGGTCTTGCGCGACAGGCCGGCGATGAAGCCGGTGAGGCCGGCGCGGGCGCCGTTGGAGAGACCGAGGATGTCAATCGGCGCCTTCACCGCGGCCGAGGTGATGTTGACGATGCGGCCGAACTTGCGCGCCATCATGCCGTCCACGGTCGCCTTGATCAGCTCGATCGGCGTGAGCATGTTGGCGTCGATCGCCTTGATCCAGTCGTCGCGGGTCCAGTTGCGGAAATCACCGGGCGGCGGGCCACCGGCATTGTTGATCAGGATGTCGGGATCGGGGCAGGCCTTGAGCACGGCCTCGCGCCCCGCCGGCGTCGTGATGTCGCCGACGATCTCGGTGACCTTCACGCCCGGATAGGCTTTGCGGATTTCGTCGGCCGTCTTCTTCAGCGCTTCGGCGCCGCGTGCGGTCAGCGTGACGTCAACACCGGCTTCGGCCAGCGAGATGGCGCAAGCGCGGCCGAGGCCCTTGCTGGATGCGCAAACGATGGCGCGGCGACCTTTGATCCCAAGATCCACTGTTTCACTCCCGAAAATAGCAGGCAGGTTTTTGGACGGGCGGCACTCTAGCCAACTGCGGTGCCGCTGATAAGGGAGGGAGCCGCGTCAAAATGCATAGCGCAGGCTGCGGCGATGCAAATGCCGACTAGATGCGCCGTTCCTGCTTGAGGCGGTCGATCACGGACGCGGCCTCCGGCGGCAGCGACTTGAAGCCCATCTGGCCGACCGTGGAGAACAGCGGCCGCAGATGCGAACCGGCCAGGAAGGGCGGCTGGCGGTTCGCGGGCACGATCCGGTCGAACACCAGCACCAGCGTGGTGGCGACGAGGCCGACCCTGACGGCGCCGAGCGCGGCGCCGCCGAGCCGGTCGCCGATCCCGGCCTCGCCGATGGTGTCGTTCAACGCGATGCGGCCGATATGGCCGAACAGCATGCCGACGACGACGAAGATGCCGAAGAACCAGATCCAGTTCTGCAGCAGCGGCGAGTTCGGATTGCTGGCAAGCTGCGGCGCGATCAGCGGCATCAGCGCAACGGCGATGGGCGCCGCGAGCAGATAGGCAAGGATGGTCATCGCGCTGCGCAGCAGGCCGGTCCTGAAACCCAGCCAGACCGCGACGGCGAGCGCGGCATAGACGGCGAGATCGAAACTGTTCATGAGCGAAAGCCTGCCTCGATGGAACGAATGAACGCCGAACCGATCATTCCGGTTTCAGATCGTTAAAATCGTCTGTAATGGTAACCCCAAATCGGCAGGGTTGCGCGCTGGCAATACGCGCCAAGAAATCGTCAGGGAAATCGTCAGGGACATCGTCATGTCAGACCTATTCGACGTCAGTCAAGAAACCATCCTCGTGACGGGCGCAAGCCAGGGGCTGGGGCGGCAATTTGCCCGGGTGCTGGCGGCGCATGGCGCGGCCGTCGCGCTCGCTGCGCGGCAGACCGAGAAGCTGAAGAGCCTCGAAGAAGAAATTCGCGGCAAGGGCGGCCGCGCCGCCGCGGTCGCGCTCGACGTCACCGACACCGCCTCGATCGCGAGGGCCGTCGATGCCGCGGAAGCCGCGCTCGGTCCCGTCACCGTGCTGATCAACAATGCCGGCATCGCCATCGAGAAGCTCGCGACCGAGCAGACCGAGGCGGACTGGGATGCCGTGATCGGCGCCAATCTCAAGGGTGCCTATTTCCTCGCGACCGAAATCGCCCGCCGCATGATCGCGCGCAAGCAGCCGGGCAACATCGTCAACATCGCTTCCGTGCTCGGCACCGGCGTCTTGAAGGCGGTGTCTCCCTACGCGATCTCCAAGGCCGGCATCATCCAGGCCACCAGGGCGATGGCGCTGGAGCTCGCCGGGCAGAACATCCGCATCAACGCGCTCGCGCCCGGCTATATCGACACCGAGATGAACCACGCGTTCTGGTCGACGCCGGCAGGCGAGCGCCTCGCCAAACGCATCCCCCAGCGCCGCGTCGGCGCCGAGTCCGATCTCGACGGCGCGATCCTGCTGCTGGCCTCACAGGCCTCGCGGTACATGACGGGGAGCGTCATCACCGTCGACGGTGGATTTCTGCTGAATTGAGCCCAGCTGTCGTCCCGGGGCGCGCGTAGCGCGAGCCCGGGACCCATAACCACAGGGAGATGTTTGGCGACGACTCGGAGTTGCCATCTCACCCCCAAACTCCTCCCTGTGATTATGGGTCCCGGCCTTCGCCGGGACGACGCCGTTGAAACAGCGTCGCGCTAACTCGCCCGCATCTCCGCACCTATCATATCCGCCGCCTTCTCCCCGATCATGATGGTCGGCGCATTGGTGTTGCCGCCGATCAGCGTCGGCATGATCGAGGCGTCGACGACGCGCAGTCCCGCGACACCCTGCACCTTCAGGGCAGGATCGACCACCGCCATCGCATCCGTACCCATCTTGCAGGTGCCGACCGGGTGATACACGGTGTCGACCCGATTGCGCAAAATGTTGCGGATGTCGTCGTCGGTCCTCACGTCCGCCGTGAATATGTCCTTCTTCTGCAACGCGCGCATCGCAGGCGTCTCCATCAGCCGCCGCGTGGTCTTGAAGCCCGCGACCATCGTCTCGAGATCCTCCGCCTCGCCCAGGAAGTTCGGATCGATCATGGGAGCGGCAAGCGGATCGGCACTTTTCAGCCAGACGCTGCCGCGGCTCTTCGGTCTGAGCAGGCAGACATGGCATGAGAAGCCTGCCTCCTTGTGCTTCTTGCGGCCGTGGTCGTCGAGCATCGCGATGATGAAGTGCAACTGGATGTCGGGCACGTCGAGTTGGGGCTGCGTCTTCAGGAAGCCGCCGCATTCGGCGAAATTGGTGGTCATCAGGCCGCGTCTCTCCCTCCGATAGCGCTGGATGGCGCGGAGCAGGGACGGCAGCCGGCCGAGCGATGCGTGAACGAAGTGCGGATAGTCGGAGGCGTAGACGAACACGAAATCCGGATGGTCCTGCAGATTGCGCCCGACGCCCGGCAAATGATGCGTGACGCCGATGCCGTGCTTGGCGAGAGCATCGCCATCGCCGATTCCCGAGAGCATCAGGAGCTGCGGCGACTGGAAGGCGCCGCCGGCAAGGATCACCTCGCGGCGGGCGCGCAGCTGCTTCGTCTGCTTGCCCTGCACATATTCGACGCCGACCGCGCGCCCGCCTTCGAACAGGATCTTCGTGGCGTGCGCGCCGGTCTCGACCCGCAAATTGGCGCGCTTGTCGATGTAGGGATGCACAAAGGCGCGCGCCGCGCTCCAGCGCTCGCCATTGTGCTGCGTCACCTGGTAGCTGCCGAGCCCTTCATGGTCCTCCCCGTTGAAATCCTCGCGGATGCGGAATTGCGCCTCGCGCGCGGCCTGATGGAAGACATCATGGATCGGATTGTCCGAGCGCAGCCTGTTGACGTGCAGCGGCCCGCCCTTGCCGTGATATGCGCCGTCGAAATCGGAATTGTTCTCCGAGCGCTTGAAATAGGGCAGCACGTCCGCATACGACCAGCCGGTGTTGCCGAGCGAAGCCCAGTGGTCGTAGTCCCATTTGTTGCCGCGGATGTAGACCATGGCGTTGATCGCCGAGGAGCCGCCGAGCCCCTTGCCGCGCGGCTGATAGCCGATGCGGCCGTTCAATCCCTTCTGCGGCACGGTGTCGAAGGCCCAGTTGGCCGCGCTGTACGGCAAAGCGAGTCCGAACGGCGTGGTGATCCGCCAATTGTCGTTCCGTCCGCCGGCATCGAGCAGCGCCACGGATGTCGCCGCGTCCTCCGACAGCCGGCCCGCGACGGTGCAGCCGCCGGAGCCCGCGCCCACGACGACGAAATCGAACGTGTTAGTCAATGTTGTTTCCCCCTTTTTTGTCATTCCGGGGCGCGCGTAGCGCGAACCCGGAATCTCGAGGTTCCGGGTTCGCTTCGCGCCCCGGAACGACAGCCCCCTACGACATGAACCGCATCATCTTCTCCAGCCGCGCGATCTTGCCGCCATAGGGCGGATAGAGATCGGCGAGGCGGTTGAACTTCGAGCGATAGAACACCGGCTTCAGCTTGCTGAAGGTGCGAAAGCCCCATTCGCCGTGATAGACGCCGGTGCCGGAGGCGCCGACGCCGCCCATCGGCTGGTTGATTTGCGCAAAATGAAACAGGCAGTCGTTGACGGTGACGCCGCCGGAGATCGTGCGCGCCAGCACCTCGTCGCGCGCGCTGCGGTCCTTGCCGAACCAGTACAGCGCGAGCGGCCGGTCGCGGGCGTTGACGAAGGCGATCGCCTCCGCCGCATCGCGAGTGCCCAGCACCGGCAGCACGGGGCCGAAGATCTCCTCCTGCATCGCCGCCATCGCTTCGGTGGCGCCGACGATCAGCGTCGGCGGGAATTTGCGGTGCGCCTTCCAGTTCGGATCGTCCGCCTTCGCCGGCTGCAGGATCTTTGCGCCGCGCCGGGCCGCATCGGCGACGAGGCCTTCCAGCCGCGCATAATGCCGGTCGGAGATGATGGAAGTGTAGTCCTTGTTGGAGGGATCGGCGCCGAACATGCGCCGCATCTGCGCGCGCACCTTCTCGGCAAAGGACTGCACGGCGTTTTCCGGCACCAGCACGTAATCCGGCGCGATGCAGGTCTGCCCGGCATTGAGCAGCTTGCCGTAGGCGATGCGCTCGGCCGCCTCTTCGAGATCGGCGGATGCATCGACGATCGCCGGCGACTTGCCGCCGAGCTCGAGCGTGACGGGTGTCAGATTGCGTCCCGCAGCCTCCGCGACCAGCCGCCCGACCCGCGTCGAGCCGGTGAACACGAGATGATCGAAGGGCAGCTGCGCGAAGGCTTTCGCCACGTCCTCCTCGGTGCCGGTGACCAGCATTTCGGTCGCATCGAACCGTGCGGCAACCGTCTCCTTCAGCAGCGCGGAGAAGTGCGGCGCGAGCTCGCTCGGCTTGATGATGACACGGTTGCCGGCGGCGATCGCGCCGATCGCGGGCGCGAGCGTCAGCTGCAGCGGATAATTCCAGGGCGCGATAATGCCGACGACGCCGAGCGGCTGCGGCATCAGCCGGTTGCGTGCGGGCAGGAATTGCAGCGCGGTGCCGATGCGCTGCGGCGCCATCCAGCCCTTCAGGTGTTTTGTCGCATGCCGGATCTCGCTGTAGACCATCATCGCCTCGGCGATGGTGGTCTCGACCGAAGAGCGGTGGCCGAAATCGGCCGAGATCGCCTGCCGGAAGCGTTCCTCGTTGTCGGCGACGACGCTGCGCAGCCGCGCCAGCCGGTCGAGCCGTTCGGCGAGATCAGGCGCTGCCTCGGCCCGCGACCGCGCGACCATGGCATGGAAGGCGTCTTCGAGGGCCCGAATCGGAGCACTCGTCAGGGACCGGTCCAGGGTTTGGCCCAGGGTTGGGTCCAGAGCTCGGTCCATGGCGTTCCTCCCCAAAACGGCGTTCCGCCTCTGTTTGTTGCCGCAAGCTGGCGCTTTGTGGAACTTCTGGCAAGTCTGCGGCAAATCGACGGGAATCGGCCTGTCATAAAGTCGAAAAAAACGTCCCCACAGCCCTTTCCAAAGGCAGTCCGGGTTGGTACATACCCCCCGCACCCGACGGGCTTTGGCCCGGGGTTGCCTTCCAAGGAAGCCTTTGGGACGGAAGCGGAAAGCCACGCAACCAGCGCCGGCCCACCATCCATCGTCCCCGGCATTTTGACGAAGGCAAAGCAACGGTTTAACGCGGGGTGGAGCAGCCCGGTAGCTCGTCAGGCTCATAACCTGAAGGTCATAGGTTCAAATCCTATCCCCGCAACCAAATTCGGATTTCACCGGATCCGATACGAAAACGGCCCGCTTGATGCGGGCCGTTTTTGTTTTCAGGATGATGAGGCAATGGCGAGGTGAGCTATCCGATGACCGAGGTCGAACTCGTCAATGTGTTCACGCATATGGGGCGTGGCGGCAACCCGTGTCCGATCGTCGTCGACGCTTCGCACCTTCCTGCTGAGGGAATGCAGTCGGTAGCCCGGCATTTTGGACATGAGTCCGGCTTCGTCCTGCCGGCGTCGAGCCTCGACTCCGACTATGTCTTCCGCTTCTGGGTGCCGCGCCACGAGATGGAGATGTGCGGTCACGCGACGATTGGCGCGCTGTGGCTGCTCGCGGCCAAGGGCTTGTTGTCCGGCGATCAGGTTCGCATCGAGACGCGCAGCGGAGCTGTGACAGGTTATGTCGATCGTGGCAGTTCAGGTGAGCCGTCCATCGAGATCAGCCAGCCTGTCGGCAAGGTCGTCGACCTCTCGCGTGCTGAAGAGGAAGACGTTCTGTCGGTGCTCAAGCTGTCGCGCCGCGATCTGCTCGACCTGCCGATCCAGAACGCGGTCACGTCGCGGGTGAAGACGCTGATCCCGATGAAGGGCGTCCGCGAGCTCAACGAACTGGTGCCGGACCCCGCGCAGATCGAAGCGTGTTGTGGGCGGATCGGCTCCACCGGACTTTACCCCTACGCTGTGGACCATCAGGGCGAACGGCGCTTCGAGGCGCGGCAGTTTCCGAAATCGTCGGGCTACCCGGAGGACGCCGCCACCGGCATCGCCGCCGCGGCGCTCGCGTTCGGACTGCTCAAGAATGCTCTCGTCGAACGCAACAGCGAACGGATCACCATCATGCAGGGGCGGGCTATGGGGGCCTTGTCCGAGATCCGGGTGCGTCTCGGCTTCGCGGGCAGCAGGCCTGTCGGCTGCCTGCTCGGAGGTTCCGTCGCGCGCGAAGAATCGCATGTCTTGCAGCTCTGAGGAAACCAGGTGGGCCGACTCCACCGCCCGCGGTCTGCTTCCCCTTAAAACTCCTTGATCACCTTCCCGTCCGCCCCGACCAGCGTCGACGGCGCCTCGCCGAACACCAGCCCCTCCGGCTGAAACTTGATCGTCTTTCCGCCTTCGACGAACTCGGCAAAATTCCTTGGCGTCGCCGAGTGCACGCCATTCGCCAGGAAGTCGTCGATCTCGTAGCAGGTGTCGGGCTTGCCGCCGGAGCCTTCGCCCAGATATTTCTGGAAGTTCTGGCTCGTCACCTTGGCCTTCTTGCGCGCCGACCAGTTGGTGTAGCGGCGGAAGAGCTTCGGCATGATCACCGGGCCCTTGTCGGTCGCGAGCACGCCGGTCTCGCCGACCCTGGGTTCGCGCAGGTCGAAGTCGAACGCGCCGATGGTCTTGGCGAGGTGCTTCCACACCAGCAGCTTCTTTGCGCGCGCGGACTTGGTCAGGGCGAGGAAGGCCGTGATCTCGTCCTCGTTCATGGAGGAGTAGAACGTCGGATAGGCAAAGCCCTGCGCGACCAGCCAGTGGTTGACGTCGACCTTTTCGCCGCCGACCGTCACCTCGATGTCGCCGACCAGACGCCCATAGGTGTCGAACACCTCGTTCGGCGCATCGACATGGGTGAACACGCGGCAGGCCAGCGTGGCTCCGCCGCTGCCGAGGAAATCATGCAGCGCCTTGCTCGCGGTGGCGCCGAGGAATTGCCGGTAGGAATGCGTGACCTCGTGATAGGCCTGCTTCTTCGCCTCCGGCAGCCCCTTCTTCTCGGCGGCCGACAGCGGCGACGGCATGTAGTGCAGTTCCGGCGCGTCGATGCCCTGCAGGCGTATGGTGAGCTTGCCGTTCTTGATCGGGGGCGTCGAGGTGCGGCCCTTGACCCTGGCGTTGTCGAAGACGCGGGTCGGGTGGAATGGCGCGGTGTCGTTCTTGCGGAAGCGGATCGCGTCGGGCGCGACGCTCACCACCACCTTCGTCGTGTCGGCGTCCGAGCGCCCCGCCGGCCAGAACTGGCCGACATCGATGGTGCCTTCGACCTCCAGCAGTCCCACGGGCATCGGCCGCTCCTGTCCAACGGGCGCGACAGCCGCCGTCGACTGAGGCTGCTCGCGCGCACACGGAAGGGCAGCGGATCATCTTCGTGCGACAGGCCCGTGACGGGAGACGGGACGGAGGCGACACGCCACGGCCGGCGCAGACAAAACGCCCGCGCGGCCGGAGCGCGCGGGCGTCGATGATTCGTTCAACGAAGCAGAATGTTTCTAATCAGGACCGGTGCGGGCAGACCATGGTCAGATTGAGCAGCGTCGGCTTGTCCGAGCCCTTCTTGTACTCCCACTCCAGCCGGATCTCGTGCCGGTAGGCCAGGGCATCGCTTGCCGCATGGGTGATGATCTTCGTCTTCATCGGAATCGGCGGCTCGGAGTTGAAGCATTTCCGGACGCAGGCATCGAGCAGGTCGCATCGCGTCAGCGGAATGACGCCGGGCTCGTCCCTGGACAGCGGGACCGTGTTCGGCTGGGTGCTGAGATCGACGCGGGCCCGGCCCTTCTCCTTGTGCCAGTACTTGGCACTTCCCTGCGGCCACGTCGAAGGCGGGTTCAGGATCAGGTGGTACTGGCCGTATTCCAGGGTCGGCAGGTCGATGTCGTCAGATGCCTTGAGCTTGGCGACGCTCTTTTTCATGTTCGCCAAGGGATAGTAATTGGCGTTCATCAAGTCCCGAAATGCCTTGCCGCTATATACCAATCCGGCCATCGCCTCTTTCCCCGATATGTCTGTTTTCAAAACCTGACGCTGGCTGCCCGAAATGCGCAGCGCGCCGCGACCGATCACACAATTTGTTGTGTGCAGTCACGCTACCACCCAGGACTGCACTTCGTCCAGCGAGCCACCATCAGGTAACATCGCCTATCCCGCAAGCCCAATTGCCATGCATTCCTCCATGGGTAATGTACGCCAAGCGCCTCGAGGGCGTTGGAGCGGGACTGCCGAGGCAGTTCGTTGAAGGCACTGGAATGCATTGTTTCGCATGTCAGTCTGCGATTGGACCAGGCGACAGCTGGTGCTCCAAATGCGGGGCGGCGGTCCGCGAGCGCGTTGAGCCGGACAGCGAACGGCGGTTTGTGACGATACTCCGGGCCGACGTCGTCGATTCCACGGGACTGGTCGCCGAGTTGGAGCCCGAAGCGGCGGTGTCGCGTCTTGAACCCGCGCTTGCGGCGATGCGCGGCGCGGTGCGTCAGTTCGGCGGCATCGTCAGCAAGGAGTTGGGGGACGGCCTCGCCGCCGTATTCGGCGCACCGATCGCCGACGACAACCACGCGCCGCTGGCCTGCCACGCCGCCATCGAGCTGGTCCGGCGCGTCGGCAGCCTGGGCGATCCCGGACTGCAGGTTCGGGTCGGCCTCCACTCCGGCCACGTGGTGGCCTACATGGTCGCGAGCGAATTTTCCAAGGTCTACGAGATCGGCGGCGCCGCCCAGCATCTGGCCGCGCGGTTGGAGGCGGCGGCCGAGGCGAACCAGATCTACGTCTCCGAGGCCTGCCAGGAGCTCGCGGACGGGCATGTCCGTTTTGAGTTCCTGGGTCGCAAGACGCTGCGCGGCTTCGGCGAGCCGCTGCCCGTGTACCGCGTCATGGGCGCAAGCGATCTCTCGAGCTGGCGGGTCAGGCGTGCGCGCAGCGTGTCCCGATTTGTCGACCGCACGACGGAGCGGGCGCTGCTATGGCGCACGACGGAGACAGTCGCCACCAGCCGGCAGACGATCCTGCTGATGGGTGACGCCGGGATTGGGAAGTCGCGCCTTGCGCATGAATTCGCGCAGGACCTTCGGGCCGCAGGCTGGCGGCTGATCGACGCCGAGTGCAGTCCGAATCTGCAGGGCGCACCGTACAGCGCGCTGAAGCGTCTGCTGCTCTCGGTCCTTGGCGGCCCCGCGCGCGATCCGGCCCGGACGGATGATCCCAGGGATGCGCTGCCGGTGGTGCAGCAGCGGGCCGTCGACGCGGTCCTGGACCTGCCGATTTCCGATCCGCAATGGGACGAACTGGAGCCGCACGCCCGCCGCCGCGCGATTTCGGATGCGAGCTGCGCAATCGTCGAGAGCGTCGCCCGTCGTCAGCGCACGATCCTGCTGGTCGAGGACGTGCACTGGATCGACCGCGCCAGCGATGCGGTCGTGGCCACGCTGTCGGCGCTGCAATGCCCTGATTTGCTGGTGTTGCTGACCACGCGGCCCAGTGGGATGCCGGTGTGGATCGCGCGCTGTCAGGCGGAAATCGTGGCGATGCGGCCGCTCGACGACGATTCGGGGCTGGCCATGCTGACGGAGATGCTCGGCCCCGCCACGACCAATTCGGACCTGAAGAACCGGATCATCTCTCACACCGCCAACGTGCCGCTGTTCATCGAGGAAGTCTGCCGCAGCCTGAAGGACAGCGGCATGCTTCTCGGCCAGTGGGGCGACCTGTCCCTCGCGCGTCCCGTCGACGAGCTCGGCATCCCCAGCAGCATTCAGGGCGTGATTGCGGCACGGCTGGATCGCGTGTCGCGACAGGAACGATCGCTGCTCCAGATCGCCGCGGCGCTCGGGCCTCGGGCCAACCAGGCCATGCTGCGCAAGGTCGCGGCCCTGCCGGAAGACGTTCTGCAGGAGTGCCTCACCGCACTCGACCGGGCCGAGCTGCTGGTCAGGATCGACAGCGAGTTGGAGGACTCGCTCGAATTCCGGCACGAGATGGTCCGGCAGGTGACCTACGATTCGATGGTCGAAAAAGTGCGCGAAGGCATCCATGCCAGCATTCTCGCAGCTCTCGAGGCCGACGAAGCATGGGCCGACGGACCCGACACGCTGTGCTATCACGCGACGAGGGCCAAGGATTGGCAGAAGGCATTCGACCATGGCAGGAGCGCCGCCCGAAAATGCCTGCTGAGCTCGGCCTATGCCGACGCGGTCGATTATTTCGAGATCGCGATGGGGGCTCTCGACAAGACGTCCATGACACCCGCGCGGGAGGCGGCGGCCATTGACGTCCGGATGGAGGCGCGCCTGGCTTTCGCCGGATCGGGGCGCGTCGCCGAAGCCCTGGATCTCAGCAGCGAGGCCGAGCGGCGGGCCACTGCGATCAACGACATCGGACGCAAGATCGCGGCCATGACGATGCGCGCGGGTGCGCAGAATTTCTATGGAACGCCGGTCGAAGCCGTCGCCATCGGCGAAGACGTCGTCCATCTGGCGGAAAGCTCGGGCAATCCAGGCTGGCGCAATCTCGCGCAATACGGACTTGGGCAGGCGTATTTCCTCGCCGGCCGCTACCGGGAGGCCGGGAAGATGCTGGCCACCGCCCGTACCCATCTCGCGGGCGCCACGCCAAGTGCCCCGATCGGCACCACGCCGCGGTCGCTGCTGCTGCTTTGCTGCATGATGAACAGCATCGCTCATACCGTCACGGGCGAGTTCGATCTCGCCGAACAGCTCCAGCGCGACGCCGCCGCGATCGCAGAGGAGACCGGCCGGCCCTATGACCGCGTTGCCGCGGCCTACAGCGGCGGCTGGCTCAAGCTCGGACAGAACGATCCGGCAGCGGCCACCGCCATCCTCGAAGACGGCTTCGTGCTGGCGCAGAAGCACGGCATCCGGCTGTTCGTGCCGGTGCTGGCCTGCCATCTCGGCGTCGCCTATCTCGAGCAGGGGCTGTTCGAGCGGGCGCGCGGCATGCTGACCGAGGCGCGCGAGGAGGCCAAGGCGGTCGGCTATACCTCGGCGGTGCTGCGCAGCTCGATCTATCTGGCGCTCGCAACCCACCGCCTCGGCGAGGTCCAGGCCGCGCAGAACATGCTGCGCGAGGCCCGCAACACCGCGCGGCAGCAGGGGTTCTCGGGCCTCGAGGCCGAGGCGCTGCTCGGCGAGGCCGTGGTGACGCCGGCTTCGGGCGAGGAGAACAAGGCTGCGATCCTCGCCGCCCTGCGCGCGGCGATCGCGATCGCCACCGAAAGCGGCGCACTGCCGCTCCAGCACAAGGCCGCGGCGATGCTGAACGAGGCGCTGGCCAGCGGTGGCGAGCTCACCTGACCGTAACTTCCTGCCCCTAGCCGACCCTTGCCGATCGATCCCCGCGTCCTGCAGATGAGACACGCCGCGGCGGTTTTTCGCCCGACGGCCCTTTCCGATTTACTAAATAAAACAATGGCTTAGTTTTTCGCTTCTACTGTGCATGGGGTTGTTTTCGCAGTTGTGTTGCAGCGGCCCGTTTCGGCGCGGCGCAGCGGCGGTCGGTGCCGCTGCAAACACGAAGGCCCTTGCGCGGGTATGAAGGTCGGCTACCCTCAGTGCGCAGCTGGCCATGGGGCCAGGTGACTTTTGATCTCTATTTTTTAGCATTCCATTTTACCGGCGCCGCCATGGCGCGACGCCCACCGGAAGAGGCGGGGGCCATGATTACACGGGACCAATCAGCACTCCTCGCACCGGTCGAGCGCGACCTGCGGCTCGATCTCTTCCGCGGCATCGGGCTGTGGATGATCTTCCTCGACCACATCCCGCACGACGTCGTGGCCTGGCTGACGCTGCGCAATTACGGCTTCAGCGACGCCGCCGAGTTCTTCGTCTTCATCTCCGGCTACCTCGTCGGCTGGATCTACGGGCCGATCGTCGCGGGCGGCTGGTTTCTCGCCGCGCTCAAGCGGCTGTGGCGGCGGGCGGCCGAGATGTACGTCGCCCACATCATGCTGTTCCTGCTGTTCACCGCGCAGATCGCGCGCACCGCGCGCCGCTTCGACAATCCGATGTACGAGCACGAGTTCAACGTGTTCAACTTCCTGTCGCACCCGGACGAGCTGATCGGGCAGGCGATCGTGCTGAAGTACAAGCCGGTCAATCTCGACGTGCTGCCGCTCTACATCACGCTGGTGCTCGCCGCGCCCTTCATCGTGTGGTGCCTGGTGCGCCGGCCGAACCTGACGCTCGCCGGCTCGGTCGTGCTCTACGCGCTGTCGCGCTGGTTCGACTGGAACGTGGCGTCCTATCCGCCCGGCAGCCACTGGTACTTCAACCCGTTCTGCTGGCAGCTGATGTTCGTGTTCGCGGCCTGGTGCGGCATCGGCCAGATCGAGACGATCGCGAAATGGGTGTGGTCGCGGGCGGTGATGACGCTCGCGGCGGCGTGGCTGGCGTTTGCGCTGCTGATCGTGATGACCTGGCACATCCCGGCGCTCGAGGCGATGATCCCGAAATGGATGATCAAGGCGATCTACCCGATCGACAAGACCGATCTCGACATGCTGCGCTTCACGCATTTCCTGGCGCTGGCGATCTGGGTGACGTATTTCATCTCGCGCAAATGGCGGGCGCTGCATGCGGCCTGGCTGCGCCCGGTGATCGTCTGCGGCCAGCATTCGCTGCCGATCTTCTGCCTCGGCGTATTCCTGTCGTTCTCGGCGCACTGGATCCTGACGCAGTACAGCAAGGGCTTCTGGGAGCAGCTCGCGGTCTCCGTCGTCGGCATCGTGATCATGATCGGCGCCGCCTGGCTGCTCGGACGGGCCGAGCGGGTGCCGAACCTGTTCGTGAAGGTGACGGAGGTCGAGGAGGCCGATCCCGCCATGGAACGCGCGCCGGCCGCGACCGCCAACGTCGCCCCGGCGGGGCATTGAAGATCACCGGCCCTGCATCGTCCCGGAGAGGTCCAACGGAGAGAGTCGAAGGAACGAGCCAAAGGAACGACCCATGTCCAGACGTTTGCTGACGATCGCCGGCACTCTCCTGTTTCTGGTCTGCGGCGCCTCGGCGCAGGCTCCGTCGCCTGAAGCGATGAGCGCGGCGCGCAAGCTCGTCGTCACCTTGAAGATCGCGGATCAGTACCGCGCATTGCTGCCGCAACTCCTGCTCAAGCTCCGCCCCGTGGTCGCGCAGGACAGGCCGGAGATCGAGCGCGACTACGATGCGATGACGGCGCCCGGCGCCGAGATCTACACCCCGTTTCTCAACGGAATGATCGACCAGATCGCCGCGCTCTACGCCCAGACCTTCACGGTGGACGAGCTGCGCCAGATCGAAGCCTTCTATGCCCAGCCGGCGGGCCGCAAATTCCTGGAGAAGTCCGATGCGCTGGCGCAGGCCAGCGCGCAGATCGGCCAGGACGTCAGCCAGAAGGCAGCAGACGATTTGAAACAGCGCTTGCTCGAGGCGCTGCGCCAGAAGGGGCACAAGCTGTAGATAGCTGCCTTAGTGGATCGCCGCGTACATGATCCTCTCTTCCGTCGCATCCAGCGCGGAGAATTCCTCCACGACCTTGCCCTGGCGCGAGACCAGGATGCGGTCAGAGAGGGCCACGATCTCCGGCAGATAGGACGAGATGACCACCACCGCCTTGCCCTCGTCGGCGAGCTGGTTGATCAGCTCGTGGATCTCGACGATGGCGCCGACGTCGACGCCGCGGGTCGGCTCGTCGAAGATGATCAGGTCGGGCTCCTGCACCAGCGATTTGGCGATCACGACCTTCTGCTGATTGCCGCCGGACAGTTCGACCACCTTGGCGTGGTCGCCGATGGCGCGAACTCTCAGCTTCTCGATCCAGCTCTTGCCGACCGTATCGGTCTCCCGGCGCGACAGCAGCATGCGTCCCCGCGGAAACTTTGAGAGCAGGCCGAGATAGATGTTGCGGGCGATCGAGGAGGTCTCGAAGAAGCCTTCGACCTTGCGGTCCTCGGTGACATAGGCGATGCCGGCCTTCACGGCCGGAGCCGGCACCCGGTAGCGCACCGGCTTGTCGTGCAGCAGGATCTCGCCGCCGTGGAAGAAGTCGCGCTTGAGCACGCCGGAGACGATCTTGAACGTCTCGGTGCGTCCTGCGCCGACCAGGCCGAACACCCCGGTGATCTGGCCCGCGAACACCGATAGCGAATTGTTCTTCACCATCGGCGCCATCTTCAGGTTTTGCACCGTGAGCACGCGCGAGCCCGCCGGCCGCACGGTGCTCTTGCGCGCACCGTAGAGCGTGTTGGAGAGGTCGCGCCCGACCATGGCCTGAACGATCGCGGCGCGGTCGAACTTGGCGGCATCGTCGGTCACGACATGCTTGCCGTCGCGCAGCACCGTGATGCGGTCGGCCAGCAGCAGGGCCTCTTCCAGCGCATGCGAGATGAAGACGATCGAAACGCCGCGCTTCTTGAGGTCGCGAACGAGATCGAAGAAGTATTTCTTCTCCTCCGGCGTCAGCGATGCGGTCGGCTCATCGAAGATGATGACCTTGGCGCGGTGCAGGACCGCACGCGCGATCTCCACCATCTGCTTCTTGGCCGCGCCGAGGCCGCTGACGGTCGCGGTCGGCGTGACGTCGAAATTGAGCGATTGCAGGAATTGCTGCGCGGCAATGTAGATGCCGCGCAGGCGGTTGTAGAATTTCTCCTGGCCCAGAAACAAATTCTGAGCGACCGTCATGGTCGGCACCAGGCTGTTCTCCTGGAACACCATGGCAATGCCGAGATGGCGTGCCTCCAACGGAGTCCGCGGCGCGACGTCGGCGCCGTCGATTGTCATGGTGCCCGATGTCAGCGTCACCACGCCCGCCATCACCTTTGTCAGCGTCGACTTGCCGGCGCCGTTCTCGCCGACCAGCGCGTGGATCTCGCCGCGGCGGAGATCGAAATCGACCCCGTCGATGGCGGGCACGCCCGCGTAGAGCTTCGTTGCTTTGCGCAGCGAGAGCATGATGTCGCTCATGAGCCGAACTCCTCGGCAAGGGCGGCCAGCGGCAGCCGCAGCACGCGGCCCGGCCCCTTGGCGATCAGCACGAGATCGCCGCCCATCTCGACCGCTGCGACGACGCCGTGATTGATTCCGTCAACCCGGCTGTGCAGGGAATAGAGCGGCTGGCCATCCATGTTGAGGCGGATGACGAGTCCGTAGGAGCGCGGCGGCGCCCACGGTTTGATGACGCCCATGGTCTTGATGTGCGCGCCCTGCATTGGCTCCTTGAACGAGAGGCCCGAGCGTAGGCGCGGCGCGACCCAGTAGGCCGGGTCGATCTCGGCCATCATGCGGCGCCGGTAGGCCGGCTCGCGCAACACGAACTCGATCAGCTGTGTGCGGGCAGTGAATGCGGTGAGCCAGTAGCCGCCGCCCGAGGCCTTCGACAGCCGCGACGGGTAGACGGGGAGGTGCGCGAGCACAGTCCGCGGCGCTGCGCTTGGTGCCACCAGCACGAGGCGATGACGCCAGCTCTCGCTGACCAGCACGGCGCTGCCATCGGCGCAGGCGCCGAAGGCGTGGCCGAGCCCTTGCGCCAGCACCGTCACAGTCCTGCTGGCGGGATCGAGCCTGAACACGCGACCGCTCCGGTTGAGCTCCATCAGGTCGCGCGCCCAGTCGTCGACGCCGCACGTCGCGGAGCCGTCCGTCGCGACCAGCGTGTTGTCGCCCGCTGGGGTCAGCGCGTTGATCGCGTTGAATGCGGAGTCCGAGAACGTCACGTTCGGCTGCGCGGCCGAGGGGCTTGCGTAGAGCCGCACCTCGCGCCCTCCGAGTGCGACGGCGAGGCCGCCGCCGGGCAGCGCACATAACGCCGAGATCGGCCGCTCGAAGCTGCGTATCTCCGATACCGTGCCGCCATCCAGATGCAGCAGCCGCGAGCCGTCCGCGATGAAGAGGTTGCTTCCGTCGGAGGCGAGGTCCTCCGGCGACTCGCAGGTGAGCAGGGTCTCGGCGGATTCCAGCTTCTGGTTCGGCTTCAAGGCGCCGTCGAAGGATGGCACGGTGATGGTGGCGTCGCCGCGCCCGAGAAAACGGTTGGCGAACTCCCTGACGGCTCCGATCACGACTGCTTCCCCCACCGCTTGTCATACTGGACGAAGTTCGGATCGGCATTCTCAAGCTTGTAGCGGCCGATCCGGTTGTTGAGGATGCCGCCGAGATAGAGATAGCCGCGATGCTCGCGCATCGAGGTGATCATCGGATGGTTTTCGCCGTGCAGGTCCCAGAACGATTCGAGGATCTTGCCCTGCTCGTTGAACTTGACCACGCAACCGGTGTTGATGTTGGGGAACAGCCATTCATCGACCGGCACGCGCTTGCCCATGCGGCGGCGGAAGCCGGGCATCTTCCAGGCGAGATCGAGCGACGGGCTGCGCATGCCGACCAGCGCCAGCCAGTAATTGCCATCGGAGGCGAGGTTGATGTTGTCGGGGTAGCCCGGCAAATTGTCCATGACGACCTCGACCTTGCCCTTCCTGGGACCTGCGAAATAGTAACGCTTGATCGAGCAGCCGAACGTTTCGGCGAACAGGATCGACTGACCGTCGCTGGCGACGCAGATGCCGTTGGGAAATTTGAGGCCGCGCAGCTCGGTGCGCGTCACGCCGGTCTTGGTGTCGTAGGAGATGATGCGGCCGTTGCCGCGCGCCTCGAGGCCGTCGATCGGCCATTCGTCCATCTCGTAGCGTACGGTCGCCTCCGAGAAGAAGATCAGGCCGTCGTCGGTGATGTCGAGGTCGTCGGCGAGCCGCAGGCGGCTGTCGTCGTTGACCGACCGCATGCTGCGGTTGGTCTCGTCGGTCGCCTTTTCCACGGTGCCGTCGGGCTTGATGCGATAGAGCCCCATGCCGCCGATGCAGCCATAGAGGTTGTCCTCGCGGTCGAAGGCCATGCCGAGCGGCTGACCGCCGATATGGGCGAACACCTCCATTTTCTCATAGTCGGGCGCGAGGAAGCGCATGATGTCGCCATGGCGCGAGCCTGCGTAGAGATTGTCGTGGCGATCGAGGATGACATCCTCCGGCGCCTCGATGCGGCCGAGGCCGATCGCCTCGACGTGGCGCAGCTTATCGTTCTGCTCGAACGGGCCGCCCTGGCCGATCTCCGTCGGGGGCGGCGGTGGCAGCGAATGATAGGTCGGCGCGACATAGACCTTGCTGATGATGCGCGTGCGGTTCTTCTGCCAGCGGATATCGACCATGGCCGCGACCAGCAGGATGCCGGCAAGCGCCATCCGGTTGACGCCGCCGCGTGCGTTCATGGTGGTGAGGCCGTTGGTTATCAGCAGCACGATCAGCACGCCGACCGCCGATTTGGCGACCGAGCCTTTGCCGCCGCCGAGCGTAATGCCGCCGAGCACGGTCGCCGTCAGCACGATCACCTCGAGGCCGACGCCGATGTCGCCGCCGACGGTGCCGAGCCGGGACGCGAAGAACAGCGCGCCGATGCTGGTGAGCACGCCGCTTGCGACATAGCAGAGCGCGATGGTGCGGCGGACCGGAATGCCGGAATTGTAAGCCGAACGGCGCGAGCCGCCGATCGCGGTGATGTGCCAGCCGGGCCGCAGCCGGGTCATGAAGATGTGGCCGAAAATAGCGATGACGATATAGACCAGCGCCACGGTCGGAATGCCGAACACGCTGCCGCCGCCGATGAAGTCCCAGGACGGGATGTCGGGGAAGGCCGACGCGATCGCGTTGGAATAGCGCTGGATCAGGAGATCATAGGCCGAGCGATAGATGATCAGCGTGATCAGCGTGGTGATGAAGGCGCGCAGCCGCAGGTATCCGATCAGCACACCGTTGACGACGCCGAGCAAGGCTCCGCAGAGCAGCGTCGCGGCGACCACCGCCGGCACCGGCCAGCCCAGAACGTCGAGGCAATAAAGCGCACAGAAGTCGGTCAGCGCGAAGATCGAGCCGACGGAGAGATCGATGCCGCCGACGATGACGACCAGCGCCAGCCCGAGCGCGATGAAGCCGATCTCTCCGGCCTGGCGCGCCGTGTCGGCGAGGCTTGCCGGCGACAGGAAATTGTCGATGGAACGGCTGAGCGCGAGGCCGACGATCAGGAGGAGAATGACCGGGATGGCGGTCTCGGTCCATCGCTTGGACAGGATTTCGCCGAGGAGATGGTCAGGCCAGTAGCGGTAACGCAGGCTTGTGAGTGTGTCGCGCATCGGCATTCCAGCAGGCATGAAAACTGTTGGTGAGCGAGATCCCCGGGCTTCGATGTCCCGGGGATCAGGAGCGTCAGCGCGGAGCTACTTCTTGAGATCGCTGAGATTCCAGCAGGCCATCTGGCTGTCGGCGTTCTCTTTGGTGATCGGAATCAGCGTGGTGTATTCCGAGCCCTTGACCGAGCCGGGCTTGACGCCGGACGACAGCAGCCACTTGATCGTGCCCGCCATCTGCGCGGCCTGGGTCGGCACGTCGTAGCTCATGTTGAGATCGAACGCGCCGGACTTGACCAGCTCGCACGCGCCCTTGCGCTCGCCGCCGCCGGAGGTGGCCACGAACACCTTGCCGGTGAGGCCGGCTTCCTTGACGGCGGCTGCCGTGCCGATGTCCATGCCGTCCCAGAAGCCGACGATGCCGCAGAGGTCGGGATTCTGCTTCAGCACCGTTTGCGTGATCGCCTTGGCCTTGGCGGCGTCCCAATCGGCGGCCTGGCTCGATACCACCTTGATCTCGGGGTGCTTGGCGAGAACGTTCTCGACGCCCTTCAGCGTATAGGCGCTCGCGGCGGCCGACAGCGCGCCCTGGATGATCGCGATCTTGTTCGACTTACCTTCGCAGGCCTTGACCACGCCTTCGGTCTGGCGCTCGCCGATCTCGACCCAGTTGGCTCCGACGAAGGCGGAGCTGCGATAGGCCGAGCCCATGTTGATCTGGATGACGTAGATGCCTTCGTTCTCGGCGCGCTGCAGCAGCTTTGCATAGGTCTGCACGTCCGGATTATGGACCACCATCACCGCCGGCTTTTCGGAGATCAGCGACGTCACGGCCTGCGCGCCGGCATTGGTGTTCCAGTTGGCATCGCGGATCACGAACTTGACGCCGAACGGCTCGAGCTCCTTCTTCAGGCCGGCATACCAGCCCTCGGTGAGGTCGAAGTTCATGGCGACCGGAACATAAGCCACGGTCTTGCCGGCCAGTGCATCCTTGAACGGCTTCTGGAACGGCTCGTCGAGACCTTGCTGAGCCAGAGCGGGTGCGGTCATCGCCGCAAGGCTCAGTGCGGCAGCGAGTGTCTTTGTTGCGCCAAAATGCTTCATTGCTTCCTCCTTGGTTGTCATTGTCGTTGTTGTCGCTGGTTCAGATGTCGCCCTGCTGTGCCGTTTCTTCGTTGCGCGGATTCAGGAAGGAATCCGTGATGACGGCGAGCAGCAGCACCACGCCCTTGATGAGATTCTGTCCGGCATAGGAGATGTCCATGATCGTCATGCCGTTGAGCATCGTGCCGATCACGAGCGTGCCGATGACGACGTTGAGCACGCCGCCGCGCCCGCCCGACAGGCCGATGCCGCCGAGCACCACGACCAGGATGACGTCGTAGATCAGCGTCGAGTTGAAAATGCGGGTCGGCATCGAATTGACCGATGCGGCCATCACGAGGCCGGCGAAGCAGCCGATCAGGGCGGTGATCACATATTGCAGGACGATGATCGGGCGGGAGGGAATGCCGGTCACGCGCGCGGCGTAGGGATTGTCGCCGATCGCATAGATGTAGGCGCCCCAGCGCGTCCGTCGCAGCAGGAAGGCGACCACGATGCAGGCGATCGCGAACATCCAGATCGAGGTGGGAATGCCGAGGATCGAGCCTTGTCCGAGCTTCTCGAAGCCGTCCATGCGGGGGCTCCATTGCACGACGTCGAGCTGGAAAAGTGCGGCCTGCCCGAGCCCGGCGAGGAGCAGCCCCGTTGCGAGCGTTGCGAACAGCGAGGGGACTTCGGCGTAGGCTATCAGCCAGCCGTTGACGAGGCCGAAGGCGATCGTGAGCAGCGCGGCGGTCAACAGCGAGGCCGGCAGCGAATGGCCGTTCTGGACCATCTGCAGGACCAGTCCTGGCGGCACGGCCAGCGCCGCGATCAGCGAGATGTCGATGCCGCGCCCGATCACGACGATCGCCATGGCGAGGCCCAGGATGCCGAGCACCGAGACGTTCTGCAGCAGCGTCAGCATGTTCTCCGGCGTGAGAAAGCCGCGCAGGAAAATCGAGAACAGCAGGAACAGCAGCGCGAAGACGGCGAAGACGATCTCCTGCTGATTGAACCGAATGCGCTTCATCCCTGTCTTGCCTTTCCTCGGCCTCTGCGGGGCCGTTATGACGATCGGGTCTCGATGCTGTAGGTCTGCGGAAGCGGGGTCAGGCTTTCGGCGAGCGCCTTGACCCGATCCTGATCATCGGACGCTACCGAGACGTAGACCAGCGTATTCAGCCTGTCGTCCTTCTCGACGCGAATGTCTGCCGCAACCTCGGGGCCGAAGATGCGGTCGATCTCCGTCCTGACCTTCTCCTGCACGGCGAGGTCGCGGAGCGCAGGCTTGAAGATCTTGCCGACCGCGGTGACCGGAAGGGCGTCGAGCTGAACGACGCGTTTCGGCTTTGCGGGAGGTTCGTTGACATTCCGGTCGAGATGCTCGCGCAGGTCTGCGAGGTCGATGGTCTGCCCCGGCGATGGCACCACGAAGAGGATGGGGACCTCGCCGGCATAGGCGTCGGGCATGCCGACGGCCGAGCTCATCTGCACGCCCGGGAAGGCATTGGCGACGTCCTCTATCGCAGCGGGATCGATGTTGTGACCGCTGCGCACGATCAGGTCCTTCTCGCGCCCGGTCAGGACCAGACGCTGATCCGCGGTGAGATAGCCCACATCGCCCGTGACGATCCAATGATCGTCCGTCAGCACGCCCTTGTTGTGCCGCGGATCGAGATATCCGGGAAAGACCTGCGGTCCCCTAACGAGGACGAGACCGCTGGTGAGCGGCGGGCATTCCGTCTTCAGCCCGGCGTCATCCAACGCGACGATTTTCGTCCGCGCAAATGGCGACCTGAAGCCGACGCTGCCTTGCACAGGCGTTCCGCGGCCGGGATTGAACGCGATGGCCGCCGCCGTTTCGGTCATGCCGTATGTCTCGAACAGGGTGATACCGGTGCGCGCCTGAAACCGCTCGCTGACGGCCTTCGGCGCCACGGCGCCGCCGGTGAGCGCCATGCGAACGCTGCCGACGTCGGACGATCCGATCGGGACTTCGGCGAGCGCGGCGATCGACGTCGGCACGCCACTGACGATGGTCGCGCCAAATCGCTCCACGGTGTGCCAATAGTCCCTGATGGCATCGGGGCTTCGGAGGCTGTAGGGCGAGGGGATGATCACATGGCCGCCGGCCGCGAGGATCGACAGGCCGAGCGTCATCGTGCCGCCGACGTGGAATAGCGGAAAGCCGTTCACGGCGGCGTCCAGCTCATCCAGTCCGTGGACCTGCGCAAAGCTCCAGGCGGCGTGAATCTGGTTGCCATGCGTCAGCCGCACCAGCTTTGGCCGGCCGGTGGTTCCGCCGGTATGGAAGAGGGCGCATATCGCGGCGCGATCGGTCGATGGCGCGAAGTCCAGCGTGTCGCGCGCGCCCGCAACCGCCGCGTTGAAGTCCAGAAAACCTGCCGGCGGGCGACCGGTCGCACCGATCGTCAAAATGGTCTTCAGCGATGGGACGCGCCTGGCGACATTGGCCGCCTTGGCCCAGATCGCGGCATCGGCGGCTTCGCTTGGGATGACCAGCACGGTTGCGTTCTGCGCCTCGAGCAGGTCGGCGATAGCATCCTCGTTCAGGAGATAGTTGATCGAGCTGGCGACGCCCGCGACCTGGGCGCCGAGCAGTGCCGGAAACAGCGGCGGCAGGATCGGGCAGAGAAACGCAGCAGTCCCGCCGGTCTCGCCGATCCCGTGCGCCCTGAACAGATTGGCCGCGCGCGTGATCTCCGCGAGCAATTGCCGATGCGTGAGCGTGAGGTCGCCAGGCTCGCGCGAGCTCCTGGTCAGCACCGTCAGCGCGGGACGGTCGGGATGCAGGCTCGCTGTCGCTTCGAAGAGATCGAGGAGGTTACGGGCGGGGACGAGGGAGTCGTAAGGCTGCCGCTCCAGCGCCTCGATATCGGCGATGGTCTCGACCGGCTGCGTGAACCGCGTCGTGATCGGCGATGGCAAGCCGCTGCTCACGAGCACTGCCATTCGGCCGGCACGGCAGATCGCGCTGCGGTTGATCCGAGCTGATGCAAGTGAACGTTTCCCGCCTATTTCATCGACCGTTTTTTGTTCTTCATAGGCCACATGCCGGAACGCGGCTTGCTCCGGAGCGCAAAGCTTTTGCTCCCCAGCGCAAACCGGTCTTGCGTGTAGGCGGCGGCCCTCTAGAATCGCGATGCGGGGGCGGCTTGTGCGATGCACAAACGACGTTCATCATGACCGTGCAACGGATGGGCGCACGATGAACCTGGTATTCTCGACAGACGAGCTGGAGCCGTCCAAACGCTACGCCGCATGGCAAGGCGCGATCTGTGATGTCTACGTCCATGTCGACGTGAACGCCGAGGAGCGATCCGATTATCACGGCTTCATCCGTGAGGCGCGGTTCGGCGCCGTCACCATGACCGACGTGCTGTTGTCGGAGCAGCGTATCTCGCGCCGCGAGCGGCACATCGCAAAGCTCGACAAGGATTGCTACTACGTCGAATTCGTCCAGCAGGGCCGCGTCAACGTGCTCCAGGCCGGCCAGACCTTGCTGTCCAATCCCGGCGTCAGCGCGATCTTCTCGGCCTCCGAGGCCTATGATCTCGAATGCATCGGCAAGGTGCGGTCGCTCTACCTGGAAATCCCCCGCGCGGAATTCTCGGCGCGCTTCAGCGAGGGACGGCTGCCCGTGGTCACGACGATGGCGACGAGCCGCGGCCTCGGCCGGATCGCCGCGGAGTTCTGCGCCACGCTCGCCGCGGAAGGGGCCCCGCTGGACGAGGCGGCGAGAACCCGGCTCGGCGGTGAGCTGATGGATGTGCTGGCGCTCGCGCTCGACATGGGCGAGCGGGACGAATTCTCGGAGGATGCGAGCGCGCAGCAGGCCCGCCTGCGCTCGGTCAAGGGCTGGATCGAGGCGCACCTCACCGATGCGGATTTGTCGCTGGAGAAGATCGCCAAGAGCAACGGCGTCTCGCTCAGGCATCTGCATTATCTGTTCCGTCTGACAGACGTCTCGGTGTCCGAATGGATCCTGGATCGGCGGCTACAGCGCTGCTACGACGTCCTGACCCGTCCCGAGCTACGGTCGCTGTCGATCACTGAAGTCGCCTATCAGCTCGGCTTCAGCAGCTCGTCCTATTTCAGCACGGTGTTTCGCAGGAAATTCGGCCATAGCCCGTCGGACCTGCGGCGGCGCTAAAGCAAGTGCGACGCGGCTATCCGGAAGGATCATGCGCAAACGACAACCTGAAGCGCGATGACGATTCATCCCCATCTCATCGCGCTTTAGGGGACCTGCACCGCGCGAGGCGATGCAGGCCCGTCGTCGTCAGCGTTACTTCACCAGCGGGCAGCCGCCCTCCTTCAGCGGCCGGAACGCCTGGTCGGCAGGGACCTCGGCGAGCAGCTTGTAGTAATCCCACGGCGCCTTCGATTCCTCGGGCTTCTTCACCTGGAACAGATACATGCTGTGCACCATGCGGCCGTCCTCGCGCAGGATGCCGTTGTCGGTGAAGGCGTCCTTCACCGGCAGCTCGCGCATCTTGGCCATCACGGTCTTGGTGTCTTTGGTGCCGGCCGCCTGCACCGCCTTCAGGTAATGCAGCGTTGCGCTGTAGGTCGCGGCCTGGTTCATCGTCGGCATGCGCTTGACGCGCTCCATGAAGCGCTTGCCGAAGGCGCGGGTCTTGTCGTTGAGGTCCCAGTAATAGGCCTCGGTGATGATCAGCCCCTGCGCGAGCTTCAGCCCCAGGCTGTGCACGTCGGAGATGAACATTACGATCGCCGCCAGGTTCTGGCCGCCGGCGACGATGCCGAACTCGCCGGCCTGCTTAATCGCGTTGATGGTGTCGCCGCCGCCATTGGCGAGCCCGATGATCTTGGCCTTGGAGGCCTGCGCCTGCAGCAGGAACGACGAGAAGTCCGCCGTGTTGAGCGGATGCTTGACGCTGCCGAGCACCTTGCCGCCCGCCGCCTTCACGACATCGCTGGTGTCGCGCTCGACCGAATGGCCGAACACGTAGTCGGCGGTGAGGAAGAACCAGGTGTCGCCGCCGTTCTTGACGATGGCGCTGCCGACGGTGTGGGCGTTGGCATAGGTGTCGTAGGTCCAGTGCGCGGTGTAGGGCGAGCAGGATTTGCCGGTGATGTCGGAACTCGCCGCGTCCGTCACGATCATGATCTTCTCATACTGCTTCGACAGCTCCATCACCGCGAGCGCGGTGGCCGAGGTCGGCAGGTCAATGATCATGTCGACGCCCTCGGTCTCCCACCATTTGCGGGCGATGGTGGAGGCGACGTCCGGCTTGTTGAGCACGTCGGCCGAGACCATGCTGATCGGCTCGCCGAACATCCGGCCGCCAAAATCGTCGATCGCCATCCTGGTGGCCTCGACGTTCCCCTGGCCGCCGATGTCGGAATAGACCGAGGAGAAGTCGGAGAGCACGCCGATCTTGAGCGGGGTCTTTTGGGCGGAGGCGGGGATGATCAGGGCGGCCGACAGCAAGCCGGCCGCAGACACGAGTGCTGCGATAGGTCTCATGGATACGTTTCCTCTTGTTCGGGACTATTCTGTCCCTTTGTCCGACAAAGTTAGAGGCGGGTTCCGCAGGAGTCAATTTGCTGCGTATGCGGCATGATTGACGCAGTTTGACGCGCTTTCAGACCGATCCTATAGTTTGTCCGACAAACGCCATTGGGAGCTATCGTGCCTGTCGCGCCGCTGTTCCGCCCGATCGATGTCGCGCCGGCCTATCAGAAGGTCGCCGACGCCATCGAACGCGAGATCGTCAATGGCCGCATCAAGCCGGGTGACCCCATCGGCACCGAGCACGATCTGGTGCGCCAGTTCGGCGTCAACCGCTCGACCATTCGCGAAGGCATCCGCGTGCTGGAAGAGGGCGGGCTGATCCGGCGGGATTCCTCGCGCCGCCTGCACGCCTGCCTGCCGCGCTACAGCAAGCTCGCGAGCCGCCTCAGCCGCGCGCTGGTGCTGCACGAGGTCACCTTCCGCGAGCTCTACGAGGCCTCGATGACGCTGGAGGTCGCCAGCATCGAGGGCGCGGTGGAGCGGGCGAGCGAGGAGAACGTCGCCGAGCTCTCCGACAATCTCGCGCGTAGCGAGGCCGTGGTCGGCGATCCCGCCGCGCTGGCCGAATGCGATGCCGAATTCCACGTGCTGGTCGCCAAGGCCTCACAGAACCGCGTGCTCCAGCTTGCGCGCGAGCCGGCGGCACAGCTGTTCTATCCGACCACCGAGATGATCGTGACCGGTGTGGCCGAAGGCGGCCCGCGCCTCGTCGCCGCGCACCGCCATCTCATCGATGCGATCCGCCGCCGCGACCGCGAGGCCGGCGTGCTGTGGACCCGCCGGCATTTGCAGGATTGGCAGCGCGGCTTCGAGAAGATCGCCTCACTCGATCGGTCGGTCGAGCACATGTACATGGAGCACGCGCAGGCGGCCCGGCGCAGGTAGCGCGCAAAAGAAGACGCAAGATTTCAGACCAGAAATCCAATCAATAAAGACATCATACGGAGGGACATATGACCGGCGACACCGCAGCCACCATCTCGAAAGCGCGCGAGCATTCGATCGGCGATCTCCTGCGCCGCTCGGCAGGGCGCGAGCCGGGCAAGCTCGCGGTGAGCTGCGGCAGTGTGAGCTGGACGTTTGCCGAGATGGACGCGATCTGCAACCGCCTCGGCCGCGGCCTGCTCGGCCTCGGCGTCAAGAAGGGCGACCGCCTCGCCGTGCTCTCGCGCAATTCGCATGCCTTCGCCGCGCTACGCTTTGCAATCGCGCGGATCGGCGCCGTGCTGGTGCCGATCAACTTCATGCTCAATCCTGACGAGATCAACTTCATCCTCAAGAGCTCCGGCGCCAAGCTGCTCGCGACCGGTCCCGACTTCGTCGAGCCGGCGAAAGCGGCAAGCGCGAAAGACTGCACTGTTGAGAAGATGATCTGGTTGCCCGGCGAGGATCCCGCCACGGCGCCGGCGGGCCTTACCACCTTCGACGATCTCCTCCATGCCGACAGCTCGTTCCTTGAGGCGTCGGTCGACAGCCGCGATCTCGCGCAGATCGTCTACACCAGCGGCACCGAATCGCTGCCCAAGGGCGCGATGCTGACCCATGAAGCCGTGATGTGGCAGTATGTCAGCTGCATCATCGACGGCGGCATGAGCGTCGAGGACAGATTCCTGCACGCGCTGCCGCTCTATCACTGCGCGCAGCTCGACGTCTTCCTGGGACCGCAGATCTATCTCGGGGCGTCCGGCGTGATCACGGGCAAGCCGACCGCCGACAACATTCTGACGCTGATCCAGGCGCACAGGATCACGTCCTTCTTCGCGCCGCCGACGATCTGGATCGCGATGCTGCGCTCGCCGAACTTCGACAAGACCGATCTGTCGACCTTGCAGAAGGGCTATTACGGCGCCTCGATCATGCCGGTGGAGGTTCTGCTCGAACTGCAGCGCCGCCTGCCGAACGTCAAATTCTGGAATTTCTACGGCCAGACCGAGATCGCGCCGCTCGCGACCGTGCTGCGCCCCGAGGATCAACTGCGCAAGGCCGGCTCCGCCGGCAAGCCGGTGCTCAACGTCGAGACGCGCGTCGTCAACACGGAGATGCAAGACGTGAAGGTCGGCGAAGTCGGCGAGATCGTGCACCGCTCGCCGCATCTGCTCTCCGGCTATTACAACGATCCGGTCAAGACCGCGGCGGCGTTCAGCGGCGGCTGGTTTCACTCCGGCGATCTGGCCACCGTCGACGACGAAGGCCACATCACCGTGGTCGACCGTGTCAAGGACATGATCAAGACCGGCGGCGAGAATGTCGCGAGCCGCGAGGTCGAGGAGATGGTCTATCGCATCCCCGCCGTCTCCGAGGTCGCCGTCGTCGGCCTGCCCGATCCGCGCTGGATCGAGGCGGTGACCGCGATCGTCGTGGTCAAGACCGGCGAGACGCTCGACGAGGACGCCGTCATCAGGCATTGCGCCGGCCAGATGGCACATTTCAAGGTGCCCAAGCGCGTGATCTTCGTGGATGCCCTGCCGAAGAATCCGAGCGGCAAGCTCCTCAAGCGCGAGCTGCGCCAGCGTTTCGTCGGCGGCGAGACCCTCGACAAGGCAGTCCAGAAGAGCTTTGGCACCTGAGGCGGAGCGCATCGACATGAAAGCCTGGCAGGTCGCGCGCGACTGGTCGATCGAGGGGATGGAGCTGGTCGAGCTGCCCGAGCCGGCGCCCGGTCCGGGCCAGGTCGCGGTGCGGATGAAGGCGGCATCGCTGAACTATCGCGACCTGCTCACGATCCAGGGCAAGGGCGGCGTCACCAGATTGCCGCTGGTTCCGTTCTCGGATGGTGCCGGCGAGGTGGTCGCGGTCGGCGAGGGCGTGACCCGCGTTGCGGTCGGCGATCGCGTCTGTCCGATGTTCTTCCAGTCCTGGATTGACGGAAAGGTTTCGGCGGCCAGCCGCCGCTATGCGCTCGGCGGCACGCGGCCCGGCGTGCTGCAGCAGGTGATAGTGCTCGACGCCGAGGGCGTCAGCCGTATTCCCGCGCACCTGTCATTCCCTGAAGCTGCGACGCTGCCCTGCGCCGGGCTCACCGCCTGGCGCGCCTTGTTCGAGGAAGCAAAGGTGCAGCCGGGCGACACGGTACTGGTGCAGGGTACCGGCGGCGTGTCGATCTTCGCGCTGCAATTCGCCAAGCTTGCCGGCGCCAGCGTGATCGTGACGTCGTCGAGCGACGACAAGCTGGAACGGGCGAGGGCACTCGGCGCCGACCACACCATCAATTATCGTTCCGTGCCGGAATGGGGCAAGGCGGCGGCCGAATGGACCGGCGGCGGCGTCGACCACGTCGTCGAAGTCGGCGGCAAGGACACCTTCGCGCAATCGCTCGAGGCCGCGCGTGTCGGCGGCACCATCCTGGTGATCGGTGTGCTCACCGGCTTCTCGCAGCAGATCGCGATCCCGAGCCTGTTCGCCAAGAACCTCCACGTCATCGGGCTCTCGGTCGGCAGCCGCCGCATGTTCGAGGGCATGACCGCCGCGATCGCGCGCAATGCGATGAGGCCGGTGATCGATCGCGTCTTCGGCTTCGACGCGGTGCCCGATGCACTGAGGCTGATGCAGCAGGGCGGCCATTTCGGCAAGATCGTCGTGGAGTTCGCTTAAAGCGTTTTCGAGCGAAGCGGGTTCCGCTTCGCGCAAGGAAACGCGTTAAAGGGCCCTAGTTCATCCCGTCCGAAAGCTTTCTGACGTCGTCGGGCGTTCGCCCGAAACGGCGGCGGAACGCGCGATGGAAATAGGAGACATCGTGAAAGCCGGCGAGATGTGCGATCTCGATGATCTTGCGCGTGCGCAGGTTCGGATTTCGAAGCAGCCGCTCGGCGCGCAGCAGCCGCTGCTCCAGCACGAAGCCGCTGTAGGTGATGCCGGCCTGCTCGAACAGCAGCTGGATCGTGCGCGGGCTGACCCTGTGCGCGGCTGACAGCACGGTGAGCGACAGCGCGGGGTTGTCCAGCTGTGCCAGGATGTCGGACTTCAGGGTTTCGAGGCGCGCTGCCGCAAGGCTGCGCATCCGCGCTTCGTCGGCGGCATCGCCACGCGCTCCGATCATCAGCACGGCGAGATCGAACAAATGCTGCGAGACGGCGTCCAGCTCCGCAGGCGCGAGCTTGTCGGCATAGGTATGCGCGAGGTCGTAATAGCGCAGGAACATCGACGAGATCGGATTGGCGCCGGAGATCGATTGCGCGATCAGGTCTTCGGCATTCGGGCACGCCCGCAGCAGCGCCTTGCGCGGCAGCAGCGCGGTCTGGAAATTGCCGTGCGCCGTCTGGGTGATGTAGGCGCCCTTGATCGAGGGATCGCCGATGGTGATGTCGCCGGCAGCGACCTCCAGCGGACGCCGTCCCATCGCGCCTCTCAACGCCGAATTGGGAGACATCGTGATCACCAGCTCGTCGTTCGTCCCGAGCGACACGAACGACATCGGTGTGCCGAACGAGGCCGAGAGCCTGAGGCGCGGAAGAATGGCGGGCGCAATGGTCCGGTGAACCCGCCCGTCTCCGACCGGAACGAAATCGACCGCCGCCACCTGACGGCAGAACTGCTCGCGCCATCGTTCATAGGCCAGACCGTTCGGGTCGCCGTCGAATGAGAGTTGAGGCTGGATCATCGATCGGGAAGCGCAAGTTTGTTGGCGATTTGCGGCAGGTTGTATCGTCAGGCCGGTGCACTGCAACGGCAAAAGCGCGAAATTGCGTGATAAGCCACTCGCGATGACGCTCCGAGACCGCGACCAGGTGCCGCAGCCGGTGTGCCCCAACCGCAACACGCGGCGCCGTTGTCGCTGTCCTTCATGTCAGTCCATGCGCTGCTGCGCGCCGCTCCACGAACAGGGATCGTGACCCGCCTATCGTCGCCGGCGCAATGACGGACGATTGGAAGGGAATGATTCAATGACATCTCGTGCGAGCGATCTGCTGCCGGCTGCTCTGGCGCTTGGCTTGGCTGCGTTGTGCGCCACCGAGGCAACCGCTGCCGACATCGCGCTGAAGGCGCTGCCTGCGCCGCTGCCCGTATTCAGCTGGACCGGCTTCTATGCCGGCGTTCATGCTGGTTACGGCACCGGCGACGGCAATTCGGCGCGGGTCGATCCCGGTGCGCTGCCGGCACTGTTTCCCGGCGTGAACAACCTGACCTCGACCGCGTCGGCGCCGTTCACGCTTGGGGTCGATCAGTCCGGCTGGCTGGGCGGATTGCAGGCCGGCTACAACTGGCAGACCGGCCACATGGTCGTGGGTGTCGAAGCCGATGTCAGCGCCGCCGGGATCGGCGGGCGGGCGTCAGGCTCTTATGCATTCCGTCCCGTTTTCCTCGTTGGCGACTTCGACAATTACATCGGCACCGTGACCGTGACGCAGGATATCGACTATCTCGGTACGCTGCGCGGCCGCCTGGGCTATGCCAGCAACAATTGGCTGCTCTATGCGACGGGCGGTCTGGCCTGGGCGCATGTCAAGGCAAGCCTCGACAGCACTCATCTCAGATTGACCAATAATTTCCCGATACCCGGTTTTCCCGGCGCGCTGAACGGTCACGCATCGGCCAGCGGTTACAATATCGGCTATGCGGTCGGTGGCGGTGGGGAATGGTCGTTTGCGCCGCGCTGGTCGCTCAAGGCGGAGTATCTCTACCTCAACCTCGGCCGCCAGCTCTCGCTGTCGATCCCCGCGACCAGCATGCCGGCCAGTGACATCGAGCTTCATACCTTCAGGATCGGTCTGAACCGGCAATTTGCGCCGTGACCGCGGCAGTGGCGGTGCAGCTCAGTACTTCTTCACCGCTGCCCCGAAGGCCAGCCACAGCGCCATTGACGCGAGGCCAAAGCTGCCGAGCAGCAGGAAAGTCGGCCCGTAGCCGATCCATTGCGCGATCCAGCCGCCGAGCGCGGGACTGAGGCTCGCGCCGACGCCCTGCACCGTGATCACGGCGCCCTGGCCGAGATTGATGCGGCCGCTGCCGTCGAGCGAACGCGCCACCATGCCGGGGACGGCGACGGTCTGGAGCCCCGTGCCGATTCCGTCGAGCACCTGCATGGGCACGACGCCCCACCATCCCGTGACGAAGAAGGCGAGCACGCCGCGAATGGGCAGGAACATGAAGGAGACCAGGATCACCGGCCAGTAATTGCGCTTGCTCGCGGCCTTCATCGCGATCAGCGAGGTCACCACCATGACGCCCTGGGCAATCACGACGGTGGTGGCGACGAAGCTCGGTCCATTGGCCTGCCCCTCCGCAACAGCCGCGAGCCCATAGAGCGGTACGATCGCCGCATTGCCGAGATGGAAGATAGCAAGCGCAAGCGCCAGCACCAGGAGCGGTTTGTGCTTGAGCAGGACAGTCATGGCATCCGGCGGATTCTTGCTCTCGTCCTCCTTGCTGCCGCGGGCCTGGCGATCGTCAATGGATTTGGCGGGGATCATCATGACGCAGGCGATCGCCACGGCGCCGAACACGGCCGCCAGCACGAACACCGCGACGTAGCCGAACTTGTAGCCGAGATAGCCCGACAGCGCCGCACCGACCATGTTGCCGGCATGGTTGAAGGCCTGGTTGCGCCCGTTCAGCGCATTGAAGCCCTTCTGCTTGGCGATGCCGAGCGTGATGCCGGTCACTGCGGGCACGATGGCCGCGCTCGCCAGCGATTGCGCCACTTGCGAGAACGTCACCGCCCAGAAATTCTGCGAGATCAGGATGATCGCGGATGCAAGCACCACGCAGATGCCGGGGATGACGACCCATAGCCGCTTGTTGCGGCTGGAATCGATGAAGCCGCCGATTGGCGTGGTCACCAGCATGCCCGCGACATTGCCGATCGTCAGCGCGGTGCCGATCAGTCCGGTGGCCCAGCCGCGCTCCTGCAGGAACACGCCGACGAACGGCCCGATTCCCGACTGCATGTCGGCCATGAAAAAGTTGACGGCGTAGAGGGGCCAGATGCGGGAGGGGGAGCGCGATGTCATCGAGACGCAGAGCAACTGCCGGCAGAAATGGTCTTGCACACGCAGGGCTGACAAGACGGGCTGACATGACCGGCAACTGGTGCCGGAGCGGACCGGAAAGTAACCTGTGTTGATCGCCTTGGTTCCTCCGCCCTTGCGATTGGAGGACTGCGATGTCACCTCAATGTGTCTCGCCCTCCTTTCCGGAACACAGCCATGCCCCTCTGGATCTGCGAAACCTGCGGCGCGCAATTCCCGGACAGCGGGAAGCCACCCGGATCCTGTCCGATTTGCGAGGACGAGCGGCAGTTCGTGAACTGGAAGGGGCAGACCTTCCTCGCACCTGAGGCGCTGGCCGAGGCTCATCGCCTCGTCTGGCGCGACGATCTCGGCCTCACCGGCATCGCGCTCGAGCCGAGCTTTGCCATCGCCCAGCGTGCGCTTCTGATCCCCACAGGCGGGGGATGCGTGATGTGGGACTGCATTCCGCTGGCGACACCGGAAGCGATAGCGCATGTCCGCGCGCTCGGTGGCCTCAAGGCGATCGCGATCTCGCACCCGCATTATTATGGCGCGCTGGCCGATTGGAGCGAGGCGTTCGGCGGTGTGCCGGTCTATCTGCACGCGGACGACCGCCAGTGGGTGACGCGGCCGCATGCGTCGATCGTGCACTGGAGCGGCGATCAGCATCGTATCTCCGATGATGTGCTGCTGCTGCGCACCGGCGGTCATTTCGCCGGCGCCACCATGCTGCACTGGGCACGTGGTGCGGAAGGAAAGGGCGCGCTGCTCGCCGGCGACATCGCGCAGGTGACCATGGACCGCCGCTTCGTCAGCTTCATGTATTCCTATCCGAATTACATGCCGCTCAACGCAGCCGCGGTGCGGCGGATCGCGGCGGCCGTCGAGCCGCTCGCCTTCGATCGCATCTACGGTGCCTGGTGGGGACGCAACATCGCCGGCGGCGCCAAGACCGCATTTGCTGCGTCGGTGAAACGATATATTGCGGCCATCGCCTGAGGCGCGACGGCTATCAGAATCCCGTTGCCTCGATTTAATAACTGTACTATAGGTACAGTTATTAGTCGCGGCGCAACGATGCGTTTGCCGGCCCGGCATGAACGATGCATCGTTGTTGCGGCGGACGCATTCTGCGGCCGCATGAGCGGGAGTTGGACGCATGACCGGGCAGCGCGACTACGAGATCTTCGAGGCGGGCGACGTGACGCTTCAGTCCGGCGCCGTCTTCCCAGCGATGAAGCTCGCCTACAAGACCTATGGCACGCTGAGCGCGGCCAAGGACAATGCCATCCTCTATCCGACCTCGTTCAGCGCGCAGCATTTCGACACCGAATGGCTGATCGGCCCCGACGGCGTGCTCGACCCCACGCGCTATTTCATCGTCATCCCGAACCTGTTCGGCAACGGCCTGTCCTCTTCGCCGTCGAACTCCGGCGACGGGCCGTTCCCGCTTGTCAGCTATCACGACGCGATCGCGGTCCAGCACCGGCTGCTGACCGAGCGATTCGGCATCAGAAAGCTGGCGCTGGTCTATGGCTGGTCGATGGGCGGCATGCAGACCTATCATTGGGCGGCGCTGCATCCTGACATGGTCGAACGCGCGGCAGTGGTCTGCGGCAGCGCCCGCTGCGCGCCCTACAATCACGTGTTTCTCGAAAGCGTGAAGGCGGCGCTGTCAGGCGACCCCGCCTTCCGCGACGGGCGCTTCGTCGAGAAGCCCACGGCCGGCTATCGCGCCATGGGGCGCGTCTATGCCGGCTGGGCGATGTCGCACGGCTTCTACCGCGACGAGCTCTGGCGCGAGGCCGGCTTCACCTCGCTCGAGGACTACCTCGTCCGCAACTGGGACACGACCTTCGCCCGCCGCGATGCCAACGATCTCCTGGCACAGGCCGGCATCTGGCAGCGTGGCAACATCAGCGCCTGCGCGGCTTTCGGCGGCGATCTCGACCGTGCTCTCGCGGCGATCACGGCGCATATGCTGCTGATGCCGGGTGCCACCGATCGTTATTTCGACGTCCGCGACAATGAGGACGAGCTCCCCAAGCTGGTCAACGCCAGATCCGCCGTGCTGCACCCGATCCCGTCGCAACACGGACACCGTGCCGGCAACCCCGTCAACAATCCGCGCGACCAGGCTTTTCTCAGGGCCGAGGTCGCAGCGCTTCTCGGCAAGTAATGCAGGTGTCCGATCATGACTGACGCGACCGTTTCAGAGCCCGGCCATCGCCTCAAACCGCTGAGCCCGGCGATGCTGCGCGAATTGTCGGTGCGCTCGAACCTGCGGGGCGCGGCGCAGAGCCTCGGTCACTACGGCATGATCGTCCTGGTCGGCGCACTGATCGGGATGGTGACGTCGCGTCACGGCGTGCTGTGGGCGCTGCCGCTGATGGCGGTGGAGGGCTATCTCGTCGCCTTCCTGTTCATGGCGGTGCACGAGACCGCGCACAAGACCGCGTTCAGAAGCCGCGGCCTCAACCTTGCCGTCGGCTATCTCTCGGCCTTCATCATCGGATTGCCTTACGAATATTACTGCCTGTTCCACTGGGACCATCATCGCTACACCCAGGATCCGGCGAAGGATCCGGAGCTGATCGTCGGCGTGAAGCCGGCCTCCGATACCCAGCTCGCGATCGCCTATAGCGGCCTGCTCCAGGTCGCCGGGCGTCTGCGGCTGATGCTCGGCCATGCCGTCACCGGCAAGGTCGTCGTGCCCTGGATTCCCGAGAGCAAGCGCGGCACCATCGTGGCCGAGGCGCGCGCCTATGTCGCGCTCTACGCGCTGCTGCTCGCGCTCTCGCTGTGGTTCTCCTCCGCGCTGCTGCTCTGGGTCTGGATCGTGCCGCTGGTCATCGGGCAGTTCTTCCTGCGGCCTTATCTCTATGCCGAGCACACCGGTTGCGATCGCACCCGCAGCGCCTTCGAAAACACCCGCACCACCTATACCGGTGCCGTCGTGAAATGGTTTGCGTGGAACATGCCCTACCATGTCGAGCACCACGCCTATCCGTCGATTCCCTTTCACGCCCTGCCGAAGCTGAACGCGATCGTCGACGGCGAGATCGTCTATCGCGGCCGCGGCTATATCAGGACGACGCGCGAGACCTGGGCCTGGTTTCGCCGGCACCGGCAGGGCAGCTAGCCAAACGCAAAACTCCGGCCGCGATGCGACCGGAGCTTTGTCGTGATAGCGAGGTATCAGTAGATCCCGTAGGCGCAGACGTTCACGACGCGGACGCGCAGGCCGTGGCGGGTCTGGACGACGCGCTCCTGGTAGCAGTTGCTGACGCCGGTGTTGACGTAGATGCCGCCAAAGCCATAGCCCGGGCCCCAGCCGTGACCCCAGTGATGATGGAAGCCGTGAGCCGAAGCGGCGGTGGGCGCGAGAGCGGCAGCACCGAGCGAGCCGGCAGCGATCAGACCAAGAGCAAGCTTACGAAACATTTTCATTCTCCAGTTGGCGCGAGGCCGTTGTTGTGTCCCTGCATCTCCGTCGGCACGAGATGCGAATGCGTTCACGGCGGGACCCGAGAATCGTGTTTCAGGATTGTTTCGTCGGCTGCGGCGAGGTGCGCCGCCGTCAGGCTTTCCGCGCCGCGCCATAGCGCGCGGCCATCACCTGCGTCATCTCGGCCATCTTCTCGCGGAGATCGGCGGGCTCCAGCACTTCGGCCTCGGGGCCGAGCCGCAGCAATTCGGCCGCGGCGTGCCACGATGTCTTGCCGGTCGGCACCCGCGCGATGCGCCAGCCGTCGGCATCGGCGGTCTCTTCGATCTCGGTGCGCGCCTTGACGTAAGGCTGGCTCAATGCGCCCAGCAGCTTGACGCCGAACGGCGACAGCCGAACGATCGCGACATTGGGATGCATCTCTGCTTCGAGGCGAAGTGTCGCGGCCTGCCAATAGGCGGCGAGATCGAAATCGGCGGGACGATCGAAGCGATCGTCGAGCGCGGTGCAGTCGAGCACGCGCGCGACGCGATAGGTGCGAACGCTGCCGTCGACCTGTCCTGCGAGATACCAGCTGCCACCCTTCAGCACGAGGCCGAGTGGGGCGACGCGGCGCTGCTTCTCCGAGCGCCAGCTCTGGTAGCGGATCTTGATCCGCGTTCCGCGCAGGGCCGCGCCGGCGATGGCGCGCAGGTGCACCGGCTCCTCCGCCTCGCCGAACCAGCCCGGCGCGTCCAGGTGAAATCGCTCCTGCATGCGGCCGGCGTCCTCGCGCAGATTCGCTGGCAGCGCGGCCATCAGCTTGTTCTGTGCGGCGATCATCGCCGCATCCAGTCCGAGCGCCGCGGCCGGGCCCGGAAGCCCCGCGAGGAACAGTGCGCCGGCTTCGCTCTGCGACAGGCCGTTGAGCCGGACGCGGTAACCGTCGAGCAGGCGATAGCCGCCTTCCGCGCCGCGGTTCGCATAAACCGGTACGCCCGAGGCAGCCAGCGCGTCGATGTCGCGATAGATCGTGCGCACCGAGACCTCGCAGGCCTCCGCGAGCTCGGGCGCGGTGACCTGCCCCTTGGCCTGGAGGGTGGTGAGGATCGACAGCATCCGGCTCGCGCGCATGATCCCTTAAACCATACCTGACACAAGATGTCAGGTATGGTCCGCTACAAGCGCCATCGCCAGTTGGCCAGATGGAGACCCGCCATGACCGATCCGAACCGCATCACCCTGTATTATTCGCCGCAGAGCCGCGCCACCGGCACGCGGGTGCTGCTGGAGGAGCTGGGGGCGCCTTACGATCTCCACGTCCTCAACATGAAGGCCGGCGAGCAGCGCCAGGCCGGCTATCTCGCCATCAATCCGCTCGGCAAGGTGCCGGCGATCCACCATCGCGGAGAGCTCGTGACCGAGCAGGTCGCGATCACCATTTACCTGGCCGACCTGTTTCCGCAGGCCGGGCTGACGCCCGCGCTGAACGATCCGCTGCGCGGCCCTTATTTGCGCTGGATCGCCTATTACGGCGCCTCGTTCGAGCCGGCCATGATCGACAAATTCATGCAGCGCGAGCCGGCTCCGATCACGCAATCGCCCTATGCCGATTACGACACGATGCTAGGTGCGCTGGAGACGCAATTGTCGAAGGGCCCCTACCTGCTCGGCGAGCGCATGACCGCCGCGGACGTGTTGTGGGGCGTCGCCTTCAGCTGGACCATGATGTTCGGCATCGTGCCGAAAAAGGACGTGTTCGTCCGCTATGCCGAGCGCATGACCGCGCGGCCGGCGTTCCAGCGGATCAATGCCGCCGACGATGAGATGGCGGCGCAGCATGCCAGGGCTGCGGGTGGTTGAATGATTCGGGGTTGCAGATGACGAAGCCGGTGCACACGACCAACTGCTTCAATACCTTCATCCGGGTTGCCGAAGACTGCCCCGCGCGTATTGGCGAGGAGCCGCCGCTCCGCGGGGGAAAGCCGACGGTCGCGTGCCTGCAATATGGAATGATCGCCAAGGCGCCCTACAAATACACGTCGGACGACGTGATCTTCGCGACCTCTGCGCCGGGACGCGAACTCGATGTGAAGGCGACGAAAGCGGCGAAACATGCGGCCCGCGAGGCGTTCTTCTCGCGGGGCAGGCGTGCATGAGGGCGTCGAGCCTGGGCAAGCGCTTCGGCTGGGGCGTTCACGCCGACGGTAAGGGCCGGATCGCGATCTACGCCGTCGACAGCAAACGCTACGAGGCGCTCGTCCGCGATCCCAAGCTCACGCAGGTGCGCGCGATGCGGTCGAAGCGGGTGTGATCAGAACCTTGGCGGCCGCTTCTCCGCGAACGCCTTGATGCCTTCCTTGATCTCGTCGCCGCGCATGCTGTCGCGGTGGCGCTGGTCGGCGGCTTGCTCGTCGAGCTCGCCGCGGGCGAATTCGTTGATCGCGCGCTTCATGCCGCGCATCGCCTGCGGCGCGTTGCCGGCGAGGATGGTCGCGAGCCTGTCGACCTCCTCGTCGAGCGTCTCTTCCGGCACCATGGCGGTGAGATAGCCGATCCGCAGCATCTCCGGGGCGCTGATCTTCTGCGCCGTCAAGAACAGCTTCTTCGCATTGTCGAGGCCGAGGCGGGTGACGTAGCGTTTGATGCCGCTCGGGTAATAATGCAGCCCGAGCCGCGCGGCCGGCATGAACATCTCGGCGGTGTCGACGCCGATGCGGAAATCGCAGGCGAGCGCGAGGTCGGTCGAGCCGCCATAGACGCCGCCGTTGAGCCGGCAGATGGTCGGCACGCCCAGATCCTCCAGCCGGTTGACGACCACCTCGAAGGCGGAGCCCGCGCTCTGCTGCTCGTTCGCACTCACCGCGCGCTCGGCGACCGAGTTGAGATCGTAGCCGGCGGAGAAAGCGCGGCCCGTACCGGTCAGCACCAGCACGCGGATGTCAGGATCGGCCTCGACCCGATCGAACAGTTTCAAGAGCTCGCCGAGATCCTCGGCCTGGAGCCGGTTGAGATGTTTTGGCCGGTTGAGGCGGATAGTGGCGCGTGCGCCGGTGATTTCGAGCACGGGGCTGGATGCCGCGTCGGCTGTATCCGACATTCTTGTCTCCTCTTATTTGTTCTCGAGCGCGCGCCGTTTGGCTTCCGCATCGATGGTTTCGGCGAGGTCGGGATGCCGCGCCATCAGCACGCGGAAATCGACGAGATCGAGCACCAGCAGCCGCGACACTTTCGTCGTCGAGACGTTGGCGCCGCGCTTGTTGTTGCCGAGCAGCGCCATCTCGCCGAAGAAGGCGCCTTCGCCGAGCTGCACCTTTTTGCCGGGCAGGTCGACCTCGACCTCGCCGGCGGCGATGAAATACATGCAGTCGCCCTGCGCGCCCTTGCGGATGATCATGGTGCGCGCCGGCAGCTCCATGGTGCGCAGCATGTGGGTGACGTCGGCAATGGCGGCGGGGCCGAGCGCCGCGAAGAACGGCACCTTGCTGACGGCTTCCCAGGTCCTGAGGAAATTGTCGCGCCTTGTCTCCGCGGCAAAGCCCGTGGCCAGAATACCGGTCCAGAGGCCGAATACGCCGAGGCCGGAGATCATCACCAGTGCCGCCACCATCCGCCCCAGCGGGGTAACCGGCACGACGTCGCCATAGCCGGTCGTCGTCAGGGTCACCACCGCCCACCATAGCGCGGCGGGGACGCTGCCGAAGGTCTGCGGCTGCACGTCCCGTTCCAGGAAATATTCGGCGACGGAGGCGAGGAAGACCACCATCAGGAAGATCACCAGCACGCTGACGAGCGGGCCCGATTCCAGCACCAGCACGCGGCGAAGCTGCCGCAGGCCCGGAATGCCCGGCACCACCTTCAGGACCCAGAGCACGCTGAGCAGCCAGGCGGTCTTCGGCTCGACGCCGAGGATCAGCGCGACCGGCACCGCCAATGCCCCGATCGCGTCGACGATGCCGGCGGAGGAGGACACGTAGAGCGCAAGACGCCCCGTCCGCGCCATGTGGCGCAGCCGGACCAGCCATTCGAACACGAAATAGACGAGGCAGGTCCACAGCAGGACATCGACCCAGCGGTGCGAATCCTCATAGGCCGGGTTCACCGTCAGCAGCACCATGCTGAGCACGCCGACGCCGACCGCCACATAGGCCGCCTTGGTCATGTTGCGGCCGGCCGTGGCGGCCACGAACTGGGCCAGAGCGGAGATCAGCGGCGTGGACATGCGGGAAGGCGGCTCGGTCTTGGCTTTTGCGGTCCCGGCTGGGAGCGCGGCGCCAAAGTGCCTGCCCGCGCCGGGGCCGTCAACGACGGCCGCGCGCACTGCAGCATCGTCAAATCGGGGGCCGGTGGGCTGAGCCGCTAGCGGAAATGCGGCGGTTCGTCGTAACCGCGACGGCTGCTGAAGAACAAAAGGATCATCAGCCCGATCCCGACAACGACGGAGAAAGCAGCCCCAAGCGCGAGGGCCACATAGCCTTCCGTCGGGATCGGCTCGCCTTCGACCGCCATCGCGGAATAAGCGAAATAGCCCACTGCTGCCAGCATTCCCAGGAGGAAGATCATGAGGAGTGTACGCATGGAGGCGTTCTCCGGTTGTAGCGGGAAACCAACGGTTGCGGGTCGGACCAGTTCCAGCGGGACTGGCCGCTAACGGGGCGGGAAATACGCCCGCCGGCCCCCGGCCGTGCGGCAGGCGCTATCGTTTCTGCCCTCCCGGCGCCGAGCCTCGCGCGCGCCTCGTCCTTCCGGACGACGCGGCAAGGAAGATCTGACTTGTACTCCAATGGGCAATGTGCGCGGTCAGGCGCTCTGCGCGGTCTTCACCACCACGACATTGCTGTCGTCGTGCTGCGGTGCGGTGGGCTCGCGGGTCGTCTTCTCGGCTTCGCCGGCGTGGCGCTTCAAATAATCGCGGCGCATGCCGATCTCGTCACGGACGAATTCGTAGCCGAGCTTGAAGGTGTCGAGCCCGTCGGTGCTGATCGTGCCGTCCCTGAGGCCGATGACGGCGCCGCGCAGGATGCCTTCCAGCTCGTCCTGAAGGCACTCCAGCTGGTCGAGCGAATGGGCGTGCTCGATGCGCTCGCCGATGTCGAGGATGGCGGTGGAGAGCTCGCTGGCCTTCTCCGGCGCGACGCGGGTGATCTTGGCGTAGATGGCGGCGAAGATGGAGCCGATGACGCTGAGCGCGGCGGCGCCCAGATACATCATGTCGCTGTACTTATCCATGAACGACTTGGTGTCGTCGTTGATGTAGTCGGCCGCGCCCTGATGCGCCATCACGAAGGCGTCCTTCTCGACGGAGGCGGGCTCGATTCGGCTGGCGAAGCCGCTGTCGAGCCCGAGGGCGGACTTGTTCTCGTAGATGGTACGCGCCAGCTCTCCGGCCGTGGTCAACGACATCCTGGATTGCGCGACCAGCAGCCATTCGAGCCCGATAGTCTCGAGATCGTCGTCGGGAATTTGAGGCGAGGCCGCCAGCGTTCCTGCCGTCAGCGTCTCGTCGGAAATGCCGGGGAATTTTCGCGCCAGCGCCTTGACCTCGTCGATGGCGTTGAGCGTGAAGCCGCCGCGCTTGGCGGCCTGCTCATAGCCCTTGTCCCGAATCGCCTTCGAGGCGTGGACGACGGCGATCACCGCGGCGAAGCCGTTTGCCGGCGCAAACAGCTTGTCGAGCGTTACGCCCTGCGGCGCCATCTGGATCTTCGCGGCGTCGGGACCGTCGGGAATATCGAGAATGCCGCGGACGAAAGCCAGCGAGGACTCGCTCTCGGCGAGAACGGCGACCTTCTTCTTCTTCAGTTCGGCGAGCGACTTGATCTTCTTGTTGCCGGGACCGAGCAGGAGCACGAGATCGTGCTCGAGGATCGCCAGCGTGCGCGCTCGCAGCGGCACCTTCGCATCGGTGCGGAGCACGGCGAGGTCGGCCTGCCGGCGGTCGAACAATGCGAGCGCCTTGGCATTGTCGCCGTTGTTGACGACCTTGATCCGGAAGCGCGAGGCGTTGCTCTTCAGCAGCGCGGCGAGCTTGGCCGCGAACAGTGCCTCGTCGCTGTTGGGAGCGCCGACGGCAAAGGTCAGCGTCTCCGAATTGTGCAGCATGGCGCGGCCGCCCCAGACGGTGGCCAGCGACAGCAGCAGGGTCAGCACGACGTAGAGCAGGACCTGTTGCTGGTTTGTCTTGATCACCTTGGGACGCCGCGGCGGCGGTTCGGCCTGCGATGAATTGGGGCCCTCGGCACTCATGGCAGCACTCTTGGCCTTATTCTTGGGTGGCGGGCGGCTCGCTGATGCGATCGCGGCAAACGCCCTGTAATTCGTAAACGCCTGAAAAAAGAACGATATTCTCTGCCGCCGATGATAGCGCGCCGGTACTGGAATGCAAATTTCGAGCCGGAGGTAACCTTACTCGGTGCAGCGCGGCGATTGGTCATCCTATCACCAGTTAGCCACACTTGGCGATTTTCCGGTTCCCCCCGGCTGCATTCCGTCGCGGGAGATGTCATAAATTATGCGTCCCGGCGATTTGACCGGTCCAAGAAGAAGTTGCGCTGAACGCTCCAATTTTTCTTGTCACGTCAATGAGGGCGTCAGCTTTGTCGTTTCCACCCATGTCATCGGCGGTTCCGGTTGAAGCGCTCATTGGCTGGATGTTGCTGCTCACCTTCAAGCACATCATCGCCGATTTCGTTTTGCAGACCGCGTGGATGGCGCATGGCAAGGACCAGAAGCACGGCTGGGCTCTGCCGCTGCTCGTGCATTGCCTGGTTCACCTTGCGGTTGCGCTGCCGCTGATCGTGATCGTCGCGCCGAAATTCTGGTTCGTGGCATTCATCGACTTCGTGATCCACATCACGATCGACCGGGCCAAGGGATTCGTCTCCGCCAATTTCGGCGTCGACCTCGCGCATCCCTGGTTCTGGACCCTGATCGGCGTCGACCAGGCGCTGCATCACCTGACCGGCTTCGGCCTCTCCATCTTCATGGCGGCGAACTGAGACGGCGGTTCGGGACGCAAAGCAGTAGCTGATTTCGTAGCCCGGATGGAGCGCAGCGTAATCCGGGACATCGCCACAAGCGAAAAGGGCCCCGGATTGCGCTGCGCTCCATCCGGGCTACACCGCTCTTCACGACATTCGGGCCGGGCCAGGGCCCCTCTGATTCGCGGCCCACGGGCAAGGACCCCGGGTGACTACCGGGCAGCGTGGTTAACCTTTCGTTAGAGAATTGCGCTGCATCTTCCGCACACGAGGGAGAACTGCAATGTTTTCAAGCCGCGACGCTTTTGAAAGCGATTTCTGCCCGGTTCGTGACGAGCTCCTTGGCGAGATGTATCGCGCCAGCGAGAGCGGACTGCCGAGGCTGGTTGAGAGTGTTTCCCCTGAGGCACGCGCTCGCCTGGCGCTGTTCTGCTATCGCCGCAGCCATCTGCATTCGCTGGCGGTCGCGATCGCAGCGAGCTGCAGCGAGCGCGACCTGATCGAGAATGGTGGCCGTGTCGGCTCGACGCTCTACGCGCTGTCGCGCGAGCGCTCGGCCAAATCGTCGCCGTCGCTGCCGGGAGGCCGCAAGCCGATCACGCTGTCGACCAAGCCGCTCTCGGTGCTGGCTCCGCTCGATGACGAGCTCGACGACGAGATCGGCGAAGCCGTTCCCGCCTAAGCGACTGTTTGTCGGCGCGTGATCTCCGCGCAAACGCCTTGCGTTTGCCGCGCCGAAAACCGCCGCACACTTTGCGCTAACGCGGCCCTCCGGGTCCGGATCATGCGCTGGCGATCACCGGCAATCCAAACTTCCGCCGCGCCATCGCGCATTCGGCGTCGCCCGGCATGCATGTGCGGCACACCTCCGGCCGCACCTCATAGATGCCGCAGGCCGTCGTCTTTCCGATCTCTCCCTGCAACGCCGCACAGCGATCGCCTTCGCAGCGCATGCCGGATTGCCGCGCGTTGACGAGCGCTTCGGGGATCGCTGCAAGCTCCGCGTCGCTCTCGATCGAGAAGCGCGGCCAATTCTCCGAATAGCCGCAGCACGCGCCGCAACTCTGGCAGCAGCTCGACAGGTCGGTGGTGGATATCTCGTCCATCGTCGTCACGTATCCTTGGGCGGGCCCCAGACCAGGCTCTGCCGCCATCTCGCGCGCAGCACGTCGCGGCGCTCCGGATAGCGTTCGTCGAGATAGCTCGCCTCCACCACGCGGTCGGTGCGGAAGCTGCGGAAGTCGCTGCGCAGCTCGCACCAGGCCGCGAGCAGGCGCACCGCTTCGAGATAGCCGACCGAGATCGGCCAGATCATCCGCTCGCTGGCGCGGCCCTGCTCGTCGCGATAGCGCAGCATGATCTTCTTGCCTTCGTGGATCTGGGTGCGCGTGCGCACCATGTCGAGGCGGTCGGGCTCCCTGTTCCAGCTCGGCCGCGCCCGGCTCGCGGGCTCCAGCACGAAGGGGCGCAGGCGCTCGGGCACGGTGTCGGCGATCTTGGCCATCAGGTCTTCGGCGGCGCGCGCGAGGGCCGAATCGGCGTGACCCGCAACCCACTGCGCGCCCAGCACCGCCGCTTCGATCTCGTCGGGCGTCAGCATCAAAGGCGGCAGGTCGAAACCCTTTTCCAGGATGTAGCCCATGCCGGCCTCGCCGCGGATCGGCACGCGCTGGCCGATCAGCGTCGCGATGTCGCGATAGATCGTGCGCTTGGAGGTCTCGAGCTCGGCCGCGATCGCGTCCGCGGTCAGCGGCTTACGCGTGCGCCGGAGCACCTGGATGATCTGAAACAGCCTGTCGGCGCGTCTCATGACAATTCTCTTATCGGGGACGTTTCAGGAAACGGCGCGCGGCTGCTGACAGGATGTTGGCAGCAGGGGGGGTCTATACCGGGACAACACATCGACTGAAGAGGATTTGTCCATGATCATTCCCACCCATTTCGGCCCGGCAATTCCGGTGTTGCGGGCGCAGGTGTGGTCCGCCCAGGCGTTCTGGCGCCTCGTTTCGCTCGATCTCATGGCCGTCGACCTCCGATTTGCCCTCGCAAGCGTGGTGGCACGCTCGCTGACCCAGGCCGCGGACGCGCTGGTCCGCCACGTCATGGGCCGCGCCTGGCGGGGGGCCCGTTTCGCAGAAGATATCACGGCTGCTGCCACCATGGTGGCAGCAGCCCGTCACTAGGTTCCGTCAACCCGCAGGTTCAGGAGAGCTCGCATGATCACGCTTTACGGCTTTGGCACCGGCTTCGGCCTGCCGGAAATCAGCCCCTTCGTCACCAAGACGGAGGTGCAGCTGAAGATGGCGGGACTGCCCTACCGGAAGGAGCGGGCGATGCCGCCTGCGTCCCCGAAGGGCCAGCTGCCCTTCATCGACGATGGCGGCGAGGCGGTGGCCGATTCCACCTTCATCCGCGCCCATATCGAGCGCCGCTATGGTTTCGATTTCGACGCCGGCCTCTCCTTGGGCGAGCGGGCGCAGGCCTGGGCGTTCGAGCGCATGATCGAGCATCACGTCTATTGGGCGCTGGTCGGCGCGCGCTGGGTTGACCCGGTCAATTTCGCCAAGGGTCCTGCGCATTTCTTCGACGGCGCGCCGGAGCACAACCGCGAGAAGTTGCGTGAGGATGCGCAATTCCGCGTCGCCGAGAACTATCTGCTCTCCGGCCTCGGCCGCCATGCGCCCGATGACGACGTCGACCTCGCGGTGCGCTCGCTGTTCGCGCTCTCGGTGCAGCTCGGCGACAAGGCCTACCTGATGGGCAACAAGGCCAGCGGCGTCGATGCCACCGCCTTCGGCGCGCTTGCGGGGATCCTGACGCCGTTCTTCGAGTCGGGACTGCGGCAGCGCGCCGAGGGATTTCCGAACCTCACGGCCTATGTCGACCGCATGATGGACAATTACTATCCGGAATTCGCCTGGACCCCGCTGCGGCAGGCGGCTTGAAGCCCGCAAGACAGTCGTTATCGAGGCACTGAGCTTTCCACGTCGTCATGGCCGGGCTTGTCCCGGCCATCCACGTCGCGCCACGTTGCACGAAGAACGTGGATGCCCGGGACAAGCCCGGGCATGACGCGGGGGATGGCGGTTCGACCTCGAGAAAAACAAAAGAGCCGGCCCATTGGGCCGGCTCTCGTCGTCTCAAAACCGTCGCTGCGCCTTACTTCACCAGCGTGTACTTGCCGTTCTTCACGGTGAGCAGGATGCGCGAGCGCTCGTCGAGGCCGTAGCGGTCCTTTTCGGTGAAGTTGTAGACGCCCTGGCTCGCGGCCAGCTCCTTCTCGGACAGCAGCGCCTGGCGGATCGCTTCGCGGAATTCCGGCGTGCCCGGCTTGGCCGTCTTCAGCGCGGTCGGGATGATGCGCTTGAGGATCTCGAACGCATCGTAGGAGTGGCCGGCGAACTGGCTGCGGCTGTTCGGGCCGTACTTGGCTTCATAGGCCGAGTTCAGCGCGAGGCCCGGCTTCTTGGTGGCGGCTTCGTCCGGCTGGTCCTCGGGATCCATGACGGGGCCGGAGGCCATCAGCACGCCTTCCGCCGCTTTGCCGGCGATGCGGATGAAGTCCATGCTGGCCGCGCCGTGGGTCTGGTAGATCAGGCCCTGATAGCCGCGCTCGCGCAGCTCGGTCTGCGGCAGCGCGGCCGCGGTGCCGGAGGCGCCGACCAGGATCGCGTCGGGATTGGCGGCGACGAGCTTGAGCACCTGTCCGGTCACCGAGGTGTCGGGACGAGCAAAGCGCTCCTCGTCGACGATGGTCATGCCCATCGGCACGGCCTGCGCCTTGAGGTCGTTGAACCAGAGGTCGCCGTAGGAGTCGGAATAGCCGATATAGCCGAGGGTCTTCACGCCCTTGGACTTCATGTGGTCGTACAGCACCTTGCCGACGATCGGGATCGGCTGCGGCATTGCCACCGACCACTTCATGCGTTCCGGCGTGATCGGGAAGGGGGCGAGGCCGAAATGCGGGATGCCGGCTTCGTTGGCGACGTTGGAGACCGCAATGGTCGGCGGCGTCAGCGCCGAGCCCATGATGATGTCGGCCTTGGATTCGGTGACGAAGCGGCGGGCGTTGGTGGTCGCGGTGGTGGGATCGCCGCCGTCGTCGAGCACGATCACCTTCAGCGGCACGCCGCCGATCTCCTTCGGCACGAACTCCAGCGCGTTACGCTCGGGAATGCCGAGAGCCGCGCCCGGGCCGGTCGTGGTGGTGGTGATGCCGATGGTGATTTCGCTGGTCTGGGCCAGCGCGGGCAGCGCCGGCAGGGCGAGCGTCGCCGCGGCAATGGCGGCGGTTAGGTAAAAGCGTTTCATTTAATTCCTCCCTTGACGTGTTTCCTTGAAAGCAGAAATCGGGGGGTAATTCAGCCCCCTCTTTTGGTGATGCGGCGATTTAGCTTCCCGTGAATTTGGCGACCATTTCCGCAGGAAACGGTGCCGATTTCAGCCTGTCCGGGTTGGCGGGATCGCGGCCGACCAGGACGCGGGTCTCGAACCCCTCGATTGCCAGCGCTTCGCCCTTGTAGACGTTGTGCTTCACCTCGAAGCTCGAACGCTTGATGCTCTCGATCTTCGTCTCGATGGTGATCCAGTCGCCATAGGTCGAAGGGATGTAGAACTTGGACCGTGTGTCGACCATGGGAATTCCCACCAGGCCGTATTTGCGGACGAGGTCCTGCTTGGAGAAGCCGGCGACCTCGAACAGTGTCGAGGTCGAATCGTCGAACATCGCGAAATAGCGCGGGTAGTAGACGATGTTGGCGGGGTCGCAATCGCCCCACTGGATCTGGACCTCGCGCCGGTTCACGAACATGTGTCGCGCGTCCTTATTTCGGCGCCATGCGGAGCGAGCCGTCGAGACGCACGACTTCGCCGTTCAGATAGGCATTCTCGACCATGTGAAGCGCCAGCGCGGCGAACTCGTCGGCCTGGCCGAGCCGGCGTGGGAAGGGGATCGCGGCGGCGAGCGAATCCTGCGCTTCCTGCGGCAGGTTCGCAAGCAGTGGCGTCAGGAACAGGCCGGGCGCAATCGTCAGCACGCGGACGCCGAACTGGGCGAGCTCGCGCGCGATCGGCAGCGTCATGCCGACGATGCCGCCCTTGGAGGCCGAATAGGCCGACTGGCCGATCTGGCCGTCATAGGCGGCGACGGAGGCGGTGTTGATGATGACGCCGCGCTCGCCGGTGGCCTGCGGCTCGAGCTTGGACATCTCGGTCGCGGCAAGGCGCAGCATGTTGAACGTGCCGATCAGGTTGACCTTGATCACCTTGTCGAAATCGGCGAGCGCCATCGGGCCGTCGCGGCCGACGACGCGTTTCGCAACGCCGATGCCGGCGCAGTTGACTAGCACGCGCGCCGGGCCATGGGCCTTGGTCGCCTGCGCGATCGCGGCTTCAGCCGAGGCGGCGTCGGAGACGTCGCAGGTTACGGCGACGCCCTTGATCTCGGCGGCAACGGTTTCCGCAAGCTTGGCATTGAGATCGCAGACCGCGACCTTGGCGCCCTGCGCCGCCAGTTTTCGCGCAGTCGCCGCGCCCAGTCCCGATGCGCCGCCGGTGACGATGGCTGCCTGATCCTTCAACAACATGGCGTTCTCCTTTGGCGATGATTTCTTAGCCGACCGATATCACACGGTTCGACGGATTGGCAGCGTAGAGCTCGTCGATCAATGCGGTGCGATGTTCCAGCACCGCGCGCTGGTTGATCGAGCCCTTGTCGGTGACCTCGCCCTTGTCGATCGAGAGCGGCGTATCCATCAGGATCGCGCGCGTGATCCGCGTCGAGGAGCCGGTAGCAGTCGACAGGAAGCGGGTCAGGCGCTCGCGGAAGGCCTCGCGCACCAGCCGGTCGCGCGTGGCGACGACGAGATCATCCGCCGGCAGCGTCGGGTTGATCAGGCGGCAGCCGTCGAGGTCGAGCACGACCAGAGCCGAGATCTCGTCGCGGTTGATGCCGGCGATGACGACGTCGCGTACCAGCGGCGCGCAGGCCGCGGTGAGGCGCGCGCGCAGCGGGCCGACGCTGACCCAGGTGCCGCTGGCGAGCTTGAAGTCCTCGCTGACGCGGCCGTCGAAATCGAAGCCGGCGTTGAAATCGTCGGGGTCGGACGGCTTCAGCGCGTCGCCCATCTTGTAGAATCCTTCCTCGTCGAAGGATTTTGCGGTGATGTCGGGTTGACGCCAGTAGCCGGGCATCACGTTCGGCCCCTTGGCGCGCACCTCCAGCTTGCCGTTGTTCGGCACCAGCTTGGCGTCGTTGCCGGAGACGGGCAGGCCGACATGGCCGGAGCGGCTGGTGCGCGGATTGACCGACATGAAGAACGGCGCGGTCTCGGTCGCGCCGAGGCCGGTCAGCATCGGCACGCGATAGCCTTTTTCCTTCACCGCGAGCTCGTCGAGGCTGTTCCAGACGAACGGTGACAGCGCCGCGCCGGAGAAGAACATCGCATGCAGCCGGTCGAAGAATTTTGCGCGCAAGCCCTGGTCGTCGCGCAAATAGGGCAGCAGCGATTCATAGCCCTTCGGCACGTTGAAATAGACCGTCGGCGAAATCTCCTGGAGATTGCGCACGGTCTCCTCGATGCCGCCGGGCACCGGCTTGCCGGCGTCCAGATACATCGAGCCGCCATTGTAAAGCGTCAGGCCGATATTGTGGTTGCCGCCGAAGGTGTGATTCCAGGGCAGCCAGTCGATGATGACGGGGGGCTCGTCCTTGAGGAAGGCGAGCGTCTCGCGCAGCATCACCTGGTTGGCGCAGATCATGCGCTGGGTGTTGATGACCGCCTTGGGATTGCCGGTCGAGCCCGAGGTCAGCAGGAATTTTGCGATCGTGTCGGGGCCGATCTTGCCGTGGACCTCATCGAGATCGCCGCGGATCGGCGCCGCCATGAGGTCGGCGAGCAGGGTGACGTCGCGGCCCGGCACGCTGCCATAGGACGCGGCAATCTCGGTGCCGAGCGAGACGTTGGCCGCGAGCGCGTCGGCGAACTTGTCGGCGTCCTCGGCGAAGACGAGGCCCGGCGTCAAGAGCTTCATCAGGTAGGAGAGCTTGCCGTAATCCTTCGACACCAGCGAATAGGCCGGCGACACCGGGCAGAACGGAACGCCGGCATAGAACGCACCGAACGCCAGCAGGGCGTGGTCGATCGAATTGCCGGAGAGGATCACGACCGGCCGCTCCGCCGACAGGCCGCGCGCGATCAGGCTTGATGCGATGTGCCGACTCGCGGTGAGCAGCTCGGCATAGGTGATCTTGCGCCAGCCGCGGCCGCCTTCGCGCTCGGCCATAAAGACGCGGTCCGGCGTCGTCGTCGCCCAGTGATGCAGGCGATCGGTGATGCGGACGGGATAATCGCCGAGCGGCTGTTTCGGCCGCAGGTAGATCGTGCCGTCGTCGCGGCGCTCGACATGGACGACGGGATCGCCGAACGAAATGGGCCGCAGCGGGGAAGTGCTCGCGCCGCGCTCCATGCTGGAAGAGGACGGCTGCGCGCTCATGACTTGGGCTTCACCTTCGCGGTCTTGTGCTCGAGGAATTCGCGGATCCGGCGTTTTGCCTCTTTGTCGCTCTGCGCCACGGTCGCCATCAGCGATTCCATCAGCAGACCCGTCTGCGGGTTGGCTTCCGCGATCATCGGCAGCGCCTGGAGCACGGCGAAATTCGTCAGCGGCGCGTTGGACGCGACCTTGGTCGCGAGCTCCAGCGCCTTGCCGAGCCCGTTGCCGGCTTCCGTGACATATTGCGCGAAGCCGTAGGAGGCGCCTTCGGTCGCGCTGTAGACGCGCCCCGTCAGCATCATGTCCATCATCCGGGCAACGCCGATCAGCCGCGGCAGCCGCACCGAGCCGCCGCCGCCGACGAAGATGCCGCGCTGCCCCTCCGGCAGCGCGAAATAGGTCGAGGGCTCGGCGACGCGGATATGCGCGGCACAGGCGAGCTCCAGCCCGCCGCCGATCACCGCGCCCCTGAGCGCCGCGATCACGGGCACGCGGCTGTACTGGATGCGGTCGAACACCCGGTGCCACATCTGGGAATGCAGCAGGCCGCCGGTGGCGTCGTGCTCGGTCAGCTCGGAGAGGTCGAGGCCTGAGGAGAAATGGTCGCCGATGCCGTGGATGACGACCGCGCCGATGTCCTCGGGCAGATTGGCGAAGCACTCGCCGATTTCCAGGATGATGCCGTCATTGAGCGCATTGCGCTTGGCCGGCCGGTTCAGACCCACGGTCAGAACCCGGTCCGCCCTCTCGATCCGGAGTAGCCCGGAGGCGCCCGCGTCAGCGGTCTCGGCGTTTCCCTGTGTCATTTGCGTCCTTATCAGAATAGTTATGTTGTATAACGAATTTTGAGGGAGTCAATATGCCGTCGGAGGGATGTGAGCGCCGGGCACGGCCGTTCTCCAAATTCGATGTCGTCCCGGCGAAGGCCGGGACCCATACCCCCAGGGAGCAGTTTGGCGAAGATTCGTCGTCCGGTACTCCCAGCGCTGCAATCCAGAGATCACCCGGTACGGGTCCCGGCCTTCGCCGGGACGACGCGCGGAGAGTGTTTTAGGGCCGCCCGCCCCTCACATCACCTGGTGCACATCGATCACTACGCGGTCGGCATGCCGCGCGGCCGAGCCGACGAAAATGTGCTCCATCAGCCAGCGGTACTTCTCATGCCCCGTCTCGAACTTCGGCACGGTGCGGAAATAGATCAGCTTGGGATCGACCGGCTCGCCGCGCTTGAGCTTTTGCAGCAGCTCGACCGGCCCAAAGCGCATGCCCTTGTTCTCGACATAGACGACCGCGCCGTCGTCGGTCTCGAAGGCGTATTTGGCTTCGAGGTCGATCAGCTCGTTGGGACGGATGGTCTGGAAGTCGGCGCCGAAGGGCAGCACCTTGCCGGTGATTGCGCCCGTCACCTCGCCGCCGATGATCGGGATGATGCGGCGGACGCCGATGCCGGTCTCGCCGGCGGTGACGACGTTGCCGATGCGGGCAGTGATGGTGAAGGCGTATTTGGTCTCGAGGGTCGGGGTCATTAATTGCCTCCAATGTGTCGCAGTGCGCCGCTGTCTTCCCTTCTCCCCTTGTGGGAGAAGGTGGCGCGAAGCGCCGGATGAGGGGTTGTCTCCGCAAACGCAAGTGTGCGTGTGGAGAGAGACCCCTCACCCGTCTCGCCGCTATCGCGGCGAGCCACCCTCTCCCACAAGGGGAGAGGGAAGAAAGCTCGCCGCTCTGTCACGCGCGCCTAATGCGCCATCATCCGCGTCGGCAGCCAGGTCGCCAGCAGCGGGAAGGCGATCAGGATCACCAGCCGCACTAGGTCCGTCGCCACGAACGGGATCACGCCCTTGAAGATCGTGGAGAAGGAAACATCCTTCACCACGCTCTTGATGACAAAGACGTTCATTCCGACAGGCGGATGGATCAGGCCGAGCTCGACCGTCATGACGATGATGACGCCGAACCAGATCGGGTCGAAGCCGAGATGCATGATGACGGGGAAGATGATCGGCACAGTCAAGATGATCATCGCCATGGCGTCCATCAGGCAGCCCAGCACGAGATACATCACCATGATCAGCGCCAGCACGCCGTAGGGTCCGAGGCCGAGGCCGGTGAGGAATTCGGTCACCTTCTGCGGCGTCTGCGTCACCGTAAGGAAATAGCCGAAGATCAGCGCGCCGATCAGCACCGTGAAGACGGCGGCCGCGGTGCGGGTCGCCTGCAGCAGCGAGGCCAGAATCTTCTCGCGGTCGAGCCGTCCGGTGACCACGCCGATGATGAAGGCGCCGGTGGCGCCGACGCCGCCGGCTTCGGTCGGCGTGAAGCGCGGCAGGAAGGGCAGGCCGTAGAGGCCGCCGATCACGAACACGAACAGCAGCACCGGCGCCCAGATGTCCTTCAGGCCGGCAAAGCGCTCGCGCCACGGCAGCACCTTGCCCTTGGGCAGGAAGTCGGGGCGGAAATAGCCGATCAGGCCGATCGTGATCATGTACATGGTCATCGCCAGCAGGCCCGGGATGATGCCGGCGATGAAGAGCTTGCCGATGTCCTGCTCGGTGATGATGCCGTAGACGGCGAGCACGGTGGAGGGCGGCAGCATCGCGCCCAGCGTGCCGCCCGCGGCGATCACGCCGGTGGCGAACGACTGCGGATAGCCGAAGCGGCGCATCTCGGGATAGGCGACGGCGGAGAAGGTCGCGGCGGTCGCGACCGACGAGCCGCAGATCGCGGCGAAGCCGCCGCAGGCGCCGACGGTGGCGATGCCGAGCCCGCCGCGCAAATGCCCGACGAAGCCGTTGGCGGCGCGGAACAGCTCGCGGCTCATGCCGGAATTGCTGACGAACGACCCCATCAGCAGGAACATCGGAATCACGCCGAAAGTGTAGTCGGTGACCGTGCGCATCGAGGTCTGGCCGACCAGCTTCAGCGCCGCCGTCCCGTTGACGAGATAGGCAAAGCCCGACACGCCGACGAGGCCCATGGCCATGCCGACGGGCACGCGGAGCAGCATCAGGACGAAGAGGGAAATGAAGCCGATTACGGCGACGGCATCGGTGCTCATGATTACTCCGTCGCCTTCAGCTTGGGGTCGTGCATGTCTTCAGGGTGGAAGATCAATCGGTAGGTCCGGATTGCGATCAGCAGCACGGCCGAGACGTCGCCGATCCAGGCGACCGCGAAGAACGGCCAGGTCGGCATGTGCATGTCGAAGGTCTGGACGTTGTCGTTGTAGGTGCCGCGCACCTTGTCGAACAGGGTCCAGGTCTGCACCGTCACGACGAACAGCAGCACCAGGGTCGCGAATACGTCAATCCAGCGCTGGTAGCGCGGTCCGACATTGCCCCAGACGAGGTCGACCGTGATGTGGGTGCCGCGATAGGAGGTCGCCGCGATGCCCCAGAAGATCAGGATGCCGAGCAGCATGCGGCCGATGTCGAAGCTGTCGGGGATCGAGTAGTTCAGCGTGTTGCGCAGCAGCACCGACAGGAAGATGTCGAGCGCGACGATACCGACGAAGCCGGCCGCGATCCATTCGATGGCATCGATAAAGCGGTCCATCCAACCGCGCTTCATGGGAGGTGTATTGTCGTCCGATGTCATGTCCGTTCTCGGCTCAGGCGGCGGGCTTCGCCTCTTCCCGCTTGCGGGGAGAGGGGGAGGAAACGCCGTGCGCTCCTCACGTCTCGACCCGTCCGCAGGACAACGGCGGCGAGATGCCCCTCGCCGCCGTATCTCTCTCGCGGAGGAAGGCTACTCCGCCAGCGCGTTGTACTTCTTCAGCGAGGCCTTGAGATCCGCCAGCGCGGCGTCCGGATCGGCGCCGGCCTTCTTGGCACCATCGCCCCAGGTCTTGACCAGCGGCTCGGCGGCCTTCTTCCAGGCGGCGGTCTGCTCGGGCGTCAGCTTGTAGACCTCGTGGCCGGATTCCGCCTTCACCTTGTCGATGCCGGCGTCCTCGAACTTGCCCCAGTGCTCGCCGACCACGCCCGCCATCTCGACCGAACAGTTCTTGTCGATCGCGGCCTTCTGCTTGTCGGACATCGCGTTGTACTTGTCCTTGTTGATCACGAACACGAAGGTCGTGGTGTAGAGCGGCGCCTCCATGTCGTACTTGGTCACCTTGTCGATGCCGAACAGCACCAGGGAGCCCCAGGGGAAGGTGACGCCGTCGGCAACGCCACGCTCGATGATGTCGCGCACTTCAGGCGCCGACGACTGCACGTTGGTGCCGCCGAGCGAGGTGACGAAATTCGCCATGGTGGCGTGCGCCGGGCGGATCTTCAGGCCCTTCACGTCCTCCGGCGTCACGATCTTCTTGGTCTTGGAATGGAAGGAGGAGGGCGAGTGGACAAAGGCGAGGCAGTACTTGACGTCCTTCATCTCCTTCTCGGCATATTTGCGGTACCAGGCATCCAGGCCCATCGAGCCGCCCTTGGCGTCCGAGATCAGGAACGGCAATTCGCCGGCACCGATGATCGGGAAGCGGCCGGGCTGGTAGCCGGGATTGACATAGGTGACGTCGGCGATGCCGTCGCGCGCCATGTCATAGTGATCGAACGCCTTGCCGAGCTGCTGGGCCGGAAAAACCTTGCCCGTGATGGTGCCGCCGGAATCCTTGTTCACCGCGGCGACCCAGTCCTCCAGGGACTTCTGCAGCGGGTGCGAGGCCGGCACCCAGTGCGACACCTTCAGGTCGACGGGCTTGTCCTGCGCCAACGCAGGGCTCACGCTTGCTGCCAGCAGCAAAGCCAGACAGGCTCTTCTCATCACGCGTCTCTCCCTCTTTTCAAAGCCCGGCTTCGATGGCCCGGCCTCATTATTTAACATGTTATATAATTGGCCGGCGCGTTCAAGCCGGAACTGGCGCGACATCTACGTCAGCCGTGTTGCATGGATTTGTCGCCGCCCGGGCGACCAGCCTCCCCTTTTGCCCAACGATTATATGATATAATTATCGTCTGCGGATCGGCGCGACAAGCGCGACCGCGCCGCACTCTACAAAATCGGGAGGAGCAAGTATTGCGGACAAAAGTCGCAATCATCGGGGCCGGTCCGGCCGGATTGTTGCTTGGGCAACTGCTGCACGCCTATGGCATCGACAACGTCATCCTGGAGCGGCAGAGCCCGGATTACGTGCTCGGCCGCATCCGCGCAGGCCTGCTCGAGGAGGGAACCGTCGCGCTGCTGGACCAGATCGGCGCCGGCGCGCGGGCGCATGCCGAAGGCCTGGTGCATGAGGGCATCGAGCTCGCCTTTTCCGGCCGCCGCCACCGCATCGACATGAAGGCCGCGACCGGCAAGACGGTGATGATCTACGGCCAGACCGAGGTCACGCTCGACCTGATGAATGCGCGCAAGGCCGCAGGGCTCGTTTCGGTCTACGAGGCCAGGGACGTGCAGCCGCTGGATTTCGACGGCAGTCACCCGCGCGTAACCTATGTGAAGGACGGCGTCACCCATACGCTCGATTGCGATTTCATTGCCGGCTGCGACGGCTTTCACGGCGTCAGCCGCGCCAGTGTCCCGGCCTCGGCGATCGAGGAGTTCGAGCGGGTCTATCCGTTCGGCTGGCTCGGCATCCTCTCCGAGACGCCGCCGGTCAGCCACGAGCTGATCTACTCCAACCACGCGAGAGGCTTTGCGCTCTGCACCATGCGCTCGATGAAGCGCAGCCGGCACTACGTGCAGTGCTCGCTCGACGACCATGTCGACCAGTGGCCGGACGATCGCTTCTGGGACGAGCTGAAGAGCCGGCTCGACCAGGAGGCCGCCGACAGCCTCGTCACGGGCCCCTCGATCGAGAAAAGCATCGCGCCGCTGCGCAGCTTCGTTGCCGAGCCGATGCGCTTCGGCAAACTGTTCCTGTGCGGCGATGCCGCTCACATCGTGCCGCCGACCGGCGCCAAGGGTCTGAACCTCGCCGCCAGCGACGCGCATTATCTGTCGAGCGCGCTGCGCGAACTCTACGACGAGAAGTCGAGTGCCGGCATCGACGCGTACTCGGCCAGGGCGCTGGCCCGAGTCTGGAAGGCCGTGCGCTTCTCCTGGTGGATGACATCGATGCTGCACAAATTCCCCGACAATGGCACCATCGGCGCACGCATCCAGCTCGCCGAGCTCGACTATGTCACGCAGTCCCAAGCCGCGATGACATCGCTGTCGGAGAATTACGTGGGGTTGCCGTTCTGATTCTCACTGTCATGCCCCGCCTAGTGCGCAATTGCGCACCAGGCGGGCGATGACAGTTGTTATAAGGCGACGGCACTGCCCATTTCAAACACCCGCGCAAATCCCGTTTAAAACTTTGTAGGCGGTGAAACTGTCATCGACATCGCGTTCAATGCTGCCAACACGGCAACGCGAGATCATCATGACCGGCACCGACATCCCCGACGGCTTCGAGCCGTTGTTCCGCAAGAGCCCTCTCACCGAGCCCTGGGAGCCGCTCTACGCAAAGAAGACGGACAAGGCCGTCGTCATCGGCCTCCGATTGGCCAAGCCGCACACCAACGGCCGCGGCCTGATCCATGGCGGCCTCATCGCGGCGCTCGCCGACAACGCGATGGGCTATAGCTGCGCGCAGGCGACGGGCTGGACCACGTCGTTTGTGACGGTCTCGCTCACGGTCGATTTCGCGGGCTCCGCCGAGATCGGCCAGTGGTGCTCGATCGAGAGCGACGTGATCAAGACCGGCAAGACGATCTGCTTCGCGCAGTGCCTGGTGAAAGCCGACGACGTCGTGATCGCGCGGGCGAGCGGAACGTTTCGGGTGGTGCCTAAGAAGGGGTAGGCTCGCACGCTCTCTCCGGGGCACGGGAATCTCACCCAAACCGCCACTCCGCCGTCTCCAGCACCAGGTCGATGAACGCGCGCACCTTCGCCGAGAGCAGGCGGGAGGTCGGATAGACGATGTGGATCGGCAGCGCCGGCTGCTCGTATTCTGCCAGCACGATCTTCAGGCGCCCGCGCTTCAGCCCCTCGGCGGCCTGATAGGCCAGCACGCGCGTCACCCCGCCGCCGGCCTCGGCATATTGCAGGGCGGCGTCGGCGCTGTTGCTGGCAAAGCGCGGGTTCGGCGTCACCTCGATGTCGCGGCCGTCCTGCACGAAGCGCCAGATCGTGGACGGCCCGAACGCGATGGTCTGATGTGCGAGCAAGTCCTCCGGCGTCTTCGGCTCGCCATGCCGCTTCAGATAGCCCGGCGTCGCCACCACGATCCGCCGCATCTCGCCGACCTGGCGCGCCACCAGCGAGGAATCGGCGAGGTGGCCGATCCGCACCGCGGCGTCGACCGCGTCTTCCACAAGGTTGACGAGGTTGTCCGACAGCCTGAGCTCGGCGGTAACCTCGGGATAGCGCTTCAGGTACGCCGTCATGACCGGCGCCACATGTAGGCGGCCGAAGCCGAGCGGCGCCGACACCACGAGCCGCCCGCTCGGCCGGTTGCGCTCCTCGCGGGCGGAGCCGTCGGCCTCCTCGACATCGGCAAGGATGCGCCGTGCGCGCTCCAGATAGCGCGTGCCGACGTCGGTGAGCGCCACCTGCCGCGTGGTCCGCTGCAGCAGCCGGGCGCCGAGATGCTCCTCCAGCGCCGCGATCATCCGCGTCACCGCCGAGGGCGACAGGCGCAGCTTTCGCGCGGCCGGCGCAAAGCCGCGCAGATCGGCGACGGTGACGAAGACGTGCATGGCTTCCAGGCGGTCCATGGCATTATTGCATATAATGCAACGATGAAGTGTCAAGCCGCTCGATTGTTTTAAAGGCAGAAAGGTCCAGATTAGCGGTCGAAAGACGCAGCAATGCGCCGGAATCCAGGAGATGTTCCGATGACGGCAACCCACACCTACGCCAGCGATGTCGCCTTCTCGCCGGCGGTCAAATCGATCCAGACCCGCAAGGGATCGCGCGAAGGCTATGCCCAGGCCGAGCAGCGCGGATGGCGCACCGAGGTCGACGACAACCTCGCCGCGTTCCTGGCCGACGCCAACAGCTTCTATTTTGCGACGGCCTCGGCCGACGGCCAGCCCTACATCCAGCACCGCGGCGGCCCCAAGGGCTTCCTCAAGGTGCTGGACAAGCAGACGCTGGCCTTCACCGACTACGCCGGCAACCGGCAATACATCACGCAGGGCAACCTGTCGGAGAACCCCAAGGCCTACATCTTCGTCATGGACTACGCCCACCGCCGCCGGGTGAAGATCTGGGGCGAGGCGCGCGTGGTCGAGGACGACGAGGCGCTGACGTCATCGCTGATGCCGAAGGGCTACCGCGCCCGGCCGGAGCAGGTGATCCTGTTCAAGATCGCGGCCTGGGACACCAACTGCCCGCAGCACATCCCGCAGAAGTTCGACGCGCCGGACGTGGCAGCCGCGCTGGCGGCGAGGGATGCGCGGATCGCGGAGCTGGAAGCGGAGGTCGCGGCGCTGAAGGGGGAGAAGGCGGCGGGCTGACTTTGAAGCCGCAACCTTGGTGCACCCTCTCCATCGTGGGCGAGGGTGGCTCGCCGCGAGGCGGCCAGACGGTCGGCAGGGCGATCAATGTCAGCAACGCTTCGCGGTCATGGCGGAAAGCCTCAATCACTCGCTCGCCTGAATTCGACCAGGCTGAACGGGCCAATGCCGGTGGTCCCCGTGAAAGTGAAGCCTGCCGGGATGACCAGCCTGCGATACTCATCTCCGGTGCGCTCACGACCCCCGGGTCCGCGCAGCATGTTGAGGTCGCTCAAGACGCAGGAGCGGTCCTCGGGATTCATCGTGGCAAGCTCCGGCATGATCCTCTCGACGAGGATCAGCGTCCCGCCGGGCGGCAATGCGTCCCGGCAGTTGCGCAAAATGACGGAGCCGCGGTCGTCATTCCAGTTGTGAATGATGCTCTTCATCAGGATAGTGTCGGCGCCGCTCGGGACCTTCTCGAAGAAGTTGCCGGCGACAAACCGGCAGCGGCCGGCGATGCCAAGCCGATCGAAATGCGCGCGCGCGTCCGCCTCGCAGCGCGCAAGATCGAAGGTGACGCCCTCAAGATGAGGGATGCGTTGGAGCACGCCGCCGATCAACTCTCCGGTGCCGCCGCCGACATCCATCACCACGCGGGCGGCCGCGAAATCATGGGCTGCAACGATCTTTGGAACGAGGGTCCGCGTGAGGCTGACCATCGCAGCATTGAACCGGCGCGTCCATTCCGTCGCCTGGCCTGTCACGGCATACCGGTCGTCACCGTCACCGCGCAGCTGCGTTGCGGTTCTTCCTGTGCGAATCGACTCGACCAGTCCGCCCCAGGATTGCGCGAGCATCTCGCCCTCGAAGAGAACCCAGTCCTTGAAGGATGGCTCGGCCGCCGCGTGGAGTTGACGGCCGAGATCGGTCATGGCGAACCGGTCCCCGCCAAGCTGCTTGCAGAGGCCAAGCGTTGCCAAGCCAACGAGCAGTCGGCGCAGCGCACCTTCGTCGGCGGACACGAGGCGGGCGAGTTCGGCCACCGGCTTCTCGTCATCACCGATAGCCTCGGCGAGATCGAGCTTCGCGGCCGCATAGATCACTGCGGTGATGCGGTGGGATTGCACGAGATCATGCACGGATGCTGGCCAGCTCATGTGTTTTCCTCTTTGTGGCGAATTCAATCGGTGGGAACGAACCCCGTTTCCTGCACGATCGCCTTCCATCGGTCAGATTCGGATGCGATCAGTTGGACGAAATCTCCCATCGCGATCGCGTTGAGATCGACGGCCAGCTTTTCCATGCCGGCCCTGACCTCGTTGGTGGACAGCGCCGCCTGGATAGCGGCATTAAGCTTGGCGACGATCGAGGGCGGCGTTTTCGCTGGAACGAAGAAACCCAACCATGTGAGATCCTCGAGCGCCGGATATCCGGCTTCCCTCACCGTCGGCACTGCCGGAACGAACTGGCAGCGGCGCGGTCCGGTCGTCGCCAGCGCACGGAGATCGCCGGATTGAACCAGCCCAAGCGAGGTGCCGATCGGCATCAGGGCGGACGCGATCATGCCCTTGGCCAGGTCGTGAATCGCTCCAACACCCTGATAGGGCACGTGAAGAAATTCGAAGCCGGCGCTGCGGCCCAGCATCATGCCGAGAAAATGCAGCGTGGTTCCGACGCCCGGCGTGCCATAGGTGGCGAGCTGCGGATTGGCCCGACACCAGACGACAAAGTCGGCAACCGTCCTGACCTCAGCGGGCACCTTCGGCCCCACGGTCAGAAAGGCAGGGGCCGAGGCTACCGTCGACACCGGCGTGAAATCGCGCGGCTGGTATCTCAGCGTCTTGTAGATGTGCGGAAACAATATCGTGAAGCCGATCGGGGCGAACAACATGACCGATCCGTCGGCGTCGGCGCTCTTCACCGCCTCTACCGCGATGCGCCCCGCTGCGCCGGGCCGGCTCTCGACCACGATGGTCGACGCATAGCCGCCCATCTGGTCAGCCAGGAGCCGCGCCAGTGCGTCGAGCAGCCCCGGCGTTGTGGTTGTCAGGATATGCACGGTTTTTGCGAGCGGCTGCGCGAGCGCCCGCGGCGCGCCATAAGCGGCGGAGATCGCGATACCGGCCGACGCGGTCAATATGTCGCGGCGCGTGATCATCACCCGTCTCCTTGAGTGGCCCCGCGCTTCCACGCGGTTCTACCTTCGGTTTTATCATGCCGGGGACGACAGGCTTGGCCGCCAGCTTACTTTTTCCTTACCGGCAGCTTATTCTCCGGTCGGCGGATTTCAACGATCGACCGCGCGTGCGGGGAAGTGACTTGCGCTATTTCTTCGACGATTATTCACTCGATACCGAACAACGCGAGCTATGCCGCGGGGAGGGAGCCGTTGCCATCGCGCCGCAGGTGTTCGACCTGATCGCCTATCTGATCTGCAATCGCGAGCGCGTCGTCACCAAGGATAATCTCGTCGACGTCATCTGGCACGGCCGGGCCGTCTCGGACGTCGCCCTGACCACGTGCCTCAACGCCGCGCGGAAGGCGATCGGCGATTCCGGAGACGAGCAGCGCCTCATCAAGACGTTCCCACGCAAGGGAGTTCGTTTTGTCGCGGCGGTGCGCGAAGCGCCGAGGACGGTCATCGTCACCGGCTCGTCCGGCCTCGCTTCGGGCAAGCCGTCGCTTGTCGTTCTGCCCTTTGCCAATCTAAGTCCCGATCCCGCGCAAGATTATTTCGTCGACGGCGTGACTGAGAGCCTGACCACTGATCTGTCGCGGCTAGCGGGCGTCTTCGTGATCGGCCGCAGTACCGCCTTCGCTTACAGGGGACGGCATGTCGATCTGAAGCAGGCCGGGCGCGAACTCGGCGTTCGCTACGTGCTCGAGGGCTCGGTGCAGCGGGTCGGAACAAGGATGCGCATCAACGCCCAGCTCACCGATGCCGAAACCGGTAACCATTTATGGGCAGAACGTTTCGACAAGCAGGTTGCCGACCTCTTCGACATGCAGGACGAGATTGGCGCCCGTCTCGCCAATCAACTCGGAACGGAGCTCGTCACGGCGGAGGCACGACGCGCCGCGCGAGCGCCGCATCCGGATTCGATGGACCTGTATTTCCAGGGCATGGGCTATCTCAATCGCGGAACGGACCCGGCAAGCCTGTCGCTGGCGCGGCCATTCTTCGAGCAGGCCCTCCGCCTGGATGCCGCGAACATCGAGGCCATGGTGGGCATGGCAGACGTCGATACCATGCGAGCAACGTCCATGTTGATCGACCGCAGAGCCCCTCTGCGGTTGGTCGAGACATCCTTGGCCGGGATCATTGCCCGCACGCCCAGTCATGCGAGGGCGCATTGCCTGATGGGTGTCGTCCAGATCTTCACAAAACGGGCCGTCGAGGGCATTGCCGAATGTGAGCGAGCGCTGGCGCTGGATCGAAACCTCGCCACCGCTCATGCCTGGATCGGACTTGGCAAGTGCAACCTCGGCCGCGCCGAAGAGGCTGAAGCCCACATTGCGGAAGCGTTCCGGCTCTCTCCCCGCGACCAAAAGGCCTCTTCCTGGTTGAATACGGCAGGCGTCGCGCAATCATATCTCGGTGCCGACGAAGCCGCCGTTCAGTGGTTCAGGCGATCGATCGAGACCAATCGGAACATCGCGCCGTTCGTCCACTTCTTTCTCGCTGCGGCGCTGGCCCATCTCGGGCGTATCGAGGCCGCACGGGCATCCGTGCGGGCGGGGCTCGCCCTCCACCCGAATTTCAGCCTAGCTCAATTTCACCAGAGTTCGCCGACCGATCATCCAACGTGCCGCGTGCAGCGGGAGCGGATCGCCGACGGTTTGCGCATGGCGGGACTTCCTCGGGAATAAAGGACGAACCGCTCTTACCCTCCCCTGGAGGGGGGAAGTGAAATCAGATCACGCTCGCGCCTTCGTGCTGGAAGCCGAGATAGCTCGCCGCCACGCGTTCGTTCGCGGCGATGTCGCTGGCCTTGCCGCTGAGCACGAACTCGCCGAGCTCCATCACATAGGCCTGGTCCGCGATCTTCAGCGCGGCCTGCGCGTTCTGCTCGACCAGCAGCACGGAGACGCCGGCCGCGCGCAGCTCGGTGACGATGCGGAAGATGTCGGCGACGATGATCGGGGCGAGGCCGAGGCTCGGCTCGTCCAGCATCAAGAGCTTCGGCTCGCCCATCAGCGCGCGGCCCATCGCCAGCATCTGCTGCTCGCCGCCGGACAAGGTGCCGGCGAGCTGCTTGCGCCGCTCCTTCAGTCGCGGAAATAGCGTGTAGACCCGCTCCATCGATGCTTTCGCCTTGCTCCGCTCGATGCGGAAGGCGCCGAGCTCGAGATTGTCCTCGACATTCATGGTCACGAACAATTCGCGGTGCTCCGGCACGAGGCCGAGACCCATCGCGACACGGTCCTCGATGTCGAGCCGGGCGAGATCCTGGCCGGCGAAGGCGACGCGGCCCTTCAGCGGCAGGATGCCCATGATGGCCGAGAGCAGTGTGGTCTTGCCGGCGCCGTTGGCGCCGACGATGGTGACGATCTGGTTCTGGCCGACCTCGAGCGAGACCGAGCGCACGGCCTCGACCTTGCCATAGGCGACATGGGCGTCGGTGACGGACAACAGCGCGCTCATGCCGCCACTCCGAGATAGGCCTTGATCACTTCGGGATTGGTCTTGATCGTGGCGGGCGTGCCTTCCGCGATCTTGGTGCCGAAATCGAGCACCACGATACGGTCGGCCAAATTCATCACGAAGCCCATGTCGTGCTCGACCAGAAGGACGGACATGCCGCCGTCGCGCAATTCGCGGAGCAGCGTCGCGAGCCGCTGCTTCTCCATGTGGCGCAGGCCGGCGGCCGGCTCGTCGAGCAGCAGCAGCATCGGATCGACGCACAGCGCACGGGCGATCTCGACGATGCGCTGCTGGCCGAGCGAGAGCGAGCCTGCGAGCTGGTGCATCTGATCGGCAAGGCCGACGCGCTCGATCTGGCGGGCGGCTTCCGCGAGCAGCTTGGCCTCGTCGGCGCGATCGAGGCGCAGCATCGAGGAGATCGGACCGGAGTGGCCGCGCAGATGCGCGCCGATCGCGACATTTTCCAGCACGGTCATGTCGGGGACCAGCTTGACGTGCTGGAAGGTCCTGCTGATGCCGAGCTTGACGATCTCCTGCGGCGGCGCCTTGTCGACTTTCTTGCCGAGCACCGAGATCGAGCCTGACGTCGCCGAGAGCACGCCCGTGATCAGGTTGAAGGTGGTGCTCTTGCCGGCGCCGTTCGGCCCGATCAGCGCGACGATCTCGCGGGCCTGGACGTCGAAGGAGACGTTGTTGACCGCAACCACGCCGCCGAACTGCTTTCGCGCTTTCTCGACCTGGAGCAGCACGCCGGCCTCGGCGGGCACGCGGCTGCGCTGTTCGAGCTTCAGCGAAGTATCCGGCTTGGTGCCGCTGGTCCGCTCGGGCAGGAACGACATCAGCCATGGCCAGAGGCCGCCGGGCGCGAGCTGCAGCAGCGCCACCAGCATGATGCCGAATACGATGGTTTCGACCTGGCCGGAGCCGGGCAGGATCAGCGGCAGATAGCTCTGCAGCACCTCTTTCAGCACCACGACGATCGCCGCGCCCAGGACGCCGCCCCAGACATAGCCGGCTCCGCCGACCACGGCGATGAAGAGATATTCGATGCCGGCCTGCGCGCCGAACGGCGTCGGGTTCACCGCGCGCTGAAGGTGCGCGTAGAGCCATCCCGACAGACCGGCGAGCACGGCGGCATGGATGAACACCAGCAGTTTTGCCCGTGGTGTATGGACGCCAAAAGCCTCGGCCGCGACGTGGCCTCGGCGCAGCGCGCGGATGGCGCGGCCGGTGCGGGAGTCCAGCAGGTTCATCGTCAGCAGCGCCGAGAGGATCACGGCGACCCAGATCGCGTAATAGATCGAACCAGGCGAGAGCATCTTGAACGTGCCGACCGAGAGCGGCGGGATTGCCGAGATGCCGTCGTTGCGTCCGAGGAATTCCAGCTTGCTGAACAGGTAGAACAGGCCGAGGCCCCAGGCCAATGTGCCGAGCGGCAGATAGTGGCCGGAGAGGCGGACCGTGATCAGCCCGAGCAGCACCGCGAACAGGCCGCTGACGACGAGCGACAGCGGCAGCGTCAGCCAGGGCGACAAGCCATAGGCCGTCGTCAGCACGGCCGTGGTGTAGGCGCCGAAGCCGACGAAGGCTGCCTGGCCGAACGAGGTCAGGCCGCCGACGCCGGTCAGCAGCACGAGGCCCATCGCGACGAGCGCCGCAAGGCCGATATTGTCGAGCAGCACGATCCAGAACGGCGGCATGCCCGGAACGAACGGGATCGCCGCCATGACCAGCGCGAAAACGAGGATGGGAAGCCGGCTCTGCATGCGCGTCAGTCCTTCTCTTCCTCGACCGCGGGCGCGGCGAGCGAGCGCAGCAGCAGCACGGGGATCAGCAGCATGAAGACGATCACTTCCTTGTAGTTGGAGGCATAGAAGGACGAGAAGGCCTCGACGATGCCGACGACCAGCGCTGCGACGGCGGTGAGGGGATAGCTGACTAGCCCGCCGATGATCGCGGCGACGAAGCCCTTCAGGCCGATCAGGAAGCCTGAGTCGTAATAGAGCGTCGTGATCGGCACGATCATGATGCCCGAGAGCGCACCGATGACCGAGGCCAGCAGGAAGGCGATCTGTCCCGACAGGGTGGTGCGGATGCCGGCGAGCCGCGCGCCCAGCCGGTTCACGGCGGTGGCGCGCAGCGCCTTGCCGTAGAGCGTCAGGCCGAAGAACAGCCAGAGGCCGACGATGAAGGCGACGGTGATGGCGTAGACGGTGATGCTCTGGCCGGTGAAGCGCAGCGCGCCGGCGGTGAAGGCGCCGGACAGCACGGCAGGCCCGCGCTGGCCCTCGGCGCCGAAGAACAGCAGGCCAAGCCCTTGAAGCGCGAGGTGGACGCCGACCGAGGCAATCAGCAGCACCAGCACGGACGTGTGCGCCAGCGGCTGGAAGGCGATGCGGTAGAGATACACGCCGATCATCGCGACGATCACCAGCGACAGCGCGATGCTGATCGCGACCGGCGGCTTCTGCGCGGCGAAGTAGATGGTCAGCGCCAGCACGATCGCCGGCAGCACGATGTTGGTGACGAGGCTGCGGACGACCAGCCGCCCATGCAGCGCCTTGCGCGCCACGAACAGGTCGAAGGCGAAGGCGCCGATGCCGAGGGCGAGCGCGAGCTTGGCGGTGCCCGGCATCTGGCCCGCCGCCAGCGAGGCATAGGTCAGCGCGCCGTAGGTGACGAACTCGCCCTGGGGGATGAGGATGACGCGGGTGACGGCGAACACCAGCACCAGCGCCAGGCCGAGCAGCGCGTAAATCGCGCCATTGGTAATGCCGTCCTGCACCAGGAACAGCATGATGGTGGTGTTCAAGACCGGACGCTCCCCCTCAAGATAAGGGACCGGCCGCCGCAATTGCGGTGGATGGTCCCCTCACAGCCATTGAAATACGCTGACGATATTTGATATGGTCCATAACAATTATCAAATATAACATCAAGGGTGGGGAACGACCCGTCCCGAATTTAGCGGGATTACGAGCACGAGGCGATGACCGTTTCCAAGAGCGCGGAAAAGACCGCTGAGAAGTCCTCCGAAAAACCTGCCGACGCGGCCAAGGGCCGCAAGGATGCGGGCGAGCCGCAGGCAGAGGCCCTCCAGCTCGGGGAGCTGTCCGAACAGCTTGGCTATGTCCTGAAACGTGCGCAGCTCAAGGTGTTCGAGAACTTCCTGCGCTGCATGGCCTCGCTGCAGCTGACGCCGGCGCAGTTCTCGGTGCTGCTGCTGGTCGAGAAGAACCCCGGCCGTAACCAGACCGAAATCGCCTCGACGCTCGGCATCCTCAGGCCGAATTTCGTGGCCATGCTCGACAATCTCGAGAGCCGCGACCTTTGCGCGCGGATCCGCTCCACCAACGACCGCCGCTCGCACATCCTGGTCCTGACCGACAAGGGCAAGGCCGTGCTGGGGAGGGCGAAAAAGCTCGTCGCCACCAAGCACGAGGCGCGGCTGAACGACCTGCTCGGCCAGGCCAACCGCGAGGCCCTGATCGAGATGCTGTCGAAGATCGCCAACGAGTTTTGAGGCCTTACCCTCCCCTGGAGGGGGAGGGTCGCTGCGCATGAGCGAAGCGAAATGCGTAGCGGGGTGGGGTGACAGTCTCTCCGCATTGAGCAACGCCCGGGTGGAGAGATCACCCCACCCCGCTCGCGCTGCGCGCGATCGACCCTCCCCCTCCAGGGGAGGGTAGGGCGCCTCAATCCACCAAAATCACCCGGATATCGTTCACATTGGTCAGCGTCGGACCCGGCTGCAGCAGATCGCCCGTGGCCTCGAAGAACGTCGTCGCGTCGTTATTGTCCAGGTAAGCCTGCGGCTGCAGCCCTTGCGCCTGCATCTTTGCGAACGTCGCGGCGTCGATCAGTGCGCCGGCGGGGTCGGTCGGGTGGCCGGCGCCGCCGTCGGCGCCGTCGGTGTCGCCGGCGAGTGCCGAGATGTCGGGCGTGTCCTTGAGCAGCGCAGCCAGCGCCAGCGCGTATTCCTGGTTGGGGCCGCCGCGGCCATTGCCGCGCACGGTGACCGTGAGCTCTCCGCCGGAGAGGATCGCGATGCGCTTGCCTTGCGCGCGGGCTTCAAGCGCCAGCCTGGCATGAGCAGCCGCGACCTCGCGCGCCTCGCCCTCGAGATCGGCGCCGAGGTCGATGGTCTCGTAGCCCGCCTCCTTCGCAAGCTTCACCGCGGCGTCCAGCGACTGCTTGGGCCGCGCGATCAGCTCGAACGAGGCACGCGCGAACGCGGCATCGCCGGGCTTGGCGCTCTCATTGGCGGGATCGTCGAGCGCGCGGCGCACGGCGTCGTCGATGGCGAGCTTGTACTTCGCGACGATCGCGCGGGCGTCGGCCAGCGTGGTCGGATCGGGCACGGTGGGGCCGGAGGCGATCGCGGAGGGGTCGTCATGCGGCACGTCGGAGATCGCGAGCGTGACGATCTCGGCGGCATTCTTACCGGCGCGCGCAAGACGGCCGCCCTTGATGCGGGAGAGATGCTTGCGCACGACGTTCATCTCGCCGATCGGCGCACCCGAGCGCAGTAGCGCCTTGTTGACCGCCTGCTTCTGCGCAAAGCTGATGCCGTCCACAGGCGCGATCCAGTTCGCCGAACCGCCGCCGGTGAGCAGCACCAGCAGGAGATCGTCGGGGCCGGCCTCGCCTGCGAGCGCGAGCGTGTCGGCCGCGCCCTTGAGGCCAGCCTCGTCAGGCACGGGATGGCCCGCCTCGACCACGCGGATGCGGCGCGTCGGCACGCCATAGCCGTGACGCGTGGTGGCGATGCCGACGAGGCGCTCCGGCGCAAGCTTGAGCGTGTCGAGATAATGCCGCTCCGCAGCCGCGGCCATCGCGCCCGCGCCCTTGCCTGCCGCGAGACAGATCACGCGTCCTTTGGGCGCAGGCCGCAAATGCGGCGCCAGGATCGTGTTCGGATGGGCGGCGGCAACGGCGGCGTCGTAGAGCGCGCGGAGCAGGGGACGTCGGTCGGTCATGACGAAAAGCCTTGAGCGGACTGAAGCAGTGGCGGCGAGGCCGCCAGTCACATGCCTAGCGCATCATGCGGCAAAGCGTAAGCAGGCTTTACCATCATTCGATTGTGCAATCGCGTGATCATAATCGGCGAAAGCAAAGCCCCCTGCGATCATCTCGCAGGGGGCTTGTTATCGTCGCATTTTCGAAGCGTTAAGAGAACGCGTCAAAACCGGACTCTAGCCGCCGACGTCCGCGCTGATCACGTCGCCGAACAGCTCCCAGCGCTCGCCCTTGAACTTCTCGAGGCGGAGCTGGCTGATCGGCGCGAAGTCGTTCGGGCCGGTGTTGATCTGGATGCCCGGCAGCAGCGCCTCGGTGCGGAAGTCCTTCAGGCTGGCGGCCTGCTTCATGATGTTCTCGCGGGTGAGATTGTCACCGCACTGCTTCAGCACCTGGACCAGCGTCTGCGCCACGGCGTAGCCGACGATGGTGCCCTTGTCGAGCTTGTCGCCTTCGGGGAAGTACTTGGTCATGAAGGCGAGGAATTCCTTCATGCCGGGATCGTTGTTCCACTCCGGATCCGACACGTCCTTGAGGTAGTCGGCCGAGATGATGTCCTGGCCGTTCTCGAAACCGGCGGGCTTCATCACGCTGCCGACCGAGGCCGAGACGTTGTTGAGGAAGTGCAGCGGCTTCCAGCCGATCTCGGCGTTCTTCTTGATCGCCTGCGCCGCGAATTTCGGCGTCGTGATGTTCATGAAGACGTCGGCGCCGGTCGACTTCAGCTTGACGATGTGGTTGTCGATGGTCGGCTCGGAGGTCTCATAGCTCTCCTCGATCACGATCATCGAGGCGGCCTTCGATCCCAGGCCGTCCTTGAGGCCCTTGAGATAGTCCTTGCCGTAGTCGTCGTTCTGGTAGAGCACGGCGATCTTGGCGTCCGGCTTGTTCTTGAGCAGCCACTTCGCGTAGATCTGCGTCTCGCTCTGGTAGTTGGGCTGCCAGCCCATGGTCCACGGGAAGTTCTGCGGATCGTTCCACTTGGTGGCGCCGGTGGCGACGAACAGCTGCGGCACCTTCTTCGAGTTCATGTATTTCTGGATCGCCGAGTTCGGCGGCGTGCCGAGCGAGTTGAAGATGAACAGCACCTCGTCGCTCTCGACCAGCTTGCGCGCCTGCTCCACCGTCTTGGGCGGCGAGTACGCATCGTCATAGCTGATGTAGTTGATCTTGCGGCCGTTGATGCCGCCCTCGTCGTTGATCTTCTTGAAATAGGCGGCTTCGGTCCGCCCGATGATGCCGTAGGCGGAAGCCGGTCCGCTGTAGGGCATGATGTTGCCGATCTTGATCTCGGTATCGGTCGCGCCGGTATCGTATTTTTTCTGGGCCGATGCGGTTGAGGCCGAAGCCGCAATGAGCGCGAGCGCCAGTGACGCGGCCGCGAGTTTGCCGGTGACAGCGGGCATTCCTATCTCCCTATTTTCTTGGTGTGTGTACGTCCCTTTTCTTGTGTTGCTCGTTCTTGGTGACGTGGCCGCAATTCAATACGATTTGGCAGGGGCCTTCAACAGAAAGCCCCTGCGACGGCGTCGCAGGGGCTGCTCCTTTAGTAGTCAAAGCCGGGCAACAGGCTCGTGTGCGCTGCAAGAAGACCCGGCTGTCTTGAGTTGTTTTCGGCCTGTCAGCCTGACTTTGAGTTGAATGGCCTCAATGGCTCATCTCGCTCGAGATGACGTCGCCGAACGGCTCCCATTTCTTGCCCTTGAAGCGCATCATCTGGAGCTGCTCGATCGGGGCGAAATTGTCCGGTGCGGTGTTGATCTTGATGCCGGGCAGCAGCGTGTCGGGCGCGAAATCCCTGATGCTGGCGGCCTGTTTCATGACGTTCTCGCGGGTGAGATCGTCGCCGCACATCTGCAGCACCTTCACCATGGTCTGGGCCGCGGCATAGCCGAACACCACGCCGGCATCGAGCTTGTTGGCCCTGGGCTCGTACTGCGCGAGGAAATTGTAGAACTTCTTCATGCCGTCATCGGCATTCCACTGCGGGTCGGAGCCGTCCTTGGTGTAGGTGGCCGACAGGATGCCTTGCGAGATCTCGATGCCCGCCGGCTCCAGCACGCCGCCGACGGAGGCCGAGACGTTGGAGATGATGTGGACCGGGTGCCAGTTGATCTCGGCCGCCTTCTTGATCGCCTGTGCCGCGAATTTCGGGGTGGTGATGCTGATGAAGACGTCGGCGCCCGAAGCCTTCAGCTTCACGACGTGCTCGTCGATCGCGGGCTCCGAGGTGTCGTAAGCATCCTCCATCACGATCATCGGGGCCTTGGGCCCGAGGCCCTCCTTCAGTCCCTTCAGGTAGTCCTTGCCGAAATCGTCGTTCTGGTAGAGCACCCCGATCTTCGCGTCCGGCTTCTCCTTCATGATGTACTTGGCGTAGATTCGCGCCTCGCTCGCGTAGCTCGGCTGCCAGCCCATGGTCCAGGGATATTGCTTGGGGTCGTTCCACTTCGAGGCGCCGCTCGCCACGAACAATTGCGGCACCTTCTTTTCGTTCATGTATTTGCGGATCGCGCCATTGGTCGAGGTGCCGAGCGAGCCGAAGATCAGCAGCACGTTGTCGCTCTCGACCAGCTTGCGCGCCTGCTCGACCGTCTTCGGCGGCGAATAGCCGTCGTCATAGGAGATGAACTTGATTTTGCGGCCGTTGATGCCGCCCTCGGCGTTGACCTTGTTGAAATAGGCTTCCTCGGTCTTGCCGATCGCGGCATAGGCGGAGGCCGGGCCGCTATAGGGCATGATGTTGCCGATCTTGATCTCGGTATCGGAAGCGCCGCTGTCGTATTTCTTTTGCGCCAGCACCGGACCCGTCATCGCGGTGCACAATGCGAGCGCGGCCGATACGGCCACAACCTGAAAACGAACGGCAGTCATTGTTCTCCTACCCCGGGCTGGATCGGGCGCATTGAACAAGATTGACGCGCGGCGTCAACAAAAAGCCCCCGCGATCGCTTGCGGGGGCCTGTCGATGACCTGGACTATGGCGTCAGCGTGTCACTCGGAGGCAACGTCGCCGCTGATGATCTCGCCGAACAGTTCCCACTTCTCGCCCTTGAAGCGCTGCATCTGCAGCTGCGCGATCGGCGCGAAGTCGGTGGGGCTGGTGTTGATCTTGACGCCCGGCAGCAGCGTGTCGGGCGTAAAGTCCTTCAGCGAAGCCGCCTGCTTCATCAGGTTGGCGCGGGTGAGGTCGTCGCCGCACATCTCCAGGACCTTGGCGAGCGTCGACGCCGCGCCATAGCCGTAGACCATGCCGGTGTCGGTCTTGTCGGCGCCGGGCAGGTACTTGTCGACGAACTCGTTCCACTTCTTCATGCCGGGGTCGTTGTTCCACTGCGGATCCGTGGAGTCCTTGGCATAGGCCGCCGACAGCACCTCCTGCGAGGCCTCGAAGCCGGCCGGCTTCATCACGCTGCCGACCGAGATCGAGACGTTGGTCAGGATCTGGAGCGGCTTCCAGGTGAGCTCGGCGGTCTTCTTGATGGTCTGCGCGGCGAACTTCGGGGTCGCGTAGATCAGCAGCACGTCGGGATTGGCGGCCTTGATCTTGACGATGTGGCCGTCGATCGACGGCTCGGAGACCTCATAGCTCTCTTCCATGATGATCATGGAGGAGGCCTTGGCGCCGAGGCCGTCCTTGGTGCCCTTGAGGTAGTCTTTGCCGAAATCGTCGTTCTGGTAGAGGATCGCGATCTTGGCGTTCGGCTTCTCCTTCATCAGCCATTTCGCGTAGATCTGCGCTTCGCTCTGGTAGGAGGGCTGCCAGCCCATGGTCCAGGGGAAGTTCTTCGGATCGTTCCACTTGGTGGCGCCGGTCGCGACGAACAGCTGCGGGATCTTCTTGGCGTTGAGGTATTTCTGGATCGCCGTGTTCGACGGCGTGCCGAGCGGGTTGAACACGGTCAGCACCTCGTCGCTCTCGACGAGCTTGCGGACCTGTTCGACCGCCTTGGGCGGCGAATAGGCGTCGTCATAGGTGACGAAGGTGATCTTGCGGCCGTTGATGCCGCCCTTGTCGTTGATCATCTTGAAATAGGCTTCTTCGGTCTTGCCGATGATGCCATAGGCCGACGCGGGACCGCTGTACGGCATGATGTTGCCGATCTTGATCTCGGTATCGGAAGCGCCGGTATCGTATTTCTTTTGAGCAAATGCCGTGCCGGAATTGAAAGTGATGGCCGCCGTTGCCGTGACCAGCGCGGCGGCTCGCAGTGTTCTTCCAAAAGTCAATTCGGGTCTCCTTGGTACGATGAATGGATTTCAGTTCTTCCTGAGCCTGCCTGCGAGTTGCTGGCCCATGATCGCGATCTGCCTTGCGCCATGCGGCACGAGGTAGATGACGAGGAACAGAAGCACGCCGAACACGGCGCCGGAGAGGCCCTTGGAAATGCTCTCCGCCATGTTCGGCACGAAGATGATGAAGGCCGCACCGACGAACGAGCCGGGCAGCCAGCCGACGCCGCCGACCACCATGCCGAGGAACAGCGAGATCGCGAGCGTGATGGTGTAGCTGTCGGGCGCCACGAACTGCACCGCGATGGCGCCGAGCGAGCCGGCGACGCCGGTGATCGCCGCCGACACGCCGAAGGCCAGCGTCTTGTAGAGCGCGACGTTGACACCCATCGAGGAGGCCGCGATCTCGTTGTCTCGGATCGCCATGAAGGCGCGGCCGGACCGCGAGCGCAACAGGTTCACGGAGAAGATGTAGATCGCGATCGTCACGATGAGCGTGAAGTAGTACAGCCACATGTCCTGCGACATCGGCAAGCCGAACGGCGCGTCGGGCTTGGTGACGACGAGGCCCTGCACGCCGCCGGTCCAGTGCTCCAGGAAGTTCAGCTTCAGGAGCTGCGGCATCGCGGTGGCGAGCGCGAAGGTCGCAAGCGCGAGATAGACGCCCGACAGCCGCAGCGCCGGTTTGCCGAACAGGTAACCAAACCCGAAGCAGACCACGGCGGACACCGGAATGGTCAGCGCGTAGTTGATGTTGGCGTGCTCCATCAGCACCGCCGACGTATAGGCGCCGACGGCGTAGAAGGCGCTCTGGCCGAGCGAGAACTGCCCCGAGCCGCCGGTCAGGATGTTCAGCGCCAGCACGGCAAGCCCGTAGATCAGGAGCATCGTCATCTGGAAGATGATGAAGTTCTTGACGAACACCGGCACGATCAGGAGTGCCGCTAGCACCACCAGCGAGGTGCCGGTGCCCAGCGTCATGGCCCGCTTCGGAACGGCCTCGACCGCTTGATGGCCTTCGGCAACGACTTCTTCTGCTGCGCTCATGATCAAACTCGCTTGACGATGTGCCGGCCGAACAGGCCAGCGGGTTTGACGACCAGGACGGAGATGATCAGCGCGAGCGCGATCGGGAGTTTCAGCTCGTTGCCGACGCCGGGGATGTAGGTGCCGGCGAGGTTCTCGAAGATGCCGACCAGGAAGCCGCCGACCACGGCGCCGAACGGGCTGGTGAGGCCGCCGAGCACCGCCGCGGCAAAGCCGTAGATCAGCACGCCGCCCATCATGTTGGGCTCGAGGAACACGACCGGGGCGATCAGCATGCCGGCGATCGAGCCGATCGCGGTGGCCATGCCCCAGCCGAGCGCGATCATCCAGCTCGTGTTGATGCCGACGAGACGGGCCGATTCAGGCACCGAGGCGGCCGCGCGCATCGCAAGGCCGATCCGCGTGTACTGGAAGAAGAAGTACAGGCCGAGCAGCAGCAGCACGGTGACGCCGATCATGCCGGCCTGGTGGGTCGAGATCAGCTGGCTGCCCAGGAACGGCGCGGAGCCGAACGGGGTCGGATATTGCTTGATGGTGAAGTCCCAGATCAGGCCGGCCGAGGAGTTGATGATCGCGAACAGCGCGATGAAACCGGCGACGTTGGTCAGCACCGGTGCCTTCGCGAGCGGCTTGAACAGGATGCGTTCGATCGCGATGCCGGCGACGAAGGAGAATGCCAGCGTGACCACGAACGCGGCCCAATAGGACAGGCCCCACTGCATCAGCTGCCAGGAGATGAAGGTCGAGAACATCGCCATCTCGCCCTGCGCGAAGTTGAGATGGTCGATGGCCTGGTAGATCATGACCACGGCGAGCGCCATGCAGGCGTAGATCGCGCCCGTGGCGATGCCGG
>Ga0102590_1000574_pt1 | contig 77904 bp, 74 predicted proteins | sample AraplaMF_Col_mMF_FD_76859 | JGI IMG/M metagenome (GOLD analysis project Ga0102590, IMG submission 76859) | Arabidopsis root microbial communities from the University of North Carolina, USA - plate scrape MF_Col_mMF | ecosystem: Host-associated > Plants > Roots > Endosphere | place: USA... | reverse complement strand
CGACCTTGGAGGCGATGAAATTCTGGATCTGGCTCTGCTGCTTGGAAACGTCGTTCTGTGCGTCTTCGACCTGCAGCGTCACGCCGCTCAGTGTCTTTGCATAATCGGTCATGCCGTTGCGCAGAACCGTCAGGAAATTGTCGTCGAATTTCGCCATCGAGACGCCGACAGTTTCCGCGTGAGCGGCCGTCGACAGGACGAGCGCCATCGCGGTGCCCAGGATAAACTTTTTCATTTTACTTCCTCCACAAAGCGGCGCCCGGCTGCACCCTCCTCACGCCGGGTTTTCAGCACGCTGGCCGAAAACAATTACCAGGGGCGCCAGAAAAAGGCCGAACATCTTCATAAGATATCAAGACAATCTCGATGCTGAGGACTAGCCTCTCCTTCGCCGCTACGTTGACTCGCGCGAACCCCAAATTTTTTGGTGCCTAATTTGATGATTTAAGTCCGCAGTCTTCAACAGCGCCAATGTCGAGGGTCTTTCATCGAAGACACCACAATGATGCAAAGCCGACACATGCCATATTGTCCAATCTCTCCGTCAGTTTCGCGTGATCGCGAGTCAACGTGACGAAGTTTGGGAAGCTTCTATCTATTTCGTTTTGAGGTCCATTCATCGTTGTCTGTGAAGTCTCTCATTCTTGAAAGAATCGTCGCCGTGAATGAGAGAACCCCATCAGTCCCGCGAGATTTTCAGGAATATCGAATGCGATGGCAGGAGACATTAACAAGAGCGGCGCTGCCGCAATGGAGCGGGCAGTCGCTGAATTGGGCCGGTCAAGGCGGCAAGTCTACGCTCTCGCAGTGCTCTTGGCTCCGGCGCAGACCTCTCTGGATATGTCGTTGGCGTTGACATGTAATCTGCATTTGTCGATGCAATTTTATTTCATGACCACGTCCAATCACTGGCAAGAGATTGTGCAAATACACAAGGCATAAAATTGATCGTGGTCCGAAACCTCGACCGAAAGCTGATGGCCGTGCACCTGCCACGACGACTTTTTCAGCGTCAGCCTCGGACTTCTTGAATGACGGTTGAATTCCGCGCGTTCCTCTCCCCGGCCGCTTTAAGCTCCGAAAAGAAGTGATGCATTGAGACAGCAAACTCTACGAATGCGATCGGCGACGACCGGATTCAAGCCGTCCCGGGCGTTGGTGCACGGACCTGGAATTTAACTGATGGGGATCATTGAAACGGCTGATCATGCCGTGGTGCCTTGCGGCGGAGGGATTTCGGGCGTGCACAGTCAAGCATGCGATTGAGAGCGGCGCAGCCGATGACGCCTTCGATCTCCCGACCAGGCCGCGACCTGCCCCGAAACGCCGCGCGATGATGGACTTTTATCGCCCGATTGCCGTTTCGATCAGCGAGCGTTTGTCGTAACCGTTAGAGAGCTGCCATTTCATGCGGCCACCAAAGACATGGAGTGCGATATATATAGAAATATATACAATAATATAGTCTAGCTCACGCTTCTCGCAAATTAACGTAACACTTGCCAATCCTGAGAGGATATACTTTAAAATATACCGCCAAACCTGTTGCGTTGTTTGTCGTTTTCATCAATAGTCCTGTTATGAGGAGTTACGATAGTGTAACAGGCAAGCTATTTTCCTATGAATGCTGAAATCTTGCTGGCGGCGGCGTCGTCGGGAGGCTTGCACAAGGAGCACGACGACATGGGTCACCAAAAGAAATCAGAGAAGCGTCTTGGCTACCCGCATCTGCGGTTGGCAGCCATCGACGGCGTGTCGCTGCCTGGTCTACCATTGCCACTCGCCCGGAAGGAGAGCTCTGCGTCGACGAAGAAACCCTTTTTCCAACAATTGCTCCTCGATTTTGCTGTCGGTTGCGAGCTATTTTATCCGCTCCAGCTATATGAACATTCCGCAACGAGGGCGACAAAGTCGCTAAACCGTTAAGCGAGAGTTACGATATTTGATGAGGAGGATTCGGAACGGCCGCCATGTTCCTCATTTGAAATCCACGCCTATCGGGTATCCATGTTCCAGGATGGAAGCGCCGGCTCCGTCGCCAACGGTTGCAAACTCCAACAACAGGTCGGCGAGCGGATGGAGGGTATCATGGACGACCTTGATGTGACGCAAGCAAAGGACGGCTCGGGCATACGGGCTTCAACAGGTGTGAACCAGCACGGCAGGACATCGGAAGATGGTAAGAAAGTCTATCGGGAACCCGACCGTTAAACGGTACCGCAAGGCGCAGTTCAAATCTTGCTGCTGGCATCAAATACGCCGCAAACACACGCGCGCGCCTGCCAAAATCAGGGGAATTTGACGCGCAGAAGTTCGCCCATCAAATTTACTGCAGAAAGGATTCGTTCTCCGTGTCATTTTGTTCATCGAAACGTATTCGCATCGCCGCACTTGCAGCGACTACCATTGTGCTGGGCACCCAGATCGCAATTGCGCAAGAACTGTCTATAGGGTCTCAGTGGCTGAACTCGCCGACATCTCGAGTGGAAGCGCTTGCGGTCCTTCAGAGCTTGAATGCCAATCTTCTGAGTAACGCCAGTGCTACGTTGACCCTTGATCGCTGGTGCGCCGCGCACAAGCTCGCACCGGAAGGTTCTAAGATTGTAGCTCAGCGTGTGGGCGGGCAAGACAAGCCGGCCGATGAGCACATCCGTGAACTTCTGACCGTCGGACCCGGTGAGCTGATCGCATATCGCCGCGTCCGCCTGGTCTGTGGCGACCGCGTCTTGTCGGAAGCCGACAACTGGTATGTACCCGCAAAATTAACTGCAGAGATGAATCAGGCTTTGAAGACCAGCGATATCGCGTTTGGCAGAGCCGTTCAGGCTCTTAATTTCACTCGCACAAACCTGTCTGCCACGTTGCTCTGGTCCCCTCTCTCCGAAGGCTGGGACATGGACGGCTTAACAGCGCATGAAACAAGTTCCCTTAGCCTGCCGCCGTTCCTGCTCGAACATCGTGCCGTACTGAAACTTCGAGACGGCACGCCGTTTAGCGCCTTGGTCGAAAGCTACACGGACAAAATACTAGACTTTCCAGTTCCGCGCCTGCTTTCTCAATAGCGCTTCGGTACTCAGCATACTTGCTGAACTGCGCGGGATAAAAATCGACAGCCACTGCATGCGACAAAAGCGCCTGCCTTGCGGAAGCGTGCCGGTCGGGCGACTGACTTGTCGATTCGTTTGATCGCGGCGACCAAGCACGATAGCCTGAGTGTAACCTGACCCCAAGCCGTCGCAGATTGTCGCTTGACAGTCCCCTCGGCAAGCCTCTACCCTTTTTGGCATTCACCAGGGGGGTCCCGGCAAGGGGCTGAGATACTGCTATCGCGCGCAGTGACCCGTTGAACCTGATCCAGTTCATACTGGCGTAGGGACGGTGCAAGCGCTCGAGAGGTTTCGGATTCACGCGTGGAATCCGTGCCGGCGTCTTTCCATCATTCCGGCTGAGGACTGGGTCTCCAAACTCAAACTTGGAGCCTCAAACCATGAACATCGCCGCAAAGAATATCACCCCAACCGTCACCACCGGCCCCTTGCCGGCATCCAGGAAGATCTACAGTCGGGGGGACATCCATCCCGACATTTGCGTGCCGATGCGCGAAATCAGCCTGCATCCGACATCAGGCGAGCCGCCCGTTGTCGTCTACGACTCCTCCGGCCCCTATACGATCGACGGCGCCGAGATCCGTATCGAACAGGGGCTGCCCTCACTGCGACGCGACTGGGTTCTCGCCCGCGGCGACGTCGAGGCCTATCAGGGCCGCCATGTCCGTCCCGAAGACAACGGCTTTGCCAGCGGCGAAAGGCTGACGCCTGAATTCCCCGCGCTACGCCAGCCGCTGCGCGCAAAGGACGGCAAGGCCGTCACCCAGTTCGCCTATGCGCGCGCCGGTATCATCACGCCGGAAATGGAGTTCATCGCCATCCGCGAAAATCTCGGCCGCAAAGCGAGGGCCGAAGCCATGGTCCGCAGCGGCGAGAGCTTCGGCGCCCATATTCCCGACCATGTGACGGCGGAATTCGTCCGGCAGGAAGTGGCGGCGGGTCGGGCGATCATCCCCGCCAACATCAACCATCCGGAAGCCGAACCGATGATCATCGGCCGCAATTTTCTGGTGAAGATCAACGCCAATATCGGCAACTCCGCCGTCACCTCATCGATGGCGGAGGAGGTTGAGAAGATGGTCTGGGCGGCCCGCTGGGGCGCCGATACCGTCATGGATCTCTCCACCGGCCGCAACATCCACAACATCCGCGAATGGATCATCCGCAATTCGCCGGTGCCGATCGGTACCGTGCCGCTCTATCAGGCGCTGGAGAAGGTCGAGGGCATTGCCGAGAACCTGACCTGGGAGGTGTATCGCGACACGTTGATCGAACAGGCCGAACAGGGCGTCGACTATTTCACCATCCATGCCGGCGTGCGGCTTCACTATATCCCGCTCACCGTCAACCGCGTCACCGGCATTGTCTCGCGCGGCGGTTCGATCATGGCGAAGTGGTGTCTCCATCATCACCGCGAAAGCTTCCTCTACGAGCATTTCGAGGATATCTGCGACATCTGCCGTGCCTATGACGTCTCCTTCTCGCTCGGCGATGGCCTGCGCCCCGGCTCGATCGCTGACGCGAATGATGTGGCGCAGTTCGCCGAACTGGAAACACTGGGAGAGCTGACCAAGATCGCATGGGCGAAAGACTGCCAGGTGATGATCGAGGGCCCCGGCCATGTGCCGATGCACAAGATCAAGGAGAACATGGACAAGCAGCTCGAAGTCTGCGGCGAGGCACCCTTCTACACGCTCGGGCCGCTGACGACGGATATCGCACCCGGCTACGACCACATCACCTCTGGCATCGGCGCTGCGATGATCGGCTGGTTCGGCACCGCTATGCTCTGCTACGTCACGCCGAAGGAACATCTCGGGCTTCCCGATCGCAACGACGTCAAGACCGGCGTCATCACCTACAAGATCGCCGCCCACGCCGCCGATCTCGCCAAGGGGCATCCGGCCGCACAACTGCGCGATGACGCGCTCTCCCGCGCCCGTTTCGAATTCCGCTGGGAGGATCAGTTCAACCTCTCGCTGGACCCCGAAACCGCCCGCAGCTTCCACGACGAGACGCTGCCGAAGGAGGCGCACAAGGTCGCGCATTTCTGCTCCATGTGCGGCCCGAAATTCTGCTCCATGCGCATCTCGCACGATATCCGCGCCGAAGCACAGAAGGAAGGTCTGGATGCGATGGCAGCACGTTATCGCGAGGGCGGCGGCCTTTATATTCCGGTAGAAACCCTGCAGCAAACGAGCGAATGAGATGCGTGTGCTTGTCAAAGGGGCCGGCGTTGCCGGCCTGACGGTGGCGCATGAACTGCACGCTCGAGATGCCGAGGTCACCGTGCTGGATCCATATGACGGTTTCCTGCGTGCTGCTTCGTGGCTCGCGGGCGGAATGTTGGCGCCCTGGTGCGAGCGGGAGAGTGCTGATGACGCGGTACTCATGCGCGGTCTGACCGCCGCCGACAAATGGGAGGCAATGGTGCCGGGAGAGGTGCGACGAAACGGAACGCTCGTGGTCGCCTCTGCTCGCGATCTTGGTGAACTGCGACGCTTTGCCTGCCGCACGACGGGTTATGAATGGCTGGAAGAGCCGGCGATCGCGGCGCTGGAACCCTCCCTTGCCGGGCGGTTCCGGCACGGGCTGTTCTTTCGCCGCGAAGCCCACCTCGATCCCCGGCGAGTGTTGTGTCTGCTGCGCACCAAGCTGACGGTTCAGGGGGTCACCTTCGTGGGCGAGAGCTCGCATGAGGAGAGCTTCGACAGTGTCGTCGATTGCACGGGTGCTGCGCAGATCGGCGAGGTAAAGGAATTGCGCGGCGTCCGCGGCGAAATGCTTTACCTTAGAAGCTTCGACGTGGATCTCTCCCGGCCGGTCCGCCTGCTCCATCCGCGTTTCCCCGTCTACATCGTCCCGCGTGGAGACGGTCTGTTCATGGTCGGCGCGACGATGATCGAGACGGAATTCGACGGGCCTATTGTCGCCCGTTCACTGATGGAACTCCTCAACGCTGCATACACGCTATTTCCGGCCTTTGCCGATGCAACCATAATCGAAACGGGTGTCGGAATCCGCCCAGCCTTTCCAGACAATCTTCCACGCGCAAGCCGTCAGGGAAAGGTGATCTCGCTCAACGGCCTCTTCCGCCACGGCTTTCTGCTCGCGCCAGCCATGGCCGCCGAGGCCGCTGAACTTGTCTTCAACCAACACACCACGGGAAGGAACGCCCCATGAAATTGATCGTTAACGGCGAGGCTCTGGATGTCGCGGCTGAGACGCTGTCGGAGCTTTTAGTCCTGATGGAATACGAGGGTGACTGGCTGGCCACAGCCGTCAACGGTGAGCTGGTCCATCACGAAGACCGGTTCGATCGTTCGCTCAACGACAATGACAGGATCGAAATCCTATCGCCGATGCAGGGAGGCTGACGGATGCTGACGCTTTATGGAGCCGAAATAAGCTCCCGTCTGTTGCTCGGCACAGCCCGATACCCCTCTCCTGCCGTCCTCTCCGAGGCCGTCAGGCAATCGGCGACGGAAATCGTCACCGTCTCACTTCGTCGTGAGATGTCTGGCGGCCGCAGTGGGGGCACCTTCTTCGAAATGGTCCGCGCGCTCGGCGTTCGTATCCTACCCAACACTGCAGGTTGCCACAGCGTCGCGGAAGCGGTGCTGACCGCAAGGATGGCACGCGAGCTGTTCGCCACCGACTGGATCAAGCTCGAGGTCATCGGCAACCATGATACGCTACAGCCGGATGTCTTCGGTCTCGTCGAGGCGGCTCGCATTCTCGTCAGCGAAGGTTTCGAAGTCTTCCCGTACACGACCGACGATCTGGTTGTGGCCGAACGACTGCTGGAGGCCGGCTGCAAGGTGCTGATGCCTTGGTGCGCACCGATCGGCAGTGCCGCCGGGCCGCTCAATCCGGCAGCGCTCAGAGCAATGCGGGCCCATTTCCCTGACGTGTCGCTGATCGTCGATGCCGGCATCGGTCGGCCGTCGCACGCAACTGCGGTCATGGAGCTCGGTTTCGATGCGGTTCTGCTCAACACCGCCGTTTCCGGCGCCGGAGATCCCGCCGCGATGGCAGCCGCCTTTGCCGCGGCAATCGCCGCCGGCAAGCAGGCCTTTGACGCTGGCGTGCTGGAGCCACGCGACATGGCCGTCCCCTCCACGCCGGTGATCGGAAAGGCGGTGTTCACATGAAGCTTGATACGTTCTACCTGATCGTCGACAGCGCCGAGTGGATTGCCCGGCTGGTACCCCTCGGCGTCAAGCTGGTGCAGTTGCGCATCAAGGATCGTCCGGAGACTGAACTATGCGCCGAGATCCGTCGCGCAGTAGCAGTCTGCGCTAAACATCAATGTCAGTTGATCGTCAATGACTACTGGCGGCTTGCGATCGAGGAAGGTTGCGGCTTCGTACACCTCGGCCAGGAGGACCTCGCGACAGCGGACCTCGACGCGATCCGAGCGAGCGGCCTGAAACTCGGCCTCTCAACGCACGACGAACGTGAGTTGGAAACCGCACTGGCAGCAAAGCCTGATTATATCGCACTCGGCCCGGTCTACACGACGATTCTCAAGCAGATGAAATGGGCACCGCAAGGACTGACGCGGCTGAGCGAATGGAAATCGCGCATCGGCGACCTGCCTCTGGTCGCCATCGGCGGGTTGAATGTCGAACGGATCGAAGACGTCCTTGCTCACGGGGCGGATAGCGTCGCGGTCGTGACCGACGTCACGCGGCATGAAAATCCGGAACTGAGAACAAAGCAATGGATCGTCGCGACAGCGCAGGCGAGAATCCGCAATCTTCAATAGGTCCTCAGGAAGCCATTGGCAATGGATTGTAAATCAGCAGATCGCCACGGAAATGGCACCATCAAAAAATCGGAGTTTGAACAATATGGACACCGAAAGCTCATCGGTCTTCAAAGGATATGAACTTCTGACCCATCAACCGCTGGCAGAGCTTACCCCTGGCCCCATTCGCGGTCGTGCCCATCAAACAGTAGAGACAGAGAATCTAGGCAAACGGTCTTCCAAGCCTTGATCATCAATGCGCATGGATCTAATGAGGCGCGTCAGTGATCCTAGGAGATTAGAATGCAAGTTCTGGTACGTGACAACAACGTTGAGCAAGCGCTCCGTTTTTTGAAAAAGAAGTTGCAGCGCGAAGGCGTTTTCCGGGAGGCGCGACTTCGGGAGCGTTTTGAAAAGCCGTCCGAAAAACGTGCTCGTGAGAAGGCCGAGGGTATCAGGCGCGTCCGTAAACTCGCTCGCAAAAAGCTTGAGCGGGAAAGCGGTATCTCGGCTCCCAAGAAGGCGAGAGCTTCTGGTCGCTAGTGGGGATCGAGTGACGGATGTTTCGTCTGTCGAGGGTATGACGGCCGAGGGCGTACGTTATCGACCGTGATCCGGCCTCCACCCAATTCCCGCTCGCTTGGCGGCTCCGCGCCAATACGGCTATCTGCGCACAGCGTTAAGTTTACGGTGCCCGCCGATCGCATTCCACGACCGCCCCTCCCCTCGGCAGATCAGACATGCTGTCCGCCGTTGATGTGGATTTCGGCGCCATTGATGTACGAGGAGGCGTCACTGCATAAAAAGTATATTGTTTCTGCCACTTCGCGGGGCGTTCCAAGCCGAGCCATCGGGACTTCTTGCTCGACCAATGCGTTGGTGCCCGGCGACAGGATTGAGGTTTCGATTTCGCCTGGAGCGATCGCGTTTGCACGCACACCACGCGGGCCGAACTCATGGGCGAGTTCGCGGGTCAAGGAAGCGAGGCCTGCTTTTGACGCCGCATACGCAACGCCCGCAAAAGGATGAACGCGCGAGCCCGCGATCGAGGTCACATTGACAATGAGACCCTTGGCCGCCTCAAGCTCCGGCAGGAGTGCCCGCGCGAGCAGCGCCGTCGAGATCAGATTGACGTTCAGCACTTTCGTCCAGGTTTCAGCATCGGTTCCGCGAACACCCAGCCTTGATCCGCCCGGGCCTTTGGGCGAAATGCCGGCATTGTTGACCAGTGCGTGAAGCTTCCCATCAGGAAGACGCTCCCTAACCGCTGCGACTAGCGGGCCGACCTGAGAGAGATCTGCAAGATCAGCCTGTATGTGACTCTCCTTTGCTGTCGGCCAGGCGCATTCCTCTGAAAATGGCTGTCGCGACACTGTGAGGATGCGCCAGCCTTTCTCCTGAAAGAGCTTTACAGTTGCGTGGCCAATCCCGCGGCTTGCGCCTGTCAACAGCATGTATCCGGTTGCCATAAGACCCTCATACATCTAGATGTATCATGCCTCATAAATGAGAAAGCGTTTGGCGCAAGATGTACGTTTGCCTACGCTCAAATATTATCGCATCGACGTCCACACAGACGTCATTCAGCAGCAGCTACACTCACATGCGCAAGGATGACTCGTCCACCCTGATCGATGTCGTCCATGATTGCCCGCGCCGCCCCCTCCCCCGCTGCCGATATACAGTCTCATTACTTGCGTACGAGCGCTGGGTGATCAACCGGCACCCAGCGGCCATCTTGGTCGTGTGAGATGCTCGCGTAGCTTTGTTCTGGTGTCCATTCCGGCGTCTCGGCAAACTGGAAAAAAGAGCTCAGATCCGAGTGACCACCCAAGCCGATCGACGGGGTATATTGAGCTGCAAGCATAATCACACATGCGGCGACGGCGTTGAACGTGTGTTCGAGCCGCGCGTCACTGAATTGTGTTTCTCTATCGTGTTTGACCCGGTTATAAGCGTCGTACCAGGGGAGAGTCTTGGTGGGATCTTGAGAATTCCACCCGGCGAAGGGGCGAATAGGCGTTAGCCACGGATAGGGACGAAAGCCGACCGCATACTGATCGAGGCGCATGACCGGTAGCAACCGCACATAGTCGTTCGTGTTGAGTTTCTGGCCCGACCTACCGTTCGCGACCAGGACCCCCCGCCAATGCGCTTCGACCTCGGTCGCTGCAAGGATCAGCAGGTTGCGGATTTCGTGACCGTAAACACCCAGCGTTTCGGTATGGGGATGGACGGTTTGGCAGATGCGATCGAGATGATGCGTCAGAGCGCGCGCTTGACCAGCACCTACGGCAATCGTGTCGCGCTCTTCGCCGGCGTCGGGGTTTTTAGGATGGGCGAAGCTGCCATTTAGCGGCCTGGCGATGCGACGATAGTAGTGAGCTGGCGGGAGATCGAGGCGATGAAACGGCCCGGACTCGGGTCCGCCAGGAGTAAACCAAGGAGTGTCTTCTCGAAATGCCGCCCAAATCGAGGCCCGTTTGCCCCTTTTAATATAGGTCCCCGCGCCCTGCTCGGGATTGGAAACACCCAGCCTCACTGCCTCAGAGTCTTGGATACGCCACACCTGCGTCCCGGACCCATCATTGTCCTGGCGAAGATAGTGCGTCGGCGGCTCCTCTTCTCTCGTTCCGTCGCTCATCCCAGGCCACCCTCGACGTCATCGTTCCAATTCATATCTCTACACCACGCCGAAGCGCTTGCGCATTTCAGCGGTGCGTAACCACGTGTCACCGGGCAAGCGTTCGATGAATGCCGCAAAAACGCTGGTAAATGACTGGAGGGTCGTTTGGTCGGTCAGCGCTTCGGCCTGCTGTGTCGGAAGCAATGGCTGCATGTCGGTCAGAAAGCGCGGCCGGGCAAGCTTCGCGAACATCCGTTGCTCAGCCTGTGCCCGCGTGATCACCTGGCCCGAAAGTGCGACGTAGCGGCCAAAAAAGTCAGCCACTTTCTCCGCATTCAGGCCCTCAAACGTCTCCAGGCCATGCGCCAGGTCATAGAGATCGCGACCCTTCTCCCGCTGCAGCAGCGCGCGCAGCTTGGTGGCCAACATTTCCTCACGGGAGAATGTCGGGACGGACGCATTCCCGGTGAACCATGGATTGGTCACGCCGAACGGCAAGTCGATCGGCGGATCATACGCTTCGATCTCGCTGATGTTGGTTTCGACCTTGAGGCGGATGGGGACGCCGCCGCCGTCCTCGGCCTCAATCCGGAATTTCAACTTGGGTGCGACCGGACTTGACTCGTACTGACCGTGTCCAAGCCACGGCTCGAGGACGACACGCAAGGCGTCCAGGACCTGGCCGATCGGCCCGGCCTCTGTGCGCACGAGATCAATGTCTTCCGAGTAGCGCAGCGGAGCCGGGAAGTGCAGTTTGTTGAGGGCTGTGCCGCCCCGAAACCTCAAGGCTTCGCGCAAGAAGGGGTCGGTGAATATCGCGACCACCGCCCGGCTGATAATCAGATCCTGTTCGATCTGACGTTGATCGGCCCAAGGCGCGACATTGCCCCACGCGACAATATTCTGAGCTGGTATCATTCATCGGCCTCCGGATAGCGGCGGACGATGACCCGCCAACGCGGGTCGCGCTCGAGCACTTCAGTAGAAAAGTCGGGATCGCCGGCTTCTTTGCGGTCCAGCTCCGTCCAGGGCAGGTTGCCGCGGTCTTCCAAGGCGGTACGCATCGACGCCAGGCGTGGGCCGTGACCCAGCCTGTCGAGAAGGTAGCCGAGGCGCTGCACGACCGGCCGTTCGGTGACGCGCGACAGGTTGGTCAGGCTTTCGAAATCAATCTGCGGCGCGATATCCCTGAGGACAGTGAAGATGTTATCAAGACCGCCGGCGCCACGAGAATACCGCAGAATGTCGAGCGCTGTGAGAGCTGGTGACGACACTCTCATCGAACCTGTCTCGGTTTTCTTGTCGACAACGCCCGCGGCGACGGTCTCCATATCCTTTCGGTAGTAGAAGACGACGCGGTTGCGACCGGCCCTGATCTTGGGGAGTCGTTTGGCCGCCACGACTTGAAACTCCATCACGGCCTGATGCGTGGCACCGTGCAGTTCGGCAGCCTTAAGCAGACCGACATAATAGGAATTCCCCTCATGGCGCATCAGCGCGTCAATGTACCAGGTTGGTGGCGGAGCGCCCAATGACATGAATTGTGGAGGGACCACGATATAGAAGTCGTGGCGCGGGTTGAGGAGTAGTTTTCGACGCTGCAAACGCTCGGCTGAGTCCAGGAACGCGCCACGATTGATGCCCAGCGCTTCGATCGCCTCTCGGCCATCAAAAACCACCCGCCCCTGGGAGAGCAAGTTTGATGTATAGGCGGAAAGCGCGGCCCGTTTATCGTGAATCATGTCCAATTATCCGCTCTATGTGCAGACATTGCAACACGCTTTGTTTTCATAGGTAATTCATGTTCAAATATCCGCGCTACATGCGGATTTTCCAACATGATTTCTCTCCATAGCTTGCAAATCCAGCCGTTGCGCGGACCTTCGCTTTGCGCGCCGGAAGGGACTCCTCGCCAAAGCGAAGGGCGACGCTGCGCATGCCGAATTTCAATTCCCTGACGCGGGCTATTTCCTGAGCCGTCAGACGCTCGTTCCCTCAAAAAGGCCAGGCATGGCCCTATGGCGTGAAAAGCTCTTCGCCCGGCGTTGTCACGTTGTTTGAATGCGGCCACGTGAGGCCGAGCCTGCGCTTTTCAGGCAGGCCGTGCACTCACGGCTTCCCACGCGGCCATTGCCTGGCGTCGATGGGTTCGAATTTGTGCTGCGGAGCGGTTGGTCTGGGATGGGACGAAGAGGTTTCGGACGGCGGAGAAGATCGACACGAACTGTTGCAATGAGCCAACCGACCGGAAACCCTGTCGCGTTCGCTCCCGTTTTCTCAACGGCAGGTGAGAATTCTCCGCCCGGTTGTTCAAGCCTTTATGCGAGCGGTGTTCCACGTTCGGCATGATCTGGCGTTTGGCCGCCCCGTAGGAGCGCAATTTGTCGGTGATCATACGCTTTGGCGGCATGCCCTGTTTCTTCAGAAGTCGCGTCAGCAGGCGCTTGGCCGCCTTGTCGGTGCACTCACGGTCATGGGTGCGCTGCTACCTCAATTTCCTTACCGCTCAATCAATGTGACAGTACCCTCTCATCAACCCGTCCGACGGCGGGAGAGGATCATGAAGCGCTTCAAGTCAGCGCGACACCTTCAGCGTTTCGTTTCCGTACACGACCCGATCGCCAACCTCTTTAACGTTCCCCGCCACGATATTCCATCCACCACCATCGAGAATTGCGAGCAACTGCCATCCAAGCATGGCGCCAAATCGCGCCACGCCGAATGAACCAAAGCCTCACTCCCAGATCTTGTCTTCGCAGCGTTAAGTTTACAGTGCCCGCCGAGCCGTTCGGGCAGGTCACGCCAGCGACCGCCGGAACGGGCCACCCACAACAGCGCGTCCAGGAACAGCCGGTTGTTCGTGCGCGGGCCGCGTTTGCCCTTCGTGCCGCCCGGCACACAATCCTTGATCCGTTCCCACTGGTCATCCCGAAGCGCATCACAATCCACGGCCGATATCCAAAAGTCAGCCTTGAATCTGATTTGCGCCTCTGGCGGAATCCCAAACCGTTAAATCGTCACCACGACCTAATTCGGTCGAAGCCTTTTGGTCGCAATCAGCATGACGAGATCTTCGGAGGCATCTGCGAGCGCCAGTGCCAATTCCGCAGCCGACCATCCACGTTTCTGCAAACTGACGAGCATTTCCACCATCGCGACTTCGACTTCTCGTCTGCAGTTCGAAATCGGCTTCAATTCGATATGTTTCTCATCACATGCCGTGGTCATCTTAGCGTCCGCTCTGCCATATGAAAGGCAGCGTCAACAATTTCGACAATGGGTGGATATGGTAGGGGTTGCATGCAAGCCTCAAGCCATTACGCATCGACACAGATTGCCTCGGCTGCGCGCAACCCCTCGCGCGCCATTATTTGCCGATGTCCGGCATCAGGAGCGTCTCGCATGTATCTGCACAATAGGCGGTGGAATTCTTCCCGGCGCCTGAGCGGGTGCACGTAGAATGATTCCTGTTGCAAGCCAACGCTTGCGCAAAGCGCGCAAGAACAATTCTCCGATAGTTCACGACCTATCCTCCTATTTGTGCATGTTTTGTTTTGAATAAATATCGTTTTATGTTGCCGGCGCCCCGAAACTACATTGCACCGGCAGCTGCGTATTTTGGAATTTCCGAACTTCCTTCGGAATTAACCACTACTCATTTAGATATATGAACAGGACGCAATTGTCGTTATCGCCGCATCCTCAAAATTATCGGTCCGTCCATTTCTGCTCACCAGGGATTATGATAAGTAGCTTATGCACGTAAAGCTTTAGCCAATTCGGCTTTTGTACGATGGCTGCGCGGTTCAGCCGCGAAAACGATTGTTTGCTTCAGTTTCAGCAGCCCGGATCGGCTTATGCACTGGAGGAATTGGATGGTTACGGAGTCTGGAGATGACCCCGCTGCGGGACAGGAATGACCGGCGCACCTGGAGCGGCGGCGCTGGTGCCCTTGCGATTTTCGACGCATAACCTGCCACCGAAAGAACAGTTCCAGTCCTGGCGATCACATATGGCGCCGCTTGTGGATGTTCATCTGCCGGATGGAAAATCAGAGGGCGACGGTTTTCTTGCGGAACAGACCGGCTGGCATCTCGGCGAGATCCTCATCGTTCAGCAGCGCGCGCAGGCATGCAGCTATATTCGCGATCAGGCCATGCTGCGATCGAGCCCAATCGATCACTGGAACGTCGGCGTAATGCGCAGCGGCAGGGCGTGGACCGAGGCCAAACGGCATGAAACGGCGGCTCTGACGCAGATTTGATGCATCCCTTTCATGTCGCACCGATCAGCCGGGCTTGAAGAAGATCGAGCTTTCCGCGTCCGTACATTTGGCGTTTTACCAGCTTGAGCTTGGTGATCTGCCCTTCGGTCTGCCCATTGGACCATGGTGAGGCGATCGCCGCTCGAACCGCCTTAATGTCTTTCACTACTCCGTTGCCAAAGGAGGCGACCAGACTGTCTCGGGCGCGGTCGATCCACGGCATGAGCTGGCTTTCCATTTTGCGCCGAACCATCACATGGAAGTCGGTAATGATATCGCGAGCCGCAATGAGCAGCGGGACGCCGCTTTCGATCGCGGCGATGGTGACGGTTTCGGATTTCGTCAAGTTGTCTCTGTTGGTTGTTAGGAGGCGAGCAATCGTCCTGGCGGAGAAGGTGCGGGTCAACGTATCCGCGTCCGCCTTGTCGGCCCGCTTCCGCCGTGTGGCCCATTCACTCACCACTCGGCGCGAACCGCGAAAGCCCTGCGTTCTCAACCGCCGCCATAGTTCAGTGCCGTTCCGTCTGCCGGCAGCCCATTGTGCGTCGAGCCATTCCAGATACATTTCCAACGAACTTTCTCGGGACCGAAAGACATCGTTTCGTTGTCCTCTGAGCACCTGGCGGACCAAGCCGCGGCTATGACCGGTGAGGCGCACGATTTCCTTGATCGTCATGCTGTCCTTCGACAGCGCCATGATGGCTGCGTTGGTCTGTTCCCGTCGGAGATAACCTTCGTATTGAAGGCGTTCTGCCGCAGTCAGCAGCTTCGGATCGACGCGCGTTGCGCCGAGCGTCTTGCGGATTTGCCGCATCGATTTGCGGACTGCGTCCAGGAATGCACGACTGGCATTCTCCATCAAATGCCATCGATCAGCGACCTGCACGGCATCAGGCAACGCCCTTGCAGCTGCCAGCCCGTAAGCGCCGCCACGGTCGCGGGCAACGATTTGGATTTGGGGGTTCTGCCGCAGCCAAGCCTCCGGCAGCAGACTGACCGGCCGCCGCCGTTCCAGATCACACACGATCGTGCCGTAGCGATGATTGCGACGCCAGGCCCAATCATCGATGCCAATCACCGAGGGTGGGGCTGATGGCGGAAGGCCTTGCCTGCGGATGACGCGTAGCAAGGTGTCGTTGCTAACGGGAAGCATTAGACGTTGGGCAAAACGGGCCGCCGGGCGTCCACCAAGCGCGAGGGCCAAGTGATGGACAACATGCTCGAGGCGTCCGGTTCGTCTGGCATAAGGCGGCAATACATCGCCAAACCGCTCGGCGAATATCTGTTTCCCACAAAGCACGGCATCACAAGCGAACCTCCGAGTCCGCACGAGAAGTCTGACGCGCCTTCCTGATAGGGGAAGGTCCGCGACCTGGCGACAATAGCGACTTCGGACCGTTCGAGACATTCGTCCGCAGGCTGGACAAGCCGCCGTTGCGTCGGTTCGGGAAAGCAGGATGCAGGTCTCATCGCCGACGCGCGTAATGCGTTCAGCACTGAAGCCAGCCGGGACCAAATCAGAAGCGCAGAGCTTCGTGCTCATCATGCTGATTCCTTTGTGGAAACCAGCAACACAGCATCATTACGACTGCATCAAAAATGAGTCAGAGCCTAACGGCGACCCCAGGTGAGGTATTTTTCAGGTCTCTTGGTTATCCTTACCGCGGGCGGATGACCGATTCAGTCGCTGTGCTCGTCTTCTTGCCGTAGCTGCTTGATTGTGACCCGATGCACTCGGACGTGAAGTGCGTCGGCTTAGACTTCGGCGATAGAATCGTCCCGCCGCCGAACACCCTCCAGCTTATAGAAGCCGCGGCCATCGCCAATTTCGTAGCAGAGAAATTCAATGCCACAGACGCAAACTCAAACCGCTCGCGCTCCTCGCCCGCTGACCGCGCCCGGATGGGAGGTAGCTAACGCTATCTCCATCGCGAGAGCCCTCCGCGGGTGCCCTTTAGCATCGCCAATAGGCATGGTTTGCGATGGCTTCGACGATGTCTGGAAACGGCTCCTGTAGTCATTCGGACTTACGCCGATGGTTTTGGCGAAGACCCGGCGCATAGCATTCACGTCCGCGAAGCCGCAAGGCGACGCGGTTCATCTTTTTACGCCAGCCGGTGGCTTGGGGTACAATACGGCGGTGGATGACGCGGTCAATCTAGGTTGGAAACTCGCTTCTGTTGTGAAAGGAAATGCACCGTCATTCCTTCTCGATACCTATGAACTGGAGCGACGCCCGGTGGCCGTGCGAAACACCGGCTTCGCTCGGGCGTTCGCCGAATCCATCGGAAACTACGTCCCGAAACCCGACATCGAGGCGGACTCGGATCTCGGATCGGATTTGCGACGGGAAGCCGGCGCCTATCTGGAGGCCCATGGGCGGTCCGAGTTCAACATACCCGGCGTGACGTTCGGCGCTCGCTACGACCATTCGCCGATAATCCTCGCCGAAGGGGAAGGACGAGCTCCGGACCTGCCGGAAGTCTACGTTCCAAATGCCGCGCCGGGGGGCAGAGCGCCCCATATTTGGTTGAATTCTCAAACGTCATTGTTCGACCGATTTGGGTTTGAATGGACCCTCCTGCGGCTTCGCCCCTCCTCCTCGCCAGGAACCGAGTTCGTTACAGCCGCTAGAATGGCCGGAATGGATCTTACCGTCGTCGATATAAAAGAGGATCAACTCCGGGCAATTTATCGCGAGCCGCTTGTGCTCATTCGGCCAGACCAGGTCATCGCTTGGCGCGGAGATGGCGATGGCGACGCCGTTCAAATCATCGAGACTGTTCCTGGGCCATATCCCGGCAAAGCGATGAAGAGGCGTAACCGCGGTGGTGATTGCAGTCCACCGACCTTAGTTCTCTTTGGGTACTGGTTGAGGTGATCAGTCGATGCGCCATGCCTGCTCTTGAAAGGATCTGAACCGGCGACGCCTTATTAGATCAGTTAGGTCGACCTTCACGCCCTTTGTTTCCCATTCCTTCATTCCGAGCATCTCGATCCCGCTCTCGACGTGTCGCTGATCGTCGACGCCGGCATCGGCCGGCCGTCGCACGCAACTGCGGTCATGGAGCTCGGTTTCGATGCGGTTCTGCTCGACACCGCCGTTGCCGGCGCCGGAGATCCCGCGGCGATGGCAGCCGCCTTTGCCGCGGCAATCGCCGCCGGCAAGCAGGCCTTTGACGCTGGCGTGCTGGAGCCACGCGACATGGCCGTCCCCTCCACGCCGGTGATTGGAAAGGCGGTGTTCACCTGAAGCTTGATCCGTTCTACCTGATCGTCGACGGCGCCGAGTGGATTGCCCGGCTGGTACCGCTTGGTCGGGAGACTGAACTATCGCAGACCTACAAATAACCTCGCTATGGAGTGCCTCCATCGTGTGAACGGTGAGACCGTATGTTTGATGCACAGAGCGTGGGGCCGGTGATGTCAGAAAAAGTCGCCTGACATCCGCTGTCTGCGCGGAACCGGACAATAGATGCTGCATCCACAATAGCTGCCGACGACGCTAGAAGGGCAACCTCGCGTTCTCCTTGACTTCCTTCATCACGAAGAAGGTGCGCGTCTGGCGCACGCCTGGGAGGGCGATCAGCTTCTGGCCGTGGAGCTTGTTGAAATCGGCCATGTCGCGGACGCGGATTTTCAGGAGATAATCGAAATCTCCGGCGACCAAATTGCAGTCCAGTACTTCCTTCAGCTCCATGACCGCGCCCTCAAAGGCACCAAAGCTCTCAGGCGTGGAGCGATCCAGTACCACGCCAACCATGACCATCGCGCCGAGGCCTACGGCGCCCGGCGCGACTTCCGCCCGCACGCCGGTAATGTAGCCCTCCTCGAAGAGGCGTTGAGTTCGCCTGTGGCAAGTTGCAGCACTGACATTCACGCGCTCGGCGAGATCGGCATTGCTGAGCCGGCCCTCCGATTGCAGGGCGCGCAAAATCTTGAGGTCTATCCTATCGAAATCCTCTGTGGAAGACTCTTTCATTTTACCTCGTATTATTGAAGAAGTGGATTCTACCACCGAAAAATTACGCCGATAAAGAAAGCTTTTAAAGCAAAATTAGAGAGCACCTTTCAAACGATATCTACTAGCCTTCGACCACAAATTCGGCACGGAGGCCCTGATCGATGTCACTGTTGGAAAAGTTCGAACGCTACCCGCTCACCTTCGGCCCAACGCCGATCGAGCACCTGCCGCGGCTGACTGCGGCGCTGGGCGGCAAGGTCGACATCTATGCTAAGCGCGACGACTGCAATTCCGGCCTCGCCATGGGCGGCAATAAGCTCAGGAAGCTCGAATATATCGTGCCCGACGCGATCGCCTCCGGCGCGGATACGCTGGTGTCGATCGGTGGGGTCCAGTCGAATCATACCCGCATGGTGGCTGCGACTGCGGCGAAGATCGGCATGAAATGTGTCGTCATCCAGGAGAAATGGGTACCGCACTACGATGCGGTCTATGACCGTGTCGGCAATATCCTGATGACGAAACTGATGGGCGCCGACAGCCGGCTGGTCGAGGATGGGTTCGACATCGGCATCCGCAAGAGCTGGGAGGATGCGATTCAGTCGGTAGAGGATGCGGGCGGCAAGCCCTACGCGATCCCGGCTGGCGCTTCGGTACACAAGTTCGGAGGCCTCGGCTATGTCGGCTTCGCCGAGGAAGTCGCGGCACAGGAAAAGGACCTCGGCTTCATCTTCGACTATATCATCGTCTGCGTTGTCACCGGTTCAACCCAGGGCGGAATGATCGTCGGCTTTGCCGCACTAGACAGGGCCGACCGGGTGATTGGCATCGATGCCTCGGGCACCCTCCAGCAGACGCGGGATCAGGTGCGGAAGATCGTCGATGCGACCTCGGAACTCGTGAACCTTGGTCGGTCGGTGCGTGAAGACGAGATCGTCATCAACCCCGACTACGCCTATCCCGCCTATGGAGTGCCCTCGGAGGAGACCAACGAGGCGATCCGGCTCGCGGCGCGCACCGAGGCGATGATTACCGACCCAGTCTATGAGGGAAAGTCGATGCAGGGGATGATCGATCTCGCACGCAAGGGCTTCTTCCCCGAGGGCTCGAAGGTGCTGTACGCCCATCTCGGCGGCGCCCCGGCGCTCAACGGCTATAGCTATTACTACAAGGACGGGTGATTGGCACCGTCAGGTTAACCGGCCCGGGTATCGCGTTAAACATAGCTGAATGGCAAGCCGAGCCGATTATGATCACGCCTCCGCAGTTCGATCTCCAGTCGATCCGACAGTGAAAACGAATAGTGTCGGATGAGGCTGTCTTCTCGACTGTTATAACGAAAAACTTCCGTGGATCCGCGCACGTTTCCCCAGGGATGAGATAACCCCAGCGCGGACCAAAAAGCTACCCGCATAAGCGGAAAGCGAACAGCAAACGATCAGGACAACCATGACATCTCACCTCGCAAGACAGAAGCATGCTGAGGAAAGACTAGGCGCAGCCCTTCAACAAATGAACGACGCCATCCGCGACGTACACAAATCCGGTATTGATGTCGATATCAGCACCCTCACCATGCACACGCCGCGTGGCCCGATGGTTCAAGTCGACCTAAAGGCGTTCCGCGCATGTGGAGCCCCGCCAGTGTTGCGGTTGGTGGAAGAATAAATGCGGTGACATCGGGCATTTGTCACCGTGCCGCAATATCACGTGCCTGGGCTCCCACCAACAGCACTGTTGCATGGATCAGACTTTGGACAAGGCAACCCTATCCACTGCATTTTTCATGCAACGCGCTCGAACTTGGGCCGGCCAAGTTCTGTCATCCTGTTAAGAACACGGACGCCAATCTTCGCTTCAGTCTTCTGATTGTCAAAATTTCGGGCTTTGAGTTTGGGCCCGATCACAGCCTTCCGTCGACCCATCTGGGTCTCAGCGCGACCGCGCTTGTTGTAGCCGGTGGATTTCTGCCATGCCATCCGCCCTTTGGTCTGGATTTCTGCAATATGGCGATCGCGGACAGATGGAACCAGCACCGATTGAGGGCTGGCAACGGCAGTCTTGGGAGGTGGGATAATGACCTCCACGATCTCACCAAAGCGTGTCGCCAGAAGATCTCGGGTTGGCGTTCCATCATAGGCGCCGTCGGCAATGAACTTCTCGACGGGGCCACCGATCTGGTCCAGAAGTCCTAGTAACGCTGTCGGATCGCCGACATCATCCGCGGTCAGATCGGAACAAACAATCTCACCACTGACAAGATTGAGACCAAGGTGCAGTTTGCGCCATCTTTTGCGTTTGGCCTTGGTTTTGTGCTTGTTTTCCAGCCACTCGCCCTCGCCGAAGACCTTCAAGCCGCTGCTGTCGACAACCAGATGGACCGGACCTGATGTTGCGGGTCGGGACTTTGTCGACGGCAACGCCAGCCCTTTGCTCCGGCGAGACAGGGTGGAGAAGTCAGGCACGGCAATATCGAACCCCATCAGCGCCGCGACACTGCGCATCAAGCCTTGGGTCTGGCGTAGCGCCAGCCCGTAGACGACGCGCAGGGTCAAGCACAACGTAATCGCCAGATCCGAGTATTTCGGCTGACCACCCCGCGATGTCCGCCTCCGCGCCGTCCATAAAGACAGGGCCTCATCCTTCACCCAGATGGTCAAATCACCACGTTGACGCAGGCTTTCAATATATGCCGGCCAATTCGTCACTTGATATTTCTGCTTGGCAATCTTGTCCCGCCGATCGGCATCGAACGTGTGCGGCATCGTCGAAATCCGGATCAGGAGACTGAAAACAACCGCTCAATATCAGTCGCCGGGTGATCCACGCAACAACGCCACGAGGAAGGGGGCTGGCCGAAGACGAACAGGCCGGCATCTGCGATCCACGCTGATGCCGGCCGAGATGGGCGGAACTTGGCAGGGGAAAAAGCTATCCGTGGATATAGGCAACGGACAACGGTCCGAGCTCCGCCGAGATCTGTCGCCACCTCGCCGGCTGCGCGCCGGTGCGGGAAATCATCGCTTCGATCAAGCCGGTCGATACCGCATGCTTCAGTTTGGGGTCACCGCTTCGCATGCCGAGCTCGATCAGCTCGAATACCCTCTGGCGGTCTTCAAGCGATGAAAAACGCTCGGCGATCAGCCATCCCATATCCGAATAGAGGGCGTGCATGGCGGAGAGATCGATCGGCTGGCCGGTTGTCGATCCTGCTTCCAGGGCCGGCGCCCCAGGTATGCTCTGCGTCAGTTCGGATGTGATTGTGCTGGTATCCATCGATGTCGTTCCTTGTCCTGCTGAAATCGTTTGGCGCGACCGTTGGCCGTCAGTCCGGACGAAAGGCAGAAGCGTTGTCACTGGTGATCCAGGTTGGCCCTTCGCCACGTCCGCTGACGAGCCACGCCAGGCTGACCCCGAGCGCTTCGGCAATCATCACGAGGCGGTCGGGGAAGGGAGCGTCACGATCGTTTTCCCAGTCGATCCAGGTGCCTGCCGCGATGCCGATTGCGAGGGCGGCGGCTTCGACCGACAGGCCGTTCGCGTCGCGCGCCAGCGATATCCGGCCGCCGATGGTGTCGTCAGTCGTGTAGAACGTGTCCGGGCTGTCGATATACAACTGTCGCTCCTGCTCGATCTTGCGAAGATGCTCACCAGCACGATGGCGCTGGGGAGCATGATGTCGGAGATCAGCCTTCCTCGCCGATCCAGCTCTTCACCTGGTCGGGGTGGTCGGCAATGTACTTGTCGACTGCGTCATCATAGGAGCTCTGCTGCGCGGTAAACATCGCCGCTTCCAGATCGGGAATCGGCAGCTTCATGCGCGACAGGAAGTCGGCAACCTTGGGATATTCCGACTTGAAGTCCTTGCGCGCCAGAATGTCGACGTGCTCGGCTTCACCCAGCGACTTTTTCGGGTCGTCGAGGTAGCGCAGCTGGTGCTTGCCGAACATCCAGTGCGGGCTCCAGGCGGTGGCCACGAACCACTTTTCGCCGCGCACGGCGCGATCGACGGTGGTCAGCATGCCGGCTTCGCTGGAGATCTGCAGCTTGTAGCTGCCCAGCCCGTAATCCTTCTCGGCCTTCTCCGACAGGCGCGTTAGGCCGGCGCCGGGGTCGATGCCCTGGATGGTGCCGGAGAGCTTCTTCTGGACGTCTTCCTTCTTGAGATCCTCGATCGAGCCGATCTGGTCTGCGGGAATGTAGTCCGGGACGACCCAGCCGAGCTTGGCGCCGTCATAGACGGTGCCGAGCGTCTCGACCTTCTCCTTGACCTTGGCATAATAGTCCGCATGGGTCTGCGGCAGCCAGGCCATCATCATCGCATCGAGATCGCCGCGGCCTACACCCTGGTAGAGCGGCGCCACGTCTGCCTGCACAAGCTCGACCTTCTGGTTGAGCTTGGTCTCGATCAGCCTGGCAGCGAGCTTAGTGACGAATTCGGCGTCGGACCATGCGGCCCAGCCGATCTTCACCGGCTTGGCATCCGCAGCCATGGTCGCTGTGACGGTGCCAACGAGAAGGGCGGCGGCGAGGCCGAGGGTTGCGAGTGTTTTGAACACATGTGCTCCTTTTGTGAAGGTTCGCATTAGACGGGTCGTTGCCCGCATTGGTCTGACGCGGGGGTCAGGCGGTAGCGGTCGCCAGTTCCTCGCGCTCGGTCTTGCGGAACAGTCCCAGCCAGAAGGCGGCGCGGGGTTTTCCGAGGCTCTGGGTGATCCGGTCGAGAATGACGGCCAGGATGACAACGGCGATACCGCCTTCGAAGCCGGTGCCGACATCGAGACGCTGGATGCCCGTCAGTACCGTGTTGCCGATGCCACCGGCACCGATCATCGAGGCGATCACCACCATCGACAGCGACAACATGATCGTCTGGTTGATGCCGGCCATGATCGAGGGCAGGGCATTCGGCAACTGCACCTTGAAGAGCAACTGCGTAGCGGTGCAGCCGAAGGCATTGCCGGCCTCGATGAATTCGCCATCCACCTGGCGGATGCCGAGATTGGTGAGGCGGGCCACCGGTGGCATCGAGAAGATCACCGTGGCGATCGCGCCGGGTACGGCACCGAGGCCGAAGAACATCGCGGCCGGGATCAGGTAGACGAAGGCCGGCATGGTCTGCATCAGGTCCAGAACAGGGCGCACGAAGGCGGCGACGGAATCCTTGCGCGCCATGGAGATGCCGAGCGGCAGGCCGACCAGCATGGCGATCAGCGTCGAGGCGATCACCAGCGATAGTGTCTCCATCATCAGGCCCCAGAGGGCGATGTGATTGACGAGCAGCAGGCCGAGCGCGGTGAACACCGCAAAGCCGATGCCGACACGCCAGAGCGACAGGATCACGAAGATCGCGATGCCGACAGGCATGGGGATAGCCAGCAGGGCATTCTGGATGCCATCCGTGACGAAGCCGATGGTCGCGGCGATGGCGTCCAGCAGCGGTGAGAAATTGTCGAGGACGTAATTGACGGCAGCGTCGATGCCGTTTCCGATATCGAAGTTCATAGTATATCCGATGTGTTTGGGGTCAGCTGGCGCGATCGAGCGTTTCGAGCAGCGCCGACTTGCTGATGGAGCCGATATAGCGGTTGCGATCGCAGACGACGGGTACCGGCCATGGGCTAGCGGCGACCTTGCCGAGCACGTTCGACAAAGGCTCGGAAGCCGGAATGGCCTGGATCTCGGTCAGGAAAGCGCCGCGATAGGGGTCGGCTGCCTTGGCCCGCATCTTCTCGATCAGCGAAGTTTGGCTGATCATGCCGTGATAGGTCTTGTCGCGGCCGAGGATGATCGCGTATTCACGATCGTAGTTCTTCATTCGCTCGAGCGCTGCGGCAGCGGACACGCCTTCGCGCTCGATGATCGTCACCTGCGACTTGCGGGCAACATCGCCGGCCTTGAAGACATGGGCGACATCGACATTGCGGAAGAACGAGCGAACATAGTCGTTGGCCGGCTGGGTGACGATTTCGTCGGGCGTGCCGACCTGCACGACATTGCCGTTCTGCATGATGCAGATCCGGTCGCCGATGCGCATCGCCTCGTCGAGATCGTGGCTGACGAAAACGATGGTGCGGCTGTGTTCCGACTGCAGGCGAACCAGTTCGTCCTGCATTTCCGTGCGGATCAGCGGGTCGAGGGCCGAGAAGGCTTCGTCCATCAGCAGGATCGTCGGCTCGCTGGCCAGTGCGCGGGCAAGGCCGACGCGCTGCTTCATGCCACCGGAGAGCTGGTCCGGGCGGCTGTCGGCATAGCCATCGAGGCCGACGGCCTTCAGCGCCGCCAGTGCCTTCTGCGTGCGGCCGGCCTCGCCGACACCGGCGACTTCGAGACCGAAGGCGGCGTTGTTGAGGACCGTGCGGTTCGGCAGCAGTGCAACGGATTGGAAGACCATGCTGATGTCGCGGCGGCGAAGCGCGATCAGCTCGCTGCGCGACATGCCGGTGATGTCGCGGCCATCGATCTCGATCGATCCGGAACTCGGTTCGATCAGTCGGTTGAGAAGGCGCAGCAGCGTTGATTTGCCGGAGCCCGACAGGCCCATGATCACGAATATCTCGCCGGCACGAATATCGAAACTGGCGTCGTTGACGCCGATCGAGCAGCCCGTTGCTGCATGAATTTCAGACTTGGTCTTTCCGGCCCGCAGTAGTGCGAAGGCTTTTTTCGGATGCTCGCCGAAGACTTTGTAGATGTTCTTGAGGCTGATCTTGGTCGTTGCCGATTGTGTCGGCGCGTCTTTTTCAGTTGCAGAATTCATATAATTTGGGCGCCGAGCTCAAGAGGCTAGGCATTCTCCTTTTTTAGCCGATGCTTGTCGAGACGACAGTATTTTCTGTGCATTTCCAAGTGTCGGTTGTGTTTTCAATGTAGAAAAGCGCTATTGATTTAATCACGTATCTGGCCATCCAAGTATGGCTCTGCCATAATGGCAATCATCGACAGTAACGTCTGCGTTCGGCGCTTCATATTCCATTCGAAACCAGCGCTTCGGCGGAGGCGTTGAACGTTATGTAGGTGGATATACGCTCGATGTCCATAAAAAAATGAAATTTATTGCCAGCGGGTCATCGTAATGGCGCAAAAATAGGCTGTTTTGGGCTTCTGCGACCCTGGCGTTGTGCGCGGCTTCGGGTGAATCCGACGCTTGCGGAACTTCGGGGCTCCGAAGTCGTCGAGCTCCTGCGCGCAGTGCGATAGCTCATGCTCCATGAGGGCGCGGGCCTGAGCGTCGCTTGCAGACATCCAGAAGTTGGCATCGATCGTGATTATGAAATCAGGGACCGACCCGAACACAGCGACGACGCCTTCAAGCGCAACCTAGTCCGTCAGGGCCCTGGCCAGATCTGCAGCGCGAACTGGTCGGGCACGGGCGCGACGCCGAAGGACCTCGTAGTAAGGTTTCACAACGATATAGAAGGTGAAGCTTCCTTCACCTTCTCCATTTCCCTGCGCTCGCCTTTTGCTGTCTTTCGTTATCTTGGAGCATTGATGCGATCCAACCCCAATGCCTTCAGGCTCCAGACGGAGGAGGCCCTTCGGCGGGCGACCGACACATCGATTATCAAAGTCACTCGGGGACGATCGCACAACTGCTTTGCCGCCACAGTCTACCGTGGCTCGGCTTATTGCGTCCCAGAGAGGGGCGCCGAAAACACCAAACAAGTCTTTTCGATCCTCGCCCAGCTTGTTGCGCTCAGCGTTACCCCGGGGACGCTGCCGGTTACAAGTGACGTGCGCCTGATCCAGTAAGTGGTATGTTTAGGTGCGCCTTTCGCGATGCTTTGTGACAAGTCGCAACAGTCGGAATACTCGCATAGGCCAGCGGAGCAGCGACCATATTGACTACCGACTACGGTGCCTCCGTTCAAAGACGCGCCTACCCTGGCGCGGTCGATCCAAGATTGCGTTAAACCATTGCGCCAGTGGAAGCAGCTCGGGCAACTGATGCTTTCTTGCTTGATGGAGTCGCGCGGTAGCCGCACATATAATGGCACTTGCCTCGTCGTCTTGGCCGTGTTCGGCCATTTGTGGTGCGGAAAAATCCTGCGCTTTCTGGCCGCGTTGGCCGGAGGGCGATGATGCTCGACGTCGAGTTCACCGCCTGCGGCCCGCGCTCCGAGCATCACTTGAACGCAATACCAAGCGCGCTTAAAAACTCGAGCATGATGTCATTGACGGCACGCTGGCGCAAAATCCGGGCTTCTCTGATTTCCGTGTCGTCTGCAGCACCTTCAATTTCGAACTGCGCCACGGCAACGTTGCCTTCGCGCAGGTAGCCTTCGTCTGGCGCCGGATCACAAAAGCGGGTGAGCAAAAGCGTCAGGGCACGTTCGATGACCTCCCGATCGTTGCCTTTCAGAGCCTCTTGGAATTTGGCGATTGCGCCGGCGAGCCCGCCTTCTCCGTGTTCGAGGCAGTAGACGAGATCGTGCGCATCTTTGCGCTCACGCCGGTGATCAAAGGCAAACGCCTTGAGGCATGTGAATGCCACGATATCGGCGTAGGGGATGGATTCTGTCGAGCGGCCTTTTTCACCCAACAGATCAGCGGTGACTTCCATCCGATCGTGGTGCCCGAACACGAGCGACGCGTGAGGGATATTCACCGCAGAAACATTTCCTTCCGTCGGCAGTTCCTGCAATGCGCCACCCCGGAGCTTCGGATCGTCTGCCAAGAACTCCAGAATGACGAGAATGCCGTGCTCGGTCATGGTCTGCCAACGCCAGTTGACCTTATTGCCCTTGTCATTTTGCGCACGCTCGAAACCCATTTTTTTGAGGTTCTGCTCGAGCGTCCGGTATGCCTCTGTGTCGGCGAGGATCGACAGATCGACGACAACATCGATATCACCGGTTCCTGCATGAGGCGGGACGTCAGGCGGCCTCTTGGTGACGATGTAGCGCGGTGCAAGCCCACCGACCAGAAAGACGGAATCACGCCAGGGGCCGAGGCCGCTGAAGAGCGTAACCAGGACGCGCTCGCAGTCGCGGGTAACATCGGCACTGTATTCAGTCAGTATCTGGGGCTTTGTCATTCGGGTACCGCGAGTTTTGTCAGCCGAAGATGGTCGGCCAGTTCCTTTGAGCGACCGCTGTCAAGCTGCAGGAGATCGAGGTAGGTTTGAAGTGGATCTGTGACCCAGACATGACCGACCCGTTGGCGAAACAGAAAGTCGTGGCGTGGATTAGAGTCTATAACTCCCAGATTCCAGCCCTCTTTGACAGCCTTTGCTCCCAGTTTTCGAAGAAGGCTTTCGCCGCCATGATCGATGCGGCAATGGATTTGGGATATCTTCGAGAGGTGCGGTGCATGGATCTGCCCGGCCATGAGCCCGGAAATTTCGTAGCGAACTCCCGTCTCATCGCAGATGCGGTCAATCTCACGGATCGCCTCATCGATATTGGTCATCCGCATATAGTACGAGCGGAGCGGCTTCGGCTTGATCGAAGCGACATAGGAAGACCACTCGTCAAGCAGCGCGCGGGGATTGGAGAGTATCCTTTCCTTCGATGGACCGGCACCCTTGGAGCTCACCCATTCGCGGCGCTCTAGTTCGATAAGAACCTGGGATGCAGTTGTGGGAGATACGGATGCCCGCTCGGCCAGTTCATGCACACCGAACCATTGGTCCTTAAATGTCCAGACGGCATGGAGGGCCTTTGCGCGACTTCCAACGAACAGATTGTTGAGCGATCGAGCCTGCTGCTTCGAGGCTGGCTTTTCGACGAGAACAAAGAGATTGTCGGCCGAAAGATAGAGACTGCCGCTACGATCGAAATAACCGATCTTCTCCTCGCGCAGGAGTGCGCGTGCGCCTGGGGAAATGGTATCGGCCATCAATAGGGGGAGAACTCTGGAATTGCATGGCGGCATGGCGGCAATGTATTTCTTCAGCTGCCAGATTGCTTCCCTGACGTCTCTTGGAAAAGCTGATCTTTTGACCTCGACAACAAGTTTGAGAGGCGCATCAAAAAATCGCGCATCTATAAGGAAATCTGCGTGAGAGTTTCCCATCTGCGACTCAGACATGGGCTCGGACGTGATTTCCCCGCCTGCCTCCGTGAGGCTGGCCGTCAACTCACTCAACATATCGAAGGCTACGGACTCTTCCATAGATATTCCCTGCGCAGCAAATATAACTCTTATGCCGCATATCCGCGGAAATGTCTATATGTACTGCGCAGCAAACAAACGCAAACTGCTATGCAAAGCTTCGTCCCGCGCGGCAAAAGAGTCCGCGCCTTCTCATAGACGAGGTTCATCCGTTGATTGGCAATTGCTCCCGCTTAGGTTCGTTTCGCGCGTGAACATGCCGCAAAGACTGAAGAGGAACTGAGATGGCGACCGGTACTGTCAAATTTTTCAACGGTGATAAGGGATTTGGCCTCATTACCCCAGAGAATGGTGGAACGGACGTGTTCGTTCACGTGTCCGCTTTGCAGCAAGGCGGTTCGCTCAGAGAAGGTGACAAGGTCAGCTTCGAGGTAAACGCCAACGCCGATCCGCAAAATCGTCCATGTGGACATGGATGCCTTTTACGCGTCGGTCGAGCAGCGCGATAACCCGGAACTTCGTGGTAAGCCACTCGCCGTCGGCGGATCCGCAGCACGCGGCGTGGTGGCCGCCGCAAGCTATGAGGCGCGTGCCTTTGGTGTCCATTCGGCCATGCCGTCGGTCACCGCAAAACGGAAATGCCCGGAGCTGATTTTCGTGCCGCCGCGCGTCGACGTCTATAAGGCGGTTTCCCAGCAAATCCGCGAAATCTTCGCCGAATATACGCCGCTGATCGAGCCGCTATCGCTGGACGAAGCCTATCTGGATGTGACGGAAAATCTGAAGGGCATGGAAATCGCCACCGAGATTGCGCTGGAGATCCGTGCGAAGATCAAGCAGGTCACCGGGCTCAACGCTTCGGCCGGCATCTCCTACAACAAGTTCCTCGCGAAAATGGCCAGCGACTTGAACAAACCCAATGGCCAGGCCGTCATCACACCGAAGAGCGGACCAGGCTTTGTCGAAGCCTTGCCCGTCAAGAAATTCCATGGCGTCGGGCCGGCGACGGCTGAGCGCATGCGCAAATACGGGATCGAAACCGGGCTCGATTTGAAATCGAAGTCGCTCGCCTTCCTGCAGGAGCATTTTGGAAAGTCCGGTGCTTATTTTTATGGCATCGCGCGGGGCATCGATGAGCGCCAGGTCCGGCCTGACCGCATCCGAAAATCCGTCGGCACCGAGGATACGTTCGTCGAGGATATCGACAATCTCGACCTGGCCAAAGCCGAGCTCCGACCGTTGGCCGAGAAGGCCTGGCGGTATTGCGGGGCCTATGACATCACGGGAAAGACGATCACCGTCAAAATCAAATACTCGGATTTCAGTCAGGCGACACGCAGCAGGACCGTGTCCGGAGCCGTTTCCGACGTCGACCAGATGCTGGAGATTGCAGAGACCCTGCTCGCCTCGGTGTTCCCGTTCAAACGTCCGGTGCGGCTCTTAGGGATCACCCTGTCATCGCTCAACACCGAAGAAAGCGGGCAAGAACCGCAACTCGATCTGGGACTTTGATCCCGCCGAGCCTGAAAACGAAAAAGCCTGCCGCGGGAGGAGGTGCGGCAGGCTTTTCGAAAAGAACCGAACAGCGACTGGGAGGAGGAGTGTCGCTGTTCCTACAGACGTCCCTGGGAGGAGGAGTGGGCCGTCTGAAATTCGAAGCTCTGCGGGAGGAGGTGCATCGCTTCGATGAAAACCAGGATACCCATTCTCGCCGCACATTAAATAGACTTTGCTGCAGTGCAGCTATGCGGAAAATGCACGGCCTCTTCCTGACCAAAGAAATCTCCAGCTCAGGGCTTAGTGGCAGGCCAGACACAAAAACGCCCGCGTCATCAGCGGGCGTAGCGTCAATCAGGTTGGCTTGGAAACAACCGCTTAGCGAGCGACCGACTGGCGAGCAAGGCTGTGGATGTCGGCGCGATCGATACCGAGGTCCTGCAGTTCGCGCGAGCTCATGCGGCCGAGTTCGGTGACGGTCTGACGATACTTGCGCCAGTTATTGAAAGAGCGTGCTACGTTCATGATGATCCCCTTTCGTGAGGTCTCTTGACGCCAGCAACCATGCTTCGGTTCCAACGTCGTTTCGATGATTGGCATATAGGCCCTTGCCCGCCCGTCGATAAGGCACAAGGTCTCAGGTCGGCCATGCGCTCAAAGCATGGGGACGATCAGAAGATGGGCTGAAGGGAGCGATCAGGCCCGGAACCGGTCGAAGGCAGTGAGGCGTTTGATTGGTGGATCGGCGTCTGGATAGCGGTAGATTTCGGTTCTGAGATAGCGGAGCTCATCATCGAGCGCTTCTTCCCCAACCTCGATCCACCAGGATTTGGGACGGCCGTCGCTTGCGTCGGACCAGCGATAGCCTCGCGCCTTCAGGTCGTCCTTCATGTCGAAGGGGCTGTTCTCCGCAAAGATCCGCACACGTGACCTCTGGCTTGCTTCATAGAGCTCGGCGAAAGCGGTGGAAGCCGGTCCGTCGATTTCTCGAGCCAGGACCTCCAGAAGTGCAAAGCAATCGTCGACCGCACGATGACCCTCATGAAAATATCCTGCTTGCCCGATCAGATATCCGAGCTTGGTGCCTTCATATCCCCGCAACGACCAGTCGATCTCGGAGTTTGAGCAAGCCCAAGCCTTGCCGGAAAACAGATGAGAAAACACCTCGCAGAATGGGCGGTCGAAACTGGCATTGTGGGCGATCAGCAGATCGGCCGGCCCAATCAGCGCCTGCAACGCCGCCGTGTCAATTGACTGCCCGGCCACCATACCATCTGTGATCCCGGTGAGCCTGGTGATCTCAGTGGGAATCGAAACGCTCGGCTGTTGAAGCCCACCATAGATGCCAGTCACGTCACCAATGCTTCCTGTCGCATCGAAGGTGAAAGCGATCGCGCCAATCTCGATGATCTCATCCTTGCGAGCGTTGAGCCCCGTGGTCTCGGTGTCGAGAATGATGCCCTTGAGGGGGTACGCTGGCCGGGCGATGGGAGCGATTGCGCGCGGCATAAGTTTCTGCAGGATCCGATATCGACCTGTCTCCGACAGATGTCGGACCATGTCCTCTTCAGTCATGGTGATGGCATGCTTGTCGGGTTTGACAGAGTTGGAGGAGCCACGCGTGACCACATGGTCGCGCGGAGCTTGCTCCGAAAACATGTCAAACTGTTCTGCCATTCCTGTTGTCAAAGCCCCGCCGCCAATTTTCCTACTTCAAAACACGGCACGATCGGCAGATCAACCTTGTTGGTTGGGGGGTGCAATTTCAGCCAACCTCGCGAGCAAGGTTTACAATCTCGCAGTTCACGCAGCTACCGCTCTTGGGTTGTTGATCGCAAGCACCCTCAGCCTGCGTTCCAACGCGCGGTCACCAGATTGCCGATGGGCCAGAAGCGAACGAACGTCTGCGGCGGCTATCAGCCTCAGGGTAGAATTCCGCGCGCCAACGCAATGGATTCGGTGGTTTCGGCGACCTTGAACGGGCCGTTGCAAAGGCTCACCATGGTGCTTTCCCCCGATTTCGTATAGCAGAGCTTGGATGACAGCTGGGGCGGCGCAATCGTCGGACCGCCTGGCGCTGGTACCCCTCCGGAAAGTGAGAAGCGCGCATCAACCATCCAACCTCCTGACGCTCTTTGACGCCATCGATAGAATTTGCAATCATGGGTTATTTTCTGGGGGGACATGCTCGGACTTTGCGGAGCTGAGACTGGGGAGGGTTTCAAACATGCAACGTGACCTTTTAGCTAAAAGCGGTAGTTCGGACAGTTCCTTTAAGCGCGTACTATTGGCCGCGGCTCTCCTTTGTTGCAGCGCGATCGAAATCAACGCGGCTGAGTTCTTCGGCAATTTCTCGAGCGGACCGTCGGGTCAGTTCATAGACGCTGATCCGCGACCCTTATTTGAATTGTCAAACAACTTCAGCTTCGATGACCCGAATGGCCTCAAATGGGACGTTCCCGCCGGTGAAAAAGTAGATGGCGCATCTATTCCACAGGCCTTCTGGTCGATTATTGGAGGGCCATTCGAAGGGCCTTATCTGAAGGCATCCATCATTCATGATTATTTTTGCACGAAGCAAAATCGCACAGCTCACGACACGCACCGGAACTTCTACTATGGCATGCGGGCCAACGGAGTGGCGGAATGGAAAGCAAAGGCAATGTACTGGGCGGTCGCGACGTACGGACCAGACTGGACTCTGGAAACAAAGGTCGTGAACGAACTGCAATGCCACGCTGGACCCACCGGCAGTCTATGCACTTCAGTTCCCATAGTTGTCACGGCGACGGTTGCCACACCGGGCGTTAATCTCGAAAATCCAGAAACTTTGGCTGTCGCAGTTGGAAAATTCAATGCAATCGCTCGTAATCTCAAGACGTCGGACGGGGCAACGCTCGACGTTCTGCCGACCGGAACGGTCTCCGCCTCGATTGAAAGCATTGAAAGTAACGCTGCGAATACCCGCGAGATTTTCGCGACGTCAGCATATCGGCTAGATCCGAATTCACTTGGTGTTGTCCTTGAACCGAAGCGCATCCAGCTCGACGCCATAGACGATTGGCCGGAGAATAAGATTCCCAGCTTTTCAGACATCCAAGGTAGCGCCCTTCCGCAGGGAGGCGATGTTTCAGGTGGCATGGTGCTGGAGCCTACCGATCTCAAGGTTTTTGAACAGAAACTGGACCTCAGTCCGACGCAGTTCAATCTGCCTACCCGGTTGAACTAGCTCGCTTGGTTCGTGTGGAGTGATTTGCCAACGGATTGAAGCGTCACGCGCCACAAACGCTCACGTGCGACTTCAGTATCTCATGGCGCCGATGGGCCGATTTCTAGAACTGTGTGTCCACTTCAGAAAGTGCTTGTCGCAATAGAATCCTCGGATCGAAAAAGGACCTTGAACTGAGATGGCCAATCCACTTGATCGCATGCGCAAACTCAATAGCCGTCTGCGTTGCGTGGCAAACGGCGATTCCAATGTAAACGCAGTGCGAGCACAACAGAACGGTGCAGTGCGGCTCAAACCGGCGGCGCAGAAACTGAAAGTGCCTGATATCGTCAGCTTGACGACCGACGACAGCGTCAAGCAACTGAAGCGTGAGATCGATGCAATCGCCCGCGGCCCGAAACAGAAGGACCTGCCGAAGGATGTCGAGGTCAGCGTCTTTGTCCTTCTGAATCGCGAGAGCGCTAAATCTCCTGATCTTGTCACACGCCGCAACGGCCGTGTCGGCACAGCCACCGTAAGCATCGCGGACCTCCAAAAGCTCGACTCGGATCCCGTGGTGCAATCCATCGAGCTCGCCGAGACGCTGCGGGCGCCGGACCCTCAGATTGGCGCCAACACCCCCAGCCAACCATCCGCCGACCGCTACGTTCTCTACAATAGCGGCACAGTCGGCGTCGCCGGCAAGAACCGAACGATCGATGACATTGGCAAGAACGTGTTAATCGGGATAATCGACGTAGGTGGCATTGATTTCGCCCACGAAGACTTCATGGACGATGCCGGCAATTCACGTATCATCCGCATCTGGGATCAAGGCGGTGATGCTTTCGACCCACCGCAACTCGCCGTCAGCGAGGGGAAGGCAAGCAAAGCCCAAAGCCGCGGGTCTGAAATCACGGCCGAGCACATCGCCTTTGCGCTGAAAGAAGCCAAGGCGGCGCGGGTATCACCCTACGATCTTGCGCCGCAGTCACAGCAAATCCGCGGTTCTCATGCAACCCATGTTGCAAGCATCGCTGCGGGCCGCTCCGGTCTCTGCAAAAGGGCAAAGATCGCCGCTGTTCTCCTGTCGCTCCCCGACGCTGACAACGATCGTCGCAAATCGTTCTACGACACGACCTGCCTTGTCGACGGTCTGGCGTATCTCTTCGCGTTGGCGGAGGCTGACAAGGATATCGAGGCGATTTCGATCAATATCAGCCTCGGCACCAATGGCGGCGCACACGATGGCTCGGAGCTTCTTTCACGCTGGATCGACGCATCGATGACCGAGCCGGGCCGGTCGATTTGCGTCGCGGCCGGGAACTCCGGACAGGATGCGCTGGAATTCGAAGGCGATACCGGCATCTGGTCTGGGCGGGTGCATTCCAGCGGTCGAATCCCAGCGGCGGCGCTGCGGCGCGATCTGGAATGGCTCGTGGTTGGCAACGGTGTCGAAGACGTTTCCGAGAATGAGCTCGAAATCTGGTACAGCGCACAGGATGAATTCGACGTTGAGCTCTTTACCCCTAACGGCATTCGCATCGGGCCGGTCTCTCCCGGCCAGAGGGTGGAGAACCTGCTGCTGGCCGATCGCACAGTCGTTTCGATCTACAACGTCCTGAGTGACCCCAAAAATGGGGATAACCGTATTTCGATCTATCTCAGTCCCTATATGGGCGAGCCAATCGTGGGGATTACAGCCGGCGGCTGGAAGGTGCAGCTTACCGGCAAGGTGGTGCGTAACGGAGCCTACGATGCGTGGATCGAGCGGGACGACCCGTCACGCGGTCGGGTACGCACGCAGTGGCGGTTACCCTCGTTCTTTGGACCGGATACCTTCGTCGACCATTCGACGCTGAGTTCGTTGGCATGCGGTCCGCGGGTCATCGGCGTAGCCAATCTCGATGAGGCGCGGGAACTGCTCAACGCGTCCTCGAGCCAAGGGCCGACCCGCGATGGGAGGATGAAGCCAGAGATTGCGGCGCCGGGCACTGGGATCGTCGCGGCCTGCGGTTTCGATTCGCAAAACAAGTGGATTGAAATGACAGGTACCAGTATGGCAAGCCCCTATGTCTCGGGCGTTGCCGGGCTGATGCTCTCGCTAAACCCGCAACTCACTGCCGCCCAGATCGGTGGGGTCATCCAACGCACTTCACAACCGCTTCCGGGTTCCGGCTACGAATGGCAAAACGGCTCTGGTTTCGGTGTCATTGATCCGGGCGCGTGCCTGCGGGAGGTGGTGAGAATGGTCCAGCCCGTGGATGACCTGACCGACAGTCTTCAGAAGCGAATGAAGGGCAAAAGTTGATGCAGATCGAAGTTTCCCCTGCCGCCAGCGGCGACTGCCTGTTACTGACCTCGAGCGATGACCGGCGTCTGTTGGCCGATGCCGGCCTACCGGACGCCTATGACGAATTCATCGCGACCCCACTCTCCGAACTCAGGGCGGCGCAAAAGGAAATCGACGTCGTTTATGTCTCACACATCGACCGCGACCATATCGGTGGCGTGCTCCGGATGCTTGATGACGAGATGAAGTGGCGAGCCTTCGACCACATGCAGCTCAAGGGCAAGAAGTTCAAACAGCCCGCGATGCCCAGGCCGCCGGCGATTCGAGCGCTCTGGCACAATGCCTTCCTCGACGACATCAGCAAGTCCGAAAGCGTGCAACTGGGTAGCGCACTTGCGGCCAGTGCCAACGCGATGGCTGGCCTCAATGCCGCCGGGTTGGGTACGCCGGAAATGGTGAAGAATGCGGAGCGTGTCGAGATGCTCGCGCTCAGCGTCGGCGACGCCATCGAAGTCAACTGGCGGATCGGAGACGATCAGTTGAGCATACCGCTCAATCCAGACTTTGCCGGAAACTTCATGGTCGCGCGCCCGAAAAAGCCGATTGAGTTAGGCTCTATGACCATTACCGTGCTGGGTCCAACGAAGGTACAGCTCGATGAGTTGCGCAAAGACTGGATCGACTGGCTGAAGAAAAAGAAAGACTACGTCGAAACCCTGCGCAATCGGCACCGCCGCGATGTCGAAGACCTTCGCTCCGGAGTGTCGCCGATGGACGTCGCCCGCCGAGCGCAGGAATTGGCGCTCGCGATCGAAAAGGATGTCACTCCCCCCAATCTCGCCTCTCTCGTACTTCTCGTCGAGGAGAATGGCCGCCGAATTCTTCTGACAGGAGACGCGGGCAATGAGAGCCTGCTCGAATACCTGACCGCGGCGAAATTAATCGGAGACGACAAGCGGCTCGAAGTCGACGTGCTGAAAGTGCCCCATCATGGCGCCGACAACAGCTACTCAAAGAAATTCGTCGAGAGTATCCGTGCCAGCCACTATATTTTCTGCGGTGACGGCGAGCATCACAACCCAGAGCCAGACGTCGTCGAAGGATATCTGAAGGCTGTGAAAACCATACCGTTGAGTGACGGCGGCGACACGACATTCTGGTTCAATTGCTCGTCAGCACGCTGCGCTACCAAACACTTGAAACTCTGGCAGACGATCGAAGGGTTCTTTGGAGCCGGTGGCGTAGCTCCGGAAGCTAAGGCGCACTTCCTCTCGAAAAACGCAAGTCGACACAGGCTGGATCTGACCTGATCGCACTCACAGGTCAAAATCTGCCTATGCTCGCCTTGATGAGATTCAATCCACCGACTACACCATGCCAAGTACTTGAAATGGAACGATCTGGCCCACGCAAAAGGCGCGAAATCAAGGGTTTTCAATGGCCGATTTAGTTGCTAGGTTCCCTTTTTGTTTCGAAAAGAATAGGGCAATTCAGATGGCGAGCATTACCACTTTGACGCTCGGCAGGAACGCGACAGCGACATAGGCGTATGTGCAGATAATCCCAAGAGGGCCATGATGCGGTTGCACACTGAACCCGACACCGAATGGAAGAACATCTTTCAGCTCTGGCGTGAGAGCGGTGAGGTTCTGCCGCTGAAGGTCGCCAAGAGTTCCTGGAGCACCTAAGCTGGTCACTTCCTGATTGTCGAAGATATCGAGATCAAGAAGTGGCCCTACGGAATGGCCTAGGGTCAGTATCATTGGAAGGGGGTGCCCGGCGCGAAGGGAGAGAAAGTCAATCAGCCGGGAACGTATACGTGGAGAAAACTCTAACTGGCCAGCAACCCGGCAGAGACACAAGGAATTGTTAAACGCCTCGTGCGATATATCGATAGGCTTTGCAACCTGAGTGAGAATCTGTGGACAGGTTCATTTCCGAAACGGCGTAATGGAAATATCTGACACATTGAAATGGATAGACGCTAAGGTGCCCATGGCACCGACAAGCTGACCAACGATTAGTTCGAGAAAATGACCACGGCACAACACATCGTAGCTTTGCTGAAAAGCCATATAGACGGAGATGAAGGTCGCTTCCTCTCCGTGGCGACACAGCTTGCCGCGCATGAAGCCCGGCAAGGTCATGGCAAGCTCGCTCAAGAGCTCAGAGAGCTAATCGACGCGGCTCGCGGCAAGACGTCGACCGTCGCACGCATTGGCGCAGGTCCGGTGCCTATCACACAGCCGAAAGGCGAATTAACGAAATTGCTCGCCGCACGTTTTTCGGACACGCGACTAGCAGACATGATTTTGTCCGACGAGCTTCACGAACGGCTTGGAAGAGTGATCGCTGAACAGCGGCATCAGGAGCGGCTGAAAGCCCATGGGCTGACACCTCGCCGCAAGTTGCTCCTTGTCGGCCCGCCGGGGTCTGGCAAGACGATGACTGCAGGGGCATTGGCACATGAACTAAAGCTGCCACTTTTTACAGTTCTCTACGACGGCCTTATCGGCAAACTCATGGGAGAGACAGCCTCGCGCTTAAGACTGGTATTCGATGCCGTCGCCGCGCAACGGGGCGTTTATTTCTTCGACGAATTCGATGCGATCGGATCGCAGCGGTCCGGGCCGAACGATGTCGGCGAGATTCGTCGCGTGCTCAACTCCTTTCTCCAGTTCATCGAGAATGACCATGGCCCAAGCCTGATCATCGCTGCCACAAACCATCCAGAACTTCTCGATAAGGCGATCTTCCGCCGCTTCGATGACGTGATTACATACGAACTACCGGACGAGCGCATCACGCGCGGAATCCTGGAGACGCATTTATCCCGCTTCAAGCCAAAGAAGATCAATTGGTCGGAAATCCTCGATGCAGCCAAGGGACTCAGTCAGGCGGAGATAGCACGAGCTGCGGACGAAGCTGCAAAGATCGCTATCTTGAGTGACAAGCCGACGGTGGAAACCTCAATTCTGCTTGGCGCCTTGTCGGAACGTCACGCCACGATGCGATAAGGCGACCACCATTACATGGCCAGACCGCCTCGCAATCGATCTCACTTTTTCTTGGATGGTGGGGGCCAAGGTGAGGCCTATACCTCCCCACGTACGGTTATTTCCGGTCTTCCCCCTGCTCGAGCAAGAGCACAGCACGCAGCTAAGCTCTCTCAATCGCTTGCGACTGCGATTGCTGGCGCGCAGCAACTTATAGCGAATAGGGAGGCGGGAATTGCCGAAGGCGAACACGGCTTTTATTTGCAGTTTGATATCCCCGCGGCAGAACGCGGCGCAGTGGAGGCTTTGGAAAACAAGCCGGCTGGCATTGAACTCGTCGCCGTTCCTCAGGTCGCGGCTGGCGAGGAGAGTATCACCGCCACGGTCTTCGTCCCTGAGCGCTCCGTCGAATTCTACAGCAAAAAAGTCGACGCCTATCGCAATGAGGAAACGAAGGCAGGGCGTCCCAAAAACCAAAACTTGATTGCGCGTATTGAAGACGTTCGTCTCGCGGCCGTCCGATCACTCTTTACCGACACACCAGACCTCTATCCGCAGCCAGATCTCGCCGTATGGTGGGAAGTCTGGATCAGGGACGGAAAACTCGCATCGTTTCGAACAGTAGCCGAACGTTTAAATATTCCGCTCAAGGATCACGCTATTCGGTTCCCCGAACGGGATGTTGTGCTCGCCCATGGCACAGAGGCTATTATCGCACGCCTCTTGATCAATTCTGACGCCGTCGCTGAACTCCGGCTCGCCAAGGACACGCCATCGACCTTCTTGGAGATGGGGGCCGCCGAGCAGGTGGAGTGGGCGGGGGACCTTGTGGATCGTCTTGTCGCCCCGAACGCACTGGCGCCGGCGATATGCCTGCTCGATAGCGGAGCGACACGGGAACACCCTTTGATCGCTCCAGCATTGCCGGCTGCCCACCAGCATGCATATGACAATAATTGGGGAGTTGGCGACAGCCAGTTTTGGAACGGGCATGGCACTTCGATGGCTGGCGTGGCGCTCTATGGTGATCTTCAGCAGGCGCTCACGCAGCAAGGTGCCGTCGAATTACCCTACTGGCTTGAAACTATAAAAATCCTCCCGCCAAATGGCGGCAATGATCCGCTGCTATATGGTGCGATTACTGAAACCGGGATGACCAAGGCGGAGGCAAGCGCGCCACTTCGCAAGCGGGTCTTTTGTATGGCGGTCACAAGTGAGATAGGCCCCGCTCGTGGACGTCCCTCATCTTGGTCGGCCGCCGTTGACCAACTGACCTATGGCGGAGGAGCTCTCCGTCGTCTGATTGTCATCGCCGCTGGCAATCTCCGCGGGGACATCCATGCGGCGGAGTATCCGGATCGCAATGATTTGGAAGAGGCAGAAAGCCCGGCACAGGCCTGGAACGCTCTCGTCGTCGGAGCCTACACTGACAAGGTCAACATCATTGATCCGGCCTTTGGTGATTGGGCTCCGGTCGCGCCAGCCGGCGACCTATCACCGGCAAGCAGAACCTCGGGAACTTGGGATCGTCAATGGCCCGTTAGACCGGATGTCGTTTTCGAAGGTGGAAACTTCGCCCACGACGGGGTGAATCCGAGCTCACATGTGGACGACTTGCAACTGCTGACCACATACTACCGGCCAAACATTCGACTTTTTGATACATTTGGCGATACAAGCGCCGCCGCCGCACTCGGCGCAAACCTTTGTGCAAACATCATTTCCGCTCGTCCAACGCTTTGGCCGGAGACGGTACGGGGTCTCGCCATCCATTCTGCCGAGTGGACGCCTGCAATGCGAGACCATTTCGACGGCGCGGGGACGCAAGCCATGAAAATGGCAATGCTGCGGCGCTACGGCTGGGGCGTGCCGGACCTCTCTCGTGCCCTGAAAAGTGCCGCCGATGATGCCACGTTGGTGGTAGAGGACGTGCTACTGCCGTTCAAAAAGGAAAAATCGGTAATCAAGACTAGAAGCATGAACCTGCACGCGCTGCCGTGGCCGCGTGACGAGTTGCTGGAGCTTGGTGCTGCCGACGTCGAACTTCGCGTCACGCTGTCATATTTCGTCGAACCGAATCCTGGTGAACGCGGATGGACGCGCCGCCATCGCTATTCGTCACACTCCTTGCGGTTTGCAGTCAAACGCTCCCTCGAGAGCCTGCAGCAGTTCCGAACGAGGATCAACAAGGCGGCCGAGGCAGAAGAAGGGGGCGCGGTGGGCGCAGCTGCAGGTGGCGACAACTGGTTTCTCGGAATGATACGAGATCGCGGGTCGGTTCATTCCGACATCTGGCGCGGAAGTGCTGCTGCGCTTGCTGAACGCGATGCGATCGGCGTCTTTCCGGTTAGCGGCTGGTGGAAGGAGAAGCCCGGTTTGCAGCGTTGGGACCGAGCGGCACGCTATGCGCTCGTCGTATCCGTCAGGGCGCCTAGTGCGGACATCGACATTTACACCGCGATTGAGAACAAGCTGGAGGTCGAGATTCCTGCAGCATGAGCCGCGTTTTCCTCTGCGCCCTGGGCGATTGGTCAAGCGGCTATTCGAAACAACGCTGATGGGGAACGCTGACCTTCAATCTATTGGACTCCGGTTGGGCGAATGAAATAGAAATAGATGCGGGAGTCAGGGCTAGGTGCGGGTTCTTAAGTTTCCGTCATCGATCACGGCGGCCGCGACGGCCGGCAAGGATTGCCAACATATTTACAACGGACCAAGTTCCCTCTGCACAAAGTGCGGCTGTGCGAAAGTCCGCCAGCCGTTTGTGTTGCAAGGCCAGCGCGAGATTGACGGCGGCTCGGGCATGCGCCCGGGCTTCATCATTGCTTGAGCCCTGCAATTCCGATTGGAAAACAGCTTCGAGCATGCGCTTGGCATCTGTCGGGCTAGGCACGCGATCGTCAATCTGGGGATGCCTGGCGGGATTATAGACTTCCTGCGCAACCGTGATCAGGACTTCGCGGCAAAGCAAGCCAACGCCTTGAAACTGCTCTTCGGTCTCCGCGGAATCGAGCCTCGATCGCATCTCCTGCAATTGCCGATCAACCTTTTGCCATCCGGTCGGCTCTTCGAAGACGACCGCGCGATGCACCGCCTGAGCGACGAAAAGCGACCTTCCTGAGATTGTTTTTCCGGGTACGAGGACGAAGCCATCGGCGGCCAGCGCCTCGTTATAGATGTTCAGCAACTCCGAAACCTGCTCTTCGTCTAGACGAACGACCGGATGGAGGGTCTCGCATAAAAATCGGAGAAACTCGCCATCCGAGGCATGAAGGAGATTGAAGCGGCCGTCGAAGAACACCCAGTTATCGTCCCAATCTCGATTGCGAACCATATGCTGACGGATATCGCCGGCGGCATTGCTGTAGCGATAGTCGTACGACGGCATGGTCGAGAGATCGTAGAGTCGCGCAAGGAATTCATCATCCGAGAGGCGGCCGGACCAAAATATGTGGGCAACGCTCAAATGGTCGATGATCGCGCGCCGCGTTACGTCTGAGATTTCGTGAGCCGTCCCGCTCATATTCAATTCCTCTTTCAGCTTAGGAGCTGGATTTCGTGTTCAGCATTCATAGTTGTGACTCGGCGTGTTGAAAACTATTTGCCACGGGTGGCTGAATTTGGCCCCTTCGGAGCGATTTTGATTGGCCGCGACGGCGGCTTGCGACCTGGGTTATATGCACAAGGCATGGCTGCAGGTTGGGTGACCGATGCCCATCCTGCCGGAGCCGTATTGCCGTCTTCAATCAGACCGAACTCGTGCCGCAACATTACTGTGTCTGCTTCGGCTACGACCTGCGGCGCGCATCAATTGTCGGTGTCAGTCCGGTGGCAAAACTGCTCGACTGGTGGGTCGACGATATCTTGCGACCGGAAGCGATAACCGGCTCCCCGTCCAGTAGTATCCTCGTTCGGCGTCTTCTGAGCATGCCCAGCCTTGCAGACGCCTACCCATCCACCGGCTCTATCTAACGCCTTGATAGGAATCGAACCACAAACACTCCGGTCAAATTAGCAAGCTATTGATATGTTTGAAAATACAGTGTCAGTGTATTACTTAGGCCACGTCGGCGTCGACCCGTCTGAAACACTAATCTCCGATCGCCCAGCCCCACGTTTTTCGACGCGAACCTGCACGGCGATCCGCTCGATCATGGCAGCGACGTGCGTGATGACACCAACCTTCTGACCCCTACCCTGAAGGGTCTCCAGCGCATCTACTGCCAAGTCGAGTGTCTCCGCATCGAGCGATCCAAAGCCTTCATCGATAAACAGCGTGTCGACAAAGGACGATCGTCCTTCGAGACCTGACAGAGCCAGCGCCATCGCAAGGGAGACCAGGAAACGTTCACCGCCTGACAGGCTTCGGGTCCCACGGACCTCGTCGCCCATGTCGCGATCAATGATATGCAGCGTGAGATCGGACGCTGCCCCCCGCGCGAGCCTATAGCGGGGGGTCAATGCACGGAGGTGATCATTCGCCAGTTGCACCATGTGGTCGAGTGTAATGCCCTGCACAAAGCGGCGGAAACGATCACCGCTGGCCGAGCCGACCGCATCGTCAACTGCCTGCCATATTGCGAGTTCCGCTTCCGCGCCGTCAATTTCCGCAGATAGGTTTGCGGCGGCACGGCGTGCCTCGTCGTCCCGCGCGAGCGTAGCAGCAAGCACACCTGTCCGTTGTTGCAGGTCTCCGATTTCTGTTGCCAACGCAACGACGACTGCGACCAACGCCTCTCCATCAGTGGTCTCGTCGAAACCTTCCAACGCCCGCTGTAAGTCATTCTGGCGCGTAAGCACTGCGGTGCCGGCATCGTTCACGCCTCGGTCGATCGCCTGAATACGGACCCGCAACGCTCTGCTCAAAGCTGGGTCGGCTGCGATCAGCGCGGCAACCTGGTCTGAAGAGCGAGGAATATCCAGGCACGCAGCGTTGAATGCCTCTTCGGCTAAAGCACTGCGCCCTTTGGCGGTTTCCAATCCAGCGGCGGCCTCGTCGCAACGAGCGCCGGCCGCCTGGAACGCTGCATCGGTGGCGTATTTCGTCTCGCGCGCGAGCGCTAGCGCCTCACGGGTGGTTCGGCAAGCCTCATTGATCCGAGTCCGGTGGCTTGCTGTCGCCTCGCCATCGAGAAGTTTAGCTCTGGCGTCCGCCTTCTCTCCCTCGGCCATGCGACGTTGATCAAGAAGAAGCGCCGTCGTCGTAACCTGCACCTGCGCGTGCTCAAGCGACGCGCCCGCCGCCGCACGCTCGGGCGCCAAACGCTGGAGCGTCATTTCAAGTTGGCCAACCTGTTTGCGCAGGGAAGCATACTCCGTCGCGATTGTTGACAGCGTAAGGCTGACACCGGTGGGATCGACATCGAGGTCGTCGATGGCCAGACCTGCTGCAGCGAGAAACGGCGTGATTTCACGGCGAATGGAAATGAGGCGCTCAGCAAGGCCCGCCGCCTGAACCGTGTACTCCGTTGCCTTCAATTGCTTGGCGTGGAAATCAGAACGTCTTTGGTCGATGGACCGCGCGGTCGTCTCGATCGCCTCGCCGAGCGCGTCATGCTCCCGTTGCAAACCGTCAATCTCAGTCCGAAGACGGCTCGCGTTCGCGAGTGGAGATGCAATGGCTGATCGTTCTGCGATCGCGACTGAGATATGGGCCGCCAGTTTCGACGCAGCCTGGTCATCGAGAACGGGAGGTACACCCTCCTCGATCCCAGCCTTCGTGCAGAGATCGTTCAAGGACGACAACTGTTCGCCATAAGCGCTGTTGGCAGCCAGAATTTGTCCGCGCGCCACATCGATTCCGCGGTTTGTCTCCGCCTGGCGAGCTTCTCCAGCGGAGAGCGCGCGCGTTGCGGCGTCCAAACGCTGGCCCGTCGTGGTCAACGCGGCATCGAGTTCTTCGCGTCGGCGGCGAAGCCTAGCAGCAATTTCATTCAGCGCGCTGGGATGCGCAAGATGCGGATGGTCGGTGCTGCCGCACACCGGACAGGCCAAATTTGGGGCCAGCAGGCTGCGCAGATGAATGGCCTCAGATGAGACAGCCTCGTCGGCGAGCTCTGCGATTGGAACAATTTCCCCACGTGCGGTCCGATCGCGGAGCTGGTCCGCTTCGGCTTCAACAATTTGGCTTTTCGCCGTGCTTACCTCTTGCGCCGCCAGTATGTGTTCCGATTCTCGCCGTGTTAGATCTGCCGATGCTCGAGTATGCCGGTCGCAGACGGTACTTGCCTCGCGCAGAGCCTCGAGCGCGCGCTGCAGATCGATGTCTCGTTCGTGGAGCGTCGCCTCGTCGATGCCGGCAAGACCGGCTCTACGATCAGCGATTTCACGACTTAGGCCATTCTTTCGCTCACGATCCTCGGTGAGCTTTTCCAACAGGGTGGTTATTTCACTTTGCAATCGCGTCGCTGTTTCTTCCGCTCCAATGGCCGCCACCGTGGCTGTAGCGTGTTCCTGCTGGAGCGCTCCCCGCTTCGCCAACAAGTCCATCGCATCGCCAAGACGATCAGCAAGAAGAACGCGATCCGATTGATTGCTTAATTGCGCCGCGGTTGTGCGGTACGATTCTGATGTCTGACCGAGAGCCTGATCAATTATGGCCAGCGCATCGGCCTTATCGCGCAGTGTAGCTTCCGCTTGCTGCGATTTTTCCACCGCATCATTAAACTCCGTCCGAGCTGTCGTCAGCTCGGCGTCGAGCCTCTCGGCTTCGCTCCAAAGGGGACCGAAGTTCTTGAGGACGTCTTCTGCCGCTACGTTGGCGGTTACAGCGTCCGCCAGTTGCGTTGTAGACACTGCATCCAGCGTCCGCGCTTCCTCGCGCGCAATGAGCAAGCCGTCGAGACGGGTCTTGGCCTCCGCCGCCGTTCGTCGTGCATTTTGTACATCAGCCGCTAGCGGACGCAGCGGCTCGACGAGATCGAACTCGGCAAGAGATTGATACTCATTGGCGGCTGCTTCGCGTGCGGCGCGCGCTGCGACCGCCTGGGCCTCAGCCCGTGCGAGATCGCCGCGAGCAGCAGCGACGCGCCTGAAATGATCCAACCGCTCGCTGTGTTGATCGCGCTCAGCTCCTTTTTGAGCAATGGTCGAAGCAAGCTGGCTTTGCTCCTCCAGCAGCGCCTGCATGGCTTCGTCATTAAGAAGTCCAATGTCGTTCCGACGCTGCTCCAATTGCTCGACAATTCTTCGTCGTGCGTCGGTGCCATCATGAACGCGGACCGAGATCGTTGCGTAGATTTCGGTGCCTGTGATCTTCTCGAGCAATTCCGCGCGCTCGCTCTCGGCGGCGAGCAGGAAGGCGTCGAACTCGCCCTGCGCGAGGAGCACCGTTCGCCGGAACTGATCGAATGTGAGGTCAGTTCTCGTCTCCACCGCCTCGCGGACCAGAGTCTTGCCGGTCGCGACCGCACTGCCGTCGTCAAGTCGATACAGCGAGCGCTGCTCATTCTGCAGCCGCCCATTTGCTCGCCCCCGCGCCCGATTGGCCTCCCAGCGAACGCGGTAGCGTTCGCCATCCTGCCCGACGAAATCCACCTCGGCATATCCGCTCCCAGCCCCGCGACGCAGGATCGCTCGGCCATCATGAATTGAAATCGCCTCTCCGCTGGGATCGGGGGTATTTTCACGACGGCTAACAGAGACGCGCGGATACTCGCCATAGAGCGCGAGGCAGAGCGCGTCGAGGATGGTCGATTTCCCAGCGCCGGTCTCGCCAGTGATGGCAAAGAGGCCGGAACCTGCAAGCGGCTCTGCGGCAAGATCGATCTCGAAGGGAGCGCCAAGACTTGCCAGATTCTCGCCGCGGATAGCCAAGATCCGCATGGCTATGTCTCCGCCCGTGCCCGATGGAAGACATCGAGGTGAGCAGAATCCGGGGCGACGCCGAGGGTGCGTTCAAATGCGAGCTTGAACAGATCCTCCGGATCTCTTTCCGCCAACCGCATCATCGGATCGGCGAGGGTCACGTCATTCAACGCCCCGAGCATTGCCGCAACACGGGTATCGACGATGCGCACTGGAAAGCTCTCTGCGATGCGGTCGACCTCCTCTCTGAACCCGGGCGATAACCCTTCGCGGGCAAGCCTGACCTGGACGAATGGCCGTTCATGAAGCGGTAGGTCCGATGAGAGGTCCATTGCTGTCAGATGGTCGCCAAATTCGCTTAACCGCATATCGCCCGTTTCAGGAAGGCGGATGAAGGGAACTGGCCGATCAATCGAGATGTGTTCAGATAGAACCGTTGTACCGTCGAGGCTCACAAGAGTGACCCCATGCGCGTATGGCAGCTCCGTCGCGGACAAGGGGATCAGTGAACCGGAATATCGGACGGTATCACGACCGATAGCCTGAGCCTTATGCAAGTGGCCAAGCGCCACGTAGCTCGCTTCTGCCGGGAACACGTCATGCGGCACGGCATGCTGGCCACCGACCAGAATTCGCCGCTCTGCGCCTTCCGATTCGATACCTCCCGCGACATGGAGGTGTCCCGTTAGGACGAACGGTAGACCATCCATCGGTCTTCGCAACGTATCGACCAATTCGGCATAGAGGCTTCGCACGCCAGCGATGACGGGCGAGCCTGCTTCACCATCCAGCCGTGTCAAATTCGGAAGGCACGCTGCGGTTGGGTAGGAGACTGCGAGCACGTGAGCAGCTACCGCACCGCTTGCGTCAGCGATAGGAACGAGATGGCGTACGGCCTCGACCCGCCCTTCACGCCGCCGAACATTGCCCACGACGCGGATGTTGAATGCCTCCAACAGAGGCCGCGGCGCTTCCAACCGACCAGCGGCATCATGGTTGCCGGCAGCGATCACCATAGCCATGCGCGGATGTGCGCGTCTCAGCCGCACGAGCGTATTGTAGAAGAGCTGTTGCCCTTCCCCGGAGGGATTTTGGCTGTCAAACACGTCACCGGCGATAACGAGGGCGTCGACATCTCGCTCCACGACGATCTCTTCAAGCCGCTCAAACACCTTACGGTGCTCGTGCTCCCGCGAGAACCCACGTAAAGTTTGACCGATATGCCAATCAGCCGTGTGCAGAATACGGATCATTCTTCCTCCGGCAGTTGCACCGGAGCAGAGCCCGACCACGCTTTCGAAATTGAGTCCCAATCGACATTCCGTTCTTCGGCCAGCGTCCAAACGTTCCAGAAATCCGGATCTGCCGACTGCGGCCTCTGTGCGTCAGGCAATTCGTCCACCTCCACCAGAACCGGGATCGGCGCTGCCCAACCAAGGAGAACGGCCTGCCTGGAAGGCAAACTCGGCAGCTCACGCAAGAGTCCACCGACATTGTCGGGGACGAGGCGTGCGACGAGATTCTGGTCCGCATCATTGACGATACGGTGCAGCAGAAACGTGTTGCATTGGGCGAGAACCGTTGGAGAAAGCTCTGATGGTCGCTGCGACGAAAGGACGAGCCCAAGCCCGAATTTGCGCCCCTCGCGGGCTATACGCTCGAACACTTCGCGGCAGAGCTGGGTCGGAGATGAGGCAGGGCCGTCATCGTCCTTGCCGCGCCGAACGAATGTATGCGCTTCCTCAAGAATGAGGACTGTCGGCAAGGTCTGGCCCTTCGGATGGCCGCGGCGGTATCTCTGAAGCGATTCGAAGATCAGCCGCGCCAAAACGGACACAACGATGTGGACGATTTCGGATGGGACGAGAGACAGATCGACGACCGCGATCTGGCCGTTACTCGCGCCATCGTCGCCGACATAATCCTTCAGCCAGGTTTCGAAGGAAGTCGGCGGGTCGCGACCAATTACGGCGCCGAGCCGCTGATCGGCGAGCATTCCGCGAATCCGAAGTCCGAGCGTCGAGATAAACCCTGCGAGGTTACCTCCCTGCTCGGTTGCCACCCGATCAAGATGTTCGGCGAGAATGTTTACGTCAAAGAACTGTGGAGCGTCCTCACTGATGAGGGCTGCGTGACCGATATCCGGCAGCGTCTGAGCCAATGTATCCAGTGCGCTGCGGATCGTTTCCAGGTCGGAAATCGCAAAATCGTTGAAGAAATTTCCAGATCGTCGGCTATCGACAATCCCTGTGATCGTGGTGGAAATCGCGGCAAGAGCGCCGCTAGCTGTAGCGAGGGCCTCCCCGCCAAACTGCGAACAATCTGACGCGATCGTTTCAAGGAGCCGCGCGCACTCGAATCTCGGTCTCGGAGCCCCCGCGAAGGCCTGCGTGCCGGTGTTCAACATCGCCGATATCCGGATCGAATAGGAACCAAGGTAGCGGCGGATCATCGCCTCCCTGGGCACTCCCTCCGTTTGACCGGCCTTCAGCTCCCGCAGCCCCTGCATAAGCAACGGGCGTTGCGCCCCTGGTTGGGCGTGAGCGACCGCGGTCCACTCGTGCCCACTCCAGAGCCACGCAGGGACATCGAGCGGCCGCTCTCCATCTGCAACGGGTGGAACGCGAAACAACCGTAGCTCGTCTCCGCGATCAGCGAAGGCCCTGGCGTATTCGCCATTTGGATCGAGGATGATAAACCGCGCGTTGGGCACCCCCGTCTTGCCGGCATCCTTGATGGCCTTCTCGGCGGCCTCCATGGACCATCGAATCAGGCCCGCTACCGTGCATGATTTACCGCTGCCGGTGTTTCCCAATACCGCCAGGTGCCGGCCGAAAAGCTTGTCAGGGTCGACCATGATGGCCGCGTTCGATGCCATCGGAGAGGAGCCTATTCTGACTCTCTTATCGTCGTCCCTCGCGCCCACGATGGCTTCGACCTGCGGGGGTGTCGGGATAAGGACTTGGTCCCCCACTGACGGAAACGCGACCACGCCACGAGAGAGTTCGTATCTGGTCATTCCCGAGGCGCGGTCGCGCCGAGATGTCAATGTACCCACTGGCGATAGCGACATCTTCCGTAGTGGAAATGGAAGATCGATCAGGCCAAAGTCTTTCAGGCCAGAGCGCTTTGGATAAGGAGAGCGTTCGATCCCAATCCAGGTTATGTAGGCGACTGTCGCACCGGCTTCATTTGGGATGATCACATACCCATTGAGGCGCGGAAACCCCGCCGGCACTCCGGTATTCAATGCTGTGGAGTGCGGAGCGTCCAGTTCAAGGAGCACCCGAACTTCGTCCGGCGCAACCGACTCGACGACACCGACAACAAGGCCCGACAGTCGTTCGATTGGAGTTGTCATGATCGCCTCATACCGGCCCGGTTGCAGTCGCTGGAGGCGGTGAGGCAGGCGGGTCGCTGAGTTTTGGATCGCCTGGACGATGCTTCAACAATTCTGTCATTCGGCCCGATATGTAGTCGAGCGCCGGTTTCGGCAGGTAGCTTGCAACCAACGTTGCAAGATCCGAGAAATGAGGGCCGATCAGCAACGAGACTTGCGCATCTCGCGTCTTTTCAACGAATGCTTTGAGGCGATCGTCAGCCGAATAGGCCATGATCACCAAATGGGTCGACGGGATCGTGAGCATATCGAGCAGCACTCGATTGACGTGATCGTCGCCGAAACCATAGCCATAGGTCACGACAACGGCGTTAGGTCGGCAAGCTGCTGCCGCAAAATCGCGAAAGAGCTCCGCATAGGGATACTGTGTTGTTTCGACGTCCTTCGCGGGATTGGGATAGATCATCACCGTGTCGACGGGTTTTTTGGGAATGTCGGTATGATCCGCAGGCGCTCCGAATGGGATGCCCTTGCGATAGATTCGCCGCTCGTCCTTATCAAAAAACCAATCCAGTGAGCCGTGGAGCTTAGTCAGGCGAATGACGCCCTCCATGAACCGCGGTTCTCCCCGAATGCCGGGTGGATTGTAGTGGACATCAACTTCAACGCGCGACGCGCGGAAGACCGGATTCAGCGCGCCGACGAATCTGTCGATGATCCGAAGACCCGCAAAGTCGCAACCATGTTCGATCAGGCGGTCGTAGTTGGTTGTGAAGACGTGCAAACGTTCACGGGATGCAGCGCGGCTCGCAAAACTCAGCAGGAATGATTGCAGAGCGCCCTGGGCAGCATCTTTCGATGTCGGATCCTTTCCAGCAACAATCCCGCTTTCCGTCTTCAATAATGAAGTGAGGAAGCCAGACATCTGGGCATCAATCCCATCCTTGAGAGTTTTTTCCGCTCCCTTGTCTATGACCCCCAGGCCCTCGAGCAGAGCAAGCGCACTTCGAAACTGATCTTCGATGTTTGCCGCACCTCTTTTCATGGCCGTCGCTCCGGCCTGGGCGTGCGCATCGATGGCGGCGTCATAAGACGTGCCAAATGTAACCTTGGCCATGCCTGTGGCCCCTACGCCCGCGAGATAACCAATCGCTGCGGTGAACCCACTGCCAAGCAGTAGGTTGAGGTGCTCTGCTTGGAAGACAGCAGAGAGCCACGGCTCGATGTGCTTTCGCGCACTATTGGTCAGAGAATCCAGTTCATCTGGGTCAGTGGGTAGATCGTCCCAGGCGCCAGAGTGGCTGCCTACGCGATAAAAGTGCTTCTTATCCATACTTCCCCCCAACCGCGACAGCGGCTCCTTTCTTCGTCAGTCGCGCCATGCGGGACGGAGAAATTTTCTCGTTCCGCTACGCCTCATTGATTGCTTCCCCCGGCGACCACGGCCCGCTCGGCGGCCAAATTCGTTCTTCCTTCAATCCGACGACCAGCGGCATCAAGAAGAGGCGAAGATCGGCGACGGTAGCGGCGAAAGCATCTGGTGCGGCTGCCATCCGGTCCCGGTCCAGGAAGGCGCGCCATTGAGCGGTCCATGCTTCCGCGAATTCATCGGTCAGACCGACCGGAACAACAGACGGGAGGACCGTTCCGCGTCGTTCGAAGGTCCGCTGAATTGCCTCGACAAGGGGAGCCTGGCGAAGTTCGAATGTTCGGGAGATCACCCAGAGATCATAGAAATCCTTGAGCCGGCTATTGGCCACGCCGAGCGTTACGAGCGCTTCGAATTTCTCGGCCACCACCGTTTCGACCGGATATGCGCGAAGGCGCGGCGTTGGGGTGTCCAGCAGGGTGGGATAGTCGATCTCGACGGCCGCAGGTGTAATGGCGTCGCCGAAACCAATGTCGACCTGGATCGGAATACGCGCCCCGGCGATGGTTGCCGTTGTGCGGACCCGCACACCACCATATTCCGCCTCCTCACGGATCGGGGCCGCCATCAGCGCGGCGACATCAAACGTCACACCGTCATCGGCGACCGGCTGCGCACAAATGGCCCGGAAGGTTTCGGCAATTGCCTCGGCGTCGCTTTCGCCGTGGCCAAGCAGATCCAGATCGCGCGTGGGCCGAAACGGATCGGCGACCCAGGTCACGAAGAGCATCGCACCTTTGAGGATGAAGCGGTCGCGGTGCGGCGACGCGCTTAGCCGGTAGAGCAGACGCTCGAGCGCATATCGCGTCAGGAGAATCTGGAAATCCGATCGCTCGGCACGTGCCCGATCGAGGAGCCGCGCTCGCACTGATGCGCCGATGTTGCGAGGCTCACGCGGCATCAGACACCATTGCCTCGACGTAAGGACGCATGATCGACCAGACCCGCGCCTTGCGCGCGTAACGCCAGATTTGATCCGGTTTGCATCGGCGACGGCGGAGACCCTCGCGCAGTCCCTCCATCGCGACGTCGAGGCCGATCTTCGTCCGGTAGCGAAAGCAATCGACAATTGTCCTCGCCGGATCCGTGATGGGAACGTCGACATTCTCGATGCGGTGACGCTCGACCCCATCGGTCAGTGCCGACCCAGTGAAGCGCACGAACCGAATAGGCGGATAATCGATCTTGGGCCGCCAGGCGGCACGGTCGATCGCCATCCATACAGCCGACGGCATCTGCAGCGTCAGTTCGTGGTATTGGAGGGCTGAGGTTAGGCAGACTACGCCCTTTGGAACCAGAACCGCCGCCTCCGCCAGCGTATGAGCAGCCTCGACGTGTGCGTCGGGGAGTTGATAGAGGCCCCGTGCCGGGCGGATGACCGCCTCCTCCCGGACAAGGCGCGCAAGCGTCTCCGGGCCGATGCCTTCGGCAACGAACTCCTTCAGCCGGAGCATACCCCGGGCTTCTAGGAGCTTCAGCGCACGAAGCCGCTGGGCGTTAGTGGATGGCATGGACGGTGACGTTTCCTCTGCTCTTGCAGATTAAAGCAGAGGTTTTATCACGCAAGCACTTGTGTGGAAAGAGACTATCCGCCGATCTACACTCGCGATCTGAAACCTAGATCGCACCTGATTCATCTGTTAGCTCGAAAAATTTCGATAAAAATCTCTCAGAGCTATCCGTCGGCGACAGGAATTGAACGTCGATAGCTGCGGGCTTGATTCTTGAGGGCACCGTCCAATAATCAGTCCCTTCAGGCATCAGTTGAGCTTGTTCCGCCGCCAGAACTCGAAGGTCGGCCTGCTTAACCTCCGGCCTAGCATTTAAGTCAAGATGAAAGCGCTCAAAGATGGCCGCCTCCACGTTCGACTCGATTTCTTTGTATTGAGGCAACAACTGCTTTAACGGCCGCGTTATGTCTCCAAGAAATGCTTCAGTTGCATCGTGGAGAAGTGCCTCAAGCTTGTAATTTTCAGCTGTTTCATAGACGTAAAGAGAATGCTCTGCAACAGAGTAGAACTTCTTACATTGACCGGCATAGCGGCAAATATTTGAAAGTCCTTGGGCGATATCGAAGATCGTAAACGCACTGCCCCATGGATCTAATAGATCGAACCAATTGCCGCTGGCGAGCATGATGCTGGGGCCGGATTTTACTTTGATAGCGATGTTTGAATTCATGATGTCCCCTTGAGCGAATCACATCAACGCTGCTACCTATGGTGATAATCATTCACTCTGAGTCGAGGAGCAAGAGTTGAAAACGATAATAGTTCTTTCAGGCCCAATTGCCGTTGGAAAAACTTCTTTCTCCGATGCTTTAAGGGAACGCTACCCCGCAGACAAAGTTTCCACGCGAAATTATATTCTCAAGGTTAAGGGTGTTGCGGATGATCGTGCAGAACTTCAGAAAGCCGGAGCGGAACTGGACGCTGAAACAAATGGCCGCTGGGTTGCCGATGTCGTCGAAGACGCGCTTCGAATGACAACGCGAGAATACCTGCTTGTGGACTCAGCCCGTATCGCAGGGCAAGTCGATGGCCTGAGAGAGCGCTTTGGAACTGATCGCGTCCATCATTTTCATCTCACAGCTCCTCGCGCTGTTCTCGAAAAGCGCTACCTTTCGCGTTCTCGAGAAACCAGGGAATTCGAAACGTATGCTGAGGCGTCCGAAGATCTAACCGAGGCCTCGGTTGAGACTCTCCAGGCAATCGCTGATGTGATCGTCGACACCGGAAGGTCTGATCCATCGTCGTGCGTGACTTATGCAACCGCTGGCCGCTTAAGCGCGAGCTCAAAGTATGCCGGCTATGTTGATGTCTTCGTCGGCGGGCAGTGGGGGAGCGAAGGCAAAGGAAATATTTGCGCATTGCTGGCAACGGAATACGACGTCCTCGTGCGTGTTGGCGGACCGAACGCCGGACACAAAGTTGCGGACCCTGTCTACACTTACCGTCAACTTCCGTCAGGGACCGGCTCGAACAAAAATGCGCGAATATTTATCGCAGCAGGCTCAACTATCTCGCTGCCAACTCTTCTCAAAGAATTAAATGACCATCCTTGGTTAGAGCCAGAAGGATGGCTTTCCGTCGACCCTCAAGCGATGATCATCGAACAGGGCGACATTGACATTGAAGAGAAGCTTCTTGAGAAGATCTCCTCGACTAAGCAAGGCGTCGGCTCTGCAACTGCGCGGAAGGTCCTCGGCCGCGGCGCCACCCTTGAATGGGGCCCGCAGGTCAGACTCGCACGCGATGTCGAAGAGCTTAAACCTTACCTGAAAAGCGTTCGAGTCGAGATCGAACGTGCCCTTGCAGGCGGGCAACGCATCATGTTGGAGGGCACCCAGGGCACCGAGTTAAGTATTCATCATGGAAGCTACCCACACGTCACTTCGAGAGAAACATCAGTCGCAGGCTGCCTTTCAGACGCCGGTGTGCCGTACAACAGGGTGCGCAGAGCTGTGCTCGTTGCACGCACTTATCCTATTCGCGTAGGCGGTCCCTCCGGCCCGATGGGTGTGGAGATGACACTCAGCGAAATCGCCAAGATCTCAGGCGTGCCGCTCAACGAGATCGACAAAACGGAGAAAGGTAGCGTATCCGGCAAGACCCGGAGAATCGCCGAAATCGACTGGGAAAAGATCAGGATGTCCGTCTACGTCAATGGCGCAACCGACATCGCTCTAACCTTCGTTGACTATCTTGGCGTCGAAAACCGATCGGCAAAAACTTTCAATGACCTATCTGAGAAAGCGCAACAATTTGTCAGAGACGTTGAGCGAGTTTGTGGCGTGTCTGTGTCCTTGATCTCGAAGGATTTCGGAGTGGCTGGGCTAATCGACCTGAGAGAATGGAAATGACCGAAGAAGAACTCATCTCGTTGTACCCGCGGCTATATCATATGGCTCATAATGGTGCTTGGCCGGCGATTCAGCAGCACGGTCTTTTGAGTGCAACAGCTCTATTAGATCTTTACAAGATTGCAGGGGGCGAGCGGTACGCACTCGAGTCTCAGCGCAGGCCAGAGTCGGTGCCGCTGAAATCGAAAAGTTTGCTTGGCGCCGTTATTCGCGATCAAAAACCAATGCAAGACCACTTGCTTCAACGTTGCCTTAAAGACGGCCTGGCTCCAAAAGATTGGTACGAAATTCTGAACTCGCGCAGCTTCTTTTGGCTCTCTGCGGCACGTATCTGGCGGCTCTTAAAGGCTAAAGCCTATCGCGGAGCTCCCCAGACAGTTCTGACTATCGACACTGCGGGATTGGTCGCTGCACATAGAGATCGTATCTGGCTCAGTCCTATCAATAGTGGTTCGACGCTCTTTAACCCGCAGCCCCGAGGCAACGGGACGTTTCAGCGGGTCGCTGAGTTCCCTTACCGTGAGCGATCGAAGTCGCGATCAAAAGAAAATAATGTTGTGGAGCTTGTCGTCGACCATTCAGTACCTGACCTGGTCGACCACGTCCTCGCGGTTCACAAGGTTGAGGGAGACAAGGTTCTCGGTGAGATTTGGCGCAGCTACCGGGCGACTGACGCTGACCGGCCTTAGTCGTCTGGTTGCGTAATGGTTTTTCTTTTCGCGGGATACTTTGCCTTTCGCAGGAGATCCGCAATATGACTTGTTAGGCCGATTCCGCCGGCAATAATAATACCCTGTCCTTCGACGAGCCGTCCAAGCAGGTCCCTCAAGCGCTCGATTCCCGCCGCGACGTCGAATTCAATCCACATGGCAGCCTCGCCAGGGACGATCACGTCAGCCTCTGTAAAGGTGGCGCCGCAATGCAGTTGCACAATCCAGACGATATCGCCATCATGCACCCATTCGAATCTCACGGGTCCTAACCGGTTAGACAGTGCTGAATATGTTGCTTGAACAGCATCCAGCACAAACGACGGCAAAGTCTCAGGCAACTGCAGCCCAAGCATGAACTGGTCGCCTTCCCCTCTGCGGCCCTCAACGATGACTTTACCTCTCGGGCCAGCTAACGCGGCACCAGAATACCTCGCTCTGACCGCCGCTTGGCACAAAACCGACCGAATGTTTGAACCCTCGGGGTCTTCTTTCGCCAGCAGCTTAAAGGGGTCCTGCCAGCCTTTAATGGTAGTATACAATCCCGGTTGGGGCTCTGTTGGCGAGGTACGGGTCCATACCTCATGAGAACCGGTTTCTTGGCCAAACGTAAATGGAGCCGTTCGTCTACCAATTACTGTAGTTTTTGGCACGGGCATCCCTAAGGCGGAAGCAATCATCAAGCCGAAAGCCTTGTCACCTAGATGCCGGCTAAAATTGTTTGGCCAGCTGAAGGCGGCCGGAAGAAAACCGGCGTCGGTAACTTCGTACTCCCATAAGATTGTGTGCTTCTGATTATAACCTCGTGGCTTCGGGTGAAGGCTGAACTCTGCCCTAGCGTTGTCAGGAAAATTGAAATCAGGCGCAAAGCCATACACAGTTTTCAACACTTGCGAAGCGATGGAGACAGGCAAAGACGCAACCCCCGGCTTTTCCACGCAACGCGGCGTGTCGTCCGGAGCGAACTCGACAACCTGCCCCTGGACGACTCCCGATACGCCGCCATCATGTATGTCGATCGTCTCGTTGACAATGAGATGAAGTTCCAGGGCGGCTAGTCGTTCAAGGACCGCCAAAACCTCACCGACGTCTTTTAGACCGTAGACGAACTCTTTGCTTCGAGGACTACTCGGTTCATAACTCCTAACGTTGACCATCTTATCCGAGCTATGCGCCAAAAGCGCATCCACCGCGTCTCGAGCACTCGAAAATCGATGGTTAGCATCGAAGCCGGAAACTCGACTGTAACTTTGTCTAAGAGCGCCTTTTCCATTCGGTCGGAACCCGACGAACTGAGCCACGTTCGCTGTTGCCGCAAGCGCGTTCAGAATTTCGTCTTTGTGCAGCGCCATTTCAAAGCCCTCTTCTCTGTTCGCTCGGGCCGCTCTTAACCAAAATTGGCATCAGATAACAGTGTTCCGGCCTTTTAATTCTCGCAATTACATCGACGTCCTGTGAGTTGATGCCGGTGGCGACGGCTGGCGACATCCGACCCGGACGTGTATCGGCGGCCGATCGCGAGTCGCAGCTAAACAATTCCCCAAGCCCGAAACCTCCCCCTGCCCGTCATCTCCCTTAGACCCAGTTCACCCACAATCCGCCGCGCCGCCTGCGGCGTGACCCCGAGCGTCTTCACGACCATGCTGGCCGAAACTAACGGCTGCGCCATGACGAGCTCGACCAACTCCGGCAGCTTTGACGACGCTCGTCTTCCCGTCAATTTGCGTTCCATCATCTGTCGCGCCAGCGCCAGCCGATCATGCTCCTTGAGCCCGATCTCGGCGGCCGCAATCAGCCCGCCGACGATGGCCAGCAGCCGCTTCTCCCGGTCGCGATGACGGCGTCGATCGACGGGGATGGTTTTGAGGCCGAGATTGATGGCCGCGAGATGGGCACCGGTGGTGACGCCGGCGCGGCGCAGGATCGAGGCCGCCAACAGTCGGCCGAGCCAGGGCGCATGCTGCAGCACCGAAAATTCGTTCCAGGCATCGAGAGCGACGGTGGCCTGCAGCAACGCCGGCAAATTTTCGGCCTGCCGCAGCACGCCGCGCCATTCTTCCAGACGCTCGTCCTCGTCCCAGTCGAGATCATAGACCAGTGGATTCTTTTCCGGCTCGCCGGCCCGACCCGGCCTCTTGGCTTCTTCGATGACCGCGTCGGATCGGGCGAGCACCGCATCAATGGCGGCATAGTCAAGGCCGGGGAGACTTTCGCCGCCGTCGGCATGGTCCCCCTCCCCTTCCGGAACGATCGCGCCCCCTCGCTTAATGGCGTCAACCGCCTCCGCCTTGTCAGTCCCGGCCGGCGTGATCTCCGCGGTTTTCCGTAATGTTCGAATGCCCTCGGCGGATAGCGCCCAGTCCGGTGACTGGGCAGCGATGCGCCGGCGTGTACGCAAGACGTCGCGGGCAATTGTCAGCTCATGGGTGGGTGTGCGAATATCCCGGGTGGCGTCATGGAGGACGAGATCTTCGAGATGGACGAGTTCGCCGTCGATCCACAGCGAGGCGCAGGCATCGGCAAAATGGGAGCGCTCGGTCCAGCCGCTCCCGACCGATGAGCGGGCAATGCGCTCGTCCAGACGCGTGAGTGCGATGCCCGCATCGAAAGCCGGCCGCATCAGGGCTGTCATGCTGATTTTCGTAAAGTCGTAAGCCATTGAAATCATGGTAAATGATTTCTTATAGGAACTCTATTTAAATATTACAGTTCGCCACATGGTATGATTGATAGTTGGCGTTCTAACCATCGATAACCAGCGTTTATCGATGGTAGTTGATCTGGAGTCGCAAATCAGAAAGTATCGGGGCAAATCACGGTCCCAGCGGCCGCCAGAACCGTCCTTTTGGAGCGTCCGTGACCAAAGCCAAGACATCACTCACAGCCGTAGAGCGACGTGCCGAAGAACTCGACACCATCGCCGCCGTGCTGCCGATCGAGCGCCGCGACGAACTCGCCGAGCTGCTCACCGACCATGATATCGAGACCCTGCGCCATCTGGTCAACCAGGGCATGGGCGACAACACCTTGCGGGCGCTGACCTCGGATCTCACCTATCTCGAAGCCTGGGGACTGGCGGCCACAGGAAAATCGCTACCGTGGCCGGCGCCCGAGGCGCTGCTGCTAAAGTTCGTTGCCCATCATCTCTGGGACCCGCAGCGACGCGAGACAGACCCCGATCACGGCATGCCAGCCGTGGTCGATGAGAACCTTCGGAGCCAGGGGTTTCTCAAATCCGTCGGCCCGCATGCGCCGGCGACGGTGCGCCGGCGACTGGCGAACTGGTCGACACTGACTAAGTGGCGCGGCCTCGATGGTGCCTTCGCCTCCCCTGCCCTCAAATCGGCTATTCGTCTCGCCGTTCGCGCCGTCCCCCGAATGCGGGGTCGCAAGAGCGCCAAGGCGGTCACCGGTGACGTCCTGGCCAAATTGTTGGCAACCTGCGCGACCGACAGTCTGCGCGATCTCCGTGACCGTGCAATCCTGATGGTTGCCTTTGCCTCCGGTGGTCGGCGGCGCAGCGAGATCGCCGGCCTGCGCAGCGAGCAGCTGATCGTCGAGCCCCCGATCGAAATGCTGGACGGTCCTCCCCTTCCCTCACTAGCCATTCATCTCGGCCGCACCAAGACCAGCACAGGTGAGCAAGACGATATCGTCTATCTCACCGGCCGGCCGGTCGTGGCGCTCAATGCCTGGATGGCGGCCGCGAAGATCGAGAGCGGCAGTGTGTTTCGGGCGATCGGGCGTTGGGGGACGGTTTCGCGGCGGGCGATCGATCCGCAGTCGGTTAATGCGGTTCTCAAGCAGCGAGCGGCGATGGCCGGGTTGGAGCCTGGGGAGTTTTCCGCTCATGGGCTGCGGTCAGGCTATCTGACCGAAGCGGCAAATCGCGGAATCCCGCTTCCTGAGGCGATGGAGCAATCGCGACATCGATCCGTTCAGCAGGCTGCAGGCTACTACAACAACGTTACAAGGCGGAGCGGGCGCGCTGCACGAATGCTGTGAAAACAGTCGGCCCAAAGAGGATGCTGAGGCTCGCCGATGTAGAGTAAGACGAGGGCGTTGCCGTTAATCAGCCGCCCGCGGAGCTCCTCCCTCGCAAAACTCCAGAAACCGCGACGCCGGATCAGCGGTCTCCTCGAGCTCGACTAGAAGCAAATACGTGCAGCCCCTGTACCTTCACACCGCTTGGTGTCGGTCACGTTAGTCGTCCCTCAGCGGGCGCAGATGGAGCATCACGAGGGAACCTAGTACTCGCGAAACGGGGATGCTGCTGATGTCTCTAAGCTTCTGGTCTGCATCCTCTCAGCCGCATCGAAATTAAATGCGTCGATGGCGTCCTTGGGGCCGGCCGGCCGGCTCTAAGAACAGGTCCGTCAAGACAATTGGGGCGATCTCGTGAGGCCTTGATCGATAAGGATGGCAAAAAACGTAATGAAGGATGTGGCGGTCGTCCTGCTTGCGCGCAAAGATGGCCCAGCACGGGATGAGGGGCGCAGGGCTCCGATAGTGACTGACAGCCTGCTGTCCGTCGGACCCAAGCGGCTCGGGAGGTGGTGAACCGCTTGAACACTCTGAGGGTAATACTGCAATGCAGAACATTGAAGTCCCGCGCTTGCACCGCGCACATATCTCGGCCTGCAAAAAAAGGGTAGTCTTGGCGAACCCGGCCTATCCGACCATTCACATGCAGTCAGACTCAGGCCTGCAGGTTGTCCGCAGACATCTTGCCGGACTTGCGATCCTTTACCAGCTCATAGGTAATTTTCTGGCCGTCGTTGCCGGCCGCGCATGCCGGCCCGCTCCACTGCGGAAATATGGACGAACACATCGGCGCTGCCGTCGTCCGGCTCGATGAACCCGAAGCCCTTCGTTGCGTTGAACCACTTTACCGTACCGGTCGCCATGACGTCTTCCTTTGATCAATCGCATTGCCGAAGCGTGCTCGGCTGACACTTTTTTTGCGGGCTGCACTGATAGACGCTTCTTGCCGCGGGGAAAGCCCATACTCACCGTCGAGGTGTCCCGGTACTCCTCGCTCTATCGCCGCGACGATGGTGCTACTTGTTACCTCGTTGTTTCACCCGGATGCTGATCGGACCGCCCTCGGCCTGGCGAATCTCGAACTGGTTCGTCTTGCGGATAAGATCGCTGAGTTTTCGGAAGCCGAATGTACGCGGGTCGAAATCCGGCGCCAGGTTCAACAACTGCTTGCCGACGGTGCCCAGGTTGACCCAGCCGTCATCGCTATCCTCCTGGGACAGTACCTTCTTGATCAGCGGCACGGCCGATGTTGCCGGCTGCAGCGGCTTGTCGGTGGAAGCAGTATTCTGCTCGTCCTTGATCGTGCCAGGAAGCAAATTTTCGGTATAGACGAACCGCCGGCAGGCCTGGCGAAAACTTTCCGGTGTCTTCTGCTCGCCGAAGCCGAATACATCGACACCCTGTTCACGGATCCGGGCGGCAAGCCGCGTGAAATCGCTGTCCGAGGACACCAGGCAAAAGCCGTCGAACCGACCGCTGTGCAGCAAATCCATTGCATCGATGACCAAAGTGATATCGGAAGCATTCTTTCCCGTTGTATACGCGAATTGCTGCTGCGGGATAATCGCGTGCTTTGCGAGTACGTCCGCCCAACCCTTGGAGCGCGTGCCGGAAAAATCACCGTAGATGCGACGCACGCTCGCCTCCCCGATTTTGGCTACCTCTTCGAACAGCCCGTCGGCGATTTTAGCGGATGTATTGTCCGCATCAATCAGAACAGCCAGGCGCGGAGATCGAGTTTCAGACGGCATTGCTCTTCCTCATTTTTAAAACGGTCTCGAAGGCCAGCAGAGCCTGGCTCGGACCAGGCAAGCAACTTCATTTAACTCGCCCATCGGACCGAGCGAAAACCTGCCTCGTCGGATGATGTCAGTAGCCGCCAGCCGAGTTGATCTACCCTTCCCCGCTCCAGCATCCGCCGATCGCAAAACCCTGACAGCTGTCAGGGTTTTGACCAGCCGACCACAAGCATAGGCAACCAACTATCCCGTCCTGCGATTGCTATCGCCATCGACCCGAAGCAGCGCCATAAGCGCCGGGCCAAGTGAAAATTCGCCCCGTGCCGCCTTCCGTGTCAGGTCTCGCAGATATCCGCCAGGCGAGTTGATGTGCCCTGCCCGCTCAAGGATGCAGGCGATCGCCGTGGCCGCACTTTCCGGCCCCATCACCTCGCAGGCCTCCTGATAGGCTGACGGGCTGACGCCCAGCATCGACCGGACGACCACCGCTGCACCCATCATCTCGCGCCAACTTCCGATCGTACCGCCCGGGCCATATATCGCGATCTCGGGGCAAGCCCGCATCACCATGCCAAGTGGGAAATTCCGGACGGGCTCCCGCTTCGGCCGATCATCGTCCACCGGCTTTGCGCCCTGCTCGTTTTCAGAGCTAGGTTCAAATTCAGTGATGGATTCGGTGTTTGAATTCTGTATGTGACGCCCATTTTGGTCACCATTGGTGCTATTATTTTCGTCTTTTTGCTGCATTTCCAGGATGTTGACAGCCTCCTGCAGCAAGAGCTCCATCTCGTCCAGGATTGAATTCACATCACTGAGGGTCGGAGAGCGCGGAATCCTGCCTACGAGACCGATGTACATCGCTTCGATGCTTTCCCAGTTGCCTGACGCACCTTCCTCGATCGCGGCAGAAATGAGCTTTCGAACGTCACGCCGGCATATCGTCAAATTTTCCTTCGCCCGACGGAGGGCGAAACGATCTGCAACGACCTGTTGTGCCATCATGGCAAGCTCATCTGTTCGCATGAGCAACGGTGACAGATCAAAGCCGAATGCGCTATCGATCGCACCCGCCTTGTCCTTCCGGGCGTAGCGCTTTCCATTCGCGCTGTCCTTCCGCACGATCAGTCCTGCCTCAACGAGAAGGGCCAGATGTCTGCGAAGGGTAGCGCCGGCGATACCGTGCGCCCGAAGCGTCAATTGTGTGTTGGACGGAAAAACGATGAGCTGCGCATCCTGGCGCAATTCGGTGTCTGGATGAAAGCTCAGGAGCGCGTCAAGGACGGCCAGGCTGCGATCCTGCAGGCCAAGCAGCTCCCTTGCTTCGGATGCGTCCCGAAAGACTTTCCATTTGTCTGCTGTCTTGCCCGGCTTGATCTTACTCGTCTCGATCTGCCGCTTCACCAGGGCAAGCGTCGCCGGCCGCCGCCCAAAGGGCGTCGTCACACTTCCAATCTGCATTTTCTTCACCTTCAAAAAGGCAAAAGAAACCTGCTCACCAAATTACGGTGCCAAAGACTCTTGACTGGGATTCGGGGAAATGCGATTCTCTAGTTGTCACACATTGAGAGAGGCTTCCACGACGGCAACGTTTGGGGGGCCTTTTTCTTTTGCAGTTCGTCCTTTTTTATCTCCAAACCCTGACAGCTGTCAGGGTTTCTCGTCTTCTCGCAGGCGGACAAAGCGCTCCGTTAGCGCTGGGAGCTCCGCTTCAACAAACTTCAAAAAGTCGACCCCGAGTGAACCCTCAGCCGAAATTCGAACCTCTTTCGAGGATATCAACAGGGCGCCAAGCTTCGTTCCGCTCTTGTCTGTAATCGGGCTTGGCTCTCTCCGACCAGCCGATACTGGCTTGATGGCGTTCAATGCACGCTGAAACCTTTGATCGGACGTCTCAACCGCATCGCCCCTCCTAACCAGTGCTGCCCTCAGGGCATCGAGCGCTCCCGTGTCGCCCGCAACCGCCTTGGCAAGGTCGAGCCAACGTGGCCGCCCGATCTTCGGCGCTCGCCCAATGGCCTCGATGATATCCGCGGGAACGATCCTGTAGACATTCCGCATCCGAGCCAGTTCTGCGTCCTCGATCGAAAGCGCAGCGTAGATGTGCCGAGGCTTGATCCCCGCATCATCCATTCGGGAGGCAAACAGCGCGCGCTCGATCCAGGTGAGGTCTTGGCGACCCGCGTTTTCGATGCCTTGTGCAAGAACTAGGTCGAGGTCGGAAATCTCGACTTCGAGAGCGCGAACAGGCCTGTCAAGCTGCATGGCAGCGAGCCAGCGTCGATGACCGTAAACGATCTGATAGCGACCTGGGGACGAAGGGTGTTTGCGAACCTGGACGGGAACCTTTTGCCCCTCAGTCTCGATCGACCGTTTGAACGCCTCGAAGCTCGTTGCGTCATCGTCCGGCAGTCTGTCCGGATAGGGGGATGGGTCGATGAGCGACGGATCCAACTCGCGAACCGAACCACCGCCTGACTCCACGATAGCCTTCAAGCGATCTCGCTCTGTTCGAATGTCGTCGATTGCTCGGTGTGCAGCACCGATCACACCTGCTCCGACACGATTTCCGGGAACCGGGGCAGCGGCCTGCGACGGCTGCTGTTGATCCGCAGCCTGATCGCTTTCCAGCTCTGCGGAAAGCAACCCGAAGCTGGCGACAATCGACTTGCGAGGGGATTTGCTCATGTCCGCCCCCAGCTCTCATTGACGAGGCGAACAATCGCCTCGTTCACAGCATCTACCGCCTCGCGGGCACGCTTGTGAGTATCGCGTCCGATCTGTCCTAATTCGAGCTCGTATACCGAGCGTTTCGCCAAGCCGGCTGCTTCAACGGCGGTGCTTTCAATGGCGGTCGGCAATAATACATCGGAGCCGAACAGGTGCCGAAGCATCGCAACGACTTGCGACTGCGGCGCGTCATTGGGGTCGTGTCGTGTAACCAGATACCGGATGAAGTCCTGGTCCAACTGAGCGCCGCTCTCGTTCAGAACACTAATCAGATCACCCATCATGAGAAGGAACTGGCTCATTGACGCGACGTCCAGCATGGCTGGGTGGACCGTAATGATCATGCTAGTCGCGGCGTATATCGCGCTCAAGGTCAGAAAGCCGAGGGACGGCGGAGTGTCGAGAATCACAATGTCGTAGTCCGCCTCGACTTCCAAAAGGGCGAGTTTCAGCCGCTCAAAGAAGATTGCGCCGGAGCTGGACTTGTTCGCCAAGATCCGTGGCGTTTCGTGCTCATACTCCATGACTTCAAGATTGCCAGGAATGAGGTCGATGCCATCGAAATATGTCCTGCGAATTATATGGCGGATGGGACGACGCTCGGCGTCATCGTAACGCAAAGCGGCATAGATCGTTTCATTCGACCCGACATCAACTTCTGGCTGAGCACCGAACAAAGCGGACAAGGATGCTTGCGGGTCCAGGTCGAGTGCGAGGACGCGATACCCATGAAGGGCGAGATAGTGGGCAAGGTGGACACAGGTTGTCGTCTTCGCGCTGCCGCCCTTGAAGTTGGCTATCGCAAGAACCTGGAGGTGCTCCCCGGCACGACGACGAGGAAGGAATCGCAAGGCGTCTGCAGGTTTCTGCATCGCGAACAATTCACGCAGTTCATTGATCTGGTCCAGTGTGTAGACGCGATGGTTATTTTCCAGCCTACTGGGAATCGGCCCACGTCCTTCGGTGGACATGAGCTTCAGGGTGGAATCGGGTATAGACGTCAGCTTCGACACTTCGTTGGTCAGAAAGGGACGCAGGGTCTTTTCCGATTTTGGCGGATACATACGAGTTCTGAGCTGCTGCAATTGCCCGGACAGAAGCCCGGCATGGCGCATGATTTTGCTGCCGGCATCTTCCTTCGAGCCAACACTTGCTTCTACTCGGTTTGCTATCGCCATCTGTCCCTCTTGGCGGCTTTTCGCCGGTTTACCGGCCATTGCCCGCTAAAAATAGAACACGATTCTCCGAACTGGTCCAGAGGTTTAGGGTTAACAAAAGGTTAACGACCGGGGACAATCTGCATAAGGCTGTTCGGATTTTTGCTTTTCCGCTCCGGGAGTTAGCCTCAAATGCCCGGCTCCCTGATCCCGGAATGTTCTCCTGTGAATCCTACAAATCCAAACAGTGTAGCAGCAAGTGGATTAGGCGGCTCTGTAGCGCCGCACCCCTTATGAGCCGCGACTCACCTCGCTACGTGCATGTTGGATCTTACAACTGCCCTCCGATTCCAAACTGTGCTGATTTCCCGCCGACCAACAACGACGGAGAAAGATCATGCGGGCTCTCGCGCTCTCAACACCCCGGACGATCCAAGAGGCGCATCTCCTACACATCCACTATCAGCTTCGTGCTCGGGTCTTTTCCGATCGCCTGGGTTGGGAAGTCGATGTAACGGCGGGGTGCGAGTCCGATCGTTTCGACGCGCTTCGGCCGACCTATATTCTCGCCATCGCAGAGACCGGCGAATTGGCGGGGTGCGCAAGGCTTCTTCCTGCGCTCGGACCGACAATGGTGGCCGACGTTTTCCCGTCGCTGCTCCCCGACGGCCAACTCAAGGGGCATGCCGCGATGATCGAGAGTTCTCGCTTCTGTGTCGACACGGCTCTCGCGGAGGGGAGGGGCGCCGGCTCGGTCCATGAAGCGACGCTGACCATGTTCGCTGGCATCATCGAATGGTGCGTGGCAAATGGGTACACTGAGATTGTTACTGTGACCGATCTTCGGTTTGAGCGCATCCTCGCCCGCGTGGGGTGGCAGCTGCATCGTTTAGGCGAACCCAAGAAGATCGGCGTGACGACGGCCGTAGCGGGCACGCTGGCCGCCGACGCAGACATGTTCCTCAGGCTTCGCCCCTCCAACTACCGTTCTGAACTCGCCCCCTGTCAGCCAGGCAGCGTAAGGAGAAATCCGTGAACCAGCTTCGCTCTCACCCTCGGCTCGTCCGCAAACTTCAGGAGGCGCTCGGCGACCAGCTTTGTGTTGCCCTGGACGACGCGAACGTCGTCGAGATCATGCTTAATCCGGACGGAAAGTTGTTCATCGAACGGCTCGGTCACGGCGTTACGCCCGCCGGCCAGATGTCGTCGGCTGCAGCGGAGATGGTGATCGGTACAGTGGCGCACGCGCTTCAGTCAGAGGTCGACACGGAGCAGCCAATCATCTCCGGCGAGCTGCCAATCGGTGGCCACCGCTTCGAGGGTCTATTGCCCCCCGTCGTCGCCAAGCCTGCCTTCACGATTCGACGCCGGGCATCACGCCTCATTCCGCTCGAAGACTATGTTCGGACCGGCGTGATGACAGAATACCAGGCCGCCACGATCCGCAGTGCCATTTCCGCGAAGCTGAACATCATCATTTCCGGCGGAACGGGCTCGGGCAAAACGACGCTTGCGAACGCAGTGATCTACGAGATCGTCAACTCTGCGCCAGAGGATCGCATCGTCATCCTTGAGGATACCGCGGAAATCCAATGCGCGGCCGAAAACGCGGTTCTCCTCCATACCAGCGATACGATCGACATGGCCCGGCTCTTGAAGAGCACCATGCGCTTACGCCCCGACAGGATCGTCGTGGGCGAAGTCCGCGACGGCGCGGCCCTTACATTGCTCAAGGCCTGGAACACCGGTCACCCTGGCGGCGTGGCGACCATTCACTCGAACACCGCCATGTCGGCGCTACGCCGTCTTGAGCAGCTCACGGCCGAGGCAAGTCAGCAGCCGATGCACGAGGTCATCGGAGAGGCCGTCGACCTGGTCATCTCGATCGAGCGGACGCCGCGCGGCCGGCTTGTTCGCGACATCATCCAAGTCGAGCGATTCATCAACGGACAGTACGAGATCGAATCCGATCAACTCACCGACGAACAGGAGGCGCGCCATGTCGCGTAAGCATACCCTCATCGCCGCCGCGCTCGTGGCGGCGCCAATCGTTCTTGCCTCTGTCGCGCCGGCGCTCGCCAGTTCCGGCGGCAGCCTCCCATGGGAAGGGCCACTGCAGCAGATTCAGGAATCGATAACCGGCCCGGTCGCGGGTGCGATCGCGCTTGCAGCCGTGGCCATTGCCGGCGGCATGCTCATCTTCGGCGGCGAGCTCAACGATTTCGCACGGCGCCTTGTTTACGTCGTTCTCGTCGCCGGCATCCTGCTCGGCGCCACCAACATCGTCGGCCTGTTCGGTGCGACCGGCGCTTCGATCGGGCTACCCGACGAGCAGGTCACGTCAATTGGTTCGAACGGGGGAGGGGAGGGAGATGATGGCTGAGTCCGTGTCCGGCTTGCGACGCAATCGCATCCATCGTGCCCTCTCGCGCCCAAACCTTCTAATGGGCGCGGACCGCGAATTGATGCTGATCACCGGCCTTGCGGCCGTCATTCTCATCTTCGTGGTTCTCACGGTCTATTCGGCGCTCTTCGGCGTCGCCGTCTGGATCGTCATCGTCGGGGCGCTCAGGATGATGGCGAAGGCCGATCCGCACATGCGGCAGGTCTATATCAGGCACATTTCCTACAAGCCCTATTACAAGGCGACCACTTCGCCGTGGCGACGGTATTGAGGAGGCGGCCATGGTAGCTCTCAAACGCTTCCGGGTGACCGGCCCATCCTTTGCCGATCTCGTTCCCTATGCCGGCCTTGTGGACAATGGTGTCCTCCTCTTAAAGGACGGAAGTCTGATGGCCGGCTGGTACTTCGCGGGACCGGACTCCGAAAGCGCGACGGACCTCGAGCGCAACGAGTTGTCGAGGCAGATCAATGCCGTTCTGTCGCGGCTCGGAAGCGGGTGGATGATCCAGGTCGAGGCCATCCGCATTCCGACGGTCGACTATCCCACAGAAGACCGTTGCCATTTCCCGGACCCGGTGACCCGCGCGATCGATGCCGAGCGTCGGGCGCATTTCGCGCGCGAGCAGGGGCATTTCGAGAGCAAGCATGCGCTGATCCTGACCTACCGGCCACTTGAGTCCAAGAAGACTGCACTCAGCAAATACATCTACTCGGATGAGGAAAGCCGGAAGAAGTCCTACGCGGACACGGTGCTCTTCGTGTTCAAGAACGCGGTGCGTGAGCTTGAGCAGTATTTTGCCAACACACTTTCGATCCGGCGAATGGAAACCCGCGAAACACTTGAGAGGGGAGGGGAGCGAATTGCCCGGTATGACGAGTTGCTCCAGTTCGCCCGGTTCTGCACCACCGGCGAAAGCCATCCAATCCGGCTTCCCGACGTTCCCATGTATCTCGACTGGATCGCCACCGCGGAGCTTGAGCACGGACTGACGCCAAAGGTCGAAAGCCGTTTCCTCGGCGTCGTTGCGATCGACGGTCTGCCGGCCGAAAGCTGGCCGGGTATTCTGAACAGCCTTGATCTTATGCCGCTGACCTATCGGTGGTCGTCACGTTTCATCTTTCTCGATGCCGAGGAAGCTCGACAGAAGCTCGAACGCACGCGGAAGAAATGGCAGCAGAAGGTCCGACCGTTCTTCGACCAGATATTCCAGACACAAAGTCGATCCGTCGACCAGGACGCGATGACTATGGTGGCCGAGACCGAGGATGCCATCGCGCAGGCCTCGTCGCAGCTGGTTGCCTATGGCTATTACACACCGGTCGTCGTGTTGTTCGACAGCGATCGCGAGGCACTGCAGGAGAAGGCCGAAGCGATCCGGCGGGTGATCCAGGCGGAAGGATTTGGGGCGCGCATCGAAACGCTGAACGCCACCGACGCCTATCTCGGTAGCTTACCGGGCAACTGGTATTGCAACATCCGTGAGCCGCTGATCAACACCAGCAATCTTGCTGACTTGATTCCGCTGAACTCGGTCTGGTCCGGAAATCCTGTTGCGCCATGCCCTTTTTATCCGCAGAATTCGTCGCCCTTGATGCAGGTTGCGAGCGGATCGACAGCGTTCCGTCTGAACCTGCATGTCGATGATGTCGGCCACACGCTGATCTTCGGCCCAACCGGCTCAGGCAAGTCGACGCTTCTGGCCCTGATCGCCGCGCAGTTTCGCCGGTACGAAAATGCGCAGATCTTCGCCTTTGACAAAGGCAGTTCACTTCAACCCCTGACGCTCGCTGCTGGCGGCGATCATTATGAGATCGGCGGCGACAATGCGGAAGAGGGGAGGGCCTTGGCCTTCTGCCCGCTCTCCGAACTCAAGAGTGACGTCGACCGGGCTTGGGCGACGGAATGGATCGAGATGCTGATCGGCCTGCAGGGCGTCACCATCACACCCGATCATCGTAACGCCATCTCTCGGCAGGTCGGACTGATGGCGAGCGCCTCTGGTCGCTCGCTCTCGGATTTCGTCAGCGGCGTGCAACTGCGCGAGATCAAGGACGCGCTGCATCACTACACCATCGATGGGCCAATGGGCCAGCTGCTCGATGCGGAACAGGACGGCCTCACGCTCGGCGCCTTCCAGACCTTCGAGATCGAGCAACTGATGAATATGGGTGAACGCAATCTCGTGCCGGTGCTGACCTACTTGTTCCGCAGGATCGAAAAGCGTTTGGATGGGTCCCCCAGTCTGATCGTCCTCGACGAGGCGTGGCTCATGCTCGGCCACCCTGTGTTCCGCGACAAGATACGCGAGTGGCTCAAGGTGCTGCGCAAGGCGAATTGCGCTGTCGTCCTTGCGACCCAATCGATCTCGGATGCCGAACGGTCCGGGATTATCGACGTGCTGAAGGAATCCTGCCCGACGAAGATTTGCCTTCCGAACGGCGCCGCTCGTGAGTCGGGCACGCGAGAATTCTACCAACGGATCGGGTTCAACGAGCGCCAGATCGAGATCGTCGCTACCGCCATTCCGAAACGCGAATACTACGTCGCCACGCCGGAAGGCCGGCGGCTCTTCGACATGTCGCTTGGGCCGGTTGCGCTGAGCTTTGTCGGCGCGTCGGGCAAAGAGGACCTGAAGCGGATCCGCACGCTGAAATCCGAACATGGCCGCGACTGGCCGATCCACTGGCTTGAAACAAGAGGAGTTCACGATGCCGCATCGCTACTCAAATAGATGGCTCGCCTGCTTGGCGGCCGCGGCTCTCACGATCGGAGCCGCGGGCTCAGTGCATGCCGGTACCGCCACCGGCGCCGCGACCGAATGGACGCAGCTCGCCAACAATGCGCAGCTCGTGGATCTCATGAAAAGCTCCGGCATCCAGGTCGACAATCAGCTGACCCAGATCAGCCAGCTTGCAGAGCAGATCCAGAACCAGCTGAAGATCTACGAGAACATGCTGCAAAACACGGCGCAGCTTCCTGACCATGTCTGGGGTCAGGTCGAAAGCGATCTCAACCAGCTGCGCAGCATCGTCGACCAGGGACAGGGCATCGCTTTTTCGATGGGGAATGCGGACGACGTTCTGCTACAGCGCTTTCAGAGTTATGCCGATCTCAAGACGAATTTGCCGAGCAACGCAACGTTCTCCTCGACCTACCAGTCCTGGTCGAACACCAACCGCGACACGATCGCCAGCTCGCTGAAAGCGGCGAGACTCACGGCCGACCAGTTCGATAGCGAGGAAGATACGATGTCCTCGCTGCGGTCGATGTCCGAAACGGCTGACGGGCAGATGAAGGCTTTACAGGTCGGCCACGAGATCGCCGCCCAGCAAGTCGCGCAAATGCAGAAGCTTCGCGGTCTCGTCTCCCAACAGATGACAATGATGGGAACCTGGCTGCAGACGGAACAGACCGACAAGGACCTGGCGCAGGCGCGCCGGGAAAAGTTCTTCAACGCCGAGGTCAAGAGCGTTCCGGAAGGCCAGAAAATGGAGCCGCGCTGGTGAGCCGCCCAGTCCTGATTGCCTTGCTGCTCGCTATCGCTGCTGCATCCTCTGCGGCGACAGTGCTGATCGTCAATTCTCGAAACGCAGGCGAACCTACGCTCACCGAGGAGCAACGCGCCGCCCGGGAGAAACTCTTCGGCTCCAGCAAGGAGCTGCCGCCGATCAAGGAAGGTCAGGAGATGCGCCCAAGATGGTGAAGGCTACTGTCGCACGCTCGTTCCTGATGACAGGTCTCTTTTTCCTCGCCTATGCCGTTCCCGCGTTCGCACAGGAGGGACAGGTCCTCACGGAACTGGAAAACCAGGTCTCATCCGCTGCGAAGGGGTGGGAGACCACCATCATGGAGGCGGCGAAATCCTTATTCTGGATTCTCGCAACGATCGAGATCGGCATTGCGGCCGTCTGGTTGGCGATCCAGTCAGCCTCGCTGGACAGCTGGTTCGCCGAACTGGTGCGGCGGATCATGTTCATCGGGTTCTTTGCATTCGTTCTGACCCAAGGTCCGACCTTTGCGCGAGCGGTGGTCGACAGCCTTTTCCAGATTGGCGCCGGCGGCGGTTCAGCTTCGCCTGCTGAAGTGTTCGACGCCGGTATCCGCGTCGCCTCGCAAATGTCGCAGCAAGCACAGTTTGGGGTGTTCGAAGACAATGCACTCGCGATTGCCGCCGTTCTCGCAATGGGCATTGTTGTCATCTCCTTCTCGCTGGTTGCAGCAATTTTCGTTTCGGTGATGGTGGAGATGTATGTCGGCTTGCTCGCCGGCATGATCATGCTCGGCCTGGGCGGTTCATCCTTCACCAAAGACTTTGCCGTTCGCTACCTCGTCTACGCCTTCGGCGTCGGCATGAAGCTCATGGCTTTAGTGATGATCGCCAAGATCGGATCGAACGTCCTGCTTGGCCTTGCGCAAGCTCCCACTGCCTCGTCGGATCAGTTCGTCACGACCTTGGCCATCGCCGGCATTTCCGTCGTGGTCTTCATCATCGCCATGTATGTCCCGAACATCATCCAGGGCGTTGTCCAGGGCGCATCGGTTTCCGGAGGAATGGAAGCGATCCGCCACGGCGGGCAAGCGGCGTCTTTTGCCGCCGGTGCTGGCTTCCTCGCCGCCGGCGCTGCCGGCGCGGGCTTCGCGGCTGCACAAGCCGCACGAGCTGGCGGTTCATCCGTTGCAGGTGCCGCTCTTCGCGGCATGGGTGCGAGCTTCAGTTCCGGCGCGCAAGCAGCCGGATCAGCCGCGAAGGAAAAGGCAATCGGCTCTCCGGGCGCTTATGCCGGGTCCATTCTCGGACTGGCCAATGCGAAGCTCGATGAACAGCGCGGCGGTCATAGCGGACCGAAGCCTCCTCCCGAACGCAACGACAAACCATAACCGAGACAAGGGAAGAATAAATGGCAGCGAACCGCGCCCCGGAAAACCCGTATCTTGCCGCCCGCCAGGAATGGAGCGAACGCTACGGCTCCTATGTGAAGGCCGCAGCCGCATGGCGCATTGTTGGTGTCCTCGGTCTGGTCATGGCCGTCATCGGCTTCAGCTACGCGATGTATCTGAGCACGCAAGTGAGGCTGGTGCCTTACATCGTCGAGGTCGACAAGCTCGGAACCGCAGTCACGGCAGGCTTTCCGGAGCAGATCGAGTATGCCGATGTGCGCGTAGTGCGCGCCACACTCGGCAACTTCGTCACAAGCTTTCGATCAATCACGCCGGATGCGGTAGTGCAGAAGCAATATATCGACCGCACCTACGCCCTTCTTCGCACGTCCGATCCGTCAACAGAGAAGGTCAACGCCTGGTTTCGAGGCAATTCTCCGTTCGAGAAGGCGAAGTCTTCGACAGTTGCGATCGAGGTCAACAACATCGTGGCGCTCTCGAACCAGACCTATCAGATCGACTGGACGGAATACGAGCGGGACCGCAAGGGCAAGGAAACCGGCACACGGCGTTTCCGCGGGATCGCAACGGTGACGCTCACCGCGCCACAGGATGAGGCGACGATCCGCCTCAATCCGATCGGCCTCTATGTCCAGGATTTTGACTGGACGGCACAGCTTTAAGGGCAGGGATTCTTTCAATGAAAAAAACGGGATTGATCGCGGCCGCCGGCTGCTTGGCCGGACTCTTGCTTGCGGCGGGCGCGCAGGCGCAAAGCATGACGAGCAACGAGATGAAAGGAACAAATCTTTCCAGAAAGTGGCGCGGCACACCGGGACTGGTCACGACAGGTCCGGACGGAAAGGTCATTTTTTTGTTCGGCGAGACCCAGCCGTCCGTCGTCTGCTCTCCTCTACAGGTCTGCGACATCGAACTTCAGGGTGGCGAGATCGTTCGCGACGTCCTCGTCGGCGATACCGTGCGCTGGAAGGTAGAGCCGGCCACCTCGGGGGCCACAGGCGGGAAGGCGATCCATCTGATCGTCAAACCGTCGGAGCCAGGCCTTCTCACCTCGATGGTCGTCACCACTTCACGGCGAACCTATCATATCCAGCTCAAGTCCCATCCCAGCCAGTACATGGCGCGTGTTGGTTTCGAATATCCGGAGGATGTGTCGACCAAGCTCGCCGACATCAACGCCCGTCTCGAAACGGGCGGCATTCCGGGCACCGCGCCGGACAAGCTGAACTTTTCCTATTCAATCAGCGGCGGTGCTTCGTGGAAACCGAAGCGGGTCTATTCGGACGGGGTGAAGACCTACATCCAGTTCCCGAAATCGATCTCCGGCCAGGACGCGCCGGTGCTCTTCGTCGTCTCCGGCGGTCAAAATCGTATCGTCAACTACCGGATGAAGAACGACATGATGACCGTCGACTATGCGATCGACAAGGCGATCCTCGTTTCAGGAGTCGGTTGGCGGCAGCAGAAGATCACCATCCGGCGGGGAGGCTGAACCATGCGGAAGCTTCTCGCATTTTTCGTGGCCGCCCTGCTCTCAGGTTGCCAAACGGCCGACGACGCGCTGACCACCAGTTCCACCCCGGTAGCCGTCACCGGACCGGCTGCAAGCGCCATCGCCGGTGACATGGCAAGTCGTCTCGCCGAACAGATCGGCCCGGCCGGTGCTGCGACGACGATCAAAATGGAGAAGGACACGTCGGAGTTCGCGACCGCCCTCGAGGCGGCCCTGAAGGGGTGGGGCTACACGGTCGTCACGGACGGCAAAGTCGCCAAAGACGTCAAGCCGGTCGAGCTTGCTTATGCAATCGAGGGCTTCGACGGGCAAGTGCTGGTGCAGGTCTCGACGACTTCCATCGCTCTTGGCCGCGCTTACACGCCGACGGCGGCGGGTGCTGTGCCGGCCAGTCCCCTTTCGATCATGCAGCGCAACTGACGGAGATTAACATGGTCCAGTCGCTCCAGCTTGGCACGTCGAGCCAAGCCGACGATCAGAATGGCATGCGCCGGCTCAACCGGCTGCCGATCATCATCGCCATCATCGTCATCGTGCTGTTCGTCGGCGTCGTCGTGATTGGTCTGTCACTGCGCGGGCTTTCCTTCAATCATGGCGACATCGAGGGTGCTTCCAACAGCCCTGCGACGAGTTTCGGCGACCAGCTCAAACGGGGTGTAACGGATGGCATTATCGGTGATCCGGAAAAGCAGGAGGTGTTTCAGCCGACACCCGTCGTCGTGGAGAAAGCGGAAAAGCAGGAGCCGGTCGTCGAGCGCCAACCAACAGATCGACAAGATCGCCGACATAGGCTCGAATCCGAAGAGGAGTGGAAGGCACGCCTGAAGCGAGAGCAGGATGAACAATATATGCGCGAAGCCCAGCGCCAACGGATGGCGCGCCTCCAGGCCCGCGCTACAGCGCTCGATTCGCCGCTGAAGGTACACATAGGAGATGTCGAAAAGGTAACCTCCACCAATGACACCGGCCGCCAGCCGACAAATGTCGCAGCGAACAGTGCATCAGACCTTTATGCCACCGCCCTGAAATCCGGCCTGATGGGCCAAAACGTCGATCAGAATGGCCAGACGTCGAAGGAGGATTTCTTCAATCAGGACATCAAGGATCTCGGTTACCTGCCGAACCAGGTCGTGCCCCAGATGTCGCCTTACGAGTTGAAGCGCGGTTCGGTCATCCCGGCGACATTGATCACCGGCCTCAATTCCGACCTGCCAGGCCGCCTTACCGCTCAGGTCAGCCAGAATGTCTACGACAGCGCGACCGGCTATCGTCTTCTCATCCCGCAAGGCGCAAAGCTCTTCGGCCGCTACGACTCCAAGGTTTCATTCGGCCAGGAACGTGTTCTCGTCGTCTGGACGGACCTCATATTTCCGAACGGCTCGACCCTGCAGATCGGTGGTATGGCGGGCACAGACGCCGAAGGGTATGGTGGATTCCGGGACAAGGTCGACCGCCATCTTTGGAGGACATTCGGTTCTGCAGCCCTGGTGGCAATCATCGGGACGGGTATCGATATGTCGATGCCTGAGAGTTCGACGCTCGCGACGCAGGACACGGCCTCGGATGCAGCACGACGGAATTTTGCCGAGTCATTTGGCCGGGTTGCGGAAGAGACGATCTCGAAGAACCTGAACGTTCAGCCGACGGTTCGCATCCGGCCCGGTTACAAATTCAACGTGCTGGTCGATCAGGATATTATTTTCCCGTCGACCGACCGGCAGTGACGGTCTTTGTCGGTCATATTGTGGATTCCGGCAGCAGCCGTCACTTGCGCGAAAAACACACCCACAGATAGCGGACGCCGGAGATCTGGCCCGAAATCGGCCTTCTGGGGTTGCAATTCAGGGCGGGCTCGACGATTTTGTGTGAGCACCCTTCAACGAAAGTTATTGTTGCAGAGAAAGAAGCATGCAGGAAAATCAATATTCGCCGAGCTATCTTAAGGCCTCCACCGCAGTGAAAAATGCAACGACAGTAGCCGTCGCATTGGACGAGTTCCAGCAGCACTATCCCGTGGATTTCGTCACGTTTCACCTCGCAAGGACCATCGTCGGTAGCGTCGATGCACCGTTCGTCAGAACCACCTACCCTGATAGCTGGGTTTCGCGATACCTTCTGAACGACTACATCAATGTCGACCCGATTATTCGAGAAGGCTTCTCTCGTCAGTTGCCATTCGATTGGCGTGAGATTGACATCCCTGACAGTGCACATCAATTCATGGTGGATGCAGAGATACACGGTATCGGAGGCAACGGCGTCTCGATACCGATCGTTGATAAATCCCGCCGGTCGCTTCTTTCGATCAATTCGCAGTTGAGTGATGAAGAATGGACATTGATAGAACGGCAGTTTCGACCTGAGTGGATCGAGCTGGGTTTTCTTCTGCACCGGAAAGCGGTTTTCGAACTTCACGGGGAAAACGATCCGGTGCCGGCGCTCGGAACCAGGGAGGTCGAGTGCCTTCACTGGGCCTCGCGCGGCAAAGACAGCAAGGACATTGCTGGAATCCTAGGACTGTCCGAGCACACGGCGCGTGGATATCTGAAATCAGCACGATACAAGCTGGGTTGCCCCACGCTATCAGCCGCAATTGCCCATGCGGTACACCTGAACCTTATCACTCCGCATGTGGGTAACCCAAACTAGGCTATCGGTTTGGGGGATTTATCTCCTCGCAATCCCGCTGCATTTTCCAACGGCGCGACAAGGGAGCCTGTAGCTGCCTTGCGCGCCGGACATTGGAGAGTGGCATTGAATGACGCACTAAGAAATTTGATTGATATGATAGAGGCTGCACGCGATGAGCGTATGATCAAGAGTGCCCTGAAAAGCTTCGCGAACGCTTATGGCTTCGAGCGATTCGCGTATCTTCAAATTGAAGGCGCTGAAGTCCGTGCATTCAATTCCTATCCCGAGGAATGGCAGGATATTTACCTCGGCAACCAATATTCCCGCATCGATCCGGTCGTCACGGAAGCCAAGCGTCGCAAGGAAATGTTTTCCTGGACGGCCGACGATTGGCCGGCTCGTGGAACCTCCGAACTCAGGCGCTTTCGGGACCAGGCGATCGAACACGGCATTCGCAGCGGACTGACGATACCCGTCGAAGGAAGTTTTGGCTCCACGATGATGCTGACGTTTGCATCCTCAACACAGACGGCTGACGTTTCAAAACTGCAGGATGCGCAACATGCGATACGGGCGGTACTGACGATCCATTACCGCCTGAAGATCATCGCAGCGACGACGATTGTCGCTCCGAAACGGTTGCTTTCACCAAGAGAAGCAATGTGCCTTATGTGGGCGGCAAAGGGCAAAAGCGCCCCGGAAACCGCAATGTTGACGGGGATCAATCCGAGGACAGTACAGCACTACCTCGATGTCCGCCATCAACGCCCTTGAGACAAATGGCATGGAATTGAGAAGAGAGGATTTCTGGTTCATCGTAGCTCGATCAAGGGAAGCGAAGATGAGACAGAAATCCGGGCCGCAGAAACCGGCGGCAG
>Ga0102590_1000571_pt1 | contig 78323 bp, 67 predicted proteins | sample AraplaMF_Col_mMF_FD_76859 | JGI IMG/M metagenome (GOLD analysis project Ga0102590, IMG submission 76859) | Arabidopsis root microbial communities from the University of North Carolina, USA - plate scrape MF_Col_mMF | ecosystem: Host-associated > Plants > Roots > Endosphere | place: USA... | reverse complement strand
CGAACGCCGCGCCGCTCAGCTTGTCGAGCTCCGCCAGCTTGTCGCTCGCCTGCTTCGACAGCGCCTTGCTGGTGTCGTTGTCTTCGGGGGTGACGTTCAGCTTCTTGACCAGCGCCAGAGCCTGCTTGTTGACCGCCTCATGGTCGCGCAGCATGTCCTCGGCAAACGCCTTCACGTCCTTGCTCTTGGCTTTCTTCAGCGCCTGCTTGGCGGCATTGATGTCGATCACGCCGGCGGTGTAGGCGATGTGGGCGATCTGCGGATCGGTCGGCTTGTCGGCGGCGGTGGCGCCCTGCAGCGCGGGACCCGACAAGAGAATGGCCGCGGCGACCGCCGCGCTCCAACGGATGAACATGGTTCGACACTCCTGTGCTGCCGGGCGTTTTGCCGGCGCGTTGCTTCACAGGAATTGGATGGGCGCTTGGCGCAAATGTTCCCGAAAATCTTCAGCCGCCGACACCGAGCCGCTTCAGCACCGCTTCGGTCAGGCGCTCGCAGCGCCAGCCGGCGAACGGGAAGGCATCCATCATCACGGGGCCGATCTCCTTCTCGACATTCTCGCGCAGCATGGTGCGGGCGCGGTGCAGCCGCGTCTTCACCGTCTCGGGCTTCAGGCCGAGCAGATCGGCGGTCTCCTCGATGTTCATGCCCTCCATGACGCGTGCGACGAACACCGTGCGAAACACATCCGGCAACTCGTCGATGGCGCGTTCGACGACGCGCTGGATTTCACGTTGAGCCATGGTCCTTTCCGGATCGCCTGGAGGAGAAACGGGAAATTTGATGATCTGCGCCTCGAGCGCGGCTTCGGACACCGCGCCGAGTTCGACATGCGGCTTGGCGCTCCGCACCCGGCCAAGCGCCTCGTTGATGGCGATGCGCGACAACCAGGTCGACAGGCCGGACTCACCGCGGAAGCCGTCGAGATGGGTGAAGGCGCGCACATAGGTTTCCTGAACCACGTCCTCGGCTTCGCTGTCGTTGCGCAGAATGGCGCGCGCGAGCCGGTAGAGCCGGCGGTTGTTGGCCTGCATGATCTCGCGCAGCGCGGCCTCGTCGCGGGCCCGCGCGCGGTCGATCAGTTCGGCTTCCAGCGCTCTGGCACCGGCGGACAGGCCGGCTGCGGGCCGTTGCATGGCGGTTACCTGCTCGTCTCCGTTGGTATCGGACATTGGATGCAGGCCAGGGAAAAAGGTTCCTGACTTTCTTACCCTCCCCTGGAGGGGGAGGGTCGATCGCGCGCAGCGCGAGCGGGGTGGGGTGACAGTCTATCCCTTTAGGCGGTGCCCAAGTGGAGAGATCACCCCACCCCGCTTCGCATTGCGCTCTCGCTCCATGCGAAGCGACCCTCCCCCTCCAGGGGAGGGTAAGAAAGCTCGGCTAATCGGTCTCGATTGGCAGTGCCGGATTCCGCGCCCATTCGCCCATAGAGCCGTCGTACAGCGTCAGCTTGTCGTAGCCGAGCTGGGTCAGCAGCAAGAGGTCGATCGTCGCCGAGATGCCGCCGCCGCAATATACGATCACAGTCTTGTCGCGCGTGACGCCCTGGGCCGCGAACTTCGCTTCTGCATCCGCAAGGCTCGTCAGCGTCTTGTCGGCATTGACGAGCGTTGGGGCGGGTACGTTGACGCTGCCCGGCACGCGGCCGGACCGGCCGTAGCGGCTCGGCTCGAGGCCTTGGTGATATTGCGGCAAGAGCGCGTTGACGATTGCCGTCGAGGGATCACCAATCCGCGCCTTCACGGTGTCCTTGTCCACGAAAAAGCCCGCGCGTGGCGCGGCCTTGAAGGTCGTGGCCGGATAGCCCTTCGGTGCGCCTGTCTCGATTGGCCGCCCCTCCTCCTTCCATTTGTCGAAGCCGCCGTCGAGCACGCGGGCATCGATGCCGAGCGAACGCAGCATCCACCAGAACCGCGTCGACCACATCATGGAGCCGATGCTGTAGAGCACGATGGTCTTGGACGCATCGAGGCCGTGGCGGCCGAAGGCGGCCTCCAACTGGGCCACATCGGGCATCATGTAGAGCGGCCGAGCGGAGGTGTCGGAGAACTCGCCTTGCAGGTCGAGGAAATCGGCGCCCGGAATGTGGCCGGCTGCGAAGCTCTTGTCGCCGGGCACCGCGCGATATGGCACATCGCTGCCGGGCGGCACCGGCTCGTTGTAGGTCGTGCAGTCGTAGAGGCGGAGGTTGGGATCGCCGAGCATGGCGGCGAGCTGCTCGGTGGTGATGAGGGGTAGGGTCATTGAATGCTCTCCCATGCTTCCTCAATGTCGTCCCGGCGAAGGCCGGGACCCATACCGCGTGATCTATCAGTGTACGTAGGTATTCATACCGAGGGATGGGCTAGCAACCACTAGTTTTCGTCAAACTTCTCCCTGTGGTTATGGGTCCCGGCCTTCGCCGGGACGACACTGAGGGTGTGGCGTGATGTATCCCCACCTCACGCGCAGCAAGACTGCGCCGCGAGAAGAATCCCTACTGCTTCAGCGTCTCCAGAAACCGCACCGGCTCGCCCTGCGAGGGCGTCACCAGCTCGCCCTGCCACATCACGCGGCGGCCGCGGATGAAGGTGCCGACGGGCCAGCCGGTGACGCGCACGCCGTCATACGGCGTCCAGCCGGCTTTCGACGCCACCCATTTGTTGGTGATGGTCTCGCTGCGCTTGAGATCGACAACCGTGAAGTCGGCGTCATAGCCCGCGGCGATGCGGCCCTTGAAGGCCATGTTGTAGAGGCGCGCCGGGCCGGCGCTGGTGAGGTCGACAAAGCGTGCCAGCGACAGGCGGCCGGCATTGACGTGATCGAGCATCAGCGGCACCAGCGTCTGCACGCCGGTCATGCCGGAGGGCGAGGCCGGATAGGTCTTCTGCTTCTCCTCCAGCGTGTGCGGGGCGTGGTCGGAGCCGAGCACGTCGATGATGCCCTGCTCGATGCCGCGCCAGATGCCGGCGCGGTGGTCTGCGCCGCGCACCGGCGGATTCATCTGCGCGAGCGTGCCGAGCCGCTCGTAGCATTCGGGCGCGACCAGCGTCAGATGATGCGGCGTCGCCTCGCAGGAGGCGACATCCTTGTGATCGCGCAGGAACTCGATCTCTTCCTTGGTCGAGATGTGCAGCACATGGATGCGCTTGCCCGTCTCGTGCGCGAGCTTGACGAGGCGCTGCGTCGCCATCAGCGCCGCGGTCTCGTCGCGCCAGACCGGATGCGAGCGCGGATCACCCTCGATGCGCAACGATTTGCGCTCGTTGAGGCGGTACTCGTCCTCGGCGTGGAAGGCGGCGCGGCGGCGGATCACCTGGAAGATGCGGCGCAGGCTCTCGTCGTCCTCGACCAGCAGCGCGCCGGTGGACGAGCCGATGAACACCTTGACGCCGGCACAGCCCGGCGCGCGCTCCAGCACCGGCAGATCCTGCACGTTCTCGCGGGTGCCGCCGATGAAAAAGGCGAAATCGCAATGCATGCGGTGATGGGCGCGCTTGATCTTGTCGCTGAAGGTGGCTTCCGTCACGGTCAACGGCGAGGTGTTGGGCATCTCGAACACCGCGGTGACGCCGCCCATCACGGCGCTGCGCGAGCCGGTCTCGAGGTCTTCCTTCTGCTCCAGCCCGGGCTCGCGGAAATGCACCTGCGTGTCCATGACGCCGGGCAGGATGTGCAGGCCCTTGCAGTCGATCACCTCGGCAGCCGTGCCTTGCGACAGCGGACCCAGCTCGGCGATGCGGCCGCCCGTGATGCCGATATCGCGAACACCCTCGCCGTCCTGGTTGACGACCGTGCCGCCCTTCAAGATCACATCGAAACGCTGGGTCATGGGGCCTCTCTCATCCCCAAGCGCAGGGCTTGAGGTCTTGTCGTTTATGCCCTGCGGGCTTACGTTCCGGAGCAACATGTCGCAAGAGATTTTCGCATGAAATCAGCGTTTCTTCCCGACCGGAGCGTCATCAAGGTCGCGGGCGAGGATGCGCGCAACTTCCTCAACGGCCTCATCACCACCGATGTCGACAGGCTGAAACCGGGCCTGGGGCGATTCGGCGCGCTGCTGACGCCGCAGGGCAAGATCATCGTCGATTTCCTGATCACGGAGGTGCCGGCCGGCCATGGCGGCGGGTTCCTGATCGACTGCCCGAAGGCGCTGGCGGACACGCTCGCCACCAAGCTGAAATTCTACAAGCTGCGCGCCAAGGTGACGGTGGAAAACCTCGATCTCGGCGTGCTCGCGGCCTGGGACGGCCAGCCCGCGGCGCAGCCGGACCTTGCCTTCACCGACCCGCGCAACGTCGCGCTCGGCACCCGCATCCTGATCCCCGAGGATCTCAAGCAGAAGCTGTCCGAGCTGATCGGCGCCGACCTGGTCGATGCCGCCGACTACGAGGCGCACCGCATCGCGCTCGGCGTGCCGCGCGGCGGGCTCGATTTCATGTACAGCGATGCCTTCCCGCACGAGACCAACATGGACCGCCTCGCCGGCGTCGATTTCGACAAGGGCTGCTATGTCGGCCAGGAGGTCGTCTCGCGCATGCAGCATCGCGGCACCGCGCGCACGCGCAGCGTCAAGGTGCTGCTCGACGACGTCTCGCCGGAAGTCGGCGTCAGCGTGATGGCCGGCGACAAGCAGGTCGGCACCATGGGCTCGTCGGCACAGGGCAAGGGCATCGCGCTGGTGCGCATCGACCGTGTCGCCGACGCGCTCGACGCCGGCCAGACGATCACCGCCGGCGGCCTCGCCTTGACGCTCGCCGAACCCGAAACCGTCCGCATACCCCTGAAGCAGCCCACCGCATGAGCCGTGCCCCCCGCCTGCATCCCGACGGAAAGACCCGCTGCCCCTGGCCCGGCGAGGATCCGCTGTATGTCGCCTATCACGACACCGAATGGGGCGTGCCCGAATATGACGACCGCGCGCTCTACGAGAAGCTGATCCTCGACGGCTTCCAGGCCGGCCTGTCCTGGATCACCATCCTGCGCAAGCGCGATAATTTCCGCAAAGCCTTCGACGATTTCCAGCCGGAGAAGATCGCGCGCTACAGCGACAAGAAAGTGCACGCGCTGATGAACGATGCCGGCATCGTGCGCAACCGCTCCAAGATCGAGGGCACGATCCTGAGCGCGAAGTCGTATCTCGACATCATGGAGAAGGGACCCGGCTTCTCGAAGCTGCTGTGGGACTTCATGGGCGGCAAGCCCAAGGTCAACAACTTCAAGACCACGGCGAGCGTGCCGGCCTCGACGCCGCTGTCGGTGCAGATATCCAAGGAGCTGTCCTCGCGCGGCTTCAAGTTCGTCGGCCCGACCATCGTCTATGCCTTCATGCAGGCGACCGGCATGGTCAACGACCATCTCGTCGACTGCCATTGCCACGCCACCTGCAGCAAGCTGCAGCGCAAGCCGCGCCTCAAGGCCAAATGAGCGCGAAGAAGACGACGCGCGGCGCGGAGTCCCGCGCCTGGCAGCGCATGCTGTCGGGCCGGCGGCTCGATTTGCTCGATCCCTCCCCGCTCGACGTCGAGATCGCGGACATCGCCCATGGGCTGGCGCGCGTCGCGCGCTGGAACGGGCAGACCACGGGCGCCCACATCTTCTCGGTCGCGCAGCACACGCTGCTGGTGGAGACCGTGCTGCGGCACGAGATGCCGAATGTCGACCAGCGCATGCGGCTCGCAGCCCTGCTGCACGATGCGCCCGAATACGTCATCGGCGACATGATCTCGCCGTTCAAGGCGGTGCTCGACGGTCACTACAAGGCGGTGGAGAAGCGCCTGCTCGGCGCCATCCACATCCGATTCGGCCTGCCGCCGGAGCTGCCCGAGGAGATCACGTTGGCCATCAAGGCCGCCGATCGCGGCGCGGCCTATCTCGAGGCCACCGAGCTCGCCGGCTTCAGCGAAAGCGAGGCGCGGCGCCTGTTCGGCAAGGATCCGGGCCTCTCCGACAGCGTCCGGCGCGACTATCTCACGCCCTGGACCGCGGCGCGGGCCGAGAAGCAGTTTCTGGAGCGGTTCGGCGCGGTGTTTGCGTAGGTGCAGGCTGGGCAAAGGCGCGCTTGCGCCGTGCCCAGCAACTTTTCGCAATGCGACGAAAGTGGTGGGCACGCTTCGCTTTGCCCACACTGCGAGCGCTCGCTATACTCGCCGCCAAAAAGGTCCGCCATGATCCACGTCTGTTCCCTCGCCGCGCTTCCCGAGACCGTCCGCATCACCGGCGCCAGCCATGTGCTGACAGTGATGGCCAATGTCGAACAGGTGGCACGACCGGTGTCCGTGCTGCCGGCCAACCATCTCAAGGTGTCGATGGACGACATCACCGAGGAGATGGACGGTTTTGTCGCGCCGTCCGAGACGCATATCGAGCAGGTGCTCAACTTCGTGCGCGGCTGGGACCGGGCTGCGCCGCTGGTGGTGCATTGCTATGCCGGCATCAGCCGCTCCACCGCGAGCGCCTTCGCCGCCGCCTGCGCCCTCAATCCGCATCGCGACGAGATCGAGATCGCGAAGAAAATCCGCGCGGCTTCGCCGATCGCCTCGCCGAACCGGCGCATCGTCGGCCTCGCAGACCGCGCGCTGGGACGCGAGGGCCGCATGCTGCGCGCACTCGACGAGATGGGCCCCGGCGCGATGATGGTCGAGGGCCGCCCCTTCGTGATCGAGCTCGAATGACCGCTGCGCGCTACATCGCAGGTGCGCCCGTGCCCAGATGTCTCCGCATCGTCATGGCCGGGCTTGTGGCAACAGCTGCGATCATCGCCGCATGAGCGAGACGCTGCTGACGCCGATCGAGATCGGCCTGACCGCTGCGATCGTCGCGATCGAGGACCATGAGCCGCTGATCCTCACCGCACGCGGCAGCGACGGGCTCGCGGGCCTGCCGTTCGGCCCGTTCGACGCGCCGAGCCATCGCACGTTCGAGATCGGCCTGCGCGCCTGGGTCGAGGAGCAGGCGGGTTTGCGGCTCGGCTATGTCGAGCAGCTCTACACCTTCGGCGATCGCGGCCGTCATGCCGAGGCCGGCGACACTGGCGCGCATATGGTGTCGATCGGCTATCTCGCGCTCACCCGCGCGGTGGACGGCGAGCTCGCCGCGACCGGGGCGAGCTTCGAGCCCTGGTACCGCTTCTTCCCCTGGGAGGACCGGCGCGAGGAGCCGCCGGCGATCATCGCCCGCGACATCATCCCGGCGCTGACCAGATGGGCCGAGGACGAGACGCCGGAGACGACGCGCGCATTGCCGCGGCGGGATCGCGTGCGGTTCTATTTCGGGCTCGACGGCGCGCCCTGGGACGAGGAGCGCGTGCTCGACCGCTACGAGCTGCTCTACGAGGCCGGGCTGGTCGAGGAAGCCAGGCGCGACGGCCGTCCTGCGGCATTAGCGCGCAAGGCGCTGCCCGCGCTCGGCATCTCGATGCGGTTCGACCACCGCCGGATCCTCGCCACGGGGATCGCGCGGCTGCGCGCAAAACTGAAGTATCGTCCTGTCGTATTTGAACTTTTGCCCGCCGAATTCACACTCACGGAATTGCAGCACACGGTGGAGGCGGTCTCCGGCCGGCACCTGCACAAGCAGAATTTCCGCCGCCTGGTCGAGACGGAGGCCCTGGTCGAACCGACCGGGGTGATGTCGACACAGACGGGCGGACGGCCGGCAGCGCTCTACCGCTTCCGCCGCGAGGTGCTCCAGGAGCGGCCCGCGCCGGGCTTGCGCGTACGCTCCCGGCGCTAGATCCTGATAGTTGGTACCGGCCCCTGCCCGCCGGTTGCCTGGAGGCTTCATGTTCGACGGCCCGTTTGACGTCTTTGCGCTGATCATTGCGATCATCGCCTTCCTGATCGCGATCAAGGCCTCCAACCAGGCGGCCGAGCTGCGCCGCAAGCTCAATACGCTGGAAGAGAAATTTTACGCGCTGCGGCCGGTGCAGCCGCCGCCAGTGCCCGCCTATGTGCGGGCTGAAACGCCCGCAACGCCCGCTGCCGAACCGCCGCCGCTCGCGCCGGAAGCCGAAGCGGCGCCGCCTGCGCTCGTGACGGAAGAAGCTGCGCCGCCGCTCGAAGCGAGCAGCGAGGCCGCCGCACCTCCACCACCGCCACCGCCGCCGCTTCCCACTCCCACGGCCGAGCCCGGCTTCGAGGAGCGTCTCGGCACGCGCTGGGTGGTGTGGATCGGCGGCCTTGCGCTCGCGCTCGGCGGCTTCTTCATGGTGCGCTATTCGATCGAGGCCGGCCTCCTCGGCCCCGGCGTGCGCGTCTTCCTCGGCGGCCTGTTCGCGTTAGCCCTGCTCGGTGCCGGCGAATGGACGCGGCGCAAGGAGAGTATCTCCAGCATCGAGGCGCTGCCGATCGCCAACATCCCGGCGATCCTGACCGCAGCCGGCACCGCGGTGGCGTTCGCCACCATCTATGCCGCCTACGCGCTTTACGGCTTCCTCGTGCCCGCCACCGCCTTCGTGCTGCTCGGCATCGTCGCGATGTGCACGCTCGCCGCGGCGCTGCTGCACGGGCCCGCGCTTGCAGGCCTCGGCGTCGTCGGCGCCTTCGTGACGCCGGTCCTCGTCTCCAGCGGCAAGCCCGACTATTGGGCGCTCTATATCTACCTCGCCGTCGTCACCGCCGCGAGTTTCGGCCTCGCCCGCATCCGCCTGTGGCGCTGGCTGGCGGTCACGACGATCGCCTTCGCCGTGCTCTGGATCTTCCCGGGCCTCGATACCAACGAGGTGCAGGTCGCGCCGCACGCCTTCCATGCCATCGCCGGCTTCGTGCTCGCCGCGCTGCTGGTCGTCTGCGGCTTCATGTTCGGCCCGACCATCGAGGACGGCGAGATCGAGCCGGTGTCGTCGGGCGCGCTCGGTGCGTATCTGTTCGGTGCGATGCTGGTCGTGCTGTCGAGCGCGCATGCCGATCTGGCGCTGGTCGCCTTCACGCTGCTGGTCGGCGGCACGCTGTTCGTCGCCTGGCGCGCGTCCGCGGCCACCGGAGCGCTGGGCGCTGCGGCTGCGACCGTGTTCATCGTGTTCGCCGAATGGGCGGTGCGCGCCAATCCCGATATGCTGGTGCTGCCGGGCGGCCCGATCCCGGGCGTCGGCCCCGTCGCGACCGACGGTTCGGTGACGCTGCATCTGGTCACGGCCGCGATCTTCGCCGCCGGCTTCGGCATCGCCGGCTTCTTCGCGCAAGGCAGGTCGAATTCGGCGATCATTCCGGTGGTGTGGTCGGCCGCGGGCGTCGCCACGCCGATCGCGATCCTGGTCGCGCTCTATGCGCGCATCGCCCATCTCGACCGCTCGATCCCGTTCGCGATCCTCGCGGTGCTGCTTGCTGCGGCCTTCGGCGCCGCCACCGAAGCGCTGACGCGCCGGGAGGAACGGCCGGGCGTGGCAACCTCGATCGCGCTGTTCGCGACCGGCACGCTCGGCGCGCTGGCGCTGGCGCTGACCTTCGCCCTGGAGAAGGGCTGGCTCACCATCGCGCTCGCGCTGATGTCGCTCGGCACGGCCTGGATCTCGCTGCAGCGGCCGATCCCGGTGCTGCGCCGGCTGGCCGCGATCTTCGCCGCGATCGTCACCGCACGCATCGTCTACGATCCGCGCATCGTCGGCGATGCCGTCGGCACCACGCCGATCTTCAACTGGCTGCTGTGGGGCTACGGCCTGCCGGCGGCCTCGTTCTGGGGCGCGAGCATCTTCCTGCGCCGCCGCGCCGACGACCCGCCGCTGCGCGTTGTCGAAGCCGCCGCGATCCTGTTCACGGCGCTGCTCGCCTTCGTCGAAATTCGCCACTTTGCGACCGGCGGCGACATGATCTCGCCGCCCTCGCTGCTCGAATTCGCACTTCAGGTCTGCATCACGCTCGCCATGGCGATCGGGCTGGAGCGCCTGCGGCTGCGCAGCCGCAGCATCGTGCACAATGTCGGCGCGGTCGTTCTGACAGCGATCGCCGGCCTCATCAGCGTGTTCGGCCTCCTCATCGTGGAGAACCCGCTGATCTGGCGCGTCGATGTCGGCGGCGCGGTGTTCAACCTGCTGCTGCTCGGCTATGCGCTGCCGGCGGTGCTGATGCTGCTGCTGTCCTATGCGGTGGTCGGCGAGCGCGGCAAGGTCTACGCCAATACGATCGCGGGCGGCGCACTGCTGTTCGCGCTCGCTTACGTGACGCTGGAGATCCGCCGCTTCTACCACGGCCCGATCCTGTCGACAGGACCGACCACGGGCGTGGAGCAATACACCTATTCGATCGGCTGGCTTGCCTTCGGCGTGGTGTTGCTGGGCGTCGGCATCCTCGTCAATTCGGAGCGTGCCCGACTGGCGTCGGCTGCCGTCATCGCGCTGACGATACTGAAGGCGTTCGTCATCGACATGTCGACGCTGACGGGCGTCTACCGCGCGCTGTCCTTCATGTGCCTCGGCGTGGTGCTGGTCGCGATCGGCTGGCTCTACCAGCGCATCCTGTTCCGGCGGCAGGTCGCACCGCCGCCGGCTCCGCAGACGGGCACGTAGGCGTCAAGCGAGGTGTTCACCTCTCCCCGGCCGGGAGAGGTGAACCAAGGTCTTTCGTTCGCGCCGCCATCAGGCTGCGCGGACCGATTCCAGGAATTGCGCAACCTCGACCTTGAGGCGCGTGCTGTCGCTGGCCAGCGACTTCGCCGCCGACAGCACCTCGACCGAGGCCTCGCCGGTCTCGATCGCGCCGCGCTGCACGTCGGTGATGTTGGAGGAGACCTCCTGCGTGCCGACCGAGGCCTGCTGGACGTTGCGCGAGATTTCCTGCGTCGCCGCGCCCTGCTCCTCGACGGCGGCGGCAATGGCCGCTGACACTTCGGACAGCCGCTCGATGGTACCGCCGATCTCCTGGATGGCGCTGACGGATTCCTCCGTCGCGGCCTGGATGCCGGACACCTGCGCCCCGATCTCGCCGGTCGCCTTCGCGGTCTGCTCAGCCAGCGCCTTGACCTCGGACGCGACCACGGCGAAGCCGCGGCCGGCTTCGCCCGCGCGCGCCGCCTCGATCGTGGCGTTGAGCGCGAGCAGATTGGTCTGGCCGGCAATGGTGTTGATCAGCTCGACCACGTCGCCGATGCGGGACGCCGCCTGCGACAGCGCGTTGACGCGCTGGTTGGTCCGCGCCGCCTGCTCGACCGCTTCCGCCGCCATCCGCGCCGAATCCTGCACGCGGCGGCTGATCTCGGTGATCGAGGACGACAGCTCCTCGGAGGCGGAGGCAACCGCCTGGACGTTGGTGGAGGCTTCCTCGGAGGCCGCCGCAACGACAGTGGCGAGCTCCTGCCCGCGCTGCGCGGTGCTGGTCAGCGTCGAGGCCGACGCCTCGAGCTCGGTCGAGGCCGAGGAGACGGTGCCGACGACTTCGCCGATCATCGCCTCGAACTTGCTCGTGATGGCATCGACGCGGCGGCCGCGCTCGATCTTGGCCTCGGCGTCGAGCCTGGCCGTCTCGTCGGCCGCGCGCTTGGCGATCAGCGCCTCCTTGAAGATCTGCAGCGCATCCGCCATCGAACCGATCTCGGTCTTCTCGCCGCGATGCGGCACGTCGGCCGACAGGTCGCCCTCGCCGAGCGACTGCATCGGCTTGATGATGGAGGCAATGCCGCGCGACACGTCCCGCACGAGATAGTAGGCCGCGCCGATCGCGATGATGACAGAGAGCACGATGATGGCGACCAGGATGCGGAAGATCATCGCGTAGCTGTCGGCTGCCTCTTTGGTCTCCAGTTCGGCGCCTCGGTTGTTCAGCTCGATGCCCTTCTGCAGCAGCGGATCGGCCGCCTGGGCCATCTTCGCCACCTTGGTCTGCAGCAATTCGTTGGCATCGGCCGGGAACTTGCCGGGACTCTTGCGCGACAGCGCCATCACGTCCTGCACGCCGTTCAGATACTCGGCCCACGCCTTGCTCCATTGCCCATAGAGCGAGCGCTCCTCCGAGGTGGTGATCAGCGGCTCGTAGACCTTGCGGGTCTGGTCGATGCGGGCCTGCAGCGAGGCGAGGCGCTTCTCGGCGGCTTCCTTGCCTTCGGGCGTGTCCTGCATCAGATGCAGACGCAGCGCGACGCGCAGCTCGTTGATGTCGGCGCGAAGCGAGCCGAGCGCACGCACGCTCGGCAGCCAGCTCTCTGCGATCTCGACGGTGTGAGCGTTGATGTTCTGCATCGTGCCGATGGCGGTCACGCCGACGCCCGCGAGCGAAAGCACGAGGACCGACAATACGGTCAGAAGCTTGAAGACGATCGACAACTTCGACATCACGATAAATCCCGATAATACCCAACAACGCACGAGTTACCCGCCGCCATCGTCGCAACCGACGACAGGACGGAGTTCATTCCAACAATGCTGGCTGGTTCTTGTCCGGTAAGATTGCGCCCATAATTGCAAACAGGCGTTAACAGGAACCTACGTGAAACTACGGAACTCGCTGTCGCCTATGCGTTGAGTTTCGCAATCGCGCGTTGCAGCGCAACAGGCTTCGCGCAGCACTACACCTGCACAATCCACGACATTCAATGACAGCTCCGGACGGCCGGCACAGCTCCTCACGCCGCCCGCACCGACTCCAGGAAGCGCGCGACCTCACCCTTCAGCCGATTGCTTTCCTGCGACAACGATTGTGCAGCCGAGTGTACCTGCGCCGAGGCGGCTCCGGTCTCTCCGGCGCCGCGCTGGACGTCACCGATATTTGCCGACACTTCGGACGTGCCGTGCGCGGCATGCTGGATGTTGCGGGAGATCTCCTGCGTCGCCGCGCCTTGCTCCTCCACCGCGGCGGCGATGGTCGACGAGATCTCCGACATCCGCGCGATGGTGTCGCCGATCTCCTTGATCGCACCGACGGAGTCCTCGGTCGCGGTCTGGATCGCGCCGATGTGCTGGCTGATCTCGCCCGTGGCCTTCGCGGTCTGCTCGGCCAGCGCCTTCACCTCGGTCGCAACCACCGCAAACCCCTTGCCGGCCTCGCCGGCGCGCGCCGCTTCGATCGTGGCGTTGAGCGCCAGGAGATTGGTCTGTGCGGCGATGGTGTTGATCAACTCGACGACGTCGCCGATGCGGCTTGCCGCCTTCGTCAACTCGGCGACGCGCGCGTTGGTGCGCTCGGCCTGTCCGACCGCAACGTCGGCGACGCGTGCCGATTCCTGCACCTGGCGGCTGATCTCGGAGATCGAGGAGGTCATCTCCTCGCTCGCCGACGAGACCGACTGCACATTGGCGGACGCCTCTTCCGAGGCGGCCGCGACGGCGGTCGCGAGCCCGTTGCCGCGTTCGGCTGCCTGCGTCAGCGTATTGGAGGAGGCCTCGAGCTCGGTCGCCGCCGACGACACGGTCTCGATGATCTCGCCGACCGCCCCTTCAAACCTGTCGGCGAGCCGCTGCATGTCGGCCTTTCGTTGCTCGCGTCCGCGCGCATCCGCTTCCGCCTGATCGAGGCGCAGCCGCTCGGCCTCCGCCATGCTGGTCCTGAACACCTCGACGGCGCCGGCCATTTCGCCGATCTCGTCCTTGCGTCCGACGCCGGGCACGGAGATCGAAAGCTCGCCGCGCGCAAGACGCGTCATCGCACCGACCATGGCACCGAGCGCCTTCGAGATCGAGCGTCCGAGCAGAAAGCCGACCACGGCGAGCACGACGACGGTGATGCCGAAGGCGACGGCCATCCACGTGCGCACGGTATCGCGGGTCGCCGTCTCGGCCGCGTCGGCCTGCTTGTACGTGGCATCGACGGCGGTCCGCACCTCGGCCATCACGGGCTCGATGTCGCGGAACGTCTTCATCATCGCGGCGTCGAGCGCCGCACTCTGTTGTGCGGTCTCGGCCCAGGCCGCGAACTCGGACTGATATTTCGCGAGCTTGGCCGTGATGTCGTCCATCACCGCCGTCGGCACCGCGACGACCTCGATCGCCTTGGAGAATTCGACCCCGGCCTTCTTCACCTCGGCGATGTATTTCGGGTCTCGCCGCAGCATGAAATCCTTCTCGTGCCGGCGCATCATCAGCATCCAGGTCGACGTCCTGGGATCGTCGATCTCCTTCAGCTTGGACTCGATGGCATGCACCGCAGTGCGGAGCGAGCCGGACAGGCCGAGCGTCTCGTTCAGCCCGAGCCTGGTTTCGGCAGCCACCAGCGCAGCGAAGTCCGACGCGTAACGCTTGAAGCCGTCCTGGGCCCGTGTCGTCTTCTCGGCCAGTGCGCTCATGCCGGCGGCGGCCATCAGCCGTGCCGCCTCTTCGAAATCGCGGTTGATCGGCCCGATCAGCTCGGCATGCGCCTTGGCATAGTTCTCGGTTCGGCGCTGCTGGAAATTCTTCTCGTTGCGCCGGGCCTCCAGCATGTCGATCGAAAGCTGCTTGTTGAGGTCGGCGATCGCGCGGGCGCGGTTGGCAACGGCGCGGGAGGCATCCTGGGAGAGGCTGCCGATCTCATAGATCGCGCCGAAGGCGGCGAGACCGACCAGGCCGAACAGTCCGATCGCCATGACCTTATGGGTCAGGCGGATGGAGAGGCCGCTCATGAATGTGCTCCAATAGGCTCGAGAGGCAATACAGGCAGGGCGACTCACCCCGGAAAACGCGGGCATCATGACTGCATCGTTTTTCCGGAAAGTTAACCCTGCGCCTCGTTCGTCATACTACGCAGCACGGCGCACGCGCAGCCGCCCCGCTTCCGCGCGTGCCGGTTGCAGGCAGGATGCCGCCGAACGACATTGCGGTCAGGCGGCTCGCACCGTCTCGAGGAACTTGCCGACCTCGAGCTTGAGGCGGCTGCTGTCGCCGGACAGCATCTGCGCCGCGGACAGCACCTGCGAGGACGCCGAGCCGGTCTCGCTCGCGCCGCGTTGCACGTCGGTGATGTTGGACGAGACCTGCTGCGTGCCGTGCGCGGCCTGCTGCACGTTGCGGGAGATTTCCTGCGTGGCCGCGCCCTGCTCTTCCACCGCAGCCGCGATGGTCGAGGAGATCTCCGACAGCTTCTCGATGGTGTCGCTGATGTCCTTGATGGCGCCGACCGATTCCTGGGTCGCCGCCTGGATGCCGGAGATCTGCTGGCCGATCTCGCCGGTCGCCTTCGCGGTCTGCTCGGCGAGCGCCTTGACCTCGGAGGCGACGACGGCAAAGCCCTTGCCGGCCTCGCCGGCCCGCGCCGCCTCGATCGTCGCGTTGAGCGCCAGCAGATTGGTCTGGCCCGCGATGGTGTTGATCAACTCGACGACGTCGCCGATCCGCGTCGCAGCCTTGGACAATTCGCTGACGCGCTCGGTCGTGGTGCGGGCCTGCCCGACGGCTTCGCTCGCCACGCGCGCGGATTCCTGCACCTGGCGGCTGATCTCGGTGATGGAGGAGGACAGCTCTTCCGTCGCCGAAGCCACCGACTGTACGTTGGTGGAGGCTTCCTCGGAGGCAGCCGCAACCACCGTCGTGAGCTGCTGCGTACGCTCGGCCGTCGAGGTCAGCGTGGTGGCGGACGCCTCCAGTTCGGTCGAGGCCGACGACACCGTCCCGACGATCTCGCCGACGGCGCCTTCGAAACTGTCCGCGAGCTTGCGCATCTCGGCCTTGCGCTGCTCGGCCGCGATCTGGTCCTGGCGCATCTTGGCCTCCGCCTCCTCGCGCGCCTTCCGCTCGGACACGAGCTTGAACTTCTCCACGGCACCTGCGACCTCACCGACCTCGTCCTTGCGGCCAAGGCCCGGCAACACCACCGAGAAATCGCCGCCGGCGAGCTTCTCCATCGCTGTCGTCAGCGCGCGCATGGGCCGCGCGATGCTGAAGACGGAGAAGATGCAGGCACAGATCAGGACCAGCGCAACCAGCAGGCCCGTGACAAAGGAGGTCCGCGCAACGGAGGCCGCCTGCGCTTCGGCGGCGGAACGAGCCTCGCCGCTCCTCTGCTTCGCGGAGTTCGTGATCTCGTTGGTCAGCTCCGATATCTCTTCGTTGATCGGCGCCAGCGTCTCCTTGCGGATCCGAGCGACCTCGGCGGTCAGCTTCGCAAGCTGCGCGGCTGCGTCACCGCTTGCGCCCTTCTGCGTGTCGAGCGCGAGCTCCTGCTTGCGGATCGCCTCGATCTGCTGCTCGCCTTTCTGGAAGCCGCCGATCAGCGTGGTAAGCCGCTCGATCCGCTTCTGGTTGTCCTGCGAATGCGAAAGCCTCGCCATTTCGCTCGAGAATTTCAGGGCTGCCGTCTGCCGGTCGTTGAAATAGGTGACGGCCTTCTGCATTTCGGCCGGCGAGGCGGATGTCAGGATGTCGCGAATGCCGATCTGCATGCCGCGGACCGAGGCCTTCGCCTCCGCGGCGTTTTGCGCGATCGCCTGCTGTTCGGATGCACCGTTGCTGAGTTTCTGCACCTCCGCGCCGCCATCCATCTGGAGCACGATCATCAGCGCAACGAGGGCGATGGTGAGCAGCGAGGTGATGGCGAGCTTGGTACCAATTCGCAGGTTCTGGATAAACGACATCGAAGCTTCCCCGGAATACGCATCGCCGCAGCAGGCGCGAACGGCAGTGGGGAAAATTAGCCGCAAGGTTCCTCATTAACGTTAAGTGCGAGCGCGGCTGCCTGGGTAGGAATACGTAGAAGGCTGCTCAAATCGTCGAATTTGCACAGCTATTGCGTGCAGAGAAAAGACGCCTCGCGGATTTGCGGATGCTGCATTCGTTAACAGGTGACCGCCTGTCAGGACACCGTCTCGCCCGTGATGCTGATGCGAAACACAGGCTGCTTGTGCTCGTCGAGCAACTCCATGCTCCACTTCGCGTTCGGCTTCATGCTGCGCGCGATCCCGCCGAGCAGATTGGCGCAGACCTCGGTCATCTCGGACCATGCCGCGGCGCGGTCGTCGAACTCGTAGGGCTGATCGGCGGCACCGGAATAGCGGCCGGTGCTGATGCGGAAGAAGTACAGCGACATCGTTGAACCCTTGCATAGGGCCGCGTCCCCCGGCCGTACACAAGCTGGGACGCCAACAGCTACCAACGCATGAAAGACGCCGTCCGTATGACTACGGCGCGGCGGCCTGCTGTCTCATGGGACAATATTCAACGACAAGCTGCCTCGCCTGAGGCGTGCAGCCGCTCACTGTGTCGAGCGGCGCAGCTCCAGAGGAGCCTCGTTCCTGGCGGGCTCCGACTTGGCTTCGGCCTTCACCGGCTCGAGCCGGCTGCTCTCGACGCGCGGGGTCTCGACACGCGCGGCGACCTCGGTGTTCGAGGAAGCGACCGAACCGGTATGCTCGGACGAACGCAGCGAGCGCGGACGCGCCGACGCGCGCGCCATCAGCATCTGATTGCCGCCCTGGTGATGGAAATCGCAATAGGCGAAGCCCATGCCCGACACCGAGCCGCGGAAGCTGCGGTCGTCGGTCTTTTCCAGGTTGAAACAGGGCTCGAACGGGATGCCCTTGATCGAGGCGCAGACGTTCTGGCCGCGGATCTGGAGCGTGTTGCCGGGCAGGCGGAGATGTTTCACCGGGCCCGAGCCCGAGAACTGCACGGCGCCGGCGGCGCCGAGGTCGTCGAGGATGCGGCCCGCGCCGCGGGTCCCATCGAAACAGGTGAAGGCGAACACCTTGCCGGCCACGAAGCGGCGCGCCTCGTCGGCGTTCATGCTTCCTGCAATGGCCGGCGCAAACGTCGCCGCTGCCGTGACAGCCCCCAACACAATACGCGCAAGCATGCTCAACTCCGAACCAACCCCCGCAGCGGGCGATGCCTTATCTCTTTACCCGCTGCTTACCATACTAACCAAGGCAACATTGAAGCAGCTTGGTTGGTAAAGTCTGAACGCCGTTAGAGAATCTTTACCACGATACGGCCGCGGACCTGGCCGGCGAGGATTTTCGCGCCCCATTCGGAAACCTGGTCGAGCGAAATTTCCTGAGTAATTTCAGATAGTTTTGTCCGATCAAGGTCGGAGGCCAGACGCTGCCAGGCGGCTTTGCGCGGCTCGATCGGGCACATCACGGAATCGATGCCGAGAAGGCACACTCCGCGCAAAATGAAGGGCGCAACGGAAGACGGCAGGTCCATGCCGGCCGCGAGGCCGCAGGCGGCGATCGCGCCGCCGTATTTCGTCATCGACAGGAGATTCGCGAGCGTGGTCGAGCCGACGCTGTCGACGCCGCCCGCCCAGCGCTCCTTGGCCAGGGGCTTTGCCGGGGCCGACAATTCGTTGCGGTCGATGACTTCCGCGGCGCCGATCTCCTTCAGATAGTCCGCTTCCGAAGCGCGGCCGGTCGAGGCGATGACGTGATAGCCGAGCTTCGACAGCACGGCGGTTGCGACCGAGCCGACGCCGCCGGCGGCACCGGTTACCACGACGGGGCCGCTCTTCGGCGAGAGGCCGTGCTTCTCCAGCGCCAGCACCGAGAGCATCGCGGTGAAGCCGGCCGTACCGATCGCCATGGCGTCGCGCGCCGAGAGCCCTTGCGGCAGGGCGACCAGCCAGTCGCCCTTCACCCGCGCCTTCTCGGCATAGGCGCCGAGATGGGTCTCGCCCATGCCCCAGCCGGTGCAGACGACCTTGTCGCCCGCCTTCCACTGCGGATGCGACGACTGCTCGACCGTGCCGGCGAAGTCGATGCCGGCGATCATCGGGAAGCGGCGCACCACGGGCGCCTTGCCTGTCAGCGCGAGGCCGTCCTTGTAGTTCAGCGTCGACCATTCCACGCGGACGGTGACGTCGCCCTCCATCAGTTCGGCTTCGTCGAACTGCGTGAGCTGCGCGGTGGTGCCCTTGTCCGCCTTGTCGATCCGGATCGCCTTGAATGTGGCCACGACTGAACTCCCTGACTTGTTTGTCCGGGATGTTTAGCCGATCAGGCAGGCTGCGCAACCGGCCGCGCGACGGGTTTCTCCACGATCGGAAGGTTGATCAGCGCCGAGAGCACGCCGAACAGGATCGAGAGCCACCAGATCGGCGTGTAGGAACCGTATTTCTCGAACACGATGCCGCCGAGCCAGACGCCGAGGAAGCCGCCGACCTGATGGCTGACGAAGGCGAAGCCATAGAGCGTCGCCAGCCAGCGCGTGCCGAACATCAGCGCCACCAGCGCCGAGGTCGGCGGCACCGTCGACAGCCAGGTCAGGCCCGAGACCGCGCCGAACGCGATCGCCGAGAACGGCGTGATCGGGAACGAGATGAAGGCGAGCGTCGCAAGCGCGCGGGTGAAATAGATGGTCGACAGGATGTAGCGCTTGGGCAGGGTGTTCTGGAGATAGCCGACGCTGAGCGATCCCATGATGTTGAACAGGCCGATCGCCGCGATCACCCAGCCGCCGGTTTGCGTCGAGATGCCGCGATCCACCAGGAACGCCGGCAGATGCACGGTGATGAAGGCGAGCTGGAAGCCGCAGGTGAAGAAGCCGAGCACCAGCAGCACATAGGAGCGGTGACCGAAGGCTTCCGCGAGCGCTTTCGTAATCGTCTGCTCATCCGCAGGCGTCGCGTTGGCCGTGGCCCCGACTCGCGGCGTCGAGAGCGCCAGCGACAGCGGAATGATCAGCAGCATCAGGAAGCCGAACACGGTGAGCGCCTGCTGCCAGCCGAAATTGTCGATCAGCGCAACGCCGATCGGCGCGAACAGGAACTGGCCGAACGAGCCCGCCGCAGTACCGGCGCCGAGCGCGAGCCCGCGCTTCTCCGCAGGCAGCAGCTTGCTGAACGCCGACAGCACCAGATTGAACGAGCAGCCGGCGAGACCAAAACCGACCATCACGCCCGCGCCGATGTTCAGCGACAGCGGCGTCGAGGAATAGCGCATCAGCAACAGGCCGCCGGCATAGAGCAGCGCGCCGACGCACATCACCCGGAACAAACCGAAGCGATCGGCGACCGCACCGGCAAAAGGCTGGCCCAAGCCCCACAACAGGTTCTGCACGGCGATGGCGAGGCCGAACACGTCGCGGCCCCAGGCGAATTCATGGCTCATCGGCTGCACGAAGAAGCCGAGCGCCGAGCGCGGACCGAAGCCGAGCATGCCGATGGCACAGCCGCAGAGAATGATGATGGCCGGGGTACGCCAGGAGGAACGGGAGGCTGAACCGAGCTCGCCCATCTGTGTCGACATGCACTTCCTCATGTGTCGTTGGCGGATCCGGAATAGGGCACCGCAGGTCACGCGTTTAATGCAGGTGCATGAAAATCGAAAGCCAAAAATGATTGCGTTCCACGAAGGGCTGCCGCGGGAGCATTGCGTTTCTCCGCGAGCTCGCCCGACGCGCGCGGCTGACTTGACGGGAATGTGTGCGGCCACCCCTTGGCGATCCGCCGCCCGCCGTGTTATCTTCTATTTGCTCAAAGTGAGTATATGTAAGCGCTTATGAAAAGCTCCCGGCCCCGGCGGCCGGATTTCTCAGGCTCTATATATACTCATATCGAGCATAATTATCATACACGGGAGGCTTCGATGCCGATCACTGGAATTTACGGCCCCGACGATCTTGCAGACCGACCGCAGAGCCACGCGCGCGACCAGGTCGCCCCCTCTCCCCGGCCTGCGCCGGCGCGAACGCGACCCGCGCTGCCGAGGCCCTCGCTGGAATGGACTGACGAGGTCGAGCGCGCCACCGCGCCGCTCTACGAGCGCGTGAAACATGTAATCCCGCCGATCGAGTGGCCGCTGATGGCGCCGACGATCCACGCCATCAACGAGCTGAAGCGGGCGCGCGGCGCGGTGATCCTCGCGCACAACTACCAGGCCCCGGAGATCTTCCACTGCGTCGCCGACATCGGCGGCGACTCGCTCCAGCTCGCGGTCGAAGCCACCAAGGTGAAGGCCGGCATCATCGTCCAGTGCGGCGTGCACTTCATGGCCGAGACGTCGAAGCTGCTCAATCCGGACAAGACGGTGCTGATCCCGGATTCGCGTGCCGGCTGCTCGCTCGCGGCCAGCATCACGGGCGCGGACGTCCGCCTGCTGCGCGAAAAATTTCCCGGCGTGCCCGTCGTCGCCTATGTCAACACCTCGGCGGAGGTGAAGGCCGAGGTCGACATCTGCTGCACCTCGTCGAATGCGGTGCAGGTGGTCGAGAGCCTGAATGCGCCGACCGTGATCTTCCTGCCCGACCGTTATCTCGCAACCTACGTCGCCTCGAAGACCGATGTGAAGATCATCGCCTGGAAGGGCGCCTGCGAGGTGCACGAGCGCTTCAAGGGCGAGGAGCTGCGCGCCTATCGCGAGGCCGATCCTTCGGTGCAGATCATCGCGCATCCCGAATGCCCGCCTGACGTGCTGGCCGAGGCCGACTTCACCGGCTCGACCGCCCACATGATCAACTGGGTGCGCGCAAAGCGGCCGCGGCGGCTGGTGATGATCACGGAATGCTCGATGGCCGACAATGTCCGCGCCGAGCTGCCCGACGTGGAGATGCTGCGCCCCTGCAATCTCTGCCCGCACATGAAGCGCATCACGCTCGCCAATATTCTGGAGAGCCTGCTGACATCAGGCGAGGAAGTCACGATCGATCCCACGCTAGCGGCGCGGGCACGGCGCTCGGTGGAGCGGATGATCAATCTGAAGAACTAGGTCGAGACGCAGCAACACATGTCGCAACTAACACCGTTGTCGTCCCGGACAAGCGAAGCGCAGATCCGGGACCCATAACCACAGGAAGATGTTTGGCGAAGAACGGCGTTGAACGGCTTCGCGCAACAACTTCCGCCGCGGCGTATGGGTCCCGGCTTTCGCCGGGACGACGGCGGAGCAAGAGGAAATAGCGATGACTTCTGACAACATCCACAACCTCACCCGCACCGACGATGTCGTCATCGTCGGCGGTGGCCTTGCCGGGCTGTTCTGCGCGCTGAAACTGGCGCCGCGGCCGGTGACACTGATCTCGGCCGCGCCGCTCGGACAGGGCGCATCCTCCGCATGGGCGCAAGGCGGCATAGCGGCGGCCGTGGCCGAGGGCGACACGCCCGAAGCACATGCGGCGGATACGATCGCCGTCGGCGGCGGCCTGGTCGACGAAGCCGTCGCGCTCGGCCTTGCGCGCGAGGCGGCACCGCGGATCCACGACCTGCTCGCCTATGGCGTGCCGTTCGACCGCGATCTCGAAGGCCGCCTCGCGGTCGGACGGGAAGCCGCGCATTCGGCGCGGCGCATCGTTCACGTGCGCGGCGACGGGGCGGGTGCCGCGATCATCGCGGCGCTGAGCGAAGCCGTGCGCCGGACGCCGTCGATCCGCCTGATCGAAGGCTTTGTCGCCGAGGCATTGTTGACCGAGGACGGCGCCGTCAGCGGACTCCAGTTGCGGGAGGCCGGCAATCCCTCGTCACGGCCGATCCTCATTGCCTCGCGCATGGTGGTGCTTGCGACCGGCGGTCTCGGCCATCTCTACGCCGTCACGACCAATCCCGCCGAGGGAAACGGATCGGGCCTTGCGATCGCTGCCCGCGCCGGCGCGGTGATTGCCGATCCTGAATTCGTCCAGTTCCACCCCACCGCCATCATGGTGGGTCGCGATCCGGCACCGCTCGCGACCGAAGCGCTGCGCGGCGAAGGCGCGACGCTGATCAACGGCCATGGCGAGCGCTTCATGCAGGCGCGCCATCCGCTCGCCGAGCTCGCGCCGCGCGACATCGTGGCCCGCGGCGTGTTCGCCGAGATCGCGGCCGGGCGCGGCGCCTTCCTCGATGCGCGGCAGGCGCTGGGCGCGCGCTTTGCCGACAAATTCCCGACCGTCTACGCAAGCTGCATCGCGGCCGGCATCGATCCGGCGACGCAAGCGATCCCGATCGCGCCGGCCGCGCACTACCACATGGGCGGCATCGCGGTGGACGCACGGGGCCGCAGCTCGATCGACGGGCTCTGGGCGGGCGGCGAGGTGTCGTGCACCGGCGCGCATGGCGCCAACCGCCTCGCCTCCAATTCGCTGCTCGAGGCGGTGGTCTATGCCGCACGCATCGCCGACGACATCGCCGGCTGCACGGTCCCCTCGCCTGCCCGCCTTCCCGACGCGTTGGTGGCGACGCAGGGCGAGGCTCCTGCCGCCGCGAACGTGAAGCGGCTGCGCGCAACGATGAGCGCACATGTCGGCGTGATCCGGGACGGCGATGGGCTTGCGGAAGCGATACGCGGCTTTGCCGCGCTCGAACGCGAGGCGGCCGGCATCGCGGTCCGCAACATGGCGGCTTCGGCCTTGCTGGTCGCGGCGGCAGCCTGGACCCGGCACGAGAGCCGCGGCGCACATTTCCGTTCCGATCATCCGGCCGAAGTCCCTGCGCCGGCACGGAGAACGATGACCACACTCGCCGCGGCCCGCGACGTCGCCGCAAGCCTGAACGAGCGGCCGCAGCCGCGCATTGCGCAATCCATGATCGCCTGACGGAGTCTCCCCCATGATCACCTCGACCTCACTGCTCTATCCCGACGCCTTTCTCTCGCCGCTGGCGATCGACGAGGCCGTGCATCGCGCGCTCGACGAGGACCTCGGCCGCGGCGGTGACATCACTTCGCTCTCGACGATTCCCGAGGCGACGACGGCGCAGGCCATCCTGGTTGCCCGCCAGTCCGGCGTGATCGCCGGCCTGCCACTGGCCCTCGCAACGCTGCGAACGCTTTCGCCCGACATCGAGGTGCGCGCGCATGTCCGCGATGCCGCGCGCGTCACCCGCGGGCAGCAGCTACTGACGATCTCGGGACCGGCGCGCGCCATTCTCACGGCAGAACGGACCGCTCTGAATTTCGTCGGCCGCCTGTCGGGCGTCGCCACGCTCACGGCCGACTACGTCGCGCGCACCGAAGGCACCAGGATGCGCATCTGCTGCACGCGAAAAACCACGCCGGGATTGCGCGCGCTGGAGAAATATGCGGTGCGCTGCGGCGGCGGCTTCAACCACCGCTTCGGCCTCGACGACGCGATCCTGATCAAGGACAACCACATCGCGGTCGCCGGTGGCATCCGTCCCGTGCTGGAGCGCGCGCGGGCCCGTGCCGGCCATCTCGTCAAGATCGAGATCGAGGTCGATACGCTGGCGCAACTGCGCGAGGTGCTCGACACCGGACTCGCCGATGCCGTGCTGCTCGACAACATGGACCTGGCGACGCTGCGCGAGGCGGTGCGGATGAACGAGGGGCGCCTCGCGCTGGAGGCATCCGGCGGCGTGACGCTGGACTCGATCGCAGCGATCGCGGCAACCGGCGTCGACTACGCCTCGGCAGGCGCGTTGACGCACTCGGCGCCGAATTTCGACTGCGCGCTGGATATCGAGGCGTGAAGGGGTCTCTCCGTCATGGCCGGGGTTGTCCCGGCCATCCACGTCTTGCCACACGGCGCGAGGAACGTGGATGCGGGCATGACGACCTCTTGTGGGTAGCTACCTTCGCTCGCTGACGCCCATCTCGGCGGAGCTCTTGGCTTCCTGCGCGAGCTCGGCGGAGAGGGCGGCGGTCTGGGCGGGCGTTCCCCAGCTCGGCTCCTCGCTGCCGTCGCCCCAGGCGCGCGGGCGGTAGAAGGTGTGGACGCCGGTCTTGTACATCTTCTTCATCTCGGCGACCCAGGACGGACGCACCCAATAGGCGTGGTAGTGCGTGGACTTGCCGACCTCGGGCAACCAGATCTGGCCGTCGAGCATGGCCTTGGCGATCTTCTTGGCGCGATCCCACATCTCGGGCTCGCGGATCACATCCGCATTGTTGTCGCAGGCGAAGGTGAACTGGCAGGCGAGATGGCGATGCTTGTTCTGATAGACCGCGCCGCACACGGTGTCGGGATATTTGCCCGAGAAGACGCGGTTCATCACCACCTGCGCCACTGCGATCTGGCCGCGCACGGCCTCGCCGCGAGATTCGAAATAGACGGCTTCGGCGAGGCACTTCTCCGACTTGGCGCGCGACTTGTCGTCGAGCGCGAGCCGCTCCGCCGGGGACTTGGCGCGCTGGTTGTCGGCGTTGACCTCGCCCTTCGGCGCGACGCTCTCGCCGCTCTCGATGTCCTTGGCGATCTCCGCCGTCGGCGGGGTCAGCGAGGCCGTCACCTTCATGTCGGGATCGGGCATCACGATCAGCGGCTCGGCACCGGGCTGCCAGCTCTCGATGCTCTCGATATTGCCGCCGAGCGAGGAGCTGCCGAAGAACAGGTTCGAGGTCTTGACGCTGAAGGGATCACGCACGGGCGTCGTCGGCGCAGTCGTCCGTTTCAACGCTTCCAGCGGCTGCACCGCGAACGAGCGCGCCACGTCACTGGCCTGCGGTGGATTGGCATATTGCGGCAGCGGCGGCGCGCGCATCGCCTCCGCGAGTTCCGGATCGAGCGCGGCCGCGGACTCCGGCGACATCGCTTGTGGCAATGAAGCGGTCTTGGCACCGAACACCGAGCTGTTCGACGTGGCGGGATCTTGCTGCGTGGGCGGCGCGGCCGGCGCGAGCGTCTCGGGCACCTGCGTCGGAGTTGCGGTCGCCAGACGATCACCCTTCATGGAGCGATCGACCTTGGGAAAATCCGCGGCCTGATAGCGCGGCGGCGCCTGCAGCGCCGGGTTGCGGCTGATCGCGCCGGTGACGTCGCGGCCGTCGATGCTTGCGAGGCGAACCATCGCGCTCTGCGGAACCGAGGTGCCGATGGGACGGGAGAAGCTGTAGGTGGCGAGCTGGATCGAGGACGCCGCGGAGAACACCTGCTTCTGCCAACGCTCGGCGACGCCGGGCTGACGCGCCAGCAGAGAGGCAATGTCCTGATAGCCGGTCTCTCTCGGCATCAATGCGAAGATGCAGAGACCGATGCCGAAGGACGCGAACCGCGCGCCCTTCGGATGGTTACGCAACACTGACATCAACACGCTCACGCTACGCTACGCTTACGCCAGAAAAATCGAGCCGCAGTACATCCGTGCAATTCGATCTTTATCGTAAGTATCCAATTTAGGTTGCCGCGGCGTTAATCGGCGTTGCGCGCGCGGCACACTCAAGCGATTGCAGGTGTTTTCACGGGGCGATTGCGTGCATTGGTAAATACCGCGTCGCGCGAAGCGGTAAACAAGAGGTCAACGCGAATGGTGAAGGAACTCTTGATGACGCGTATCATTACGGGACGCGCTTGGGTTCCGTTGTTGCGCGAGGTGCATCCACATTGACGGTGTCATGCCCCGCGAAGGCCGGGCATCCAGTACGCCGCGGCCTCTCGACTCAATCACTGCTGTCCCGGCGTACTGGATCGCCCGCCTTCGCGGGCGATGACTGTGGAGAGAATTGAAGGCGCCTGCCCCAAATTCGTCATTGCGAGGAGCACTTGCGACGAAGCAATCCAGAGTGCCTCGGTTGAGAGATTCCTGGATTGCTCCGCTGCGCTCGCAATGACGGCGTGGAGAGAGCAGCGCGCAAAATGAAAGAGGCGGATCTTTCGCCCCGCCTCTTCGCATTCAGCACTTCAATTCGTCGCTTACGCCTGGCTCGCGATCGCCTTGCCGAGCGCGGCCTGTGCTGCCGCGAGGCGCGCGATCGGCACGCGGTAGGGCGAGCACGATACGTAGTCGAGACCGATATTGTGGCAGAAGGCGACGGAGGCGGGATCGCCGCCGTGCTCGCCGCAGATGCCGACCTTGAGCTTGGCGCGCGTCTTGCGGCCGCGGGCGACGCCGATCTTGACCAGCTCGCCGACGCCTTCCTGGTCGAGCGCGACGAAGGGATCCACCGACAGGATGCCCTTCGCAACGTAAGGACCGAGGAAGCTCGCCGCGTCGTCGCGGCTGATGCCGTAGGTCGTCTGCGTCAGGTCGTTGGTGCCGAACGAGAAGAACTCGGCGCTCTCCGCGATCTCGGCCGCGAGCAGGCAGGCGCGCGGCAGCTCGATCATGGTGCCGACCTGGTAGGCGATCTTGGCGCCCATCTCGCGCATCACCGCCTTCGCGGTGGAGTCGATGCGCGCCTTGACGAGGTCGAGCTCCATCTTGGTCGCGATCAGCGGCACCATCACCTCGAGGCCGACGGCCTTGCCGGTGCGCTTCTCGGCCTCGATCGCCGCCTCGAAGATCGCGCGGGCCTGCATCTCGGCGATTTCAGGATAGGCGATCGCGATGCGGCAGCCGCGGAAGCCGAGCATCGGATTGAACTCCGAGAGCTCGCGCGCGCGGTCGGCCAGGCGCCGCGGGTCGGTGTTCATGGCGCGCGCCACTTCCTCGACCTCGGCATGGGTGTGCGGCAGGAACTCGTGCAGCGGCGGATCGAGCAGACGGATCGTGACGGGCAGGCCCTTCATGATCTCGAACAGCTCGACGAAGTCGGCGCGCTGCATCGGCAGCAGCTTGGCGAGCGCCGCGCGGCGCGACTGCTCGTCCTCGGAGAGGATCATCTCGCGCACGGTGCGGATGCGGGTCTCCTCGAAGAACATGTGCTCGGTGCGGCAGAGGCCGATGCCCTCGGCGCCGAACTTGATCGCGGTGCGCGCATCGTCAGGTGTGTCGCCGTTGACGCGGACGCCGATCTTGCGGACCTGGTCGGCCCAGTTCATCAGCGTGCCGAACTCGCCGGAAAGCTCCGGCTCGATCATCGGCATGCGGCCGGCCAGCACCTGGCCCAGCGAGCCGTCGATGGTGATGACGTCGCCGGTCTTGAAGGTGCGCGAGCCGATGCTCATGGTGCCGCGGCCGTAATCGACGCGGATGGTGCCGCAGCCGGAGACGCAGGGCTTGCCCATGCCGCGCGCGACCACCGCCGCGTGCGAGGTCATGCCGCCGCGGGTGGTCAGGATGCCTTCGGCGGCGTGCATGCCGTGGATGTCTTCCGGGCTGGTCTCGATGCGGACCAGGATCACCTTGCGTCCGTCGCCCTGAAGCTTGGCCGCCTCGTCCGAGGAGAACACGATCTCGCCGGAGGCCGCACCCGGTGATGCCGGCAGGCCGGTCGCGATCACGTCACGCTTGGCGTTGGGATCGATGGTCGGATGCAGGAGCTGGTCGAGCGAGGCGGGATCGATCCGCGTCACCGCTTCCTTCTTCGAGATCAGGCCTTCATTGGCGAGCTCGACCGCGATGCGCAGCGCGGCCTTGGCGGTGCGCTTGCCGCCGCGGGTCTGCAGCATCCAGAGCTTGCCCTGCTCGACCGTGAACTCCATGTCCTGCATGTCGCGGTAGTGCTTCTCGAGCAGCGTGTAGATCCGCGTCAGCTCCTTGAAGGCCTCCGGCATCGCCGATTCCATCGACGCCTTGTCGGAGCCCGATTCCTTCCGCGCTTCCTCGGTGATGTCCTGCGGCGTGCGGATGCCCGCCACCACGTCCTCGCCCTGCGCGTTGATCAGGAATTCGCCGTAGAGCTTGCTCTCGCCGGTCGAGGGGTTGCGGGTGAAGGCGACGCCGGTGGCCGAGGTCTCGCCCATGTTGCCGAACACCATGGCCTGCACGTTGACCGCGGTGCCCCAGGACTCAGGGATATCGTGCAGCTTGCGATAGGTCACCGCGCGCGCGTTCATCCAGGATGAGAACACCGCGCCGATCGCACCCCAGAGCTGGTCGTGCGGGTCCTGCGGGAAGTCCTTCCCCGTCTCGCGCGCGACCGCGTCCTTGTACTTGCCGACCAGTTCGACCCAGTCGTCGGCGGACAGGTCGGTGTCGAGCGTGTAGCCCTGGCTGTCCTTGAAGGTGTCGAGGATTTCCTCGAAGTGATGATGCTCGAAGCCGAGCACCACGTCGGAATACATGGTGATGAAGCGGCGATAGCTGTCATAGGCGAAGCGGCGGTCGCCCGACAGTTCCGACAGCGCTTCCACGGTCTGGTCGTTGAGGCCGAGGTTGAGCACCGTGTCCATCATGCCCGGCATCGAGGCACGCGCGCCGGAGCGCACGGAGACGAGCAGCGGGTTCCTGGTGTCGCCGAACACCTTGCCGGTCAACTTGCCGACATGGTCGAGCGCCTTCTCAACCTGCGCCTGCAACTCCTTCGGATAGGATTTGTCGTGGGCGTAGAAGTAGGTGCAGACCGAGGTCGGGATGGTGAAGCCGGGAGGCACGGGAAGGCCGAGATTGGCCATCTCGGCGAGGTTGGCGCCCTTGCCGCCGAGCAGGTCGCGCATCTCCGTGCGGCCCTCGGCCTTGCCGTCGCCGAACGTGTAGACCCATTTGCCGGCCTTGCCCGCGACCGGTGCCGCCTTGGCGGGTGCAGCCTTCTTCGGCGCCGGCTTCGCGGCGACCGGCTTGGTCACGGCCTTTGCGGCCGGCTTCGCTGCGGGCTTTACGGGAGCCTTGGCCGTAGCCTTGGCAGCGACTTTGGCCACCGGCTTCGGAGCGCTCTTGGCGAGCGCCTTGCGGGCTGCCGGCGCGGCCTTCGCCTTAGCGGAGGGCTTTGATTTCGCTGGAGATTTATTCGGCTTCGAGGCGGCTTTGGCCATAGCTTGCACACAACCTGCGAGAGGGAGGGGAAATCGCGGGCCTTACACCACTTTGAGCGGGCCCGCGCAAGTCGAAGAGTTCCGGAAAATGAAGGCCTAGAGATGGAGCCACTTCAACAAACCGAGTCCGATCGCGCCATTCAGGATCAGAAAGATCGCGACAATGAAGTTGAGCAGCCGGGGCATGATCAGAATCAGCACACCCGCCAGCAACGACAGGAGCGGCGAGATGTGAGCGACGGTGATGTGCATGAATTGTCTTTCCATGGGATGAGGCGAATCGCGGCCGGATCATACCGGACCGGGTTCCGCGGGTAGAGACGCACCGGGGCCGCATGAGTTCCCGCCTTCGCGAAAACTGCCCGAAATTGCCGCGTATGCGGCATGCATTCCCCGGAACATTGCCAGGACGCATGCATTGGCAACCGGTCGCGCCACTGGCGCTTCCGAAGAATCACGTCGAAGGAGTTTTGCATGCGGAACAGGATTCTTGCTCTGGCAGCGCTCGCGGCCGCGATCGGCTCGCCCCTGGCGGCGCAGGCGCAAAGCGGCGTCACCATCGGACGCGCGCCGGTCGTGGTCGAAAGCGGCCCGACGATAGCGGTCGAACAGCGGCCGGCCTTCCGCGACTATGTCGTCGAACAACGTGTACCGGCCTTCCGTGTCCCGGATCGCGTGGTGGTCGGTGCCACCTTACCCGAAAGCGGCATCACTTATTATGACGTACCGCAACGTTTCGGCGCCACGACCTATCGCTACACCGTCGTGAACGGCGAGACCGTGCTGGTCGAGCCGCGCTCGCGCCGCGTCGTCGAGGTGATGGACTAGGCTTCATCTGGACGCGTTTTCTTCACGCGAACCGGTACCCACTTCGCTTGAAAACGCTTCCGTACGAACTGGATGTCCGGCGCGTCACATCAATCAGGCTGGCGCGAGCAGTTAAATCGGACATCAGGCCCCGCCCGGTCTCCCCCCGCCGGGCGGGGCATTTTTGTCTCGTGTACGCTCTCGTGTCCCGGACAAGGCGCAATGCGTAGCGTTGCGACGCAGAGCCGGGACCCAGAATCTTGTTGCGGCGGCATGGGCCCCGGCTCTGCAGCGCATCACCCCGCGAAGGCGCGGTGCGCTGCGCTGCGTCCGGGGCACAAGATCAATCCTGGATCTTCGAGAAATCCGCGACCGCACGTGTGGCGCTGCGTATCTCGTTCAGCAGCTTCAGGCGATTCTCGCGCACCTTCGCATCGTCGTCGTTGACGCGGACCTTGTCGAAGAACGCATCGACGGGCGGCCGCAGCTTCGCCATCGCGCTCATCGCGGCGGCAAAATCCTCCTTGGCGACGGCGGCGCTGGCTTCCGCCTTGACCTCGCCGATCGCCTTCGCCAGCGCCTTTTCCTCGGCGAGGCCATAGAGCGCGGCATCGGGCGCGCCGTCAAAGCTGCGCTTGTCCTTCTTCTCCTCGATCGAGAGGATGTTGCTGGCGCGTTTGGTGCCGGCGAGCAGGTTCTTGCCGTCATCGCTGTCGAGGAACTTTCCGAGCGCCTCGACGCGGCGGACGATCATCAGGAGGTCGTCCTGGCCACCGAGCGCGAACACGGCATCGACGAGATCGTGACGCGCCCCCTGCTCGCGGAGCTGGACTTTGAGGCGGTCGGCGAAGAACGCGAGGAGATCGCTCGGGAGCCTCGTGGCGTCGGCAGGTTTCACCGACAAGCCGGCGAGCGCCGACGCGGCCACCTTCATGAGAGACAGGCGCAGCCCGTTCTCGACGATCAGCCTGATCACACCCAGCGCCGCACGACGCAGCGCATACGGGTCCTTGCTGCCCGTCGGCTTCTCGTCGATGGCCCAGAAGCCGACGAGCGTATCGAGCTTGTCCGCAAGCGCGACGGCGACACTGACCGGATCGGTCGGCACGCGATCGGCCGGGCCTTGCGGCTTGTAGTGCTCCTCACACGCGGCTGCGACGGAGGCATCCTCGCCCTGCGCCAGCGCGTAGTACTTGCCCATCAGGCCCTGCACCTCGGGGAACTCGCCGACGACTTCAGTCAGCAAATCAGCCTTCGCCAGATGCGCGGCGCGCGTCGCCTTGGCGACATCTGCGCCGACCAGCGGCGCGATCTCTGCGGCGAGGCGTTCGATGCGCTCGATGCGCGCGGCCTGGGTACCGAGCTTCTCGTGGAACACGATCTGCTCGAACTTCGGCAGACGATCCTCGAGCTTCGTCTTCAGGTCAGTCTCATAAAAGAACTTCGCATCGGACAGGCGCGGACGGATCACCCGCTCGTTGCCCGATACGATGACCTTGCCGCCGTCGGTCGCCTCGATGTTGGCGGTGAGGACGAACTTGTTGGTCAGCTTGCCGGTCTTGGAATCCCTGACGACGAAGCACTTCTGGTTATTGCGGATGGTGGCGCGGATCACCTCTTCCGGGATCGCGAGATATTCCGCCTCGAACGATCCCATCATGACGACGGGCCATTCGACGAGGCCCGACACTTCGTCGAGCAGCACCTGATCTTCGACCAGTTCAAAGCCCTGCGCGAACGTCAATTCCTTGGCGTCTTCGAAGATGATGTCCTTCCGCGCCTGCGGATCGAGGATGACCTTCGCCGCCTTCAGCTTCGCCTCATAATCCTCGAAACGGCGCACGTTGATCGCGCCAGGTGCCATGAAGCGATGGCCGTACGTGGTCTGGCCGGTCGCGATGCCGTCGACCTCGAACTTCACGACATCGGGCTCTTCCGTCTCGGGCCCGAAGGTCGCGGTGATCGCGTGCAGCGGACGCACCCAGCTCAGCGAGCCCGGCTTGCCGGAGCGCGCGCCCCAGCGCATCGATTTCGGCCAGGGGAAGGTGCGGATGATGACGGGCAGGATTTCCGCGAGCACGTCGATGGCGTCGCGGCCGGGCTTCTCGATCAGGCCGATGTAGAAGTCACCCTTGGGGTCGCGCTGGATCTTGGCTTCGTCCAGCGACTTCAAACCGGTCGCTTTCAGAAAGCCCTGCACGGCCGCATCGGGCGCGCCGACCTTCGGTCCGCGGCGTTCGGTCTTCAGATCGGGCTGGCGCGTAGGGATGCCGTGCACGGTGAGCGCGAGGCGGCGCGGCGTCGCGAAGGCCTTCGCGCCTTCGTAGACGAGGCCTTCAGCGACAAGCTTGTCGGTGACCATGCGGCGCAGATCGTCGGCCGCCTTGGCCTGCATGCGCGCGGGAATTTCTTCCGAGAACAGTTCCAGCAAAAGTTCGGGCATCAGGCCGCTCCGCCCGCTTCAGTGTGGATCCAGGCTTCGCCGCAGGCCTTTGCCAATTCGCGCACACGCAAAATGTAACTCTGCCGCTCGGTCACGGAGATCACGCCGCGCGCGTCGAGCAGGTTGAAGACGTGGCTCGCCTTGATGCACTGGTCGTAGGCCGGCAGCGCCATCAGATGCGCCTCGCGCTTGCCGTCCTTCCAGCCAGCGTCGAGATATTTCCTGCAGGCTGCTTCCGCCATCTTGAACTGCTCGAACAGCATCGCGGTGTCGGCGACTTCGAAATTGTGTTTCGAATATTCCCGCTCGGCCTGCAGGAAGACGTCGCCATAGGTGACCTTCTGGTCACCGTCGCGGCCGTTGAAGTTGAGGTCGTAGACGCGGTCGACACCCTGCACGTACATCGCGAGGCGCTCGAGGCCATAGGTGAGTTCGCCAGCGACCGGTGCGCATTCGAAGCCGGCGACCTGCTGGAAATAGGTGAACTGGCTCACCTCCATGCCGTCGCACCAGCACTCCCAGCCGAGGCCCCAGGCGCCCAGCGTCGGGCTCTCCCAATCGTCCTCGACGAAGCGGATGTCGTGCACGGCGGAATCGATGCCGATTGCGGCCAGCGACTTCAGGTACAACTCCTGAAGGTTCGGCGGCGACGGCTTCATGATCACCTGGAACTGGTAGTAGTGCTGCATCCGGTTCGGATTCTCGCCGTAGCGGCCGTCCTTGGGCCGGCGCGAGGGCTGCACATAGGCCGCGTTCCAGGGCTTTGGCCCGAGCGCGCGCAGCGTGGTTGCCGGATGGAAGGTGCCCGCGCCCATCTCCATGTCGTAGGGCTGCAGGATCACGCAGCCCTGCTCGGCCCAGAACCGCTGGAGCGCGAGGATGAAGCCCTGGAACGAGCGTTCCGGGCGCATATGGGCGGGCAATGAGGCGTCCATCGTCAGATCAGGCTCTCGCGGGGGTTTTGAATCGCGCGGGACCGTATCGACGGCAGGGATGGGAATCAAGGCAAAGGGGGCGCTTCTTACCTCTCCCGCCTGCGGGAGAGGTCGCGCCGAAGGCGCGGGTGAGGGCTTTATCCTCTTGGGCGGTCTCGCCCGCGGAGAGACCCCCTCCCCAACCCTCCCCCGCAAGCGGGAGAGGGAGCGCACCCGAGCGTGCGGCGAGAACTACCCCGGCCGGTAAGCTCCGGTCACGGGGTCACGTTTCAGCGTCTGGATATCCCCCATGCGGGCAGCCTCGGCGACGCGCGACAGGCGCATCTCCTCGAGCTCCTGATTGATCCGGACGGCGGTCTTGTAGGCCCAGCGGACCACGGCAAGCCCGCCCAGGACGCCCGCGAAAGCGACGAACGGCGGCATCTGTCGATCCTTGTCTAGTGCTCAGCCCCCACGCGCATTCTCGCGCAGACCGGCCTGCACCGCAATCGGCAGACCCCGGGCCAAATGGCGCGGGGAGGAGCGACCGCTAGAACCCGAATTTCGCCCAAATGGCCCGCGTCTCGACTGCCGAGATCAGCTCGTCCGGCAGCCCGGCCATTGATTCCATGGCCAAAAGCTGGCCCGCGCCGGGCGCTTTCCGCCCGAAAAGGCCGGACAGAAGGCCGGTCGGCTGGACGATCACGGGGGTGAGAACCTTGTCGCCATAGCGGGCACGAAGAGTTGAGCGGAGATCGCCGATGCCGTCGGCAAGCCCCAGCGCGATCGAGCTGTCGCCGGCCCAGTATTCGCCCGTGAACAGGGTGTCGTCCGAGCCCTTCAGCCGCGCGCCGCGACTCTCCTTCACCAACGCGATGAAGATATCGTGGATCTCGCGCTGGATCGCCTTGAGCTTGGCGACGTCATCCGGGTTTTCGGGCAGGAACGGATCGAGCATCGCCTTGTGCGCGCCCGCCGTGTAGAGCCGTCGCTCGATGCCGAGGCGCTTGATCGCTTCCTGGAAGCCGAAGCTGCCGCCGACCACGCCGATCGAGCCGAGGATCGAGGACGGATCGCAGAAGATCTCGTCGCCGGCGCAGGCGATCATGTAGCCGCCGGAAGCCGCGACGTCCTCGACGAAGACCAGCACCGGCAGCTTCTTCTCGGCCGCGAGCTGCTTGATGCGCAGATAGATCTGGCGCGACTGCACCGGCGAGCCGCCGGGCGAGTTGATCACCAGCGCCACCGCCTTGGCATTGCGCATCGAGAAGGCCCGCTCCAGCACGCGCGCGACGCCCGCAAGCGTCATGCCCGGACGCAGCGGCGTCACCGCGCCGATCACACCGGACAGCCGCACCACCGGCACCACCGCCGTGCCGGGACGGAAGCGCGCCGGCAGATATTGCATGAGCTTGTCGGCCAGGCCGGAACTCCCACGATCGTTCAATTGTTCGGCCATGCCCTTACCTCTGATTAACCATTTCTTATCACGCGAGTGTCATTGAAAGTGCCTGGAACGTGTTTTGCAGAATCCCGGTTGGGAAGCTGCAATAGGCAGCGGAGGAAACACCATGAAGATCTATCTGCTGATGCTGCTGATCGGTGCGCTTTTCACGGCTATCCGCTTCACGTCCTCGTCCGAACAGCAGACGGAATCGCTTCCGCAGTAAGCCGTCACGGCTCCGCCAGCGGCAAGGCCGCCCTCCCCTCCAGAATATCCTTCACCTCTTTTTTAGGCACGACTGACTCGTCATTGAGCATGAGGCCCGGCAGCAATCTCGTCGGGGCCCGGCCGCCTTTGACCGCGCGCACCAGCACGCGGATCGCCGGCTTTCCAGCTTCGCCATGAACCGGCAGGATCGACAGGCTGCCGAAGCCGCGTGATAGCGCTGCCATGACATCGGCGATGCCATCTGCACGCCAGATCAGCGTCAGCGCGCCATTCGATCGGAGGATGCGACGCGCAGCATGCACCCAGGCATGCAGTGTCTCTTCGCTCGCCACATGCGCGGTGTGGCGCATCTGATCCGGTGAGCCGCGATGGCGCGCGGGATCGTTGAAGGGCGGGTTCATCAGCACGGCATCGACGCTGTCGGGCACCAGCCCATGGTCCGCAAAGGCCTGCGCATCCGCGGTGACGTCGAGCACGATGGCCTCGGCGGGAAGCGCGTTCGCGGCGGCATTGGCACGCGCGAGCTGCGCCAGTTCCGGATCGATCTCGACCAGGCTGAGCCTGATCCCCGCCACGCGGCGGGCAAGCGCCAGGCCCGCCGTGCCGATGCCGGCGCCGAGATCGACCACGCGGTCGCCCGCCCGGGCCTGTGTCGCCGCCGCCAGCAAAATCGCATCGTGCCCGGCGCGATGGCCGGTCCGCTTCTGCTTCAGCCGCAACTGCCCGCCGAGAAAGGCGTCCTCGGTAATGTCTGCTAAGGCCTCAATCATCGCCGCGCAGTTCGTGGCTGAGGCCGGCCTCGGTGAGGAGCGCCCGTGCCTCCTGGGCGTCGTCCTCATGGACCAGGATCCGCCGCGGCAGGATGCCGAGCGAGCCCTCGATGATGCTCATGTTCTGGTCCAGCACCAGATGGTGGATGTTGGCGCCGTCGAGCAGCGCGCCGATCGCCGACACCAGCACCATATCGTTGGTCCGAACCAGTTCACGCAAAACGCAAATCTCCTGCCCGAAAGGGGTCAAAAGCGGCAAATGTCAATGGTTCCGCAGCCCTTGCCGCATCCGCCGCCAGTTTCTATTGTATTTCCATCAGAATAGCCCCTCCGGGGCAAATATTGGAGACCGGCGTGGCCGTCATCGTACCTTTCGAAACTCCCGGCGCGTCGATTGAAGAGCTGGTTGCCCTTGTCGCCCCTGACATGGAGCGCGTCAACGCCACCATCCTGTCGCGGACCGGCTCGGACGTGACCATGATCCCGGAGGTCGCCAACCATTTGATCTCCTCCGGCGGCAAGCGCCTGCGCCCGATGCTGACGCTCGCCATGGCCAACCTCGCCGGCTACACCGGCGATGGCCACATCAAGCTCGCCGCGTCCGTCGAGTTCATGCACACCGCGACCCTGCTCCACGACGACGTCGTCGACGAGAGCGAGATGCGCCGCGGCAAGCTGTCGGCGCGCATGCTCTGGGGCAACGAGGCCAGCGTGCTGGTCGGCGACTTCCTGCTCGGCCAGGCCTTCCGCATGATGGTCGAGGTCGGCTCGCTGCGCGCGCTCGACATCCTCTCCGCGGCCGCCGCCACCATCGCCGAGGGCGAGGTGATGCAGCTCGCCGCCGCCAAGAACACCGCGACCACCGAGGACGAATATCTCGCAGTGATCCGCGGCAAGACCGCCGAGCTGTTCGCCGCCGCCTGCGAGGTCGGGCCCGTCATCGCCAACCGCCCGAAGGCGGAGCAGACCGCCTGCCGCTCGGTCGGCATGAATCTCGGCATCGCCTTCCAGCTCGTCGACGACGTGCTCGACTATGGCGGCAAAAGCGCAAAACTCGGCAAGAATACCGGCGACGATTTCCGCGAGGGCAAGATCACGCTGCCCGTCGTGCTCGCCTTCCGCCGCGGCAACGACACCGAGCGCGCGTTCTGGATCCGGGCCCTGGAGCGCGGCGAGATCGGCGACACCGATCTCGATCACGCCATCGGCCTGATGAACAAGCACCGCGCGCTCGAGGACACGCTGAGCCGCGCCCAGCATTACGGCGCCATGGCCGTCGACGCGCTGGCGCTGTTCCCGCCCTCGCCGATGAAGAGCGCGCTGGAGCAGGTCGTGGCGTTCTGCCTGGCGCGGTCGCACTAGGCATTTTGCGTTTCAGCACAAGCACTCGCCAAATACTCGCTGTCGTCCCGGTGGAGGCCGGGACCCATACCGCGTGATCTATCGAGAGGTCGTGGGTGCTTGTATAGATAACGATCACCCGACCCCAAACCACTCCCTGTGGTTACGGGTCCCGGCCTTCGCCGGGACGACGCCGGTGAGATAGCGACACTTCTGCCCACCCCGTCATTGCGAGCGCAGCGAAGCAATCCAGAATCCCTTCGCGGAGACGGCCCTGGATCGCTTCGCTGCGCTCGCAATGACGGAGCAAGGCGCGCAGGCATCATCCACCAACTCGCATTTGCATCGCAGAAGCGGCTTCGTACCTCACGGTGCGCCCGACCCGCTTGACGAAGGCGCCCCAATCACTTGCATTTTGCAAGTGACTCCCCTACCTTCCGCACCATGCAGCCCAAATCCCCCTCGATCCTGGAATGCCCCGTTGGCCGCGCCGTGGAGACGGTCGGCGAATGGTGGAGCATCCTGATCCTGCGCGATGCCTTCCAGGGCGCGACGAAGTTCGACGAGTTTTCGCAGAGCCTCGGGATTGCGCCGAACATCCTGTCGCGGCGGCTCGCCCATCTCACCGCGAGCGGCATGTTCGTCCGCCGCCGCTATCACGAGCGGCCACCGCGCTACGAATATGTGCTGACCGACAAGGCGCGGGATTTCTTCCCCGTCGTCGCGGCGCTGCTCGCCTTCGGCAACAAGCATCTCGCACCGAAGGGCGAATCCATCCTGCTGGCGAACCGGGACGACGTCCGTCCGCTCGATCCCGTGGTCGTCGACGCCGCCAGCATGCGTCCGATCACGCTCGCCAATGCCGTCGTCGTCGCAGGTCCGCGCGCGAGCCGCGGCCTGCGCGCGCGGCTCGCCTCACTCAAGGCCATGAACCCGGCCGTCGCGCCGGCCGGAGACTGACATGCGTCGTATCGTCGTGACGGGAATGGGCGCGGTGTCGCCGCTCGGCTGCGGTGTCGAACTGTCCTGGCGCCGGCTGCTCGCCGGCCAGAGCGGGCTGCGTCCGCTGCCCGAATGGGCCGAGGTGCTGCCCGCGCGCATCGCGGGTCTCGTGCCTGACAAGGCCGACGACGCCGAGGGCGGCTTCGATCCCGCGCAGGCCGCCGCGCCAAAAGACCAGCGCAAGATGGACCGCTTCATCCTGTTCGCGCTGCTCGCAACGGCCGAAGCGGTCGCGCAGGCGAAGTGGATGCCGCAGGATGCAGGGGCGCAGGAACGCACCGCGACGATCATCGCTTCGGGCGTCGGCGGCTTTCCGGCGATGGCGGACGCCGTGCGCATCACCGAGCAGCGCGGCGCGCGCCGGCTGTCGCCGTTCACAATCCCGTCCTTCCTCGCCAATCTCGCTAGCGGTCACGTCTCGATCAAATACGGCTACAGGGGCGCGCTGGGCACGCCCGTCACCGCCTGCGCCGCCGGCGTTCAGGCCATCGGCGACGGCGCGCGCATGATCCGCGCGGGCGAAGCCGATGTCGCGATCTGCGGCGGTGCGGAGGCCTGTATCGACATCGTCAGCCTCGGCGGCTTTGCCGCGGCGCGCGCATTGTCCAGCGGCTTCAACGACGAGCCTGCGCGCGCCTCGCGTCCGTTCGATCGCAATCGCGACGGCTTTGTCATGGGCGAAGGCGCCGGCATCCTGGTGATCGAGGAGCTTGAGCATGCGCTTGCGCGCGGCGCGATGCCGATCGCGGAGATTGTCGGCTACGGCACGACGGCGGACGCCTACCACATGACGTCGGGCCCACCCGATGGCGACGGCGCCCGCCGCGCCATGGAGATCGCGCTCCGACAGGCCAGACTCGAACCCGCCGACCTGCAGCACCTCAACGCGCATGCGACCTCGACGCCGGCAGGCGACGAGAGCGAGCTCGGCGCCATCGGCGCGCTGTTCGGCCGCAACCAGACCATCGCGGTGAGCGCGACCAAATCGGCCACCGGCCATCTGCTCGGCGCTGCCGGTGGCCTCGAAGCCATCTTCACCATCCTCGCCCTGCGCGACCAGGTCGCACCGCCGACGCTCAATCTCGAAAATCCCGATCCGGGCGCCGATGGCATCGACATCGTCGCCGGCAACGCGCGGCCGATGCCGATGCTGAATGCCATCTCCAATGGATTTGGCTTCGGCGGCGTCAATGCCAGCGCGATCTTCCGCCGGATGGGCTGAACGAGAACCCTTGCAATCGCAGCGCGCTGCGCTACGAAAACGGGATGATCGACACAAATTTCTGGCTGTTCCTGACTGCTGCTTGTCTCATTGCCGCCGTTCCCGGCCCCGGCATTTTCTACGTCGCGGCACGAACGCTGTCGGAAGGACGTGAGAGCGGCTTCGCCTCGACCGCGGGCACGGCGCTTGGCGGCATGGTCCATGTCGTGGCCGGCAGCCTCGGCATTTCCGCGATCATCCTGGCCAGCGCCGAACTGTTCACCGCGGTCAAATTCGTCGGCGCGCTCTATCTGGTCTGGCTCGGCATCAAGACGTTCCGCAGCGCCGACCGCATATTGCCGCTCGACAACGCGGCCGTCGGCGACGAGCGCGCGTTTCGCGACGGCGTGCTGGTCGAGGCGCTGAACCCGAAGACCGCGGCGTTCTTCCTCGCCTTCATTCCGCAATTCCTCGACCCCGCGGGATCGAACCCGACGCTGCAATTCATCATGCTGGGCGCGATCTCGGTGACGCTGAACACGCTCGCCGACGTGGTCGTGGTGCTGATGGCCAGCGCGACGCGCACGCAGCTGATCGGACGGCCGCAGCTGATGCAGCGTCTCACGCAGGGCTCGGGCGTGTTCATCGCTGGGCTCGGCCTCTCGCTGGCTCTGGCGCGACGGCCGGGTCAGGGCTGACGGAGCACTGTCCACTGTAGATTGTAGGACGGCCATGGAGCGAGGATCACAATGACATCACGGGTCGAAACGCTGACGCCGCCGAACACACCAAAACCGATCGGCCCCTACAACCACATCGCCAAGGTCGGCGACCACATCTGGATCGGCGGGACCGCGGGCTTCGACCCGGCGACGGGACAATTGGTCGGCGCCGATGTCGGCTCCCAGACCCGGCAGATCTTCAGATCGTTCGAGGTCATGCTGGCCGCGGTGGACTCCGATCTCAACCACGTCACCCATATCAATGTGTTTCTCAAGCAGATGTCGGACTTCGAGGCGATGAACGCAGCCTATGTCGAGATGATGGGCGAGCACCGGCCCGCTCGCACGGTGTTTGCCGTGCTGGAGCTTCCGAAGCCCGGCGTCATGCTGACCATGAACCTCACGGCCGTCACACGACAACCAGCCTCATCGGCAGGAAAATAGCCGCATTTCAAGGGATCACGGCCCGATGCTCGCTCCGCAAAGTCGCTACTACGAGTCGCACGGCCTGCGTCTGCATTATACCGATTGGGGCAACGCGGACGCGCCGCCTCTCATTCTGGTTCACGGCGGCCGCGATCACTGCCGCAGCTGGGACGTCATCGCGCGCTCGCTGCAGCCGCATTTCCACGTCATCGCCCCCGACCTGCGCGGCCACGGCGATTCCGACTGGACCAAAGGCGGCAGCTACGCGCTGACCGAGTATGTCTACGATCTCGCCCAGCTCGTCCGCAGCATCGGCGCACCGCAGGTGACCCTCATCGGCCACTCGATGGGCGGCATGGTGAGCCTGATCTTTACGGGATCGTTCCCCGAGCTCGTCGCCAAGCTGGTCGTCCTCGACGGTGTGACCATGCTGCCGGATTCGCCGAAGGCGCCGACGCATGAGCGCATCGGCAAATGGGTCAGCCAACTCGACAAGCTGCACGACCGCACGCCGCGCCGCTATGCGACGCTGGCGGACGCCGCCGCGCAGATGGTGCTGCACAACAAACGGCTCTCTCGCGAGCTTGCGCTGCACCTCGCCACCCACGGCGCCCGGCAGAACGAGGACGGCACCTATAGCTGGAAGTTCGATCCCTATCAGCGCGCCTCCGCGCCGCACCGGCTCTGGCCGGACGATCATGTCGCGCTGTGGTCGCGCATTGCCTGCCCGACGCTGCTGCTCAATGCCGGCGAGAGCTTTCTGGCCGGCGCAAAGGCAGCGGGCCTGGAGCGCTACTTCCCGAACGCGCGCATGGAGACCATCGCCGGCGCGGGACACTGGCTGCAACACGACAAGCCGCAGGAAGTGTTGGGTGAGATCCGGCGGTTTTTGGGATTGGCCGAGGACGGCGCGGGTTAGCTCCGCTGCCGTAGGGTCGGCAAAGGCGCGAGAGCGCCGTGCCCACCATCTCTCTCGATCACGAAAACTGCGTGGGCACGCTTCGCTTTGCCCACCCTACGGCATTATCGTAGCCCGCATGAGCGAAGCGACATGCGGGGCGCCGCGAGGAAAAATCCCGGATATCGCTTCGCTCATCCGGGCTACGGCACACCTAACTCAACGTCCCCGCATGCACCCACCAGCCGGGGTGGTCGCGCCGAATCTTCTCGGCGGCGGCATGCGCCTCGGTGGGCGCGCCATAGATCGCAAAGCATGTCGCACCGGAGCCGGACATGCGCGCGAGCTTGACGCCGGCGGAATCGCGCAGCGCTTCCAGCACCTCGCCGATCACCGGCTCGATGCGCATCGCCGGCGCTTCGAGATCATTGGCGACGGTTTCGAGGACGTCGACCCAATCGGCAATGGAGGCGCCCTCGTCCGGCCAGGCCGGGGCATCCAGCACCGAGGTGGCGCCGACCAGGAGCTCGCCGTTGCGCAGGCCGAGCTCCTTGAACACGTCCTTGGTGGCGACGGGCACGCGCGGATTGACCATCACGCAGGGCATGGTCGGCAAGGCGAGCGGCAGCAGCTGCTCGCCGACGCCGGTCATGTCGCAGGCGCGCGAGAACAGGCATACCGGCACGTCGGCACCGGTCGCGAGTGCGACCTGCTGCAGGCGCGGATCGTCGAGTGAGAGATTGTTGAGGCGAGCCAGCAGGCGCAGCGCCGCTGCGGCATCGGCCGAACCGCCGCCGATGCCGGCAGCCACGGGAAGCACCTTGTCGAGCGCGAAGGCACCGAGCTTCAGGCCCGGCACGGCCTCGGCCAGGAGCTTGGCCGCCTTGAACACGAGATTGTCGCTGGCATCGCCGCAGGCTGCGGCGAGCGGCCCGGTGGTGGCGAGCTTCAGCTCGCCGCCCGGCTCCAGCGTGAGCCGATCCGCGCAATCGGCGAACGCGACCACGCTTTCGAGATCATGATAGCCGTCCGCACGACGACCAACGACGCGAAGGCTCAGATTGACCTTCGCCCGTCCCTCTTCAATCAACGCCGGCATTGACGATCAGCCCCCAAACGCACTCTTAGCCGCCCTTGCCGTCGTCCTTCTTCTTCTCGGCCTGCGCCGCGGAAGAGTTCGAATTGTCGTCGGTCAAACCGTTGGCGATCTTGGCCTCGATCTTCGGAAGGTCGTCCGGCTCGGGCTTGAGATCGCGCGCATGCGCCCACTGGAATTTGGCTTCCAGCGTGCGGCCGACGCGCCAATAGGCATCGCCGAGGTGATCGTTGATGGTGGGATCTTCCGGCTTGAGGTCGATCGCGCGCTCGAGGTTCTTCACCGCCTCTTCGTAATTGCCGATGCGGTAATAGGCCCAGCCGAGGGAGTCGACGATGTAGCCGTCGTCGGGACGCTGCTCGACGGCGCGCTTGATCATCTTCATGCCTTCGTCGAGATTCACGCCCTGGTCGATCCAGGAATAGCCGAGATAGTTGAGGACATGCGGCTGGTCGGGCTGCAGCTCGAGCGCCTTCTTCATATCGGCCTCGGCCTTGGCCCACTCCTTGGAGCGTTCCTCGCAGATGCCGCGATAGTAGTACCAGACGCTGTTGGCCTTGTCGTTGCCGGGCTGCAGCACCTCGATGCCGCGCGAGTAGGTCGCGCCGCAGTCACCGAACTTCTTGCGGCCGCGCTCGATATTGCCGAGCGCCATGATGGCCTCGAGATCCTTGGCATCCTCGGTCGTGACGCCCTTGAGGATCTTGATCGCCTCCTCGGTGCGGTCGGCTGAATCGAGGTCAATGGCGAGCTGGATCTGCGCGTTGCGCTTCAGCGGCGAGCTCGCCGGCACGCGCTCATAGACCTTGATCGCCATCTGCGGACGCTTCACCGATTCATAGAGATCGGCGAGCGAGAGCAGCGCCAGCGGATGCGTCGGCTGCAAATAGAGCGAGAGCTGGAGATAGACCAGCGCGAGGTCCTCGCCGCCGCGGCGGGTCAGCGTGGCGCCGATGCCATAGAGCGCCTCGGCGGCGCCGGCCTGCGCGGAATCGACCAGCGGCGGCAACTTCTTGCCGGCCTTGGTGTCGCGCAGACCTTCCACGATCAGCGGATGGCGGGCGAGCTTCTTGTCGAAGGCCTGGTAGACATTGGTCGCCGCGGCCGAATCCTTGTTGCGCGACAGCCAGCGCGCATAGGCCTCGGTGACGCGCAGCATGGAATCGTCGAGCTTGTAGGCGCGCTCGAAGCGGGTGCCGGCGTCCTTCTCCTTGCCGGCGAGCTCGAGGATCATGCCGGCATGCAGGTCCTTGAACAGCGGGTACCATTCGGGACCGGCGAGCTTGTCGATGGTGGCGACACCGCCCTTGGCATCGCCGGCGCCGTAGGCGGCCCAGCCCGACAGCAGCGTGGCGACGAGATCGGTGATCGGGCCACGGATCGACTGGTTGATGTTGCTCTGCGCGGTCGCGTATTTCTTCAGCTTGAGGTCATGCACGCCGACGACGAGACGCGCGACGCGGTTGGTCTTGTCGATGGTGAGGATGCGCTCGGCGAGCTTGACCGCCTCGTCGATGTCGCCGTCGGCGACCGATGAGATGAAGGCGCGGTCGAGCAGCTCGTTGTTCTTGGGATCGGTGCGAAGCGCAGAGCGGTAAAAGGCGGCCGCCGAGGCCGCATCGCGCTCGACGCTGGCATGGCGGGCGGCAAGATAGCTGCCGGCACCGGTGAGGGACTTCAGATCGTTTCGGGTCGGAAACTGCGCCGCCGTATCGGCCGGGTGATCCGGCGTCTGCGCCAGGACCGCGCCGGGGACCGTCGCGATCGCTGTGCCCATGAGGGCGATGGCGGCAACAGTCCAGCGGTTGAAACGATTTGAGAACATCAGGGCTCGCCTTGAGTTGGTAGTGCCTGGGTTTGCAGCAGAAGGCCGTCTCGCATGCGAACGCGGCCGGTGGCATCGGGACCCGGAACCGTCGGGCCGACAATGCCGCTTTTGGCGCTTCACCGCAAGGATTCGGGCCGGACGATCCCCTCCGCACGCCCCAAATCGGCCTATAACGCCCCAAGACGCTGCCAGTATGGCCTTATCGTGGCCGCGGCAGGTCGCCGCGCCCGGGTCCTCACGCGAACTTGCGGCCGGATCCCCTTTTGTGACCGTCCGCCCTAAGTCCGCTTTTACATCGCCTCGTAATTCGGGCCGCCACCGCCCTCCGGCGGAACCCAGGTGATGTTGCCGTTCGGGTCCTTCACGTCGCAGGTTTTGCAGTGGACGCAGTTCTGGGCGTTGATCTGGAAGCGCGGGCTCGCGCCCTCTTCGACCCATTCATAGACGCCGGCCGGGCAATACCGGTTCGAGGGACCGGCGAACACGTCGTGCTCCGAGGTCTTCTGCAGATTCATGTCCGCGACCTTGAGATGGACCGGCTGGTCCTCCTCATGATTGGTGTTGGACAGGAACACCGAGGACAGCTTGTCGAAGGAGATCTTGCCGTCCGGCTTCGGGTAGTTCTTCGGCGCGTGGCTCTTGGCCGGATCGAGCGTGGCGCGATCGGGCTTGGCGTGCGACTGGGTGCCGAACAGCGAGGTGCCGAACAGCGTGTTGCACCACATGTCGAAGCCGCCGAGCGCGACGCCGAGCACGGTGCCGAACTTCGACCACAGCGGCTTGACGTTGCGCACCAGGAACAAATCCTTGCCGACCGACGAGGAGCGCCAGGCGTTCTCATACTCGACGAGCTCGTCATTGGCGCGATCGGCCGCGAGCGCAGCCGCGAGGTGTTCGGCCGCAAGCATGCCGGTGCCCATCGCGTTGTGCACGCCCTTGATGCGCGGCACGTTGACGAAGCCGGCCGCGCAGCCGACCAGCGCGCCGCCCGGGAAGCTCAGCTTCGGCACCGACTGATAGCCGCCCTCGGTGATCGCGCGCGCACCATAGGCAAGCCGCTTGGCGCCTTCGAAGGTGCCGCGGATCGAGGGATGGGTCTTGAAGCGCTGGAATTCGTCGAACGGCGACAGATAGGGATCGTCGTAGTTCAGATGCACGACGAAGCCGACGGCGACGAGGTTGTCGTCGTAATGATAGAGGAACGAACCACCGCCGGTCTTCAGGTCGAGCGGCCAGCCGAACGAATGCTGGATCAGGCCCTTCTGGTGCTTTGCCGGATCGATCTGCCAGACTTCCTTGAGCCCGATGCCGAACTTCGGCGGCTCGCTCTTGGCGTCGAGCGCGAACTTGTTGATGAGCTGCTTGGTCAGGCTGCCGCGGGCGCCTTCGGCGAACAGCGTGTACTTGCCGAGCAACTCCATGCCGCGGGTAAAGGAGTCCTTGGGCTTGCCGTCGCGGCCGATGCCCATGTCGCCGGTGGCGATGCCCTTCACTGCGCCCTGCTCGTCATAGAGCACTTCGGAGGCGGCAAAGCCCGGATAGATCTCGACGCCGAGCGCCTCCGCTTTCCGCGCCAGCCAGCGGCAGACATTGCCGAGCGAGCCGATATAGCAATGATGGTTGTCCATCAGCGGCGGCATCATGAAGTTCGGCAGCTTGATCGCGCCGCCGCCGGTCATCCAGTAGAAGCGGTCGTCCTTGACCTGCGTCTTCAGCGGGCAGTCGGAATCCTCGCGCCAGTCCGGAATGAGCTTGTCGAGCCCGGCCGGGTCGATCACGGCGCCCGAGAGAATATGCGCGCCGACCTCGGAGCCCTTCTCCACCACGACGACATTGAGATCGGCGTTGAGCTGCTTCAGCCGGATCGCGGCCGCCAGGCCCGAGGGTCCGGCGCCGACGATGACGACGTCGAATTCCATGGATTCGCGCGGGGGAAGTTCTTCGGTGCTCATCTGATCTCAGCCCTTGAGACGGTCTTCGGTCGTTTGCGCCCTCTTGTTTCCGATTTTTCCGGGTAGGACAACCTCGGAAATGCATTCCGGTGGGATGCAAGGCCGTCCAAGGGGGACCTCCCCGGCTCTGGTAGGTCAGAACCGGGGAGTCCCGATCATTTTTAACGCGTTTTCTTTACGCGAACCGGTGCCCACTTCGCTTGAAAACGCTATGCTATAAAAGTCAGACTTTCCCATGATCCCCGAACCCGCACCCACCGTCCGAGAGCTGCTCGCCTTCTATCTGGAGGCGGGTGTCGACTGCGCGCTCGCGGAGGAACCGATCGACCGCCTGGCGGAATTAGATGCCCCGCCGCCGGCCCCGCGTGCACCCCCTCCGATCGAGGCGCCGCGGCCGGTTGCGACGCCCGCGGTGATGCGCGGCGAAGCCGCGCCCGCACCTGATGTCGCCATCGCCTCCGCACGCGAGGCCGCGCGCACCGCGCCGACGCTGGAGGCGTTGCGCGAGCTGATGCAGAACTTCGAGGGATGCGCGCTGAAGCACACCGCAACAAGGCTGGTGTTCGCCGACGGCAATCCGCAGGCGCGCATCATGTTCGTCGGCGAAGCGCCGGGCCGCGACGAGGACATCGAGGGACTGCCCTTCGTCGGGCGCAGCGGCAAGCTGCTCGACCTGATGATCGGGGCGATCGGCCTCAACCGCACCACCGCCTACATCGCCAACGTCATTCCCTGGCGGCCGCCCGGCAACCGGACGCCGACGCCGCAGGAGACGCAGATCTGCCTGCCCTTCATCCAGCGCCAGATCGAGCTGGTGAATCCGGACCTGCTGGTGACGCTCGGCAATCCCTCGACGCAGACGCTGCTGTCGACCCGCGAGGGCATCATGCGCACGCGCGGGCGCTGGTTCGACTACGAGACGGGCCAGCGCACCATCCGCGCGCTGCCGACGTTCCATCCGGCCTATCTGCTGCGCTCGCCGGCCTACAAGCGGCTGGCCTGGCAGGATCTGCGCGCGATCGCGAAGGTGCTGGCGGGTAGCTAGGTCTCGTGTCCCGGACGCGGTGCGGCACCATCAGCGCGTTTACGCGCGTCTTCGACGCGCTATGGTGACGCTCCGCAGAGCCGGGACCCAGAAAGCAGCGCTACGATGCGGCAAGATGGGCCCCGGCTCTGCAGCGCACCGCTTCGCGCTGCGCTGCAGAGCCGGGGCACGAGATCTCCCTCACGACCCCTTCGGCCGCACGATGGCCCAGCCGATGCGCAAGAGCTGCTGGCGGCCCGTCACCAGCCATTCGAAGGCGCGCGGCACTTCCGGGACAATGCCGGGGAAGCGCTTGAGGATTTCGGGCGGCGGGGTGCCGGCGGTGTCGGAGGCACGCCACACCACGACGCCGCCGGTCTCTGCGAATTTGGTCTGATTGATCCACGGCGTCCGCGCGGGGTCGGCGTCGATGAAGAGATGCGGCCGGCCGGAGTGCAGCGTGATCAGGCTGGCGAGCTGGGTCTCGCCGGCGACGGCACGCAGGCGGTGGTTGGTGCGGCGGGCAAAGCTCTCGTCGAAGAAATCCGAGATCGCGCGCGCCGGCATCGAGGTCGCAACCTCGTTGGCGCCGGTCCAGGGCAGGAACAGGACGGCGAGCACCACGCCGACGGCGGGCGCGACGACGGCGGCAGCCCATACGGTGCGCAGCATCCGCGCGCGCCGCATCGCGATCAAGTCGCCGGCCGCGACGACCACGGCGAGCCCGGACATGACCAGCACGACGCCGGCGCCGCCGACGACGGTTTCGAGCCCGAGCAGGCCCGAGATCAGCACGGCGCCGAGCGCAGGCGCCAGCGCGAAGAAATAGACGAAGCTGCGCGCGAGCGGCTCGACCGGCGGGCGATAGATGATCGGCGCCTCCTCGCCCTTGGCGACGAACAGGCCGGCGTTGAGGAAGCTCAGCGCCGGGATCGCGGCCGCACCGAGCACGAGCCCGCCGAGCAGCCAGGCCGCGTGCAGCGCGCGGGCGTTCAGCTCGGTCACCTGCGGCAAGGTCGGCAGCACCAGCGTCTCGGCGCGCATCAGCCAGGCCGCATAGGGCAGCGCCAGCACGGCGACGACGATCAGGGCGAACAGCGGATCGAGCGCGCGCAGCGTGCGGCGGCCGCCCGCGGTCGAGACCGCGAAGACGACGAGCAGGAGCAGGAGGAAGACCGCCGCGGGCGTCGTCAGCAACAACAGGCCCGCCTCGATCGACCACGCGAACCAGGCATTGCCGCGGCGCTGGCCGATGATCTGCCAGGAATGCAGGAGCAGAAGCGCCCAGAGCGGCCGCGCCAGCACGAGGGGACCGAAATCGAGCGCGGACGAGGAGAAGGCGAGCACGGTCATGGTCAGGAGCACGGCGAGCACCGCCTGCTGCGAGCCGACCACCGCGCGGGAGAGATGATAGAGCGCGATGAAGGTCGCGATCTCGCAGAGCTGGGCGAGCACATAGACGCCGAACATGTGGCCGCCGGCGAGGCGATAGGCGATGTCGGCGAGCCAGACCGGCAAAGGCGGGCCGAGATCGGTGCCGACCTGGTATTCCCGGCCGAAGGCCAGCAGCGTCGCCAGCGTGCCGGGCGGGCTGCGGTAAAACACCAGCGCCACGAACAGCCACATCAGGGCCTGCAGCAGCACGGCGATCCAGACGATCAGCCGCGGCCGGGCGCGAATGAGCTCGATGACCAGGGAGGTAAACCGCATGCAACGTCCGAAAGATGCAGCCAACCCGTCCAGCCGGCCCTATTCGCTCACGGCTACTTTGATAAGGGGCGCTGCGCGCCGTGGCAACTTCGGTGTGCTCGTCATGCCCGGGCTTGTCCCGCCTGCGCGGCCGAAGCCGCTTCGGCGAGGCGAAGGCCCGGGCATCCACGTCCTTCGTGCGGTAAGCAAGGCGTGGATGGCCGGGTCAAGCCCGGCCACGACGGATGGGGTGGAGACAGGGTGAAGGTTTAGAGATTCGCCGAAGTGTCGATCTCGACGCTCGTTTCCACCTGCACCTCGACCTCGGTGACCGAGAACAGGTCCTGTACCGGCTCGACCGTCCAGGGCATGTGCTTGGCGCGCGCGGCCGCGACCGGCGCGAAGAAGCTGCGGTGGTGGACGGTGGGACCGAGGCGGTCGAGGGCATCGAGATGCTCGGGGACGGCGTAGCCCTTGTGCTGCTCGAAACCGTAGCCCGGACAATCCTGCGCCAGCGCGCACATCAGGCGGTCGCGCGTCACCTTGGCGACAATGGAGGCTGCGGCGATCGACAGCACGATGCCGTCGCCGCCGATCACGGCCTCGCAGTCGCAGGCCGTGTCGAGGCGATCGCGGCCGTCGACGAAGACGTGGCGGGGCGCCTCGGGCAAGGCCACCACGGCGCGCTTCAGCGCCCATAGCGAGGCGCGCAGGATGTTATCGCGGTCGATTCGTGCCGGCGAAGCGACGGCGACCGAGACCTGGGCGGTGGCGCAGATCCTGTCGAACAGCTTCTCGCGCTCCTCGGCGGTCAGGCGCTTGGAATCGTCGATGCCGCGCGGGATGCGGTCGGGATCGAGAATCACCGCGGCCGCCACCACGGGACCTGCCAGCGGCCCGCGCCCGGCCTCGTCGCAGCCCGCGACCGGCCAGACGCCGCGTTTGATCAGCGCGCGCTCGCGGCGGAAGCTCGGCGGCGCAATCGCGATGATGCCTTTCTTGCCGGCGGGCACCTTCACGGCAGCAGCCTTCGCGGCAGAAGACTTCGCCGCGGTGGACCTCGCTGCAGTGGCTTTGGCCGCCTTGGCAGGCGCTGCCGTCTTCGCAGCCCCCTCTTTCGACGCGCCTTTGGCCGATTTCCCGGCGGACTTGTCCCGAATCATGGCCGGGATCGTGCGCAAGCGGCCTTGCCGGCGCAACCGGGAACCCCGGATAATTCCCGTTATTCAGGCCGGCCGCCCTACTCCGCCAGATGCACCCGCCGGTCCTCGCCGACTTCGATGCCGGGCGCGACCACGACCTCCCAGGGATGACCGTCGGGGTCGGCGAAATAGCCGGAATAGCCGCCATAGTCGGTTTCATGCGCGGCCTTCAGCGGCTTCGCGCCCCTGCCAAGGGCGAAAGCCAAGACAGCATCGACCTCCTCGCGTGACGCGCAGTTCCAGGCGAGGGTGACGCCGCGAAAAGTCGATGGCCTCGGACCGTCAGGCAGCCTGGCATCGGCTGCGAGCAGATCCCAGGGATACAGGGCCAGCACCGGACCGCCGGTGTCGTAGAACGCGACCGCCTCGCCGGTGGCCTTCAGCCGGCGCGCGAAACCGAGCGCGTCGTAAAAGGCGATGCTGGCGCGGATATCGGCAACGCCGAGCGTGATGACGGTGAGCCGTGGCACCGGAGCCGGCAATTCCTTACTCATGCGACGCCTCTTCCACGTGATCGGATCAGAACAGGCTGAGCTGATCGCCGTTCCGCTTCGGCCTTGCAAAGTGATCGGTCGTCAGCTTGGAGCGGCGCTTGTTCAAGCCGAGCCTGTCGCAGGCGATCTCGAAGCGGCGGCCGATGGTCCAGGCCATCGGTCCGGTGCCCTTCATCCGTTCGCCCCATTTGGCGTCGTAGTCGCGGCCGCCGCGCATGTCGCGGATCAGCGTGAAGACGTGGCGGTAGCGATCCGGATAGTTCGCCATCAGCCATTCGCGGAAGAGATCGCGCACCTCCAGCGGCAGCCGCAGCAGCACATAGGAGGCTTCCTTGACGCCGGCATGGGCGGCGGCATCGAGGATGCGCTCGATCTCGGAATCGTTCAGCGCAGGGATCACGGGCGCGACCATCACGGTGGTGGGAATGCCGGCCTCCGAAAGCTGCTTCAGCGCCTCCAGCCGCTTCGGCGGCGTCGAGGCGCGCGGCTCCATGGTGCGCGCCAGCTTCGGATCGAGCGAGGTCACGGATATCGCGACCTTGGCGAGGTTGCGCTTGGCCATGCGCGCGAGAATGTCGATGTCGCGCACGACCAGCGCCGATTTGGTGACGATGCCGACGGGATGGCTCGTGCGCTCCAGCACTTCCAGAATGCCGCGCATGATTTTGCGCTCGCGCTCGATCGGCTGATAGGGGTCGGTGTTGGTGCCGATCGCGATCATTCGCGGCTCGTAGCCGGGTGCGGCGAGCTCCTTCTCCAGCAGCAAGGGCGCCTCGGGCTTCACGAACAGCTTCGACTCGAAGTCGAGTCCCGGCGATAGGCCGAGATAGGCATGCGTCGGCCGCGCGAAGCAGTAGACGCAACCGTGCTCGCAGCCGCGATAGGGATTGATCGAGCGGTCGAAGCCGATGTCGGGGGAGTCGTTGCGGGTGATCACCTTGCGCGAGGTGTCGACCCCGACCGTGGTCTTGAACGGCGGCAGATCCTCGAGGCTCTGCCAGCCGTCGTCGAAAGCGACGCGGGCCTCGGCCTCATAGCGGCCGCTGGCATTGGACTGCGCGCCGCGGCCGCGCCTGCGATGGCGATCGATGGCGACGGCAAGCTCGGGAAAATCAGAGTCCGCACCCGCCGGCTCGGAGGGCGCCTTGACCGGCGGGTGCTTGAGAGCATGAGAGGATGCTGCTGGACTCATGCAGCCAAGATAACACGAGAAAGGAACAAATCAAGAACACAAACAAAAAAGCTGAAAACAACCCCATGCACAGTAGCGCTGCCCAAACTTCGCGCGCCGAGCTTTGACCTCACGCAACACGGCGTGACCTCGACCCCGTTTTGATGCGGTGGAGGATCGATCTCGCCGGAACTCGGTTGATGACGATCCCGGGTGAAGGTCAGCAAGAATATGACAAAGCAAAAACAATCGGCCGCTGCAAGCAGCGACCTCGATCTGCTCGATCGTTACTGGCGCGCCGCCAACTACCTTTCCGTCGGGCAAATCTACCTGCTCGACAACCCGATGCTGCGCGAGCCCTTGCGGCCCGAGCACATCAAGCCGCGTCTGCTCGGCCATTGGGGCACGACGCCCGGTTTGAACTTCATCTATGCCCATCTCAACCGGGTGATCCGCGCACTCGATGTCGGCGTGCTCTATGTCTGCGGCCCCGGTCATGGCGGCCCGGGCATGGTCGCCAATACCTATCTCGAAGGCAGCTATAGCGAGATCTATCCCGACATCGCGCGCGATGCGGAGGGACTGCGGAAACTGTTCCGGCAGTTCTCCTTCCCCGGCGGCATTCCGAGCCACGCGGCGCCGGAAACCCCGGGCTCGATCCACGAAGGCGGCGAGCTCGGCTACGCGCTTGTGCACGCCTATGGCGCGGCCTTCGACAACCCTGATCTGGTCGTCGCCTGCGTCGTCGGCGACGGCGAAGCCGAGACCGGCCCGCTCGCCGCGTCCTGGCACTCCAACAAATTCCTGAACCCGGCGCATGACGGCGCGGTGCTGCCGATCCTGCATCTCAACGGCTACAAGATCGCCAATCCCACCGTGCTCGGGCGCATGCCCGACAGCGAGATCCGCGACCTGTTCCGCGGGCTGGGCCACGAGCCGCTGTTCGTCGAGGGCCAGGATCCCAAATTGATGCACCAGACCATGGCGGACGCGCTCGATGTCGCGTTCGCCAGCATCCGCTCGATCCAGCAGCACGCCCGCGACGGCCGCAAGTCGGTCGAGCGGCCGCGCTGGCCGATGATCGTGCTGCGCAGCCCGAAGGGCTGGACCGGCCCGAAGGAGGTCGACGGCAAGAAGGTCGAAGGTTTTTGGCGCGCGCATCAGGTTCCCGTTGCGAGCTGCCGCGAAAATCCGGCGCATCTGAAGATCCTCGAGAACTGGATGCGCAGCTACGAGCCGGACAAACTGTTCGACGCGAGCGGCGCGCTCGTCCCCGAGCTCCAGGCGCTGGCGCCTGAAGGCAACAGGCGCATGGGCGCCAATCCGAATGCGAACGGCGGCCTGCTCAAGAAGGAGCTGAAGCTGCCCGACTTCCGCAGCTTCGCGGTCGAGGTGCCGCAACCCGGCGCCGTCACCGGTGAGGCGACGCGCGAGCTCGGCAAATTCCTGCGCGACGTCATCCGCCTCAATGCGCAAGACCGCAACTTCCGCATCATGGGTCCGGACGAGACCGCGTCAAACCGGCTCGATGCGGTGTTCGAGGCGACCGAACGCGTCTGGATGGAGCCGACCGAGCCGTACGACGTGCATCTCGCCCAGGACGGGCGCGTGATGGAGGTGCTGAGCGAACATCTGTGCCAGGGCTGGCTCGAAGGCTACCTGCTGACCGGACGGCACGGCTTCTTCTCCTGCTACGAGGCCTTCATCCACATCGTCGATTCCATGTTCAACCAGCATGCCAAATGGCTGAAGGTGACGCGCGACCTGCCGTGGCGGCGGCCGATCGCTTCCCTGAACTATTTGCTGACCTCGCATGTCTGGCGCCAGGACCATAACGGCTTCAGCCACCAGGACCCCGGCTTCGTCGATCTCGTCGCCAACAAGAAGGCCGACATCGTCCGCATCTATTTCCCGCCGGATGCCAACACGCTGCTGTGGATCGCCGACCATTGCCTGCGCACCTACGACCGCATCAACGTGATCGTCGCCGGCAAGCAGCCGGCGCCGCAATGGCTGTCGATGCAGGACGCGGCCACGCATTGCGATGCCGGCATCGGCATCTGGACCTGGGCGGGCAACGAAGACGCGACCGGCGAGCCCGACGTGGTGATGGCCTGCGCCGGCGACGTGCCGACACTGGAGACGCTCGCCGCCGTCGACCTCCTGCGCAAGGCGCTGCCGGACCTGAAGATCCGTGTGGTCAACGTCGTCGACCTGATGACGCTGCAGCCGAAGGAGCAGCATCCGCACGGGCTTTCGGATCGCGACTTCGACAGCCTGTTCACATCGGACAAGCCAGTCATCTTCGCCTATCACGGCTATCCCTATCTGATCCACCGCCTCACCTATAACCGCACCAACCATGCCGGCCTGCATGTGCGTGGTTTCGCCGAGGAAGGCACCACGACGACGCCGTTCGACATGGTCGTGCTCAACGAGCTCGACCGCTATCACCTCGCCATCGAGGCGATCGAGCGCGTGCCGGGTCTTGCGACAAGAGCCGCGCAAGTGAAGCAGCAGCTCCGCGACAAGCTGATCGCGCATTCGCGCTATGTGCGCGAGCACGGCGAGGACATGCCGGAGATCCGCGACTGGGTCTGGCCGGGCAAGACGGGCTGACCGCGATGCCGACGCCGGAAGCGGTCCTCGTTCTCAACAGCGGCTCGTCGAGCATCAAGTTCGGCCTGTTCGAGATTGCGGCGGCCGAGCCCGTCCTGCTGTGCAGGGGCCTGCTCGACGAGCACGAGGACAAACCTCGGCTCGCGGTGAAGAGTCCCGCGGGCGAGACCCTGTTCGACAAGCAGCGCCCGAGCGCGGACGCGAACAGCGGCCATCTGTTCGCCGATGTGCTCGGCTTCATCGAGGACCGGTTCGGCGCAGGCAGTCTGCGCGCGGCTGGTCACCGCATCGTCCACGGCGGTCCGGACTACTCGGCACCAATCGTCCTGACGGACGCCGTCCGTGCAAAGCTGGAGGCGCTGACGCCGCTGGCACCGCTGCACCAGCCGCGATGTCTTGCGCCGATCCACGCCATCTCGGCGATCCGGCCCAAGCTGACGCAGATCGCCTGCTTCGACACCGCCTTCCATCACGGTCTCGCACCGCCCGCGAGCCGCTTCGCCATTCCCTCGCGCTTCGAGGCGCGGGGCGTCCGCCGCTACGGTTTTCACGGCCTCTCGTTCGAATATGTCGCGGGGCGACTTGCCGGGATCGCGCCGGAGCTCGCGGCCGGGCGCACCGTCATCGCGCATCTCGGCAATGGCGCCAGTCTCTGCGCCTTACGCGATGGCCGCAGCATGGACACCACGATGGGGCTGACGCCACTCGACGGCCTCGTGATGGGCACGCGCTGCGGCACCATCGATCCCGGCGTGCTGCTCTATCTGCAGCAGCACGAAAAGATGTCGGTCGAGGATGTCCAGCACCTGCTCTATCACGAGTCCGGCCTGCTCGGCGTCTCCAGCCTCTCCGCCGACATGCGCGCGCTGCTTGCGAGCCGCGAGCCGGCCGCGCGGGAGGCGATCGACCTCTTTACTTTCCGGGCCGCGCAGGCGATCGCGACGATGGCGACCACGCTCGGTGGGCTCGACTGCCTCGTCTTCACCGGCGGCATCGGCGAGCATGCGAAAGAGATCCGCAGCGCGATCGGCGAGCGCCTGGCATGGCTCGGCGTGCGGATCGATGCGGCCGCGAATGACTCGGCGGCCGGGCGGATCAGCGGTGACGACAGTGCAGTCGAGACGTTCGTCATTCCTACGAATGAGGAACTGACGATCGCGCGGCATTGCGCAGCGGTGCTAAGGACAAAATGAGATGGGCAGCGGCTCGAGGGCACAACAATGCGCATCTCGCTCGCAGCTACATTGATCCTGCGCAGCAGCTCGCTCTCAGTGCGTCCCCGAGAATATCTGGATGCACCCGATCACCACCTCGATCACGATCAGCACCACGACCGCGATTTCGAGGCGAAGCGAGCGCTGGGTGTCGATGATGTCGGTGAGTGCGTTCGCCGTCTCCGACACCGCGGTGAGCTTGCGCTCGAGCGTGTCGAGGCGCTCCTTCAGCTCGTACTCGTCCTCGAGGCGGGCATAGAGCCGGTCGAGCTGGGGTTTCTCCCAGAGCACATCGGGCTTCTCGGCCACCGCAACACGCCCGGCGACGCGCTGCTGCACCAGCAGCGCGTTGCCGATCAGCTGCAAAATGCCCTTGCGGCGGCGCGGCGTGCGGCCGTGCTCGGCGAGCTCGCGCGCGAAGGGCTCGATCACGTCGAACACCGCGGCGACCCGCCGCTCGTCGCGCGCCAGCGACGTGCTCTTGGCGAGCGCGTCGGCAACCAGCAGCAATCGTTCGTCGGAGAATTTGGCAAGGCAGATCGGGCCGCCCGGCTGAATCGCCTCCGAGTTTTCATCCTTGCAGAGCTGCGCCTGCGCGGTCTCCTCCTCGTAGGGGCTGAGCTCGCCGATCACGCGGGACTTGAGGCTGTCGATCAGCACCTTCTCCTCCGAAGGCAGCAGGCCGATCAGCACCACGACGCCATAGCGGAAGATCACGGCAAGGCCGGCATGGACGCGGAAGGCGGCCGGCGTGGACGACACCAGCGTGCCGAGCTCGAGGTTGGACGCATTGATGCGGTCGCCCAGCATCAGCGCCCGGATCCGCAAGGTCGGTGCCGCGTCCGGCTTCTGCGACGGCGTCGGCGCGGTTACGGCAAGTTGATCGGCGTTCATGCAAAACCCTCGTCAGCGCCGTGGATTGCAGGCTTTTCCCGTTCCCGTCCCGCTCGCATCCTCCACATGCAGGATTGCGCGCCCCTGCATGCCGCGCAATATCGCAGCCGAACTCCGTGAAACTACCGTGAAGGCGAGCTCGCGCCGAAATATTCGGCAACAATGCGACCCTGCAGGAGACATAATCGGATGCGATGGCTCCGGCAGTTTACCATCGAACCGCGAAGCCCCTGCGAAAAGTTGCACTCGGCATTGCCGCGTGTTTATGACAACATCTAACGGAATACGCTTCTCCCGAAGTGCGGACATCGAAGCCTCGATCATGTTGAGCGTCATCATACCGACCGAAGGCGTCGAACAGACGGCGGTCGCAACTCTGGCCGCGCTGGTGCCCGGCGCCGCCGCCGGCATCATCCGGGAAGTGCTGCTGGTCGACGGCACGCGCAACGGGGTCATCGAGCGCGTCGCCGACGTTGCCGGCTGCCGTTTCATCGGCTTCGAGGGCTTCTCGCAAGGCGCAGCGCTCGCCGCCGGCGCGCTTCAGGCCCGCTCGCCCTGGCTGATGTTCCTCCCCGCAGGCGCGGTGCTGGAAACCGGCTGGATCGAGGAGACCACCCAGTTCATCCAGGCCGTCGCGAGCAGCGGCCGCGATCGTGCGGCGGTGTTCCGCTATGCGCGCTCGCCTTACGTCGATACCGGCTTCCGCGACATGCTCCGCGCCGTCGCACGCAAGCTGGTCGGCCCGCTCGGCGATCAGGGACTGTTGATCGCGCGTGATCACTACGACCGGATCGGCGGCTACCCGCCCCAGGCCCGCCGCGCCGAGGCGCGGCTGCTGCGCCGGCTCGGCCGCTCGTCCCGCACCATGCTGCGCAGCCGGATCGTCATGGTCGGCTGAGGCCCGCTTGAAAGCGGCGCCGCTGGTACTTGCCAAAGTCAAATAATTATTTGACAATGGCAAGTATCGAGGTGCCCCATGTCATTCAACGGTACAGACGACCCCATCGCGGCGGTTCGCGCCTTCAACCGCTTCTACACCCGCAAGCTCGGCGTACTCGACCAGCACCTTGGAAAGACGCCGTTCTCGCTCAGCGAGGCGCGGGTGCTCTATGAACTCGCACATCGCGACGACCTTGCTGCGAAAGAGATCGGAAACGAGCTCGGTCTCGACCCCGGCTACCTCAGCCGCATCGTCCAGAGCTTCGACGAACAGGGGCTGATCACGCGAACGCCGCTGCCTTCGGATCGCCGGCAATACCAGCTCAGCCTCACCGCCAAGGGCCGGCAGACCTTCGCCAAGCTGAACCTCAGCTCGCAAAACGAGGTTGCCGCGATGCTGGCGCAGCTTTCAGCCGACGATGCAGCGCGGCTCACCCAGGCCATGGCAACCATCGAGGCCACGCTGGAGCAACGGCCAAGCCGGCCCGCGGCTTTCGTGCTGCGCAGCCATCGCGTCGGCGACATGGGCTGGGTCATCTCCCGGCAGGGCGCCGCCTATGCCGCGGACTACGGCTGGGACATCAGCTACGAGGCGCTGGTCGCCGAGATCTGCGCGCAGTTCATCAGGAACTACGACCCCGCGCGCGAGCACTGCTGGATGGCGGAAGCCGGCGGCGAGCCGGTCGGCTCGGTCTTCCTGGTCAAGGCCACGGACGAGATCGCCAAGCTCCGCCTGCTGCAAGTGGAGAAGAAGGCGCGCGGGCTAGGCGTCGGCCGCGCGCTGGTCGAACAATGCATCCAGGGCGCACGCGAGCGGGGCTACCGCAGGATGACGCTGTGGACCCAAAGCATCCTGGTCGCCGCGCGCGGCATCTACAAGAGCACCGGCTTCGAGCTCGTGAAGGAAGAGAAGCACCACAGTTTTGGTGCCGATCTGGTGGGCGAGACGTGGGAGCGGGATCTCTGACTACCAGGCAACGAGCGGGATGCGCATGACTGCGCCCTCGCCCCTTGTGGGAGAGGGCAGCGGCGCTGGCGGACGCGAGCTCACTTGGGTGAGGGGTATGTCTCCGCGCTGAACCGTGTCGATAGATACCCCTCATCCGGCGCTTCGCGCCACCTTCTCCCACAAGGGGAGAAGGAAGAAGAGCGACCTACACCGTCGCGCCCTGCGCCTTCGGCCTTCGCAGATGCTCGTCCAGTCGCGGCATGATCTCGACGAAATTGCAGGGACGCGTGCGGTAGTCGAGCTGGGCCTTGAGAATACCGTCCCAGCCGTCGCGGCAGGCGCCGGGCGAGCCCGGCAGGCAGAAGATGTAGGTGGCGCCCGCAACGCCCGCGGTCGCGCGGCTCTGGATCGTGGACGCGCCGATCTTGGCGTGGCTCAGCATGTGGAAGGCGATCGAGAAGCCGTCCATGCGTTTCTCGAACAACGGCTCGATCGCCTCCGGCGTGACGTCGCGCCCGGTGAAGCCGGTGCCGCCGGTGGTGATGACGACGTCGACACCGCTATCGGCGATCCAGCGGCGGATCACCGTGCGGATCGCCTCGACATCGTCGGTGACGATCTCGCGCGCGGCGAGATGATGGCCGGCCTCGGTGAGGCGGTCGGCGAGCGTCTGGCCGGATTTGTCATCCGCAAGCGCGCGCGTGTCGGACACGGTGAGCACCGCAATGTTGAGCGGGATGAACTGTTTGGATTCGTCGATCGAGGCCATGGTGCGTCTCTCGTGTCCCGGACAAGGTGCGGCGCATCAGCGCCGCGCCGCAGAGCCGGGACCCAGTTTACAGACTTGGGAGACCGGCATCGTTGTGGGCCCCGGCTCTGCAGCGCACCGCGTAGGTGCGCGCTGCGCTGAGTCCGGGGCACGTAGGCGATAACGGCTACTGCCCGCCGCCAAACGTGTTGCAGGCCTGGACCGTGCCCTGCTGATAGCCGGTCATGAACCATTGCTTGCGCTGCGCGGCCGAGCCGTGGGTGAAGGAATCGGGCACCACGCGGCCGGTGGCCTGTCGTTGCAGCGTATCGTCGCCGATCGCGCTCGCGGTGGTCAGCGCGGCGTCGATGTCGCCTGCTTCCAGGAAGTTCGGACGCTTCTTGGCCTCGCGGTTGACCCAGACGCCGGACAGACAATCCGCCTGCAGCTCGACCTTGACCTGGAGCGCGTTCGCTTCGGCCTTGCTGCCGGCCTGCTGCTGCAGCCGCGTCACGCGCGGAATGATGCCGAGCAGGTTCTGGATGTGGTGGCCGGCCTCGTGCGCGATGATGTAGGCGGTGGTGAAATTGCACGCCGACTTGCCGGAGCAGCCGCGGAAGCGCGTCTCGACCTCGCGGAAGAAGCTGGTGTCGAGGAAGATGGTGCGGTCCGGCGGGCAGTAGAACGGCCCCATCGCCGACTGCGCCATGCCGCAGCGGCCGCCATTGGTGGCGTTGCGGAACAGGACGACCTTCGGGCCGGTATAGTTCTGGCCGCTGGCCTGGAAGATCTCGCTCCAGCGGTCGTCGATCTCGCCGAGGATGCCGGCGATCATGCTGCCGACCTCGTCGGTCGGCGCGCCGCGCTTGGCCGAATTCGAGGACGACTGGCGGTCGGTCTGGTAGCTCGGCGCCTGGCCGCCGCCGGTGAGGATCTCGGCGCCGCCGATCAGGATGCGCGGATCGATGCCGAAAGCATAGCCGATCAGGCCGAGCACGATGATGGTGCCGATACCGAGGCCGCCGCCGCCCATCGGCAGGCCGAACCCGCCGCCTCCGCCGCCGCCAAACCCGCCACCACCCTCGTCGCGACGATCCTCGACGTCGTCGCTGCGGCGGAAATCATCGTAGCGCATGGCGGGCTTTCCCTTAGGTCCTCGATTGGCGTCATCTGGGGCGCAGGAGCGCGAAAGCTCAACGCGCCACATACGTAAAATTTCCGTTGCCTTTATCAATATCGTGGTCGGCAAAAATTGCCTAGTGCGACAGCATGCGCCTGCCAGCAATTTTTTCCGAGGGACAAGCAATTTTTTCCGAGAGAAATTTGCAGTCTTCCTGGCGCCATCGTCGCTCCCGCAACGCGAAGAAGCACGAAATACACTGCAAAATACGATGTATGCGAACAGCAGAGGGCATACGACACGCGGCGCGCGGCCTGCTCACAAAAGCAGCGGGTTAAGTCGATTTTTACTTTGCCGCTTCAATGTAACGGTCAGTCGGTTGTTTGGTCCCGCGTCGCCGACAGCGTCGCCTGAGTCAGAGTTCTTGAGTCATGGTAGAGTCGCGTCGCGGGGCGTCTGTAAGGGCGCCCCGCACAAACTTTGAGTCTGCTTCGCATCGCATCATCATCGGTGATTGCGTCGCCGAGATGTCGAAGCTCAAGGCAGGCAGCGTCGATCTGGTGTTCGCAGATCCGCCGTACAATCTCCAGCTCAAGGGCGATCTCAAGCGCCCCGACGAATCCCATGTGGATGCCGTCAACGACGACTGGGACAAGTTCGATTCATTCTCCGCCTATGACGATTTCACCCGCGCCTGGCTGCTCGCAGCCCGCCGCGCGATGAAGCCGTCGGCGACGATCTGGGTGATCGGCTCCTACCACAACATCTTCCGCGTCGGCGCGATCATGCAGGACCTCGGCTTCTGGCTCCTGAACGACATCGTGTGGCGCAAGACCAACCCGATGCCGAACTTCCGCGGCCGCCGCTTCACCAACGCGCACGAGACCATGATCTGGGCCGCGCGCGACGAAAAGGCCAAGGGCTATACGTTCAACTACGAGGTGCTGAAGGCCGCCAACGAGGACGTGCAGGCACGTTCCGACTGGCTGATCCCGCTCTGCACCGGCGAGGAGCGCCTCAAGGGCGCCGACGGCAAGAAGGTGCATCCGACGCAGAAGCCTGAAGGCCTGCTCGCACGCGTGCTGCTGTCCTCGTCGAAGCCCGGCGATCTCGTGATCGATCCCTTCAACGGCACCGGCACCACCGGCGCGGTCGCCAAGCGCCTCGGCCGCTCCTATATCGGCTTCGAGCGCGACAAGACCTATGCGAAGGCGGCCGAAGCGCGCATCGCCGCGGTCGAACCGCTGCCGGAAGCGAGCCTCGCCCCGTTCATGACCGCGCGCGAAGCCCCGCGCGTCGCGTTCTCCGAGTTGATCGAGCGCGGCATGATCATGCCCGGCACCAAACTGTTCGACGCCAAGAAAAAGCTTGGTGCGCTGGTCCGTGCCGACGGCGCCATCATGTTCGGCGACAAGGTCGGCTCGATCCACCGCATCGGCGCCGTGGCACAAGGTGCACAGGCCTGCAACGGCTGGACCTTCTGGCACGTCGAGACCAAGAAGGGTCTCAAGCTGATCGACGAGCTGCGCGCCGAGATCCGCGCCGGGATGGGAGCGGAATAGTCTTTTCCGGTCTCGTAGGGTGGGTTAGCCCCGCAGATGCGCGAAGCGCATCTGCGGGGCTAACCCACCTCTTTCTCGTGCGGCGACAAAGCGGTGGGTTACGCCTTCGGCTAACCCACCCTACGGCACCTTGAATGCCGCCCCCGCCAGGACTAGATTCGTCCGATCAGCCCCGTCCTGATCGGTCCTCCCATGCGACGACAGTCCGAGACCTTGCTGCTGGTGCCGCTGCTGCCGATCTTCCTGCTCGGCATGTTTCCGATGTTCCTGATCGCCCTGCTCGGGTTTTTCGGCCTCGCGCTGTTCGGCGTGCTGGTGGCCTGCGTCGGCCTCGCCAGCAGCAACGAGGCGCACGACGATTTCAATCACGACGTCATCGTTCACGGTTATGCGCGGGGATCGGAACGCCACGCGCGGGCCTCCGACATGCATCTCGCCACCAGGCTCGGGCTGCGGCTCGAGGCGGTCGGCGCGGCGATGGTCGTTACGGCGGCCATCGGCCTTTGTTACGCTGGCTGATCTGCGTGGCGCGCAGATACCGCCCGGCAAACTCGCCGGTTGCCCTCTCCGACGAGGTTCAGGCAAGAGAAGGACGCCAGCGGCAATGACGCCGCGCCTGCTCTCGGCCAACGAACACTGGGGAGATGATTGATGCTCAAATTCTATTTCAACGGCTCGCCGAACCCGACCAAGGTCGCGCTCTATCTGGAAGAATCCGGCCTGCCTTTCGAGCCCGTGAAGATCGACACCCGCAAGGGCGAGCAGTTCACGCCGGACTATCTGAAGATCAATCCGAACGGCAAGGTGCCGGCGATCGACGATGGCGGCACGATCGTGTTCGACAGCAACGCCATCCTGCTCTATCTCGCCGAGAAGACCGGCAAGTTCCTGCCCGCCGCCAATGTGCGCGGCGAGATGCTGTCATGGCTGATGTTCGTCGCCACCGGCGTCGGTCCCTATTCGGGCCAGGCCGTGCACTTCAAGCATTTCGCACCGAAGGACCAGAACCACGACTACGCCCATAACCGCTACCAGTACGAGACCGACCGCCACTACAAGATCCTCGATGATCACCTCAAGGGCCGCAAATACATGGTCGGCGATGCCTATTCGATCGTCGACATGGCGCTGTGGGGCTGGGCGCGGATGGTGCCGTTCAAGCTCGGCGACGACGCCTTTGCGCGCTACCCGAACGTGAAGCGGCTGGTGGACGAGATCTCGGCGCGGCCCGCGGCCGGCCGCGCGATCGCGCTGAAGGACAAGTTCACCTTCAAGGCCGAGATGGACGACGAGGCGCGGAGCAACATGTTCAAGCACATGACGACCAAGGTCGCCTGATCCCGCCACGGCTTCACGACGCTTCAATTCAGGTCCACGCGCATGCGCGTGGACCCTTGCTTTTGGAGACGTCAGGCGGCGTGGACCGAGTTCAGGAACCTGGCGACTTCCTGCTTCAGGCGATTGCTGTCCGACGACAGCGAGCGCGCTGCCGACAGCACCTGCGAGGAGGCCGAGCCGGTCTCGGAGGCACCGCGCTGCACGTCGCCGATATTGGTCGAGACGCGCTGGGTGCCGCGGGCTGCCTGCTGCACGTTGCGGGAGATCTCCTGCGTCGCCGCGCCCTGCTGCTCCACGGCCGCCGCGACCGTCGAGGAGATCTCCGACAGCCGCTCGATGGTACCGCTGATCTCCCTGATGGAGCCGACCGATTGCTCGGTGGCGGCCTGGATGCTGGAAATCTGCTGACCGATCTCGCCGGTCGCCTTCGCAGTCTGCTCGGCCAGCGCCTTCACCTCCGAGGCCACCACCGCAAAGCCGCGGCCGGCTTCGCCCGCGCGCGCGGCCTCGATGGTGGCGTTGAGCGCCAGCAGATTGGTCTGGCCGGCAATGGTGTTGATCAACTCGACCACGTCGCCGATGCGGGCGGCCGCCTTGGACAGTTCGCCGACGCGCTCGTTGGTCCTGCTGGCCTGCCCCACCGCCTCGCTGGCGATGCGGGCGGATTCCTGCACCTGCCGCGCGATCTCGGAGACCGAGGAGGACAGTTGCTCGGTCGCGGAGGCAACGGCCTGCACATTGGCGGTGGCCTCCTGCGAGGCGGACGCAACCTCAGTGGAGAGATTCTGGGCGCGCGAGGCGGTCGCCGTCAGCGTACCGGCGGACGCCTCGAGCTCGTTCGACGCCGACGACACGGTGTTCACGATCTCGCCGACCGCCTGCTCGAACTGATCGGCGAGCTTGACCATGTCCTGCTTGCGGCTCTCGGCCTGCCGCGCCTCGACCTCGACTTGTTCGTGACGCAGGCGCTCGGTCGCGACCATGTTGTCCTTGAACACCTCGATCGCCTTGGCCATGTCGCCGATCTCGTCGGCCTTGCCGCGGCCGGGGATCTCGACCGCCAGATTGCCGCCGGCGAGGAGGCCCATCGCGCGCGTCATCGAGGTCAGCGGCCCCACGATGCCGCGCGCGATCAGGAAGGCGACGATCAATCCGAACAGCGTGGCAAGTCCGCCCACGACCTCCTGCATGGAAGTGGTGCCGTCGATCACGGCCTCGGCCGCGGTGCGCGACTCCTTGTAGTCCTTCTTCAGGGTGGTTTCGGCGGCCTTGAGCTTGCCGATGCTGTCGACGATCAGCGGCGCGAGGTTCTTGTGGTAGATCTCGTCGGCCTGGAGCATCGCCGCCGACGTGGTCTCGAACGCGGATTTGTAGATTCCGAGCGCGGTCTTCACCGGGGCGAGCGTGGTGCGCAGCTCGCTCGCCTGCGGGCTCTTTTCGAGCGCCGAAAGGCGCTGCATCGCCCGGTCCACATTGGTCCTGAAGTTGGCGGGTCCCTTGGTGTCGCGCAGGGCCAGGAAACGCCAGCCGGAGATTTGAACCTGCAGCAGCCTGGATTCGAGGTCCGCGACGAGGGCCGCAGTGTCCTCGTCGACCGCTGCGCGCGCCACGTCGACCAGCTTGCCCATCTTGACGGTGAGCTCGTCGCCGCTCGGCAGCAGCGTCGCCTTGCCGGTTCGCGCCTCGTTGACGGCGTCCCCGAGATTGTCGCGCTGGCTCCGCATCTTCGCTATGTCGCCGATGAGGCCTTCGTAGAGCGCTCGCCGCTCCTCGGAGGCCGTGCCCTTGGCCCCGACCTTCAACAGCTCGGTCGCCGCGGTTTCACGCTCCGCAGCCTCCTTCATCGCGGGTTCGCTGGCGTCATAGATGTAGCGCAGATTGGCCCGCTGGATCGCCTGAAGGTGGGTCGATATCTCGAGCACGCGCGCCGTGCTGTCCGAAAGCGCCGATTGCTTGGCGACCTGATCCTGTACGGCCCGCAAATTCCAGACGGCGACCACCGCCATCACCAGACCGACCACCACCAGGGCCATGAAGCCTGCGTACAGGCGTCCCCTGATCCGCAAACGAAACTTCGGCATTCCCATTCCACCAGATGCATGCGACTTCGAGCGGCCGCACCCGTTCGACGATCGTCAGCGGCCACCCCGGCAGCCGCGCGTCGCGTCTCTGCGACGCACGCTGCACCGCGATACAATGGAGGACACTCGTTAATTGAACCTTCCAATTTTTCGCGCAGACTGTTTGCGACGCGCACAAGTTCTGCTGATTTTATAGCCAGCAGCCGCCGGCATGGCGCCGGCCTGTCGACAATCGGCGGCCGTCAGGCGCTGGCCTGCGTCATTTTGCCGAGCGCGTTCTCGACCACTTCCAGCGTGTAGGGCTTCTGAATCACCGGTGCCGACGCGAGATCCGCCGGGATCGGCGCACGCTCGCCATAGCCGGTCGCGAAGATGAAGGGCACACCGATCTCCTGCAGCCTCTGCGCCACCTTGATGCTGCTCTCGTTGCCGAGGTTGAGGTCGAGCAGTGCAAAGCTCGGGCGGGTACGTTCGATCGCGCGCAGCGCCTGATCGACACTCGCGGCGGTGTCGACATGGCGGGCGCCGAGGTCGAGCAGGATCACCTCCGCCGCCATGGCGATGATGAGATTGTCCTCGACGATCAGCGCCGTGTCGGCGATGCGCGGACGGGCGGCTTCTTGTTCTTCTAGGCGCATGGCGGCTCCCGCAATGGATGGCACCAGTTCGACGAAGTTCGGGGGAATGACGAATTTGGCCTGGACCCCCAACAGGTCGAAGCGGATCTCGGCCTCGCCCTTGAGGTCGAACGGCACGGAGCGTTCGATGATGGTGGTGCCGAAGCCGCGGCGCGAGGGTGGCTGCACCGGCGGGCCGCCGCTTTCCTTCCACTCGATCACCAGGCTCGAGCTCGGGTCGAGCTTCCAGACCACCTCGACCTGGCCGGTGGAATCGGCGAGCGCGCCGTATTTGGCGGAATTGGTCATCATCTCGTGCACGACGAGCGCGAGGGTCGCGAACGCCTTGGGATCGAGCGCCACGTCGGGCCCGCCCATCTTCACGCGCCCGGCGCGTGCGCCGAGATAGGCGCCGGCCTCGGATTCGACCAGGCTTCGCAGCGCGACCGGCGCCCAGTTCAAATTGGTGATCTGGTCATGGGCACGCGCCAGAGCCTGGATGCGGCCGCCCAGCACGCCGGCGAACTCCTCCACGCTGGTCGCCGTGTCCTTGCTCTGCGCCACCAGCGCGCGGACGAGGCTCAGGATGTTGCGGACGCGATGGTTGAGCTCGGCGATCATCAGCTCCTGCCGCTCCTGCGCACCGCGGCGCTCGCGCGCGGCAAGATCGGACAGTTGCAGGATCACCTCGAGCAGCGTGACGCGCAGGCTCTCGGCGATACGGATATCGGCCGACGACCACGGCTTCGACTGGCCGGCCACCGTCTCTTGCCAGAGCTCGAAGCTCTTGCGCGGGGTCAGGCGCGGCCCGTTCGGACCTTCCTCGTAGACCTTGTCGGCGGCACCGGCCCAGTTCACGGACCGCGTGACCTCGCGGCGGAAGAAGATCAGGCAATCGCGCGGGGTTCGCGAGATCGGAATGGCGAGAAAGCCGGCGGCGCGGTCGCGGAAGGACTGGCCGGCGGCATAGACCTTGGCGATCTCGGCGCTGGCGAAGATCCGCCCCGGCGAGGTCCGGTTGATGAAGGCGACGAGATCCTTCACCTCGTCCTCGGTCGGCGTCTCTCCCTGCAGCGCGATCTTGTTGTCGGACCAGACCGCGACGCCGTCGCAGTCGATCATCCTGCGATAATCAGCGAGGAAATCGACGATCGCGCGCCGGCTGTGCTCGTGCGCGGCCGCGGTCTCGATCAACCGCTCCTGGACCTGATGGGCGCGACTCTCATAGGCGACGTCGCCCTCGCGCTCGCGTCCCTCCACGATCCAGGAGAACATCTGGCCGAACAGCTCGGCCGCCGTGCGCTTCTCGAACGAGATGTAGCGCGGCGAGTAATGGTGGCAGGCGAACAGCCCCCAGAGCTTGCCGTCGCGCAGGATCGACACCGACATCGAGGCGCCGACGCCCATGTTGCGCAAATACTCGATATGGATCGGCGACACCGAGCGCAGCACGCTCATCGAGAGATCGAGCAGCCCCGCATTGTGCGTGGCGGTCGAGACCAGCGCGGCCGGCCTGGCATCGATGTCGGCAATGATGCGCAGCCAGTTGCGCTGATAGAGGATGCGGGCCTGCTTGGGGATGTCGGAGGCCGGATAATGCAGGCCGAGGAAGGATTCGAGCCCCGCCTCCGCGGTCTCGGCGATGACCTCGCCCGACCCGTCCGGATGGAACTGATAGACCATGACCCGGTCGAATCCGGTCAGCACCTTGAGCTGGCGCGCGGCTTCGCGGGCGAGGTCGCTCATGCCACGCGTCTTGCGGATGCGCTCCAGCATCAGGCGGACCAGCTCGCCGGAATTGACGCCGGGCTCGTCAACGCTTGGCTCCGCCTCGATGACGAGATAGGCGGCGGAGAAATGAATGGAGACGTCGTAAGGCGGCTTGCCGGCCTGGAGCTCGACGCCGAACATGCGCTCGGTCGCATCGGGACCGCTCAGATGATCGACGCGGCTGCGGATGGTCTCGACCGCGGCAACCGTGAAAACGCGCGACAGGGGCTGCTGCAACAGGTCGGCGACATCCGTCCCGAGGAAGCTGCCGGCATTTTCCGAGGCCATGCAGATCGTGAAATCGGAAAACACCGTGAGCAGGAAGCCGTAGGGCTGCACGCTGCCGGGAACGTGGATCGGCTCGCGATCGCAATTGGTGAGATTGACCGCCTCGTTCATGCGCGGTCCGCCGCCCGCTCGAACGCGGCGAAGGCAAGGCGCGCCGCCTCGATCGCTTCGTCCTCGTCGCAACTTGCCTCGCCTGTAAGCTTCGACAGAAAGCTCTGCCAGAGCCGCTTGCCGGCGCCGTGGCTGAGATAGGCGGTCGCCTCCCCGACACGCGGATCGGCCGAATCCGCGACCGTCTTGAGAAGGAATTTCGCGCCGAGCCTGGAGCCCTCCAGCACATACATCGTGCCGAGCATGCCGCTCTGCGTCAGCGGCGAGACCGGAACGGGCCACGGCATGGCGCTGCCGAGGCGGCCGAGGTCGGCCGCGATCGCGGCACTGCGCGACCGTTCCGGCCAGTCCGGAAACATCCTTGCGACGCCGGCGTCGACGAGCGCAGCTTCGAGCGGCAGCAGGGCAGCGGCACTGGCTTGCAGGAAGCGGCGGTAGCCGGAGAAAACCGTGAGATCGAACGCCGAGAGCTGCGCGTCGAGCTCGCGATGCGCAGCCGACGTCGCGTCTCGTAGCCGTTCGCGGAATCCGGAGAAGCTGCGGCCCACTTGCGTTGAAACGTCCGAAGCCCCAGCCAGCATGAAATTCCCGAGAACGCAGGTTGCCACGGGCGCGATTGCGCCCGGAAACCAAGGGAACGCCGGCGGAATGCAAAAGTTCCCGCCGGCGAAAACGCGGGCAGCCTGTGTCCGCCCTCGTCTATTTCCGCCGCATGGGCTTCTGAAGCTCGTACTCGATCTCGGACCGCGACATCCCGCAATCCCCGAGCTCCCGGTCGGTCATCGCGGCGAGCTGGCACCGGAGCCGGGACCGTTCCCGCCTGATATGCATCGGGTCCACCAGCGTCCGCCACGCCCGCAAGAACATCCCGGGCCGTGGCGGACAGCGATGGCCGACGCACGCGACATCGTTCAACCCGTTCAGCTCGCGGCCCTCACTTGCGCTTGTGGGAAAGGGCCAAGCGCCTTCTCGGTGAGGATCGAGTCGCAGTACTCGCGGATCTCCTTGATCTTGCCGTCCTCGAGACGAAACACCAGGCAATAGTCGTTGTCGTAGCGCACGCCCTCGGGCGTGACGTTGTCGCCCTTGGCCTCCACCACGACGATGTCGCCATCGGCGATGAAGCGATGGGCCACGGTGCGCGTCCGGTCGCGCAGGCGGGTGCGCACATAGCCGTGCAGGTCGTTGAGGATCGCCTCCTTGCCGGTGAAGGTGCGCGACCAGGAATACTGGCCGGTCACGACCCATCTGGCATCGTCGGCCAGGCTTGCGGTGAACAGGGAGCGGTCGCGCACGGCCGGATCGGGATTGGCGGCGGCGGCGAAAATGTCCTGCATCAGTTTCTTGTTGGCGCTCGCGCTCATGGCGGCATCTCCTTTGGTGACTACGGAGAGATGATCGCAGCGCGCTGAAAATTCTTCAAATCGATAGCTGGTATGATATCTATTCGCCTCATGAATTTGACTTCACTCGACCTCAACCTGCTGACCGCACTGGATGCGCTGCTGCGCGAGGCCAATGTCAGCCGCGCGGCCATGAGGATCGGCCTGTCCCAGCCGGCGACGAGCCACGCGCTGCAACGCCTGCGCGACATCTTCGGCGATCCGCTGCTGGTGCGGACCGGCGCGCGGATGGAACTGACGCCGCGGGCGCAGGCCCTGCGCGCGCCGCTCGCGCAGGCGCTCGACCAGGTCCGCGGGCTGTTCGTGCCCGAGGAATTCGATGCCGCGCGCAGCGAGCGGCAATTCCGCCTGATGATGCCGGACCTCGCGGTCGAGCTCCTGATGCCGCCCTTGATGGCGAAGGTGACGCGCGCCGCCCCGAACGTCCGCATCGACGTGGTGCCGTGGCGGGGACCGGCGATCTTCCACGCCGAGTTCGCCCGCACCATCGACCTCGTGATCTCGATCGGCAACGCCTTCAAGGGCTTTCACCGGCAATTGCTCTACACCGACAGCGATGCGCTGGCGGTGCGGCGCGGCCACCCCATGGCCGCGAAGCTGAAACGGCGCGAGACCTTCCTGGCCGCGCGCCATGTCGGCGTGATCATCCGCGGCCAGCCCGAGGACCTTATCGACACCTGGCTTCGCGCCAAGGGCATCGAGCGGCACATCGCGCTGGTGGTGTCAGGCTATCTCGAGGCGCTGCACGTCGCCGCCCGCACCGACCTCGTCGCCTTCGTGCCGCGCCGGCTGATCGCCGCGCTGTCGAAGCAGCTCGGCCTCGTTGCGGTAACGCCGCCGCTCGACCCCGGGATCGACGAGCAGTTCATGTTCCATCCGACGCGCGCGCAGATGGACCCCGGCTCGATCTGGCTGCGGAGGCTGATGCTGGAAACAGGTCGGGAGCTGGAGAGGAAAGAGCGGCGTGCTGGGTAGGACGCCGTCTCAAAGCAACTGGTGTCGTCCCGGCGAAGGCCGGGACCCATAACCACAGGGCGATGTTAGGCGAAGACTCGTCGTTCGGTACGCCTACCGAACGCAATCGATAGATTCCGCGGTATGGGTCCCGGCCTTCGCCGGGACGACAGCGGAATATGTGGCCGCGTTTACGCTACCCCTTCTGCGCGGCCATCACCTTGCGCACGGCGGGACGGTCGGACATGCGCTTGAAATGATCGGCGATCTTCGGCGTGGCGTTGATGTCGACGCTGTCGCCTTCGAGCCAGGTCGAGAGCGTGTAGAGATAGGGATCGCAGATCGTGAACTGATCGCCCATCACCCAGGGTCCCCGGAACATCTTCTCTTCGATCAGCTTGAAGCAGGCGCCCATGGTCTGCGGCACCTTCGCCTTCATGTCGGCGAACGAGCTCTCTTCCGTCGCCCAGCGCGCGCCGCGCATCTTGTGGGCGTGATTGATGTGCACGGTCGAGCACAGATACGAGTTGAACGACTGCACCTGGGCGAAGTCGAAGGGGTCGTCGAGCGGTGCGAGCTTCGCCTTGGGGAAGGTCTGCGCGATATAGGCCAGCATCGCCGGCGTCTCCGTCAGGACGCCGCGGTCGGTCACCAGCGCCGGCACCCGGCCCTTCGGGTTGATGGCGAGATAGTCCGGGCTGTTCTGCTGGTTGTCCTTGAAGCTCAGCCGTTCGGCCGTGTAGTCGGCGCTGGCCTCCTCCAGGGTCATGTAGGTGGCGAGCGCGCAGGTGCCGGTGGCGTAGTAGAGCTTGAGCATGTCTGACCTCATGGGAAAGCCGGAAAATAACGACTGCCGTCCCCCAGGTCTATAGCACGACATTCTACGTACCGTGCTCTTCGCAGTTGCCCACATCCGCCCGCCTGTGCCAAGACGCCAGCAAGTGGAGGGGTTTGGACATGACGGTACTCATCGCCGGTGGCGGCATCGGCGGACTGACGCTTGCGCTCAGCCTGCATCAAATCGGCGTGTCCGTGAAAGTGTTCGAGAGCGTCGCGGAACTGAAGCCGCTCGGCGTCGGCATCAACGTGCTGCCGCACGCGGTGCGCGAGCTGATCGAGCTCGGGCTGATGGACCGGCTCGACGCCAGCGGCGTGCGCACCCGCGAGCTCGCCTATTTCTCCAAGCACGGCAAGCCGATCTGGAGCGAGCCGCGCGGGCTGGAGGCCGGCTACAAATGGCCGCAGTTCTCGATCCATCGCGGCACGCTGCAGCAGATTCTGCTCGACACCGCGGTCGAGCGGCTGGGGCGCGAAAACATCCTCACCAGCCATCACCTGACCGGATGGACCGAGACTGCGAACGGCGTCCGCGCCGACTTCATCGACAAGGCGACCGGCAAGGCCGCAGGGACCTACGAAGGCGCGATCCTGATCGCCGCCGACGGCATCCATTCCGCCGCGCGAGAAAAGCTCTATCCCGATGAAGGCCCGCCGATCTGGAACGGCCGCATCCTCTGGCGCGGCGTCACGCCGGCCAAGGCTTTCCTCACCGGCCGCACCATGATCATGGCCGGGCACGAGATCCTGAAATTCGTCTGCTATCCCATTTCGAAGGAGCCGGACGCTTCAGGCAACCATCTGATCAACTGGGTCGCCGAGCGCCACATGCCGCCGACCTATCAGTGGCGGCGCGAGGACTATAACCGCACCGCGCGGCTCGAGGAGTTCCTGCCCTGGTTCGAGAGCTGGCAATTCGACTGGCTCGACGTGCCCGGGCTGATCCGGAATTGTCCGCATGCCTATGAATATCCGCTGGTGGACCGCGATCCGGTGTCGCAATGGACTTTTGGCAAGGTCACGCTGATGGGCGATGCCGCCCATCCGATGTACCCGATCGGATCGAACGGCGCCTCGCAGGCGATCCTCGATGCGCGCACCATCACCCGCGAGATCCTGGCGCACGGCCCGACGCAAGCGGCGCTGCTCGCCTATGAGGCCGAGCGCCGGCCCGCGACCACCGACCTCGTCCTGCTCAACCGCAAGAACGGCCCCGAGCAGGTGATGCAGCTCGTCGAGGAGCGCGCCCCCGACGGGTACAAGGTCGTCACCGACGTGCTGTCGCAGAAGGAGCTGGAGGACATCGCGGCGAACTACAAACGCGTTGCGGGCTTCCAGGTCGAGGCGCTGAACGCGAAGCCGCCGATCGTGAGCAAGGACGCGCGGGCGAAGGCGTGACGTGCTCGCTCAAAGCGAGATGCGCATGAATGTGCCCTCGCCCCTCATGTCCGCCGAAGCCTTGGCGAAGGCGGATGTGGGAGAGGACAGCGACGCAGGTAGACGCAGACTCACTTGGGTGAGGGGTTCTCTCCGCGAGTCCAACTCACATTAGCATTCGCCGAGAGATACCCCTCATCCGGCGCTTCGCGCCACCTTCCCCACGAGGGGGAAGGGAAGAGGAGTGCGCGGCCAGACTATTTACCCACTACCCTCGCCGCCTCCAGCAGCCGCTCGCTCGCGCTGGCCGTCGCCAGCACCGTGCCGTCCTCCGCCATCAGCTTGCCCTCGACGAACGCAATGGTCTTGCCAAGCTGCGTCACTGTCGCCTCGCCGATGATCGGCCCGGACCTGGCGGGGCTGAGAAAATTCACCGTCATGCTGATCGTGGTGGTGTAGAGCCGGCCCTCGCTCATCACCAGCACGGCGGGGCCCATGGTGTCGTCGAGCATGGCCGAGAGCATGCCGCCCTGGATGAAGCCGGCCGGATTGCAGAACGCCGGCTTGCCCTCGAAGGCAAGCCGGATCCAGCCCTCCTGCGGGCGGGCGTCGAGCAGGCGCCATCCGAGCAGCTCGGCGCAGGGCGGCCGTGGGAAGTTGTCGAGCGCGGTCTTGACCATGCGAACCTCCGTTGCCGCCGACATCTAGCGTAGCCCTGCTGACACCATACTGGCAGCAGGCGACCCGGCGAAATACGGAGAATTGTACGGAATCGAGGCATTCCGCCCGGCATTAAGCCTGTTTCAACCACGCGGTTTCACGACAGATTCAATACGATCCAATTGGGAAATCGGCCGGTAAGCGGTTGGAAGTTACCAGCATGGGACAAGCGACGGTCAAACCGGAGCCTTCCATGCGAGCCCTTCTGAAGCGGGCGGCAAACCGCCTGCACGCGATCGAAGATCGACTGACCGTACGGACGCAGATCGCCGCCGCCGTCGCCGCGATGTCCATCGTGCTTGTCGGCACGCTCGCCGCCGGCGCCGCCCTCGTCAGTTACCGGCACACGGCAGCGCTCATCGACAGCAACCTCGCCGGGATCGCCTCCACCACCTCGGCCCGGCTCGATCGCTTCATGGCGACGCGGCAGCAGGAGATGAAGCTGTTCGCCGAACTCCAGCCGATGCAGCGGCTGTGGCAAGGCAATCCCGAGGAATTGCGCAGCGCGCTCGAGGCACTGCAGCGCTCGTTCGACTTCACCTGGATCGGCTTTGCCGATCTCGACGGCAATGTCGTCGCCTCGACCGGCGGCCTGCTGCAGGGCAAATCCGTCGCCGCGCGTCCGTGGTTCAAGCAGGGTCTTGAACGGATCGCCGTCGGCGACGTGCACGAGGCCATGCTGCTGGCCTCGCTGCTGACGCAGCGCGCCAACAACGAGCCCTATCGCTTCGTCGACATCGCCGTCCCGGTCCGCGACGCCTCCGGCAAGCTGCTCGGCGTGCTCGGCAGCCACCTCGACTGGAACTGGGCGAGCAATCTGATCAAGGACGTCGAAGCCAATGACGGCAACACCGACACGCAGCTCTCGATCCTGAGCAAGGGCGGCGTGGTCCTGGTCGGGCCGCAGAAGGAAACGACGCGTTATGCCGGCGAGGATCTCGCCGGCATCCTCAACGCCCGCGACGGCACGTTCCGCGAAACCACGGATGGACGGCAGCTGCTGACCGCATTCCATGTCGGCCGCGGCTACCGCGATTATCAGGGGTTGAACTGGATCGTCACCGCGAGCCAGCCGGCGAGCGTCGCGCTCGCGGCCGCGATCTCCTCGGCGCAGATGATCATGGCGATCGGCGCGGCCACCGCCCTGATCGCATTGTCGCTGGCCGTGCTGCTCTCGCGTCGGATCGCACGCCCGATCATCGCGATCACGCAGGAAGCCGACCGCATCGGACGCGCCCATGGCCCGACCATGCTGGCGCGGCAGAGCGGCTCGGCCGAAGTGGTGCAGCTCTCGCGGGCGCTGCGCTCGCTGCTGCGCCGCATCGGCCTTGCCGAGGAGCGCACCAAGGAGGCCGAGCTGCGCGCCACCGAAAACGCGATGCAGCTGCAGGAGGACATGCTGAAGCTGCGCCAGCTCGCCGACACCGATTTCATGACCGGCCTGATGAACCGCCGCTCCTTCCTGACCGTCGCCGACGACGCCGTCGCGTACTGCCGCCGCTACAAGCGCAACATGGCGACGCTGATGATCGACATCGATCATTTCAAGAAGATCAACGACACCCACGGCCACGCCGCCGGCGACGACGCCATCAAGCGCGTCGCCGAGATCGTCAACCAGTCGATCCGGACCACCGACAAGGCCGCCCGCTTCGGCGGCGAGGAATTCGTGGTGCTGCTGCGCGAGATCGACCAGGAGACCGCCATCCTGCTCGCCGATCGCATCCGGACATCGATCGAGAGCGCGACGGTGCGGCACGGCGACATCGTCATTCCCCTCACCGTCTCGGTCGGGCTTGCGCTGTTCGACGAGCACGACCGCGACGTGCAGGACGTCATCGAGCGCGCCGACCAGGGCCTCTATGTCGCCAAGAAAACCGGGCGCAACCGCACCTTCCTGATGCCGGCCGAAGACGAGCGCGCCGCGCGTGCGGCCTGACGCGCTTCAGCCGAGCGCGTGCGCGATCACCTTGCGCATGACGTTGGGCAGCGCTTCGTCCGCCAGCGTCGCGATCGGCACCCAGCGCATGCCCTCGGGCGCGCGGGTGCGGGCCTCGGCCTTCGCCGTATAGACCACCAGTTCCAGCGGGAAATGCGTGAAGACGTGGGTGACGACGCCCACTTTGCGCTGCCAGCGCGACAGCCCCTTGATATCAGGCGCCTGCTGCCTGGCCGTCGCATCCTCTTGTCCCGCGAGCCAGTCCGAGCCCGGCACCTCCGTCATGCCGCCGAGCAGGCCCTTTTCCGGCCGCGAGCGGACCAGCAGCTCGGCGCCGCGCGTCACCACGAAGGCGGCGCCGCGCCGCAGCGTTCCGCTCTTCTTCGGCGCCTTGCGCGGGAATGTTTCCTGCGTGCCTTGCGCACGCGCGGTGCAATCCTCGGTGAACGGGCACAGCGAACAGGCCGGCTTCTTCGGCGTGCAGATCGAAGCACCCAGATCCATCAGCGCCTGCGCGCTATCGCCGGCGCGCGAATTCGCCAGCAGCGTCGTCGCCAGTTGCTGGATCAGCGGTTTTGCCGCCGGCAACTCTTCTTCAACAGCAAAGAGCCGCGACACCACGCGCTCGATATTGCCGTCCACCGGCATGGTGTGGCGGTCGAAGGCGATCGCTGCGATCGCGGCCGCCGTGTAGGGCCCGATCCCCGGCAGCGCGCGGAGACCCTCCTCGGTATCGGGAAAGGCGCCGCCATGCTCGCGCGTCACCGCAACGGCGCAGGCATAGAGATTGCGCGCGCGCGAATAGTAGCCGAGCCCGGCCCACATCCGCAGCACATCGTCCTGGGACGCACTCCCCAGCGCCGTGACATCGGGCCAGCGCGCGACGAATTTCTCGAAATAGGGGCCGACCGCCTTCACCGTGGTCTGCTGAAGCATGATCTCGGAGAGCCAGACGCGGTAAGGATCCGACGCCTCTCCGGGCCCGGCGCGCCAGGGCAGCCGGCGGCGGTGGCGGTCGTACCAGGCGAGCAGGAGTGTGGGGCGCGCCGACGCTTTCGACGGCGCAGGTTCCGGTTTGGCCTTGAGGGCAGATCTGGGGCTCATGCTCTGACTTTAGCGACGTCACGCCAATCCCTCCACGTCATGCCCGCGTTCGCCGCGGGCATCCACGTCTTTTCTTGACCGGACAACGTGGATGGCCGGGACAAAGCCCGCCCATGACCGCGAAGCGCATGTGGCCGCCCGCCCGAAGTGCTATACAGCGCCCATGTCCAAATCCGGTCCCATCTTCAAGCCTGGTCCGATCAGCGCCAAACCGCTCGGGATCCTGCTCGACGACGTCTTTGCCGAGGCCTATGCCAAGCAGGGCTTTGCCGCGCGCGAGCTGGTGACGCGGTGGGCGCAAATTGCGGGGCCGGAGATCGCGGCCCATGCCGAGCCGCTGAAGATGCAATGGCCGCGGCCGGTCGAGGGCCAGCCGCAGGAGCCGGCGACCCTGGTGCTGCGGGTCGAGGGTCCCATGGCGCTGGAGATCCAGCACTCCGCCGACGTGATCCTGGAACGGGTCAACCGCTTCTTCGGCTGGAGCGCGGTGGGCAAGCTGGCCTTCCGCCAGGCCCCCCTGTCGCGGCCGCGAGCCCGGAAGCGGCCCGCCCCGCCGGACCCCAAAACGGTCGCCAAGGTGGCCGAGAGCCTGGGGGCGATCGAGGATGAAGAACTGAAGACGGCGCTGGCCCGGCTCGGGGCCGCCATCAAGCGAAATTGAGCCTCATTTCGCGGGCAATCTGGACCCGTTTCTGGCGCTCGCCATTGCCTCAAACCACGTTTCAAGCTAGCGACAGGCCGCCCGGGAACCTTGCCAAACCTCGGGGCGAGACCACGCCAATTCGGGAGCCGACCTTGATCATCACCCGCCGCGCCTTCACCACGATGCTGTCGCTGACCGGGCTTGCCGCGCTCGCCGGACTGTCGCCGCTGCGGTTCGTCTCCGAGGCATTCGCGCAGTCGGCCGCCGACGTCGCCAAGCCGGTGTCGCTGCCCGACATGGCGCTCGGCCCGAAGGATGCCGCCGTCACCATCACCGAATACGCCTCGATGACCTGCCCGCACTGCGCGGCCTTCAACGAGCAGGTGTTCCCGAAGATCAAGTCGGAATACATCGACACCGGCAAGGTGCGTTACATCTTCCGCGAGTTCCCGCTCGACATCAAAGCCGCCGCCGGCTCGATGCTGTCGCGCTGCATCGCCAAGGACGACGCCGCGAAATACTTCGCCGTCACCGACATGCTGTTCCGCCAGCAGAGCGACTGGGTGATGAAGAACACCACCGAGACCCTGACGCGGATCGGCAAGCAGGCCGGCCTCACCCAGCAGCAGGTCGAAGCCTGCCTGAAGGACCAGGCGCTGCTCGACAAGATCGCCGCCGACCAGAAATACGCCAGCGACGTGCTCAAGGTGGATTCGACGCCGACCTTCTTCATCAACGGCGAGAAGATCAAGGGCGAGGCCTCGTTCGAGGAGTTCGCCAAGAAGATCAATCCGCTCCTCAAGAGCTGATTCGCTCGTCAAGATCCTGATTCGCATCTCGAAAGCCGTATCTTTCCCGGCATAAATCCCTTGGGAAAAGCGGCTTTCGCCGGTTGCCCTCGCGGCGCACCGCGGCCATTGTCCAGCCGCATGAGGCGCCTCGCGCGACTCGCCCGGATAGCGACATTGCCTTCCATGGTAGTGTCCCGGCAGGGGGATTCGCGCCTGCCAACAGAGATGCGTGCTTATGAAAATCACCCGCCTGCGCCTTCACGGCTTCAAGTCCTTCGTTGAGCCCACGGACTTCGTCATCGAGCCCGGACTGACCGGCGTCGTCGGCCCCAACGGCTGCGGCAAGTC